>Ga0066905_100000376_pt1 | contig 11900 bp, 10 predicted proteins | sample PanSoiMetaPlot36_FD_67483 | JGI IMG/M metagenome (GOLD analysis project Ga0066905, IMG submission 67483) | Tropical forest soil microbial communities from Panama analyzed to predict greenhouse gas emissions - Panama Soil Plot 36 (version 2) | ecosystem: Environmental > Terrestrial > Soil >... | reverse complement strand
CGGCAACCGAGCGAGCGGTATCCTTGCTGGGCCGGATGGGCATCACCGCGCCCGAACGCGCGATCACCGGTTATCCGCATCAGTTCTCAGGTGGCATGCGCCAGCGCGTCATGCTGGCCATGGGCTTCAGCAATGAGCCGGTATTGCTGATTGCCGATGAACCGACCACCGCACTCGATGTGACCATCCAGGCGCAAATCCTCGATCTGATCAGCGAGCTCAATCGCGACTTCAATGCCGCTATCATCCTCATCAGCCACGCCCTGGGTGTGATCGCCAGCGTCTGCCAACGCGTGCTCGTCATGTACGCAGGCGAAGTGGTTGAGGAAGGACCGACAGAAGCCGTGTTGGCTGATCCGCGCCATCCCTACACCTGGGCGCTGATCAACGCCGTTCCGCGCGTCGACCGCGCGATGCCGGCCAGCAAGCGGCTGCTGACGATCGAGGGCAGTCCGCCGGACCCGATGCATGTCACCGCGGGTTGTCGGTTCCAGGAGCGTTGCCCGTTCCGCATTGCCAGGTGCAGCGAGCATCCCTCGCTCGATGAGGTTGCGGATGGACGCAAAGCACGCTGCTGGATCGCCCGGTCCGGCGAGCCGCTGCCGGCCACCGCGGTCGCGCCGGCTGGGCAACCCGCCACCAGCGCTGCCGCGCCGCGCCAGCCGTCGGAGCCGCCCGCCGGCCAGCAGGCGCCGTTGCTATCGGTGCGCGGCTTGGTGAAGCATTTCACGCTGCCGCGCCAGGATCTGTTCGGCAAGCGCAAGATCGTGCGTGCCGTCGACGGCGTCGACCTCGACATCGCGCGCGGGGAAACCGTGGGTCTGGTTGGCGAGTCCGGTTGCGGCAAGTCGACCTTTGCCAGACTGGTCGTCCGCATCCACGAGCCGACCGCCGGCTCGGTGGTGTTTGCTGGCAACGATATCGCGCAAGCCACCGCCGCCGAGATTCGGCCACTGCGCCGGCGCATGCAAATGGTGTTCCAGGACCCCTACGCCTCGTTGAACCCACGTATGACGGTCGGCGACATCTTGTCGGAGCCCTTGCAATTCCACGGCCTGACCTCGAGCCCGGCCGCCACCCGTGCCCGGGTCGAGGAGCTTTTGTCGGCCGTCGGTCTTACGCCGCGGATGATTGGGCGTTACCCGCATGAGTTTTCCGGCGGGCAGCGGCAGCGCATTTCCATCGCCCGGGCGCTGGCGCTCGAACCGGAATTCATCGTTGCCGATGAGCCGATCTCATCGCTGGATGTGAATATCCAGGCGCAAATCATCAACCTGCTGATCGACCTGCAGGAACGTTTGCGGCTAACCTACCTGTTCATTGCTCACGATCTTGCCGTCGTGCGCCACATCTGCGATCGCATCGTTGTGTTCTACTTGGGCAAAGTGGTTGAGATTGCCCGCGCCCATGATCTCTTCACCGCTCCCCTGCACCCCTATACGCGCTACCTGATCTCGGCCGTGCCGATCCCAGATGCGGCGGCGGAGCGCCGGCGCCAGCGCCTACCCCTGGTCGGCGAACCACCGAGCGCCATCGACCCGCCGTCGGGCTGTTGCTTTCGCACCCGTTGCCCAATCGCCAAGCCTGTGTGCGCCGAGGTTGCACCGCCGCTGCTGCCTGCGGGCCCGGGCCAAGGCCCCGAACACGTTGCCGCCTGCCACTTTCCAGGGCAGTTCTGAAGGCCAGAAAGGCATCGCCTGACGATGTGCGCCACGGCCGGACGCCGTTGAGAGTTGCAGGCTGGGCCGCGGTTGCGGGGGCAGAACCCTCGCGCGCAAAGAGCACCAACCCCTGCCGCGAGCGAGACGTAACGGCCCGCCGACCCCTCAATGCTGCAGGATCTTCGACAGGAACAGCTGTGCGCGCTGGCTCCGCGGCGTACCGAAGAACGCCTCCTTGTCGGCGTCCTCGACGATGCTGCCTTGATCCATGAACACCACGCGGTCCGCGACCTTGCGCGCGAACCCCATCTCGTGCGTGACGACGGCCATGGTCATACCGTCTTCCGCCAGTTTCACCATCACGTCCAGCACCTCGGTAATCATCTCCGGATCGAGCGCCGAGGTCGGTTCGTCGAACAGCATGGCAATGGGATCCATAGCCAGGGCGCGGGCGATGGCGACACGCTGCTGTTGTCCACCCGAGAGCTGGGCTGGATATTTGGTTGCATGCTCGGCGAGACCCATGCGCGCCAACAGCTCGGTGGCCTTGACCGCGGCAGCCTCGCGATTGCGCCCCAATACCTTTTGCTGTGCCAACACGATGTTCTCGCCGGCGGTCATATGCGGGAACAGCTCAAAGCTCTGAAACACCATGCCGATGCGCGAGCGCAGCTTGGGGAGGTTGGTGGCGCGGTCGCCGACCGAGATGCCATCAACCGTGATCGTGCCCTTGGAAAACGGCTCCAAGCCGTTGATGCACTTGATGAGCGTGCTTTTGCCGGAACCGGAAGGGCCGCAGATCACCACCACCTCGCCCTTGGCAATGCTCATCGAGCAGTCGTCGAGAACCTGCACCGGGCCGTACCACTTGCTGACGTGGGTGAGTTCGATCACAGGGCGTACCTTCGCCGCAGACGGTTGACGAGGCGCGAGGCGCTGAAGCAAATGACCAGAAACACAATCGCCACGAACAGATATAGCTCGGTCGGTCGATTGTCGCGGCTCGCGACAATATCAGCCGAGGTGAGGAAATCGCGCAGACCGACCACATACACCAGCGAGGTGTCCTGCAGCATGATGATCGATTGTGTCAGCAGCACCGGGATCATGTTGCGCACGGCTTGCGGTAAAACCACGTAGCGCATCGACTGCAGATTGGTGAGGCCAAGTGCCATCGCCGCTGCAATCTGGTTGCGCCGCACGCTGGAAATACCGGCGCGAATAATTTCGGAATAATACGCCGCCTCGAACATGACAAAGGCGATCAGCACCGAATAGAAGCCGCTGACCGGTCGTCCGATCAGCTTCGGCACTAGGGTGTAGAACCAGAAAATCACCAAGATCAGCGGCATCGAACGCAAGAAATTCACGTATGCTTCGACCAGCCAGGCCAGTGACTTGATCGAGGAAAGGCGGGCGATGGCGAGCACGATGCCGAGCAGGAGGCCGCCGCCAACCGCGAGCAGGGTCAGCTGCAAGGTCAGCAGCATGCCGTTCCATAGGAACGGTGCGTTAAGCCAAAGAATGCCGAAATCGAAGCCGGCAAACATCTACTGAGCTCCGACCGCGATGGTCCCGGCAATGCGCGTGCGCCGCTCGAGCATGCGCATGGCCAGGATGACGATGCCGGTGACCATACAGTAGAGCACGGTGGCGACCGTGAAGGCCTCAAAGGCCGCAAACGTGTACTCCTCGATCTGGCGCGCCTGCGAGGTCAGCTCCAGCACGCCGATGGTCAAGGCCAGCGAAGAATTCTTGAACACGCCGAGAAAGTCGCTGGTCAGCGGCGGAATGATGGTGCGGTAGGCGACGGGGATCAGCACGTAGCGGTAGACCTGCAGCGACGTCAGCCCCATCGCCAACCCGGCATTGCGCTGGCCGCGCGGGATCGCCTCGATACCCGAGCGCACCTGCTCGGCGACGCGAGAGGCCGTGTAAAGGCCAAGGCAGATCACCGCTGTCAGGAACTGGGGATAGGGCATGTCGCGCTTGACCCAGTGGCCCCAGTCAGCCGGCAGCAGTTCCGGCACCACGAAGTACCAGAGAAACATCTGCACCAGCAGCGGGACGTTACGAAAGATTTCGACGTAGACAGTGCCGCCGAGGCGCAGCGCGCCATTGTCGGTGGTGCGTGCGATACCGATCGCAGATCCCAGCGGAAAGGCAATTGCCCATGCCAGGACCGCAATCAGAATGGTCTTGCCAAAGCCCGTCACGATCCACGTGAAGTAGGGCTCTTTGAACAGGATGGGCCAATTCCAGTTATAGCCGCCCATCCCGTGACCTCATCTCCGATTGCGCAGTCGGCTTGATCAATCGGGTAGGGCGATCAGCTGAAAGTTCTCCCGCAGCCGGTCGCTCATGGGATAGTTGATGTTGGTCGGACCGGGTTCGAACCATTTCTTGTAGATGGCATTCATCTCGCCGGTTTGGATCAGCTTGGCAATGGTCTTGTCGCCAAGCAGCCGGAAGTCGTCATTATTGCGCGGAATCATCATGCCGTAGGGGTCATAGGAGAAATAGGGACCGACGATTTCCCATTCGTCGGGGTTCTTTGAGGCGCTCTTGAGCCCGTACAGCACCACGTCGTCGGACACATAAGCATCGGCTCGGCCCTGCTCGAGATTGAGCATGGCCTGGGAGTGGTCCTTCACCTTGACGATATCGCCCTTGATTTTGATCTTCTTGGCGTCGATTTCAGCCTGCGCCGCCTTTTCGTTGGTGGTTCCCAGCACCGCCACCAACACCTTGTCGGTCATGTCCTCAATCTTTTTGATGCCCGAGGTTTTGCGCACCAACAGCTTGGAGCCGGTTAGGAAGGTGGTATTGAGGAAGCTGATCTGGCGCGAACGCCCGATGGTATGGGTCGAGCTCTCGCAAATAATGTCGACGGTCCCCGCCGTCAGCAGCGGGATGCGCGTCTGCGGCGTGAGCGGTACGAATCTGACGTCGAGTTTGTCGAGCTTCAATTCTTCCTTGGCGGCATCCGCGATTTTGAGGCAGATGTCGATCGAGTAGCCCTGCGCCTTGCCGTCGGGTCCAAGGTAGGACAGGGGGACGGAGGCATCGCGGTGCCCGATGGTGATGGTTTTGGATTCGGCGATCCGCTTCATGACCGAACCGTCTTGGGCCGAGGCGGTGCACGACAGGGCGCCGAGCGCCACCGTGACGACCAAAGCGAAAAGGGCACGCTTCATAGAAATCCTTCCTTTTCCGACGCTGCTGGACGCAACAAATTCACCCACGGCACAAGGTACGCTCGAACCGTGCATGGAGCCAGCCCCGAGAGATTTGCATGGAATGCCGCACCGCAGCAATGAGTATTCAAGATCGAGGCCTCGCGCGAATATCGAACATGCGGGGCAAAGCCTGCGGATGCGCGCGAGCAGAAGTTGCGCTTCGGCGGGGCGGCGATCGCCGGCAACGTGACGGCAGCTCGGCGTAAACGCCGACGTGTTGTTTAAGAGGCGAGCGCCGAGGGCGGATAACCGGCCTCGGTTGAGGCGGGCCAACCGGCGCCCAAACGAGATTGGTTTGCTCCAACCCGCGTGCGGCCATCCGGACCCGTGTTGTGCTCCCCAAAAAACGCGGGGGGCGTGGGGCCCTCGCGATCCAAACGACATCCTGCCCACACCCCACAACGCCGTCAGCGTCGGCAATCGCCGCGGTTTTGAGCAAAGTCGTGGTCGCGGGTGCATTTGGGTTGCTTTGGCGGTTTGATGTGCTCCGATCCTGAGAAAGAGCCAAACCGCTTTGAAATCCGGGCGTTGCCAAAAAAGCCCGTGCCACCGTCATGGCGCGCTTGCCGGTGGCCAGTCCAGCACCCCCGGCCCGGCCCGGTTCCCGCCGCGGTCCTCCGGCGGCCACGCAGCATCACAGGTGACGTCGGCAGCCCGCGGGCAGCCCGACGCGCTTCAGAGGCAACGGTTGAGCGGGTGTGTGGTCCCGCCCGCTGCGATCGTGTTGACAATTGACCGACCGGCTTTAAACGTCGTCGAGGTATGATTCGGGGGGATCGATATGAGGGCGGCGGCAATCGGTATGGTGGCGGCTGCCTCGCTGCTGGTGCCGCACTCTCAAGCGGTCGGTGCCGATAAGAGCCAGTACTGGCTTCTTAATCCGACACCGGATCGGCTGATGCGCGAGATGACGACCGATCGCCCCGACATTACCGAGAGCCCCTTCACGGTCGACGCGGGACACGTTCAGTTTGAGACCACCATTGTCGGCTACAGTCGATCTGCTCCAGATCAAGACCGTACCGTTACCGACGAGTTTGAGTTCGCTACAACGAACATGCGAGTGGGAATTACCAACTCCGCCGAAATCGACCTCGTGTGGCAGCCCTATGGGACGGTACGCATCCGAGAGTTAGACCCGCTCAGAATCTTGCACCAGTCCGGAATTGGCGGCCTCAACCTTCGCGCCAAACTCAACCTTTGGGGTAACGACAGCTACGAAAAGCCCGGGGCGACCGCGTTGGCCTTGCTGCCCTTTGTGATGCTGCCCACGGATCGCCACAACGAGATCAGTCCGGAGTTTGTTGCCGGTGGCATCGTGGTGCCGCTCGCGGTCAAGCTCACCGACAAGTGGGAGGTCGCCGCCAATGCCGGTCTCGTTCATCTCAGGGACGATGCCGAGAGCAGCTACCACACCGAATTTTTGACCTCGGTGTCATTTTCCTACGAATGGAGCGAGAAATTAGGCACCTACTACGAAATTGCGGGCCGCTTTAATACTGAGAATTCGCAAGGCGACCCGGTCGTTCTCGGAACGGGTGTCACCTATAAGCTGTCCAAGAACCTGCAACTCGATGCCGGTGTCAACGTTGGTGTGACGCCGGGGGCCGACCGCATCAATCCGTTCATTGGACTATCGGCGCGCTTCTAAAGCGGCACGCCTTCGAAGCGCTTCTGTTGACCTCGGCAGGACCTTGACCCCCGTAAAGTTCGGAGGCTGACCCAGGTTAGCAGGCGCCGGACCGATGCCGGCGGCGCTAAAATGCGCAAATAAGCCAGTGTCCCTCGTTTTCTCAGGGGGCGGGGTGTTCGCTTCCCAGCATGAGAGCTGTCACGCTGCTCTGAGATCACATTTAGAAGCGAGCGCTCATCCAATCGGCGAATTGACCCACCACCTCCTCCTGCTGGTCGAAAGGCCCCGCATTGAGTTTGCTTACGATACCGCTTCCGGGCAGTCACAACGGCCGCGGCTCCGCCCAATCTCCATGTCTGCCTTGGATGTCGTGCCGGCGTTGGCGCCGCCAGTCTCTATCGCGCTCTCGCTAGATGGTGACGAGGGTCAAAAGACCTGGTGTGGGCATCGCATCCGCGTTACTGCTGGGGTGGCGGCGGTTATTGGATCGGCCGCGAGGAAACCCGCCGCGGCCGTTAGCGTTCCGCGTGGGGTGAGGCAGTTTGAGCGGCCCCCCATCGCGTCAGCCACTCTGAGATTGGTGCAATGCCGGCAACGTTGATCCTCCTGCATCTGGCAGGCTTTGTCGCGCTTCTGCTGTGGGGTATGCACATGGTGCATACCGGTGTCGTGCGCGCCTTTGGTGGCAAGCTCCGGCAGTTGCTCGCCATTGGTCTCAACAATCGCCTCAAGGCATTTCTGGCGGGGCTCGGCATCACGACCTTGTTGCAAAGCAGCACCGCGACGGCTCTGATGTCCACCAGCTTTGTCGCCGGCGGCTTCATGACGCTCGTCCCCGCCCTGGCGGTGACGCTCGGTGCCAACGTAGGCAGCACACTCATCGTGCAGGTGCTGACCTTCGACGTGGCGGCGTGGGCGCCGATCTTTGTGCTTGTCGGCCTGCTGGCGTTCAATCGCGGCGGTAAGACGCGGACGCGCGATGTCGGTCGCGTGGCGATCGGCATCGGGTTGATCCTGTTGGCGCTGCATTTGATCATCATCACCATTGCCCCGGTGGAGGAGGCTCAGGCGCTGCGCGCGCTGTTTGCCATGCTGGCGAGCGATCCGCTGATCGATGTCGCCCTTGCGGCCCTCTTGACCTGGGCCACCTACTCGAGTGTCGCCGTTGTGCTATTGGTAATGACGCTGGCGGCACAGCAGATCGTGGCGCCAGCGGCGGCATTGGCCCTGGTGCTCGGTGCCAATATTGGCAATGTCATCCCCCAGTATCTGGCCGCTGGCACCAGTGCCGAGGCACGGCGCCTCGCACTTGGCAACCTCATTGTCCGCGGGCTGGGTTGCCTCGCCGCCATTCCGCTGTTGCCTTGGCTTACGCATGTGATGGCGAGCCTTGAGGCCGCCCCGGCCCGGCAAGTGGCCGACTTCCACAGCCTCTTCAATCTGGTGTTGGCCGCCATTTTTATGCCGCTGCTGGACCCATTGGCAAAGCTGTGCACCAAGCTGTTGCCATCAGCTGCTGTCGGCAACGATCCTGGCAAACCGCAGTACATCGACGCGGCGGCCCTGGGCTTGCCCAGCGTGGCGCTGGCCGACGCGGCGCGCGAGGTGCTGCGTATGGTCGACCTCGTGGAAAACATGCTGCGCACGTTTTTTGAGGCCTTGAAGAACGATGACCGCAAGCTGCTGTCGCGACTGGCGGTAATGGACGACACCATCGATGCCCTGCATAACGCGGTCAAGGTGCACTTGACCGCAATCAGCCGTGAGGACGGTTTGAGCGAGGCCGACGCCAAGCGCTGTTCGGACATCCTCGCATTCACCATCAACCTCGAGCACGTCGGCGATATTCTCGATAAAAGCCTTAAAGACATTGCCGCCAAGAAAATCAAACATCGGCTTACCTTCTCGCCGGAAGGACTGCAGGAGATCGCCGACATGCATCGTCACCTGCTCGATAATCTGCATTTGGCGACCAGCGTATTCATGATGGGAGACCTGCAGGCGGCCCGTACCCTGCTGGCAGAGAAGGATCGCATGCGTGATTTGGAGCAGGCAGCTACCGCCAACCACTTTGAGCGTCTACGGGCAGGCCGAACCCAAAGTATTGAGACGAGCTCGCTGCACATTGACATTGCGCGCGATCTAAAGCGGATCGCCGCGCATATTGCCTCGGTCGCCTATCCGATCCTGGAGCAAAGCGGTGCATTGCGCCGCACGCGACTGCTGGACGAGGCGACGAGTGACTGATCGCGGCTAGGCTCTAGGCCTGACGATGCCTTGGCGATGATCATGCCTACGAGGCGTCGTGGTGTTCAAGGCGCGCGCTGTTGGTCGGCGAGGCCGCCGCCGAAAGGCCCGCGTCAATCACCGGCCGCGCTCCCAAAAAACGACGTCGAGGTCGGCAATCAGCCGTCGGCAACCATCATCGAGCGTTGCGCCTCTGACTGAACCCACGCGATGAAGGCGCGCGTCTGTACCGCCTTCGCCGGCCGGCCTACCGGGCGCAGCAGGCTGTAGGCGTTGCGGTCGGCCACAAATCCGAACGGGGCAACCAGGCGTCCGGCCTCCAAATCCTGCGTCACCAACGGCAGCGACCCGATCGCCACGCCAAGCCCGCTCGCTGCCGCTTCGAGGAGAAAGTAGGTATGCTCGAGACGGGCGCCCTTGGACGGATCAAGTCCGGCCGCGCCGGTGGCCTTCAACCAGCTTTGCCAGGCACGTGGGCGCGTCTCGGCATGCAATAGCGGCAGTCTTTTGAGATCGCTCGGACGCCGCAGCGGCCGTTTGTCGAGCAGCACAGGAGACAGCACCGGCCCAATCCGGTCGGGCAGGAACGACTGGCCGATGCAGCCGCGTGGCCACGGCGCACGACCTAGTCGGATGGCGACATCGACCCCGCCTTCCTCGAAATGAACCGGCGCGTGCGATGCCGAAAGCCGCACTTCGATCTCGGGGTGCGCGGCATTGAAGCGGTAAAGTCTTGGGATCAACCATCGCATCATGAACGTCGCCAGACAGGAGACGACCAACGGTCCGGATTTGGTTTGATCAACGACCTGCGCGGCGGCAGCTTCCAAGAGCTGCAGCGCCTGACGCACCGCGGGTAGGAACTCGGCTCCTGCTTGCGTCAGTTCGATGCGCCGATTGAAACGGCGAAACAGTGGCACGCCCAGTTGATGCTCCAGAGTTCTAATCTGCCGGCTAATGGCACCGTGCGTGAGGCGCAGCTGTTCGGCAGCCGCGCTGAAACTCAGGCGATCCGCTGAGATCTCAAACGCTGGCAGGGCTTTCAAGGCAGGAAGCCGGCGCACCTTGTCTCCAATCATATGATGTTTTCTCAAATGACTGTAACAAAGCTTCGCTTGTCAAGTGCAGCAAGTGGCTGTGTATGCTGCGGCATAATGGAGGCGATCGCGGCGCGATGCAGTATGCAGAAATTTCGATCAAGCCGGCGACCCGGCGGCCGGTTGCCGTTACCGACCTTGGTGCCATCGCCGCTTATGCGGCCAGGACCGCCGGATGGCACGGCCCCGGCCTCTCCATCGAGGCGCCGTTCGCCGTGCTCCGGGTCCGTGTTGGCCGCGCCGCCGCGAACTCGCTGGCCTGCCGTGCCCGAGCAATTGCCCACATGCTGCCAGGCGACCCGTCGCATTCATGAGCCCAGCGGCTGCCGATAGAGCCTCGCGCAGTGCGGCACTCACCTTGACCCTGGCCCTGCCCGGCGACACCCTTCTCTACCTGCTGTTGCCGCTGCATGCGGCGGAGTTCGGGGTCACATTGCCGGAAGCGGGACTGTTGCTGGCTGCCAACCGCATGGTCCGCATCTTCGGCTACCGTTGGGTCGCCAACTTCTATGCAAGGCGGGGCCCACGGGCGGCGTGCCTGGCGGCCGCCGCCGGTGCCGTCCTTTCGACCCTCGGCTATGCCACCCTGTCCGGCATCTGGGCCTTGCTGGTCGCACGCCTGATTTGGGGATTGGCGTTCGCGGCGATGAACATCGCCAATCAGGCACTGCCGACCGCACACATTGACGATGCCGCGCGGCGCATGGGGCGTGCGCGCTCGATCGTCGCCATCGGTCCGATGCTGGGTTTGCTCGCCGGCGGCGTGCTGGCGGAGGTGTTAGGGCCGCGGCTCGTATTTCTGGCGCTGGGCGGCCTGGCGTTGATCGCCCCCTGGTTTGCCTGGCGGCTCCCCACGGCGCCCGAAGCCATGCTAGCGCAGCGTGCACGGTTTGCCTGGCCCGACGCCTTCAGCATCTGGTCATTCTGCATGGGCTTCGCCCTCGATGGACTTTTTGTGTTCGGGCTTTCGCTGCTCGCCATCGCCGGCCTTGGCAGAAGCGGTGTGATCGCGGCCAGCATCGCTATGGCGTTGCGCTACCTCTCGGAGATCGTGCTGTCACCGTCGGGCGGCGCCCTCGCCCACCGCTATGGCGGCCGCCGCATGCTGGTAGCGCTCTCGATGGCGGCCGCCACGACACTCGCCATGCTGGGAGGGTCGGACGTGGTGATATGGATCGGTGTGCTCGCAACCGTGATCCTGCGCGCGCTGTTACAACCTTTGCCCGCCCCGGTCATCGCGGCGGCCTGCCCCGGCTCGGCCCGGGTGCCGGCCCTCGCACGCCAGGCGGTGTGGCGCGACATCGGGGCTGCCGCCGGTCCGCTGGCGGGCGGCTTCCTGTTCCCGATATTGCCAGCCATGATCATATACGCGGCCGCAGCGGCCCTGTTTGCGGGCGCCAGTGTGAACCTCATCAAGCCCGCACCCGGCCGTGCCGGGCTCTAAAGCGCGTGGCGTTGACGTGTGCAACGGCCCAAGTGCCGCGGCAGGGCTTTACCTGCAGCCGTGACCCTCGGCAGCACGCCGATATTTTTTTGGCCGTTGCGGTTGGCGTCCGCCTTAAGCCTCCGGCACGCTGTGCTTTGCTGGTGCCGATTGGCACTTGGGGGGACCAGCGACTGGGGACCGGCGACTTCGGGACGGTGCTCGGGGTGGCGCCACTCCTTCGCGCTCCCGACGGTGTGCTGAGCCCTGGCTCAAGCCTATGCACCAGCCAGGCACGGGGGCGCCTGGCTCGGTCACAGCTGCCAACATCAGTGTTCCCACGGATGTACCGATGACGGAGCGGCCGGTATGGAAGCCCCACTAGTCGCTTCGACGCCGGCGACCCGACAAGGAGGATCCCGTCTTTGCTGCTTTCCAGTGCGCAATGCACCCGCCCACCTTCGCGCTTCGCCGGTTCCGTCGTGTGCGTAAAACCCTGATGCCCTTGGCCGGCCAGCGGCACCTGGCCACGGTCCCGGTTGCGCGGCGATGCGCCTGCGGCGATAACCAATCCGTGCGGGGTCACCCACGGCTTGGGTC
>Ga0066905_100000375_pt1 | contig 11906 bp, 13 predicted proteins | sample PanSoiMetaPlot36_FD_67483 | JGI IMG/M metagenome (GOLD analysis project Ga0066905, IMG submission 67483) | Tropical forest soil microbial communities from Panama analyzed to predict greenhouse gas emissions - Panama Soil Plot 36 (version 2) | ecosystem: Environmental > Terrestrial > Soil >... | reverse complement strand
GCCCACATGGGCCAGTCCATGACTGCTGACGAGATGAACCTTGGGATGATCGCCCTGTGGCGATTAAACCTTGTTCAAATATTGTTACAATGCCATGACTCCATTTTGATCCAGTATCCAAGGGAGCAAGAAGATGAGATTATCCCAAGAGCCCTGGGTGCCCTCAAGGTCGAGATTGATCTTGAGGGAGGACGGCGCTTCAGTGTCCCACTCAATGTAACGGTGGGCTGGAATTGGGGAAAGCAGGACAGCGATAATCCCTATGGACTCGGGAAATGGCCAGACAGCCGGAATCCGCCGCCTAGGTAGCTGGATCGAGGCCTACGAAGAATACACGGAAATCCTGCCCTCGCCCCCGATTTATCGGCGCTGGGTAGCCATGTTCTATATCTCTGCCGCCATGGAACGCAAAGTTTGGGTGCGTACCATGGGCAGCGATTTATACCCAAATCTATACGTCCTCTTAGTCGGCCCTCCCGGCGTCGGAAAGGGCCAGGCCATTCATACCGGGGAAGAGATCTTGCGGGCCGTACCAGACCTACACGTTGGTCCAACTGACATGACCTCCGCATCCCTAATCGACGCCCTCAACGAGTCCGCGCGCCGCATAGTTCGCCTGGGCGATCCGCCCTACATCGAGTTCAACTCTCTAACCGTGATCTCCCGCGAGCTGGGCGTGCTAATTCCCTCGTGGGAAACCGCCCTTATGAACAATCTCACAGATATCTACGACGGTTTCATGGTAGATCAGAAACGGCGCGGGAAAGAACTCCACATTCAAATCAGGTGCCCCCAGATAAATCTGCTAGGGGCGTGTACGCCTTCGTACCTGAACGAAACTCTACCAGCTGGGGCTTGGGATCAGGGTTTCATCTCTCGTACAGTTATGGTGTATTCCGGGGATCGAGTCCAACGCGATCCGTTCGCCGAGGGCGGCATCTTTCAACGCCTCCACGACGATCTTCTCCACGATCTGAAAACCATAGCCAATGAATATGGCCAGATGAACTTCACCAAACCAGCAGCCCAAGCTATTCGAGCCTGGATCAATGGTGGATGCCAGCCCGAACCCAACCACTATAAACTGCGCTACTACAACACCAGACGTATAGCGCACCTATTGAAACTGTGCATTATCGCCAGTATGGATCGCTCAGGCGATAAGATCATAGGCATCGAACACTACAGTCAAGCTCTCAACTGGCTCATAGAGGCCGAAACCTACATGCCTGATATCTTCAAGTCAATGACGATGACCGGCGGTGACTCTGGAGCGATGGAAGAGACTTGGGCTTACGTCTGGACTCTCTTTAAGAAAGAGAACCGACCAATAGCCGAGCACCGAATAGTTCATTTTCTTCGGGAACGGGTGCCAGCGCACGCAATAATGAAGATTCTTGAAGTCATGGTGAAGTCTAAAATGCTCGAGATTCACATAGATCAGGGTACTTTTCAGGGATACAAGCCTGTTCCACGGCGGCAGCACGACACTACCACGTAACAGATACGGTCCCGATAAACAGTGGAACCGTGTCCGTGCTATCCTGAAGGATCAGAGTGGCATCATAGAGCTTCGGTACTAGTCGTTGCATCTGCCCGACCTCTGCACGCCATTGAATAATCCCCTGAGAAGGGATAGTGATCTGACCCCCGCTCTTGGTCAGGGTAAGTTCCGGGGACAACCCAGCTGGGTCTCTAAGCTCCAGCCTAATCTCAGTCACACTCGATAAATCATACAGTGTATCGTCATCTATAGATCGAATCTCAATGTTCTCGAGCCATGTCCCATGGAGACTTGCTGGCGGAAGCGAACCACTAATCACATTTCTCTCCTAGAGCTTGATGAACCACGTCACTAGAGTCGTCCGAGGCATATTGTTGAAGCCCTGACTACCACCCTTATCATCAGTGGTGAACGTATGAGTGTGATCCCCTGGTGCATCAGTCATAAAGCTAGCACCGAAAAGGTGAGCATGATCATTACTGACATAGCCCGTTTGGCCACTAACACTCACATTATGGGTGTGAGTCAGTGACGTGCTGGCACCATCAGTGACTCTAAGAATGTTAACATCAGATCCACCGGAAGGAAACGGACCTGTCGCAGTACCAGTGCCACTGGCAGAGAAAACTCTATCGTTGTAGGTATGGGTATGATCCAGACCTTCATTATTAGAACCTGACGTAAATGTATAGGGACCAAAATTATGAAAGTGATTAGAATTTTCAAACTCTGTTGTACCGCTGACACTCCCATGGTGGATATGATTACCAGCAGGACTTCCCGACCCACTATGACTATGAGTCGGCATCTCGTTCTCTTGAAGCTGCTTCAGGTTCGTACCAGTCACCGATCCAGCGACACCAGCTCCGCCTGTTTCAAAGCCTATCTGAATAAAGTGGCCTGATGAGCTACTTCCCATCTCGTCAATGCCACACAGTAAGGAACCCCGACAATCAGGCAGTGTAAGAGATTTACCAGCAGTAAAGTCTATCTCTGCCGTAGCCCCCAATCCACCGATAACTGTACAGATCTGATTGCCAGAGACACTGCTGACATTGTTCCACAGATAGACAAACAAGTCATGACAGTCTGCATTATTTCTTTCACCTGGAGTCGAAGCCGCATTCCCTATGGTCTTACCATTGCAGCGAACAAATCCAGCGCGAGTCCCATTAGTAATGAAATCTGCAACCACCATTCCAGTCGCCAAAGTAGAATTAGGTGGCAACGTCGTACTGATATCAACTGGATTAGGATTGGGTATCAGTGCCGTAAACGTAAGTTGTACATCCTGTGCAGTCGTAACTCTCACATTATAAGAAGTCACAGCTGGAAAAGTCGGATTAGGAAGGTACGGAACAAATACCGCTGGCCATCGACCATCAGCATCCGACAATAGAGGAATAGGATGAGCAGAGGCCTCGTTTCCGTCCTGAAAAACTCTCAGCGGAGTTGTAGTCCCTCCCTGATAAAAATAGGCCTTCGCGCCACGAGCGGGCAGATCGTCCCCGTATCGTTCGATAGTCCCCGACCTATTCCACAGCGTTCCCATTTACCCAACTCCTAATAGATCGTTCGACCAGGAGGAACCAACGACCGAAGTGACGGCGGCACCTGTCCCAGTGGAGGCACACCAGGTGTCACTGGAGGAACTGGAGGTGGTGGCACTACCGTCGGAACCGCAGGAAATCGCGGGCCTGCTGATGGAGGTCGCAGGCCTCCCGCCGGGAAACCGAGATACATCATTTCGCCTATTCTCCTGATACTACCGGGATCACCCAGCCTCGGAATGAGAAAATCAACTGCCTGACCCAAGACATCACTCGAGGGCGCTGCCGTTCGAGGCTGGCCAAGCTCAAGTCCCTTCCGCACCCTATCCACAATCTCCATAGGATCTATATCAGTACCAATGTTATTGTTCAGGTTTCTCGTGGCCAATTTGAAGGCCGAAATCGATGTTAGCGAGTGTTTATTAACCATCTCCTCAAAATTCCTGGCCCACCTTGCTAGCGAAGCGGCAGAGCCAGGATTGTTGAGTCCCTCCCTCACTTTGTCCTGATCCTTTATAAGATCAAGTGGCGAAGCCCCCAACCTATCACCAACGTCAGAAATACTCTGCAAAGCCGGAGGCAAGTGCTGTCCGGTAACCTCTGGTCCCTGCCTTGCCCGCTGCATTCGCTCCCCGATGTTCTGCTCGAGAGCTTTCATCCAGTCAGGTGGTGGAGCAGCGAGGTTCTCCTTTGCCTTGCCAAGAAGTTCTAGGGCAGGGCCTTGCTCGGCTACGTCAGGCGACGGAGCAGTAAGTCTCTTTGCCCCTTCAACAGTCGCCTGACTAGGAGCGAACTGCCCGGTCCAATCTGGCGCAGTAAGTCTCTCTTTTAATCTTCCTAAAAAATTAGGCCCTGGCGTTAGCTGTTCTACCCAACTCGGAAAGCCAGCCGCCGGTGCCTCTCCGGGCTTTGTAAGAGTTGCTCCGGGCGGCAAGTATCCTAACGGAGCTTCAGGTGCCGCCGTAGGCGCTGACGCTGGAGCCACTGGCGGAGCTGCTGCTGGCGCCCCGCCAACTGGGATCGTTTGTCCAGGTACTCCGGTTGGAACTCCAGGTGGCAACCTGGTCACAGATGGCGGCAATCCTGTAGGTAGCTGATTTGCCGTGGGCGCTCCAATTGCCGGAGGCAGCCTTGGCGTTCCGCCAGCTGCAACAATAGCTCGAGATGGATCAAGAAATCGTCGAGTCCCCGGATAGAACGGAGCGCCCTCGATCAACGACGGATCGAGTCCCCTATCCCTCAAATCCTGTATACGTTGCTCATCCTGAAGTGGATCATACGGATAGTACGGACCAAATCTATCCCTAAAAGTATCGACCATAGGATCTGGTATTGACCGCACAGCTTCTCGCTTTATGGGGCCGTAGGCCGATTGAAGTTCGTCAAATTCTCGTGCCATCACTTAAACTCCCTATACGTGCCATTCTGAATGACACCGATAGGCTTCCCGCTCTTTTGATCGTAGACAGTCGCCCCTTCGTCTCCACGGAAAAATGGAGTCTTGGCCGCTGGCGCTCCAGTTGGAGCGGGGGTTCCACCCTTGAGCGCCTCAAGATCCCCTGTGATCTTACGACCAAGCGGTGTAAGATTCCCACTGGCATCCTTAAAAATCTCAGTATTCTTCTCCAACCCAGAAATATACTTGCGAAGTTCAGATGGATTTTCGTTCCCCTTATTATCGATCATATACTGATTAACCTTGTCAGCAACATCGACAGTATGCTGAGCAATAGCCATGTTCATTTCTACTATGAGCCTGTTAGCTCCTGGCGTGACGTTAGCAGTACTACCAATTGCGTGGGTAAACTCTCTGTCAGGATTAGATATCTGAGTACCGAGATGCCCTCCAAGTCTCGCCAATGTTATGGAGTTCTGGATCGAGGTGGCTACTGCTCGGAGATCAGTTGAAATGTCGAGTGGATCTCTGCCAAATGGAATACCCAAATCTCTCAATTTATCCCTGGCAAAGGTAAGGAAACTCACACCACTATCATAAGGTTCGGAGCCCTTTCCAGAGCTATACCTCGGATCATTAATAATCAGTTGTAGCTGATCCATAAGGTTAAGGGCCTGTTGACTCTTATCGCCCTCTGCCGCTTTAGTGTCAGCTATCTTCCTTGCCTCGGAAGAAACCTCCTTTTGCGAAGCTATCCTCGCCTTGTAGGTATCAAAACTCTCGAATGGCAATCCCAATGCTTTATTCTGTCCTCTAGTGTAAAGATATGACGCGATTTCTGGGTTCTTTGGAGACAGAATACCATAAAGTCTCTGCAATTCACTTTGAACTGCATGCACAGCCGTGCTGGTTCTCGGTGAACCAGTTGCCAGAAGACGCTCTTGTCGAGCCTCTAGAGCTTTAATCTGATTATTGATCGCGTCTTCACTCACAGGACCAGACGGTGACGGAGGTAACGCTGGCGCTGCTGGTGCCGGAGGCACTGGTGGTCTAGCTTGCAGTGCCGGAGGATTGAACCAACTCGGTAGGCCCCCAGCTGGGGCGCCACCACCAGCCTGTGCCACTTGTAATTGCTGTTCTGGCGACATTCCCTGCTGCGCAGCCGCAATAACTTGATCGCTCGGCGAAAGTGCTGCCCCAGGTCCAGGTGTTGCCGGTGCCGCCGGAGGTACACCGATCATCGGATTAGGCCCAAAATCGTATGGTGCTGGCTTCGCCGCTGGGGCTGGGGCTGGTTGATCAGGCAAGGGATATTGAGGACCAGATATAACTGGCGTTTCCGGCGGCATTCTGCTTTTATTGATGGCTTCTGCTATAAGCCTTTGATCGAGAGATCTGGCAGCGATATCTCTTAACTCCTTAGCTCTTAGTTGAAACTGCATCGCGCCAGCGAGATCCCCATTCCCATACAGTCTCCTGGCTACAGCCTCCAGTCCCTCTGGCGTACCAAGATTCATTGTAGGGGCCAACTCTGACAACGTAGATTCGCGAGCCCTTTGGGCCTGAGTATTCTGATAGATAGCTGGTAGCCTGCCAAGCCAGTCAAATGTCACCGGCTGGAAACTTGCTCCGCCAGCCGAGACTCCCCCACCGCCGCCACCTCTCCCGAGAAGCAGCCTATCGAGCAGTTCTTCGTCTGTTGCTGCCATTAGAATAACCTTCCGAATATGTTAGAGCCGGTGGTGTACGGAACTCCCGTTCCGGTCAATGGCGCTCCAGCAGCCGCCGTCGGCCTCGCTCCTGCGGCCCAGGGTCCGAATCCTGCCGCACCTGCACCCATCGTAGCGAGTCCACCCAGCAAGTTCCAGAAGCTCCCGGCGCCAGCCTGTTGGGCAGCAGCCTCCTGCTGGAACGATTGAGTAGTTGGTGCTATTTCTGCTCCAGTGAAGCCGGTACGCAATCCAGCTAGCTGCGCTAGCAGATCTGATTCCTTCGGAAGAAACTGGCCATATGCTCCAGCCTCACCCACGCCAAGTCGAGAGGCGAGATCGGCAAGTGAAGTACCCTGTCCCTGATAGATCCCTGGGGCTTGTCGAGCGGCTGCGCCATAGAGATCTGCTAGTCGATTGCCAGTGCCAGTATAGATATTCGCCGCTCCCGTACCGCCCGTAAGGGCAGCATTCGCAAGCCCTGTCGCGGCCGATCCGTAGCCCTGAAGTGCCAGTGGACTGAAATACTGACCAGTCCCACTTACATTCGCGAGCCACTTCTGGAACTCTTGATTGGCGAGGCCCTGACCAAATTGTTGAGACTCCCGCAATACATTACCACTCGCTGGCATCCCCGCAGCGGCCGCTGCGCGACTAATTTGCTCCTGTCCCTGTTCAAGTGCAGTCTGATAACCAGGGCCCTTCTGAAATGCGGCCGTCGCTCTCGCAAATCCTTCTGGGCCGTTCAGGCCGAGAGCATCTGCCGTTGTAGCATTGGCCGAATTTGCTAACGCTGCATAGCGGTCTGCTGTGCCTGTGACGGGGGCGTAGCCAGCTCTAGCTTGGCTGACAGCATCGGCGAGAGATGTCAGTGCTGGAGTTTGTGCCCCTTGCAGAGCCCCCGCTCCGAGTCCTGTCCATCCCGCCAACGCTGCAAGCGCCTGCGGAGTAGCCCCGCTGATATCGGCTCTGGCTCGCTCAAATCCAGGAGATAGAGAGCCGAGGGCTCCTTGGAGACCCCTCTCAAGAAGAGTCTGGCCCTCCAGGCCAGTGCGAGCGAGGTTACCATATACATCGCTCTGGAAATTAGCAAGAGCGCCGCGTGTCAACTCCCCTGATTTCTTGAAGGGTTCGCCGGTAAAGACATCAAGGGGATTGAAGGCCATTGGATTACCCCATCAACCAGTTCGTACCATCGCTGTAGACTGGGACGGTCAGAGTCCCACCACCAGTAACTGCAGTACCAAACGTAGCTGCGACTGCATCACTTACATATGCTTTCGTGCCGACACTAACCTGCGTAGCAACTGGCAGGTTAGCCACGGGCACCGGAGGTCTCGCCACTCCCGATTGGATCGAGACATCCACCAACCATTGATACCACTCCCGCGTGAACTTATTCTGCTCATCTGTGACGAGCGAGAATGGATCGAGGGGGCCAAGTGTCATGAGAACCCCCGCTGCTGAATCGGATCAACCTGACCACCAAACAGCCCTACATGCACCGGGTCGGAGACCCTCAAGCGATACCGTATACCTCGGCCTCTAGTCAGTCCTGTATTCAGGACGTAGGGATGATACTTGCTTTCACCAACTCCCCCGATACGGCGAATCACTGGCTGGCTAAAGCTATAGCCTCCATCCTTAGACCACGAGATCTCTACCTTTGGATCGGCAGCAATCAACAAATCCCCAATCGCAGCAGTGATATTGAAGCTGGCTCTATTAACCACGATGCCCCTTGGAAACGCCGATACGATCCCACTCTCGACATGCCAGATCAGTGGGTCGAGGTTCTCAGCAAAGTACTCACCATCTATTCTATAAACATTGCCGTTGTACTGATCTCCAATCAACCACTGATCGAACATCCTTATACTCTTAATACCCCTCCAGCTATCCTTTCCATAAGATCTCCGCTCGTTCCACTCTCCAGTGGACGCATTAAACTCCCAGGTCCAATTATCTCTGGAACTCACAGCCCAAAAAGCATTCTTGCCATACATATAGACAAACGCCTCGATAAAGTCTCGCCCACCAGCTAGAACGGCCTTTTGAATATCTCGACTCACGTCATCAGTTGAAATCGGAACAGGGGTATACCCATTGAGCTTATAGACTACGAAATCATCCCCAACCCAGATAAGCTCATTTGCCCAACCAGTTTCCCAACCAGCAATAGCATGAGTTCCTACGATTCCCCTCGGGATCGTAACCTCCTTGGCAAATGGAAATGGAACAGTTCCCACGTTCCTGTATACTCCAGTCCATTTATCCCCAAACACATAGAGGCGCCCTGCATAACGAACCACTCTCCGCGCAAACAATCCCTGCTCGATAGCAAACGACAACGCAGACACATTTGTTGTATTAAGTCCAGAGGCATAAACAAAACCACTCCCAAATGACCAAACAAAGTAACCATCGAAATCGCATACGCTCGTCGGCGATCCCGGCAGATCTGGGTCAGCAAACGAAGTTGGGGGCGCGTCTGGAAACAAGTTAAAACAACCACTTTCTGTAACGACTACGTTCTGTCTGGGAGTCGCGTTATTGCGAGCCACTGTCACAGGCGCAGTACCAACCAACGCCCCAAGATCAGTGACGAAATAGCTCCCATTAAACTTGAGAACTCTATCGTTAGTTATCCAAATCACTTCAGTCCCGGTGTCAAGAAATCCCCTGGTATGAACCGGAGATCCAACTGACGAAAGCGACTCGAGAGCTTTGTTAAGTCCGGGGCTACGCCGAATAATGGTGGCTGCTGGCGCTCCCGTCAAAGTCTTCTCCACAAACGCATTAATCAGTCTTCCAGAGGACTCTTGGAGTCTGGTCCCTGGCGCAGATGACGTTGGAAACACAATATCAGGCATCAGAAGTATTCCGCTTCTTGCACATTATATGTGGGACCACTCGATGTTAGGCGGCGCAACTGCGCCTCGTAATACTGTTTGATTTGGGGATCGTAGCCCTTTCCTGCTACAGGGGCACAAATATTGGCCAATAGACCTGCGATAGCATCGAACCACTCACTCGGTATCTCTTTGTCATTGACCACCTCACAAATCCCATCCGCAGCGAGTTGCATTAGGAGTGGATCTATGTTGGTATCTATCTTATCGGCGTAGTCCGGCTCGAGCGATTGACCTGTATCAACAATGTTGAGTTTGTCAGCCGCTTCTTGGATCAGATCGTGCCGAGACTTGAAGATCTTCATATCGTCGTCACCTCGAGGGTTAGAGATACTTCAGTTATCGTCAACACAGTATTCACCTTAAACCGCAGAACGTCACCTTGAGTCAGTGACGTGCCCCACCCTGCCAACGTAGAATCCTGCGATTTATTGGAACTGTTGATCGTTGGAGGATTACTGCCACAAATGCTCAAGGTCGGCGGATAAGCAGAGTAAACTCCTTTGAAGATATCTATCTGCACATTCCCAACCACATCTGCTAGCATAGTCACTCGATTTATTATACAGGATAACGGCACAATTATGTCTCGACTAAACCCAGTACTCAGTGTTGGCCCCATCTGTACGCTAACAGATCGAGCCCTCTGATTAGGCGAGAGTCCGATACCACCAGCACCAGTGAACAATAGACCATTACTCACAGTCAGAGTCGTCGGACTTCCCGTCCCAACATCTCGGCCAATTAGAGTATTGGCTGGGATCGGTGCCAGCGCAGTCAACGGAATGTTACTGACCGTGGCGGAAGTCTCGAAGATGTAGGTTCCACCGCTCTTGGTAATAGTCATTCCATTCCCGGCGAGTACCTGTGCCGGAAATCGGGGAAGTAGCCGAGCCCGAAGGCTCGGCTGTGTCGAAGAGGCTATTGCCATAGCAACCTCAAATCCTTCGAACAGGTTTAGTGGCAGAGGGCTGATTGGGTCTCACAGGTTCCCCTGGTTTAGGAACAGGAGCTTGCGCACCTTGTTCCGACGGAGCCCGCCATGTCGCGGACTCCCTGTCCGGTGGGATTTCTTCATATCCCTCGACTTCGAAGTTTGGGTTAGCTCGAGCTTTCGCCAGAAGATCAGGGTCCGTGATCTCGACCGCTTCGCCGGGCTTGAAAGTTGCTCTGAAAGCCTCGACTTTCTCGGGTTCAGGGGCACCCTCTTCTCCCTTGTAGGTTACCTTAGCCATTCCATCCTCCTATACCAACGGCTTTACGAACTGTACCACGGCGATCACATCGCCTGCGGTAGCGCCGCCGCCGATCTGGACATAAATGTCAGTATCGGCAGTAAACGGCATCGCGAGTGTTGCAAGCGGTACAGTGTTTACCGAACCGGCAGCCACGGCGATGCCCGTGGCCACTTCGACGCCACCAGAAGTTATGCCTACACCAAGTGTTGGCGTGCCGCCGGTGATAGCTGTAACCACTCTCGTAGTTACGCCCAGAAGAAGCGATCCCGCTGGAACAGTACCGATCTTCTGGTTAACCGTTGTACCTGCTGCCAGGGCGAGCACTCGTCCGGCAACGTACTGCGTCATTTCATAGCCCTGCTCGCGGGCTGGAGTTTTAACGAAAAGAGAAGTAACCATTTCACCCTCCTTAGTCAGATGCCGAAGCGAAGAACCCCGTCACCACGCCCCACTGTTTTAGGATCGTGCTAGTGTTGGGATGCTTCTTGAACATCTTGGCGATACCATAGGCCATCTCGATACCCGTACCAGTGATGAACCCATAGTCATCTTCTTTGCGGAATGTGGGACGGGCCATCTGACCCCACCCAACTACCGCAGCCTGTTGGCCAAGCAGGAACACTGGCTCAACACGAGCCGAGGATGCACCGGCCGTGAGTAGATTGGTCCACGCATTAGTGACGAACCGAGAGATCTGCGGGACCATCCGCACTATACAGCCGTCATACATCTGATCCCCATCTTGGAAGATTGGGTTCCGAAGCCCAGGTGCTTCGCGAGGACGAGCGTCCTTGTTGATGCCCTCCAGAGAGATCTTCAGATCTCTGAACGTGTTCGTGCCAGCACACACGATGAAATGCTCGTACCCGTCATCAGTAGTGTATGGACGGATATTCGGATCTGCATTCATCGCGATACGCTTCATCAACGACAGGTTAGTGGCGGTAAACTTGTCGTTGGCAGTATCCACGTTTAACAGAGACGCTGCGTGATCGCCAGCTGCCGCCGGGGTCGTAACCACTATGTTGGCAGTCGAGTTGCCAAACAAAATCCGGTCCCGATTGTCCGATTGCCACTGGCTCCGTTGGAGTGCCGTTGCCAAATCATACTGGATGCCATTCACCCGCGTTCCAGAGGAACTCGCTGGCAATGTTTCAGTTGGCAACGCCATCAACGCCGCGATGATTTCGTCCCGCTGAAGCTCTTTGCCCCAATCACTCAGGAGAGGCTTCGCCAGTCCGAAGATATCCGCGGAGGCCTTCTGTGACTCAGCCTTATTGGTGACAACAGCGTTGCGCGCCCATTGCATCCGTAGGCGCATTCCATAGTTGTCGATCTTCTCTTCGTTGCCGACCAGCGTCGTCTCGGCAACACCAGCCCCCTGAAGACGGGTTACAAGGGGGATATTCATGTCCTCGCCACCCGCCTTCAACTCATTTCTGAGGCGGATGACAGCGGTTAAGCCCTCGCCCATATACGGCGAGAACATGTTCTCCATGACATATTCGCGATTTATGTCCTTGGTGAACTGGATTAGCTTATTGTTATTCTCGATAACGGTGACAGCCATGGCGGCAAGTCCCTATACTGGGTATGG
>Ga0066905_100000374_pt1 | contig 11910 bp, 10 predicted proteins | sample PanSoiMetaPlot36_FD_67483 | JGI IMG/M metagenome (GOLD analysis project Ga0066905, IMG submission 67483) | Tropical forest soil microbial communities from Panama analyzed to predict greenhouse gas emissions - Panama Soil Plot 36 (version 2) | ecosystem: Environmental > Terrestrial > Soil >... | reverse complement strand
CGGGCCCCAGCGGAACCAGTTGTTGCCGACGTATACCATCCCGAACTCTTTGCCCGCGAAGTCCAGCGGCCGTTCCCAGCCGGGGTCGTACCCGTGGAACAGGAACGGGCGGACGTTCGGCCGCAAGGGGCGGAGGGTCGGCTGGCAGACCTTGTCCGCCAGGCTGTCGCAAACCTCCACCCAGCGCCGGGCCGCGGCCGCGTCCGAGTGGTTGGAGTCGCCCCCCACGGCGATCGCCTCGTTGTAAGCCCCGTCGCAGTCGATCACGACCCGCCGCCGCCGCGGCACCTTGGCCACCAGCCGGGCGTAGTCGAGCCGGCCGTCGCCGCGGTCGATGTACGTCGTGAACTCGAACACGAAGACGACCGCGTCCGCCGCGCTCACGTCCAGCGAGCTGGCGAACGCCGACCTCGGTGCGGGCGGCCCGTACAGGGCCACCTCGTGCCCCATCTCCCGGGCCACCCGGGCGTAGTGGTACAGGTCCTGCGCGCTGCCGTGCGTCTCGTACGCCCAGTTGACGAACAGCAGCCGCATTCGAGGGCCCTCGCGTCAGCCCCCGACGATCCGGATCAACTCCCGCAGCCGGGCCTCGTACGAGTGCTTCTCGGCGAGGTGCCGGCGGATGCCGAGCACAATCTCCGCGTAGTAGTCCGGCCGGGTCACCAGGTCGCGGACCTTCTTCTCCGCTCGGTCAGCCGGCAGGATCAGCTCGACCGCCCGGTCGCCGTAGATCTCTCGAACGTAATCCTCGTCCAGCCCAAACAGCGGCAGGGTGCCCGCGGCCGGGGTCTCGAAGGTCCGGCAGGTGACCAGCTTCAGGTGCCGGAACAGCGGCCGGTAAATCACCGGGCTGAAAAGGCCCTTGCTCATCCAGCCGATCACCTCCTCGGACGGCACCGGCTGAACGAACTCGACCCCCATCTTCCGCAGGTAGTCCGGGTCGGTGAAAAAGTTGTCCTCGATCCCCATCGGCTTGGCCCATGGGGGCAGGGCGTCCCACCCGTGGCCGACGGTCGCCAGCCGCCCGACCTTCTCGTGGAGCGGCTCGATCGCCCGGAGCACCCGCTCTAGCGGCCGGTAACGGAATTTGGCGTGGCCCACGTAGACCATGCCGTATTCCTTGTTGCGGAAGTCGAGCGGCTGCTCCCAGGCCGGGTCGTAGGCGTGGAAGAAGAACGGCCGGACGTTCGGCCGCCGGGGGTGTAGCGTCGGCTGGAAGATGCGGTCGGAGAGGCTGTCGCACACCTCGACCCAGCGGCGGGCCGACTCGGCGTTCCGGTGGTTGTAGTCGCCCTCGACGGAAATCGCGTCGTTGTATGCTCCGTCACAGTCGATCACGATCCGCTTGTGCCGCGGCACCTCGTCCAAGATGCGGGCCAGGTCGAGGCCCCCGCCGTAGCGGAGCTGGGTGGTCCACTCGAAAATGAACGCGACAGCGTCGGCCGACCGGACCTCCTTGGACAGGCGGAACGGGGTCTCCGGGTCGCGGCCGTACACTGCCACCTCGTGCCCCATCTGTCGGGCCACGCGGGTGAAATTGTGGACGTCCTGGGCGCTGCCCGCGTCGTTCATCAGGTAGTAGACGAACAGCAGCCGCATGCCTCAGCTCTCCACGATCTCGATCAGTTCCCGCAGCCGGGCGGCGTGCGAGTGCCGAGTGGCCAGGTGCCGCCGGACTTCCATGAGCGGCTTGCGGTACCGGTCCGGCCGATGGACCAGGTCGAGCACCTTTTCCGGCCCGCCCTCGTCGGGCAACCAAAACTCCAGCCCGGCCTCCCCGTAGATCTCGCGCACGTGCTCGCGGTCGAAGGCGAACAGGGGCAGCGTCCCGGAGGCCGGAGTCTCGAACATCCGCGGGGTCACGATCCGCAGCCGCTCGAACGTCGGCCGGAGCAGGACCGGGTTGACCCGCGCCCGGCCCATCCGTTCGATCACCTCGGTGAAGCGGACGGCCGGCATCAGCTCGACCCCCAGCCGGTTCAGGTACACCGCGTCGGTCCGGTAGTAGTCCTCGATCCCCATCTCACCGGCCCACGGGGGCGGGGCCCCCCACCCGTGGCCGACCAGCCCAACCCGCCCAAGCCGCTCGCGGACCGGCTCGACCGCCTGGAGCACCCGGTGCATCGGCCGCCAGCGGAACTTCGAGTGGCCGACGTAGAGTACGTCGAACTCCCTGGTGGCGATGTCCGCGGGTCGCTCCCACGCCGGGTTATAGGCGTAGAAGAGGAACGGCCGGACGTTTGGCCGCCGAGGGTGCAGAGTCGGCTGGCAGACTTTGTCGGTCAGGCTGTCGCACACCTCGGCCCACTGCCGGGCAGCCGCCGGGTCTCGGTGGTTGTAGTCCCCCCCTTCGGCAAGCGGATCGTTGTAGTTCCCGTCGCCATCGAGGATAACCCGCCGGTTCCGGGGTACGGCTCCGACCAGCCGCACCAGGTCGAGGTGGTCGCCGGGCCGCAGGTCGGTGGTCCACTCGAACACGAATAGGACGGCGTCGGCCGAGGCCAGGTCGAGCGAGTAGTTCAGCGGGATGTTTGGGTTGTCGCGGGCGCACCGCCACCGGCCGTAGACAGCCACCTCGTGGCCCAGCGCCCGGGCCGCCTCGGTGTAGCCCTGGATGACCAGGCCGCTGCCCTGGTCCTCAAAGGCCCAGTAGACAAACACCAGCCTCATGGGGCCCCCGCTCAGTCCGCCAGCGCGGCCACCAGTTGCCGAACCCTGACCTCGTACGAGTGGTGGGCGACCAGGTGCCGCCGCACCTCGTTGACGATCTCCGCGTACTGGCCCGGGTGCCCGAGCACGTCGAGCAGTTTGTCGGCAATCCCGTCCCCGTGTAGTGCCAGCTCTCGCCCGGCCGGCCCATACACCGACGCCGCGTGGTCTGGGTCGATCATGACCAGGGGGACCGTGTCAGCACAAACGATCTCGAAGAACTTCGACGTCAACAGCCGGAGCCGGCGGAACAAGGGCCGCTGGGTCATCAGATTGACCTTGGCCGTGCTCATGGCCGCGATCACTTCTGTAAACGGGACCGCCGGCCGGGTCTGGATGCCCAGCCGCCGGAACCGCTCGGGGTCCACCCCGAAGGCCGCCTCCAGGTCGAGCATCTTCGCCCCGACCGGGGCCGCGTCCCACCAGGAGCCCATGAAGCAGACCTCGCCGACCCGGTCGCGGACGCACTCCAGGGCTGGCAACAGCTCGGAGCTGATCTGCCGCCACCGCCACCAGTTGTGCCCCACGTGCAGGACGTCGTACCGCTTCGCCCCCCTGGTCCTTAGTTGTGAGGCGGGGTCGTACCCGTAAAATGGGAGCGACCGGACGCCCGAATGGATCGGCTCGAAAGTCGGCTGGAGCACCTTGTCGGTGACCAGTTCGTAGTGGGCCCGCCATTGGGCCCGCTCCCATTCACTTGCCAGGTTGCGGTCGTACCCGTCCACGGACACGACCGGGTTGTACATCCCGTCGGCGTCGAGCATGGCCCGGCGGTCCCGCGGGAAGGCGGCCATCAGCCGGGGCATCCGCAGCCCGCTCATCCAGTGCCGCCACGACTCGTTGACGAACACCGCGTAGTCGAACCCCCCGACGTCGGTCGTGAACCGGACCCCGGGGAAATGGGGGTCGTCCCGCCCGTACACGGCCATCGGGTGGCCCAGCCGGTCGCCGGCGCGCACGTAGTTGGCGACGGCCTGGATGCTGCCGCGGTCGGGCCGACGGTCCATCACGAACAGGATCTTCATCCCCGCCCCGCCCAGACAGTCATCAGTGTTTAGTGATCCGTCATCAATCAATGTTCAGTCCCGGACTGATGACTGATCACTACTCCTCCAGGATCGCCAGTAGTTCCTGGAACCGCCGCCGGAACGAGTGCCGCTCGGCCAGGTGGGCCCGGACCTTCAGGACCGCTTCCCAGTACGGCTCAGGTCGGAGCATCATGTCCTTCAAGCGACCAGCCACGTCGTCACCGGGGGCGAGCGGCCGGCCGGCCGGCCCGTAGACCGCTTCGACCAACCTGTCCGGCTGCATTAGGAGCGGGATCGTGTCGGCGCAGAACGTCTCGAACGCCCGGTTGGTCACCAAGCCCAGGTGGTTGAACAGCGGACGCTGGAAGACCGGGCCGAACCGCGCGTGGCCGACGAACCCGATTACCTCGTTGAACGGCAGCGGCCAGTGCGTCTCGACTCCGAGCTCCTTGAGCAAGGCCGGGTCGGTGTCCACGCCCTGGATGCCCAACTCGATGGCCCAGTCCTCGCGCTCGTCCCACCTCCAGCCGGACAGGCAGATCGGGCCGAGTTCTTCCCGGATCGGCCGCAGCGCTTCCAGGAAGGCCCGCACCTGGGTCCAGCGCATCCAATTGTGCCCGACGTACGCCACCCCATACCGCTTGCGCGGGCTGCCGTCGGCCCCGGACCAGGCCCGGGCCGCTTCGGCGGCCGACCCGTACGGCCGGGCCACGGACCCCGGGTCGAAGGCGTGGAACAGGAACGGCCGTACGTTCGGCCGCAGGGGGGTCAGCGTCGGCTGGAGGATCTTGTCGGCGACCGCCTCGATCCCCTCGACCCACTCCCAGCCCTGGTGGCTGTCGAGCTTCTCGAGGTGGTTGAAGTCGTGCTCGATGCGAAGGGTCTCGTTGTACCGCCCGCCGCAGTCGATTACGGCCCGCCGGTTCTTGGGCATGCTGTCGATCAACTGGGCCAGGTACGGCAGGTCCGGGAAGTCCTTCGTCTCATGGATGACGAAGACTGCCCGGTCGAACTTCTTGACGTCCAGGGAGGTCGGCACCCCGGGTACGTCGGACTGCTGTTCGCCGAAGAGGGCCACCTCGTGGCCGAGCGCCTGGCCGGCTTGCATCAACTTGACCAGCGTATTGACCGACCGGGCCGACCGTTCCAGCTTGGAGACGACGAGCAGCTTCATTCGCGACCCCCACTTCCTCGTGTAAACCCGGTCGCCCTTGCGACCCAGGCCCGTGATAAACAAGAGCTTCACCGGACTCTCCCCGCCGGGATGCGTTCACTCTCCCGCACTGCCCACCGGGCGGTCTCGGCCAGCCCGACCGAGAACGGGGTTCGCGGCTCCCAACCGAGGACCGACCGGGCGAGCCGGACGTCGGCGGCCACGCGGCGCAGCTCGCCCGGCCGGGCCGGGGCGTGCCGCACGTCCGCGCCCGGCCGGCCGGCGGCCGCCGCGGCCAGCTCGGACAGCTCGTTGATCGATGTCTCCCGTCCGCTACCCAGGTTGATCACCCGCCCGTAGCTGGCCGGGTTATCCAGGGCGCCGACCCAGGCGTCGGCCACGTCCCCGACGTAAACGAAGTCGCGCGTCTGCTCGCCGTCGCCGAAGATGGTGAGCGGCTCGCCACGGAGCAGATGGCCCAGGAAGATCCCGAGCACGCCCTGGTACGGGTTGTCCAGAGCCTGCCGCGGGCCGTACACGTTGTACATGCGGAACGACGTCACCCGGAAAGGGAAGTCCAGGTCCCCGCGCTCGGCGGTCGTGTGGACATACCGCTCGCCCGCGTACTTGGTAATCCCGTAGTAGTTGACTGGGCGGCAGGGAGTGTCCTCCGGAGTCGGGACCACGTCGGTGTCCCCGTACGCCTGCATCGAGCTGGCGTACAGCAGCCGCGACACCCGGTGCTTCAGGCACGCCTGGAGGACGGTCAAGGTCCCCTGGACATTGGTCCGCAGGTCCACCCCCGGGTCCGTGTACGAGCGGACCAGCGACACCTGCCCGGCCACGTGGATGACCGCGTCCGGGCGGAAGGTGAATGCCGCTTCGACGTCCTCCGGTCGGGTCACGTCCCCGGGGACGAACCGCGCGGCTGGCGGGACGTTGGCCCGCCGGCCGGTGGACTCGTTGTCCAGGACGGTGACCCGGTGTCCGGCGGCCACCAGCTGGTCGGCCAGGTGGGAGCCGATGAACCCCGCCCCGCCGGTAACCAGGACGTTCATACGACCTCCGCCACGGCGCCGGCCACAGCCGGGACAACGCTCGGCGGCCCGGCGGGCGCGACCGCCGGGAACAGCTCCCGGTGGGCGCACACCCAGTCCCAGAGCTTGCTCACCCCGGTCTCCCGGTCGATCTTTGGTTCCCACCCGAGGACCTCCTTGGCCTTGCGGATGTCGCTGACGTAGCACGGCTGGTCCCCGGGCCGCCAGTCCCCGAACCGCGCCGGAACCTTCTCCCCCTTCAGGTCGGCCAGGAGTTCGCGGAATTCGGCCCAAACGGACATGGTGTTGTCCGGCCCGCCGCCGATGTTGAACACCTGCCCGGCGGCGACGTCGATCCGCTCGATCGCGAGCCGGAATGCCCGGACCAGGTCGTCCACGTACAGAATGTCGCGGACCTGTTTGCCGTCCCCGTAGATGGTGATCGGCTTGCCGGTCAGGGCGGCGATCAGGAAGTGGGCGACCCATCCCTGGTCCTCATTGCCGAACTGCCGCGGGCCGTAGATGCAGCTCATCCGGAAGACTACGGTTCGCAGCCCGTAGATGCGGTAGTAGTCGCGGACGTACTGGTCGGCGGCCCCTTTCGAGCACCCGTACGGCGAGTGGAAGTCGAGCGGCTGGGTCTCGGGCACCCCGAAGGGCAGGTCGCTGTACTCGTAGCGGGTGTCGCGCTCGACGACGGCCGTGTCGTCCATCCCGCCGTACACCTTGTTGGTCGATGTGAAGACGACGACCGGCCGGCGGCCGCCCAGCCGGGCCGCCTCCAGCAGGTTGAACGTGCCCAGGGCGTTCACCTCGTAGTCGGTCCGGGGGTCCTCGACGGACGTGGTGACCGCCACCTGGCCGGCCAGGTGGCAGATGACATCGGCGTCGGCCGCGGCCGCCGACAGTTCGGCAAAGTCGCGGACGTTACCGCGGATGAAGCGCAGGCGCCCGCCCGGGTGCCTCTCCCGCAGCCAGTCCAGGTTGTGCTCGGTACCCCGGCGTTGCAGGGCGTCGAAGACGGTGACGTGGTGGCCGTCGCGGAGCAGGGCGTTCACCAGATTCGAGCCGACGAATCCGGCGCCGCCGGTGACCAAGATCCTCTCCATGAAACCCCTCCGGTGACTGGGTGAGACAGCCGGTGCGGATCACTCGTGGCGCCGCCGGTCGGGCGGCGTCACTCGTCCAATGGGGGCACGGATCGGAGGGCGCGCGAACCCCGACTGTTCCGGGCAGGGCGCGCAGCCCCACAGGGCGTTGAAACAGCCGCCTGGGTTACGGGCCTGGGAGTAGCCGAGTTTGCGCCGAGGTTTCGCGCGACCGAATCCCGGGCGCTGAGCTGCCCCGAGGGGAACTACCCAGCGTAGCGTCCGCGTTTCGCTGAAGCCGTGCCAAGTACCTGACCGGCCCGGCGCAAGCGCGACGGTTCCGGGTGACGGTCAGGGCAGACCGGGAGTGTCAGGAGAGGGTTGTTGGGCGGAATTAACCAGGCGACCGTGAGTATCAAGCCACTGTTGCCACGTCCCGATCTTGGGTGTCAATCCTTGGATGTTCCTCAATTGTTTGAGTTGGCAACAAGACCGGTTTCAAACTGTAATGAGTGCGTGCCCCCTGTCAACAGAAATCTCTGAGTGTTTGATGAGATTCAATGGGGCCGACGGGATCCACCGGGGGCAGGCGCATCGCTAAGTGTGTCCGGAGCAAGGTTACTGCCTACTGTTCGGACGAGATCCCAGCATGCGCCTGAGTGGCGAGAAAATTGGCAATTGGGCTGGCGATGCGTTCAGCTGAATCCAGATCCCGACCTGGGCTGCTGCGATACGGCGCCTCGCCCAGCCTCCCGCCGCACTACCTGGCCACCATCGACCGCCTGAAGCCAAATGCCCGGGTCGGCACTTGTTCGGCCGCCGCGGCCACTGGGTCGGTCGTGACTGCCCTGGACTTCCGCGCCGACTCCAAGTGGGCGGAGCTGCGACACCTGCCGTTGTCGCTGGGGTTCACTGGGGACTGGAGCATGCCGATCTATGCCCGGACGGAACGGCCGGACAGCAATAGCGCCTGGTGATCGCGTACATCGGCGACCAGCCGCGCCACGACATGCTGCATCTCGAGCATTACGAAAGGACTGAATTCGGCGAACTGAGCAGCCCGAAGGTCCTGGCGAATGTGCCGTTCTTCCGCCGGAAGGACGTCATGGACCGGACGAACTTCCTCGACGGCTGGAAGCACACGGCCGCCTGGAAGCAGTCCTCCAAGTACGAGTACAAGCCGCGCGACGCCGCTTGCCGGCGCTTTTTGACGGACTCTTCGAGTGGTTGAGCACGAGCACCGCGCTCCAAGGTCCGCGGCATCAGATGACACTGACGTCTCTGCCTGTCCAACAGCGAGTTCACCTGCCGCCACCCCACAACTACCTATCGCCGCACAATCACGTTTCCGGGCGGCGATGAGGTTCAACGTTGAGATCGTTGCTACTTCGGCCAGCACCGATTCTACGTCGGCGTCGATCTGCACGCTAGGACCCTCTACATCCACGTCCTCGACCCCTCCTCGACCAGACGGGTAAGACGGTGTTCGACAAGAACCTGCAGGCCGACTTGGTCGTCGGCCGCGAGTGCATGTTCGCCTGGTACTGGCTCGCCGACCTGTGCGCGGACCACGGCATTCCCTTCGTGCTGGGCCATGCGCTCTACATGAAGATGATCCACGGCGGCAAGGCCAAGACTGATCGCATCGACGCGGCGAAGCTCGCGAGCATGGGCCGCGGCGGACTTTTCCCCATGGCGTATTTCTACCCCCGGGCCAAATGGCAGACCCGCGACCTGCTCGAAGGCGGTCCTTCTTCGTGCGGAGGCTTCCCGGACCGGATTCACGCGCCCCTTACGTCCACTTCCGTTACACTGGGGCGACTGCCGGATGTGACCCATTTCCCGGCAGCGCAACCGAATCCGGACGCACGAGAGGCGGTTCAACTCGTAGGCCTCCCCATGCAAACCCTCGTCGTCTTCCTGGTCGCACTCCACCCGGCGGCGCCCCCGGACGGGACGCGAGAACCCTGGGCGTCGAGCGGCCACCCGCGCGACGTCGCCAAACGGCACGTCGAGGACGTCACCGCGGCCCGGCACCAGTACGACGTCACCCAGGGCGGGACGATGGACGGGACGAATTGCCGGTCCCCGGTCGGTGGCGGGTTCGCCATCTGGGAGCAGTCCTGGGAGTCCAATCGAGCGGTCCGGCTTGAGAACATCGGCACGACGGATGTGATCAACCCGTGGCTATCGAATGGCCGCAACGATTTCCGCAGCCTGCCGCTGATCGTGGGCCGGGCCGTCCGCCCCGGGATGACTGACCGCGAAAAAGCCGTCGCGCTGTGGCGGCTGCAAACCACCCACCGGTTCCACGCCACGACCGGCGACAACGAGGTGAACGACCCGGTCAAGGTGTTTAACGTGTATGGGTACACGACCTGCGGGAACGACTCGATCTGCCTGGCCGGGCTGTGGCGGGCGGCGGGGCTGCCCGTGCGGCCGGCCCGGTGCCCCGGGCACTGCATCTCGCAGGTCCAGTTCGACGGCCGGTGGAACCTCCTCGACGGCGACCTGGGGCCGTTCTACCTGCTTCGGGACAACGCCACGATCGCCGGCGAGAAGGACCTGGTCCACGACCACGACCTGCTCAAGCGGAGCCATACCCGCGGCCTCCTCGACCCGGACAGCCGGGCCGAGGACGAAGGGACCGCGGCCCTGTTCCTGTCGGAGACCGACTGGCCGGGGACCCGGGACAGCGTCCGGACGACCACCATGAACATGACCCTCCGGCCCGGTGAGGCGGTCGTGTGGAGATGGGGGCACCTCGTCCCGGTCAAGTACCACGGCCCAACCGACATCAAGGTGTTCGGGCCGCGGTCGGACGGCGGCAAGGTGTGGGGCGGCCACGCCGCGGACTGCGTCTGCAACGGCAACTGGGAGTACCGCCCGGACTTCACCCGCGACGTCTGGCGGAAGGGCGCGGAGTCGGTCGAGAACGTCACGGCCGAGCGCGGCGAACTCGTCCCTGAGGCCGGGAAGACCGGCGTGATCATCTGGAAGATTCGGAGCCCGTACCCATTCGTGGGCGGGAAGCTTGACGCCGACGGGACTGGGGTCAAGTTCTCACTCTCCTGGGACGGCGCGAAGTGGCACGACCTGGACGACGGGCTGGAGGCGATGTTCCACTTCCCACACAAGGGGGACGCCCGCTACGAGTACCGGCTGCGGTGCGAGTTCCCGATGGGTTCGCGGCTCCGACGGCTGGCGATCCACAACGACCTACAGATGGCGCCGCTCGCCCTGCCGGGGATGGTCGTCGGCGAGAACCGATTCACCTACACGGACGAGACCCCCGGCCCGCGGCGGGTGCAGCTGACGCACGAGTGGGTCGAGCGGTCCCTCTCCCGGCCGCCGCGGCCGCCCGCTGCCTCCGTCTACCCGGCCGACGGCGGACGGATGGACGGCACCGACGTCGCGTTCGAGTGGCGGCCCGCCGAGGACCCGGACCGGGACGCGATCACGGACTACCACTTCCAGTTGTCGGACCGGTCGGACATGGCGTGGCCCCTGTCGTCTAACTTCGAGAAGCTGGTGTCGAACACAGCCGACCGCGGCCGGCCGCGATACCGGCTGCCGCAACCGGGCCTGCTGACGCCGGGGCAGACGTACTACTGGCGCGTCCGGGCAAAGGACGCCCAGGGGGTGTGGGGCCCGTGGAGCGCGACGTGGAGCGTCACGGCGGGCGGCCCGGCTCCGCCGTCGGCCGTGCGGCTCGAACCGCTGCCAAGCGACAGCACTCGTTTGAGTCTGCGCTGGAAGCCTGGCCCCGCGGGGGAGAAGCCGGTCAAGTACCGCGTCTATGGGAGCGACGAGAAGGGCTTCTCCGTCAGCGACGAGGCCTACACGGTCAATGTGGGTGCGTCGGACCTGCCCCGCAAGTTCGCGGCCAACTTCGCGGCCGAGACAGCGGGCACCGAATTGGCCGTCCTCGGCCCCGGGCTGGACGTGCCGAACGCCAACAAGGCCTTCTATCGCGTGGTGGCTGTGGACGCCGCGGGGAAACGGAGCGGCCCGTCCGACTACGCCGCCGCGCCTCGGCCGTTCGTGTCCACCAGGCCGCCTGACCGCGCGACGGTCGGCAAGGCGTACCAGGGGTCGCTCGCCACCATCCGGTCGCTGGGTGACCTGCGGGCCTATCAAGTGGGGCCGAAGAGCGAGTCGCGGTTCTGGGAGGTCGAGACGCCCCGCTTCGTGCTGGTGCAAGGGCCCGCGTGGCTCCGGCTGGACGAAAAGACCGGCGCGCTCACCGGGGTGCCGGACGCTGGGGGCTCGGCAGACGTCGCGGTAAAGGTCACGCTGGAGCGGACCGTCCGCAAGCTGGACGACAGCCGGCTGAGCTGGGGGCACGAACTGGTCAAGGAGGTCGGCACGGAGGCGGCGGGCACCGTGACCCACCGGTTCCGGATTGCTGTCGGCCGATGAACTGGCCGCGTCGGGCACTGCAGCCTCGGCACCGAATTCGACGGCTGCTGACGAGAGGAACAACCCCTCATGAACCACGTCGAACCCGCCCTGGCGGCGCAGCGGCTTCAGAACTACCCGGTTCGGGCCCGAAGTGAGGCGTGGGTTATCGGCCAGTGGTACTTGGAGTTGGTGCTCCTCAAGTGGTTCGGGTACTCGGGGGAGTACGTTAATCGACAACCGGCACAGCACATTGGCCAGACCGAGGCCGTGCCGTGACGAGGCCGGAAGCAGGACGCGACCCGAGTGCTTGACGGATAGGGCGCCGGTTGTGTCATCCGTCACTCCGTCCCCCGCGGCGATGTGGACCGGGCAAGTCAGGAAGTTCGTCCCCGGCGGGCCGAGGCGGTCCGGCGAGAAGTCTAGCCAGCGCCGCCCGATGCTTCGGTAGGAGTGAGTTGACCAGGGCCGCCAAGGCCGTGACCGCAGTCGGC
>Ga0066905_100000373_pt1 | contig 11913 bp, 10 predicted proteins | sample PanSoiMetaPlot36_FD_67483 | JGI IMG/M metagenome (GOLD analysis project Ga0066905, IMG submission 67483) | Tropical forest soil microbial communities from Panama analyzed to predict greenhouse gas emissions - Panama Soil Plot 36 (version 2) | ecosystem: Environmental > Terrestrial > Soil >... | reverse complement strand
CGACCGCCATCGGCTCGGCCAGCGCGGCATGGCGGGGGTCCAGCCCGTTGGGGACCACCTGGACGAACGGCGCCGACAGCAGGATGCGCTCGCCGTAGCCGGCCGGGAGGTCGTTGCTGTAGACGATGTCGCGCAGGCCGGTCGGCGTGAGCATGATCGGGACCGACGTGACGATGGTGCCGGGCGTCGGGGCGACCGTGTCGGGCCCGGCCTCCAGCACCTCGGCCGCGAACTCGTGACCCATGAACACGTCGCGGCCGAGATCGACGGGTGGCGCCCCGAAGTCGGGCAGCCCCTCCATGTCCGCCATCAGCCCCAGCATCGTGGCGGCGTGCTTGACGAAGTGCAGGTCCGACCCGCAGATGCCGCAGGCCTTGACCTGCGCCAGGACCTGGCCGAAGGCCGGCTCCGGATCGGGTGCGTCGTCCCGGACGATCAGCTCGGATGCACCGCGCAGCGCCAGGGCCCGCATCAGGTCACCTTCGCCTGACCGTCGCCGTCGCCGCCGGCGGCCGCGCCCTTGGCCTGTGCCTCCGCCACGTGGGAGGTGATGGCGTTGAGGATGGCCTGGCCGGCGGCACCGAACAGCTCGCCCCGCTTCTCCACCGCCCACTCGTGCGACGCCCGGGGTGCGGCGAGGTGGCCGGTGAAGTGGGGGATGACCTCGCGCGCGAAGAGGCGGTACGACCGCATCGTCGCCTCGGGGTCGGCCCAGTCGTGGCCGAGCAGCAGGAACGTGCCGAACCCTCCCGACTGCTCCAGCAGGCCCTCGATGTAGGCGATGGCGTCGTCCGGCGTGCCGATCACGACGTTGCCGGACTCCGCGTAGGTCTCGACGAACTCGCGCGGGGTCCGGGGACCGCCGTCGACCTGGTTGGCGAGGGGAACGAAGCCGGCCCCGCCCCCGAAGTAGTCGGCAAAGTCCTTCAGGCCGTGGGTGCAGTCCTCGATGGCCTGGTCCCGGGTCTCGGCGAGGTGAACGGCGCCCAGGACCCGCCACGTGCGGCGATCGGGCTCGGGGCGGCCCGCGGCGCGGGCCTGCTCCTGCACCACACCCCAGGCCTGGCCGATGGCTGCGAAGCCCTCGAACAGGGTCATCGACAGCGACAGCAGGGACACCCCGTGGGTGCCCGCCAGTCGCGGTCCCGAGGGTGAGATCATGGCGGCGACGGCCACCTCGAAGTGCGGGTGGGTGTAGGGGCGCACCTGGAGACGGCAGTCGCGCATCGTGAACCAGTCGGTCTGGCGCGTCACCGGCTCGTCGCTCCGCAGCAGGGCCAGGATCGCGTCCAGCGACTCCTCCATCATCCGCCGCTGGTCCACGGGGTCGATGCCCAGCATGAAGGCGTCGCTCGGCAGGGCACCCGGCCCGGCGCCGAAGATGAGCCGGCCGCGCGTCAGGTGGTCGAGCAGCACGAGCCGGTCGGCCACGAGCCAGGGATGGTGGTACGGGAGCGACACGACCCCCGTTCCGAGCATGACGTGGCGGGTGCGCTCGGCGGCGGCGGCGATGAACACCTCGGGAGAGGCGATGATCTCGTAACCCCCCGAGTGGTGCTCGCCGAACCAGACCTCGTCGTAGCCGAACCGATCGAGCGCAACCACGCGATCGAGGTCGTACTCGAGCGCCAGCGTCGGGTTCTGACCGACCGGGTGGAACGGGGCGAAGAACGCGCCGAAGCGCAGCGGCCAGGGAGCGGGCATGTCGGTCACCGCCGTCGTGGGGCTACATCGGAACGGATCACTGCCTGGCGACCTCCCCCTGTGGCGCTTGACACGTGGTAACGGTCGTTATTCGCAACCTAGTCTCCAGGGGGGAGTGTCGCCGCTCCCGGTCCTGGACCCCCTAGACTGGACAGAGCCATCCCCCTGGGTAGATGGCGGACACCTGGCCGTGCGGCGCCTCCAGCCCACATGGGCCAGCAGACGATGGAGACCCAACTGGACCAAACCAGCTTCGAGGCGCTCGTTGCGTCCGAGGTCGACGGGCAGATCGCGACAGATGAGCTGTCGGCACTCGCGGCGCAGCCGCAGCGCTGGGCCGCGACCCTGCACCACATGCTCGACGAGATCGAGGACACGCTCGAGGCCGTCGCGCGGTCGGACCGCTACGAGCGCAACCAGGCGCTCGCCGACCTGTCCGAGGAGCGCGCCGCGGTGGCGGCGGCGCTCCAGCGCGTCACGGGCGAGGACGTGGAGCTCTCCGACGCAGACAGCCTGGGCAATGGCGAAGGCGCCGACGCGGCTGCGGCCGCCTCGGGCGAGCCCGAGGCGGAGCTGGTCCAGGCTCCGGCGTTGCAGGCGTCGTGGGCGCCCGGCGAGGTGGTGCTCTGGGCCGGCAATCCGTCGGCTTTGCCCGCGGAACGCGAGGACCTGCAGCGGCTGATCGACGAGGCCGGCGGCTCCGCCATCGAATGGGAGAAGCACAAGGGTGCCCCGCTGCCCTCGGGCGACCGGGCGCCCGCCGTCTCCGCGCCGCTCACGGCGGCCCTCGGCTGGCTCGTGGGCGTGGGAGCCGGCCAGCTCGCACTGGACGCCGCCCCGAGCGTGCGGTGGCTGGGCGAGGTGGCGGCGTGGGCCACCGACCTGGTGGCGCAGGGGCGGATGGTGCCCACCCTGCGGCGTGGGGGTTCGGCCACCGCCCGCGGGCGCCAGCGCAGCGGTTCCTACGTCGTCCAGTGGATCGCCGCGGTCGTCGAGCGGGAGCGCATCCGCGAGCTGTCGTCCCGGATGCCTGGTCCGGTGCGGGCGTTCGATCCCAGCACCGGACCCGAGCGCATGTGCCGCACGGTGCTCAACGCCGCCGTCGACGCCGTCTGCAGCGCCGGTGCGGCGCGCCTGGTCACGGCCGCCACGCCCCCAGTGGCGCGCAGCCGGCGCGACGTCGCCGAGGCGGTGCTGGCCGGTCTGGCCGGCGAGGCGTTCGCCGCCGCCCATGGCCCGGCGACCGAGGTCGCCGACGACCTGCGCCGGTGGGCCGCACCGGTGGTGGGGGACGGCGATGTCGGGCTGATCGTGCGGCTCGACCCGCCGGAGGCCGACGGTGGGTGGCTCCTGACCGTGGACGCCACCGGGGTCGAACGCCAACCGGTCCCGGTCGAACAGGCGGTCACCGCCTCCGGTGCGAAGGCGCAGCGGGTCGAGGCGCAGCTCCGCCGCCTGGAGCGGCTCCTGCCCGCGCTGGGGAGGACCGGGCGACGCGGCCACGTCGTCCTCGGCGTCGACGAGGCCTGGGACCTGATGACGCGCACGGGACGCGTCCTGCAGTCGGTGGGCTTCGAGGTGCGGGTGCCGACGGCATCGTGGACCCGGCCGTCACCCCGCCTGCGGCTCGAGGCCGCCGACCCCACGGGTCCGGCGCGGGTGGGGCCCAACCAGCTTTCCAAGGTCCGCTGGTCGGTGTTGTTCGACGACCTCGAGCTCGACGCCGCCGCCATCGCCCGCCTCACCGCCCAGGCGCGGCCGCTCGTCCAGGCCAAGGGGCGCTGGGTCGAGCTCGACCACGCCGACCTCGAGGCGGCGGCCAGGGCGCTCGCCGAGCAGAGCGGCGCCACCGAGCTCACCGGCGCCGCCATCCTGCGCCACGCCGTCGGCCTCGAGGAGAGCGCACTGGCCGGGCCGGCCATCGTGGCCGGCAGTGGCTGGGCGGTCGAGCTGGTCCGGGGCGCCAGCGACGAACCGCCCGCGCCGCTCGATCCCCCCGAGGGCTTCGTCGGCAAGCTGCGGAGCTACCAGGCGGAGGCACTTGGCTGGCTGGCGTTCCTCGACCGAGTGGGCCTCGGGGGCTGCCTGGCCATGGACATGGGCCTCGGCAAGACCCCGACGATGCTCGCCCACCTGCTGGCCACCTGCGGGCAGGGACCGGTGCTGGTGATCGCCCCCCCGGCGGTCCTGGGCAACTGGGCCGCGGAGGCCCGGCGGTTCACCCCGGACCTGCGGATAGAGGTCCATCACGGGGCCGCCCGGGCGGAGGCTGACGAGGTCGCCGCCGTGGCGTGCGACGCGGACGTCGTGCTCACCACGTACGGCACCGCCGTGCGGGACGTCGACGCGCTGGCCACGGTCGACTGGCACCGGGTCGTGCTCGACGAGGCGCAGGCCATCAAGAATCCGGCCAGCGAGGCGGCGCGCGAGCTGCGGCGGATCTCCGCTCGGTCGCGCCTGGCGCTGACCGGCACCCCGATCGAGAACGGGCTGGGCGACCTGTGGTCGATCCTCGACTACACCAACCCCGGCCTCGTGGGGCCGCGCCCGGCCTTCATCCAGCAGCTGTCGACGCCGCGCAACGGGTCGGGTGCGCCGGGCGAGGCCGCGCTGCGGGCGCTCAACGGCCTGCTGGTCTTCCGGCGCACCAAGGCCGAGCCGGAGATCGCCGCCGAGCTGCCCGACAAGATCGACGAGCTCGACCACTGCGGCATGACCGCCGAGCAGATCGGCCTCTACCAGGCGGTCCTCGACAACCTGCTGGGGGTCAACCTCGACAGCGAGGACCGGCGCGCTCGCACCGGCCACGTCCTCGCCGCCATCACCGCCCTGAAGCAGATCTGTGACCACCCCGCGGCCTATCTCGGCGACGACGACGGCCCGCTCGAGGGCCGGTCGGGCAAGCTCGCCCGCCTCGACGAGCTGGTCGACAACGTGTTCGCCGCCGGGGAGCGCGTGCTGGTGTTCACGCACTTCGCGCGCTGGGGTGAGCGCCTGGCGGAGCACCTGACCAAGCGCACCGGCGTCCCCGTCGCCTGCTACCACGGCGGCCTGACGCGGGGCACGCGCGACCGCCTGATCCGCGAGTTCCAGGAAGGGACGGGGGCCGGGGCCCTGGTGCTGTCGATCAAGGCCGGCGGGTCGGGGCTCAACCTCACCGCCGCCAACCACGTCGTGCTGTACGACCGCTGGTGGAACCCGGCGGTCGAGGACCAGGCCCGCGACCGGGCGTGGCGCATCGGCCAGGCGAACACGGTCATCAGCCACCGGCTCGTGTGCCCCGGCACCGTCGACGAGCAGGTGGAGGAGGTCGTGGCGGGCAAGCGCCGGATCGCCGACATGGTGCTCCCGGCCAGCAGCTCGGTGGGCGACCTCACGGCCGACCAGCTGCGCCAGGCCCTCGGGCTGCGTGCCGAGGCGCTGGTCGACGAGACCGCCGCCGACACGTTCGCTCACGACCAGGCGGACAAGGCCGGCGACGAGGCGGCGGCATGAGTGCCCGTCGCCGGCGTCGCTCGCAGAACCCGCCCTCCAAGGCGCAGGCGTTTTGGGCCGACAACGGCTACGAGGCGGCTCCCAGTCCCCAGATCAGGCCGACGTCGGATCCGGGCGCGCTGCCCCGCTCGCTCGGCGATCCGCCCCTGGCTCCCGCGGTGTCGCAGCACCACCTCGACGCCGTGTACGAGGAGGCGGTGCGGGCCGCGATTGCGCTGGCGGCCGCCAACGGTCTGGTCGCTGTCGAGGCCGTCGCCAGCGAAGAGGGCTGAGCCGGCCGGCGATCCGCCGGGAGTACTCGACGAGGTCAACTTTTGTGGCGGCGGGGCCCGGCTGTCACCCGGCGGGCCCCACGTGCCAACCTTGTGCCGACGGCGTCCACCGCCGGGCCGCGGAGCGGGAGGGATATTTGGTGAGCGAACAGATCCCGTTGGTCGACTACCTGGTGTTGGACGACGGTGATCCGCACCTGATGGCGCACGAATGTGCCGGCTGTGGGGCGCGTTTCTTCGATCGCCGCAACGCCTGCGGGGGGTGCGGCGGCGCCGAGTTCGAGACCGTCCGCGTGGCGACCGAGGGGGAGGTGCGGGCGTTCACGATCGTGTCACTGGCGGCACCGGGAATCCCAGTGCCGTTCGTCGCGTCGGTGGTGGATTGCGACGGGACGAGCGTGCGGGCCAACGTCGTGAACGTCGACCCGACCCCCGAGCAGGTGCGGCTGGGGATGAAGGTGCGGCTGGTGACGGTGCCCGTCGGCGTCGACGGCGGGGGAGTCGAGGCGGTGGGGTTCGGGTTCGAGCCGGTGGATGCGCCGAGCGTGAGCGAGGGAGGTCGGTGATGGCTGCTGACGACGTGTGGATCCTCGGGATCCACATGACCAAGTTCGGGAAGCATCCGGACCGGGACACGGTGGACCTGGCCACCGAGGCCACCATGGCTGCGCTGGCCGACGGTGGCGTAGCCATGCGAGACATCGGCGTGCTGGCGGCCGGCAACCTCTGGGGCGGGCCGGCCCCGATCGGCCAACTGCTGCAGAAGCAGGTGGGCCAGACCGGGATCCCGGTCTACAACGTCTCCAACGCGTGCGCGACCGGGGCGACGGCGTTGCGCACGGCGATCATGGCGCTCAGGGCCGGGGAGTGTGACCTGGGCCTGGCGGTCGGGGTCGAGAAGCTTGCCGGGGCCGGCCTGTTGGCCGGGGCGAACCGGAAGTCCGACGAGAACGAGTCATGGACGCCGCGGGGTCGGTTCGGGGCGGTCGCCCCGATCGACGGGCGGATCGGGACCGAGACGATGCCGGGCGTGTTCGCCCAGATCGGGATGGAGTACGGGCATCGCTACGGGGGAACCAGCTTCGAGCTGTTCGCCCGCATCTCCGAGAAGAACCACGCCCATTCGACCTTGAACCCGTTGGCGACCTACACGAAGCGGTTCACGCTCGAGGAGATCATGGGCGACGTGATGATCGCCTACCCGAACACCCGGCCCATGTGCTCGGCCAACTGCGACGGGGCGGCCGCCGCCGTCGTCGTGACCGACCGCAAGCTGCGGACCATGGACCCCGATCAGCGGCGCCGGGCGGTGAAGGTGGCGGCGTCGGTGCTCACCACCGACCCCTGGGAGGAAGCCTGCCAGGTGCTGCCGAACGTCAACACGCTGACCCGCAACGCCGCCCAGCAGGCCTACGAGGCGGCCGGCGTGGCCCCCGAGGACCTCGACCTCGTCGAGCTGCACGACTGCTTCGCCACCGCCGAGCTGGTGCACTACGACAACCTGATGCTGTGCGCGCCGGGCGAGGCGGTGCCCTTCTTCGAGTCGGGGGCGACGTGGCGCGACGGCGCCACCCCGGTCAACGTGTCCGGCGGCCTGCAGTCCAAGGGCCACCCGATCGCCGCCACCGGGATCGCCAACATCTGGGAGGTCTGCCATCACCTCAGGGGTGAGGCCGGCGACCGTCAGATCCCCGACGCCAACGTCGGGCTCGCCCACGTCATCGGCCTCGGCTCCGCCTGCGGCGTCCACATCCTCGAGAAGGCCGCCTGAGCCCCACGCCCCACGCCCCCCGCCGCCGGCTGCACGTCGGCGGCGGCTCAGAGCAGGCGCAGCTGGCCGGGCGGCGCCGACGGGGTGGCGGGCTCCGGAGGCTCCCGGCCGGTGTGGTGGCGGGCATCCGTCCGTTCGGCCGGTAGCCCACCGCATCGGCGCACGAGCTCGCGGACGCGCGCTTCCAGGGCCTGCTGCTCGGCCTTGGGTGCGTACGCGCGGTCGCGATAGCGGCGGCGGTAGCTCGCCAGGAGCTGCGGGTGTGACTCGGCCAGCCGGCCGAGGAACACCTCCTTCACGCCGGGGCGCAGGTGGAGCAGCACCGAGGAGATCGAACGGGCGCCGGCGTCGACGCACGCCCGAACCACGGCCTCGAGCTGCTCCGGGCCGTCGGACAGGTCGGGCAGCACGGGGGCGACGAGCACGCCCGTGGCCACCCCCGCGGCGTTCAGCTGCTCGACGGCACGCACGCGCTGGGCCGGGTGGGGGGTGCCCGGTTCCGTGGTCCGCCATACCGCTTCGTCGAGCGTGCCGATCGACAGGTTGACCCGCACGTCGGCGCACCGGGCCGCCTCTGCCAGCAGTTCGACGTCGCGGAGGACGAGCGTCGACTTGGTCAGGATCGAAAACGGGTTCGCCCGCTCTGCCAGCGCCTCGACGATGCCCCGGGTGAGCCGGTACTTGCCCTCGGCCCGCTGGTACGGATCGGTGTTGGTGCCCATGGCGATGAGGTCGCCCGCCCACCGGCGGGGGTCGAGCTCGTGACGCAGCCTCGACACGGCGTTGACCTTGACCACGATGCGGCGCTCGAAGTCGCGGTCGGCGTCGAGGTCGAGATAGGTGTGCGTGGGCCGGGCGAAGCAGTTGTGGCTCACGACGCCGTTGGCGATGAAGTCGCCGGTTCCGGTGGTGATGTCGAAGAGCGTCAGGTCGCCGCCGAGCGGTTCGATGCCCACGACCCGGCGTCGCGCACCGCCGCTGATCGCGGCCCCGCCCGCCGGATCGGCCCCGGTGGCCTGGTCGAGGGGGCGGCCCGGGACATCGTCGATGCCCAGCAGCGAGTGGTGCCGGGTGAGGTGAGGCCGCGGTCCCGAGCCCAGGCCCGTGCGGGAGACGTGCTTCCAGCCCCGATCGGTCAGGAACCGGTGGTCGCCGCTGGCGACGAGCTGGGTGTCGTCGGCGAGCGTCACCCGGTAGGCGGGCTTCACGGTCGACCAGTGGTCGACGACCGTGGTGGACACGCAGCGGCGGCGGGCGCCGTCGCGAACCGTGCCGCAGACCTCGTCGCCCGGCCGGACCTCGGCCAGGGGCTTGGTGTCGCCGTCGGCCATGAGCACCGGGGTGTCACCGGCCAGGCAGTAGGTGCACGCGTGGCTGCACCCCCGGTACGCATTGATGGTGTACCGGAAGCCGAACGGCGCGCCCGGGACCTCGTTGATGATCCGCTGCGCCCGAACGTGCAGGAACTCCATGCCGCGGAACTCGCCGCGGCCCGGCTCACGCTCGAAGACCGGCTCGTCGAACAACGCCCCCTGGGCCTGCGGCCGGTCGGCCTGTGGCCACCGCAACTCCGTCACAGGCTCCGACTATAGCGAACGTATGTACGCCTTTCACCCAGTTTTCGCGGTCGCCGGGGCGGTGTCCCCGACCGCCAGCAGGTCGCGGAGGACGGCCTGAACGGCAACCAGGGGCTCGGTCGAGCGCTCACCCTTGCCGATCACGATCGTGCCCTCGATCGCAGCGACGATCAGCGTTGCCAGGCGGTGCGCCTCGGCGGGGGAGCGACCCTCCGCCTCCAGGGCCTCGGCGAACCGGTCGACCCAGCCTCGTAGCGCTCGCCCCGTCGCCGCGGCGAGGGCCTCGTGGTCGGCGGCCGCATCGAGAACGACCGTGGCCACGGCGCAGCCCTCACAGAAGGCTGTGCGCTGGAAGTGCTCGATGTAGCCGTCGAAGAAGCCGGCGACCGCCTCTGCCACCGTGGCGCCCTCTGCGAGGCCCTTCTCCATGCGCTGCATCACGCGCTCGGCGAAGTAGTCGACGGCGGCCGCCGCCAGCTCCTCCTTGCCGCCCGGGAAGTGGAAGTACATCGACCCCTTGGGCGCCTGGGCCTCGGCCATGACCTGATTCAGGCCGGTCGCGCCGTAGCCCTGCTTGCGAAGGAGGCGGCTGGTGGTGCGGACGAGCCGGTCGCGTGTGTCGGATGCCACACGCACAGCATACAACTATCACGACCGGTCTATTGACTATGACGACTGGTCTAGTTACGTTCGATCCATGTTGCTACGGGCATCGAGAGGCGGAGACCTCGAGCCGTTGCGGGCGTTCATCGGCCGCTGCTCTCCGGAGACCCTGTACCGGCGCTTCCACGGAACCGGGCCGCAGGCGATGGACCGGGAGCTGAGGCGAATCGCCTCGCCCGACGACAGCCACCGGTCGTGGGTGGTCGTCGACGGCGGCGAGGTGCGGGGCACGGCGAGCCTGGCACGCTCCCGCTCCGGTGCAACCGAGTTGGCCCTGCTGGTGGAGGACCGCTGGTTCCGGCGGGGGATCGGCCGGGCGCTGGTCGGTGCGCTCGCGACGCACGCACAGCTCGCCGGCATCGACACGATCACGGCCTGGATCCAGGCCGACAACGAACGGGCGGTGCGGTTCTTCCGCGCCCTGGCTCCGCAGGCGAGCATCCGGTTCGTCGGCGGTGCCGAGCTCGAGGCGCAGCTCCCCGTGGCGGCGATGGCACGGAACGCCGCCCGGGAGTCGAGGCCGGCGCGGGAGGCGGCGTGAGGGCGCGCCGCCGGCCGGACGTGTCGGTCCTGGCCGAGGTTCCCCCCTTCGACCGGTACGCGTACACGTCCCTGGCACCGCTGATCCCCCACGCCGACCGGCTGCGGCTCGCCGAGGGGACCGTCGTCGTCCGGGAGGGTCACCGGGCGCGCGAGCTCGTCATCGTGGTCGCCGGGGCGCTGCTCGCCACCCGCAGCGGGCGGCCGGTCGAGGCGTTGGGCCCCGGCACGTGGATCGGCGGCGACGAGCTGCTCGCGGACCGGGCGCACGACTGCACGCTGGTGGCGCTCGAGGGGGTTGAAGTCGCCGTGCTGAACGGGCCGGCCTACCGCTGGGCGGTCCAGACCTTGCCCGGGCTGGCCGACGAGCGGGTGCTCGACCTGCGTCGGGCCGAGGCTGCGCTCGAGCCGCGGACTACGTTCACAGGGTGACCGACGCCGCCGTAGGGGCCGAGACCGGAGAGACGCGATCCGGACAGGCCGACAGGGCCGCACGGTTCCTCTCGCTCCACGGCGGCCCCGACCCCCTGCTCATGCCCAACCCCTGGGACCCCGGGTCGGCGAGGCTGCTCGACTGGCTGGGGTTCGAGGCCCTGGCGACCACCAGCAGCGGGTTCGCGTCCACCCTGGGGCGCCTGGATGGGTCCGTCAGCCGCGAGGAGGCTCTCGCTCACGCCGCGTCGATCGTCGCCGCCACCGATCGGCCGGTGTCGGCGGACCTCGAGAACTGCTTCGCCGACGATCCCGCCGGCGTCGCTGCGACGATCCGCCTGGCGATCGGCACCGGGCTGGCCGGGTGCTCGGTCGAGGACTTCGGTCGGCGGCCCGACGCCCGGATCTACGACGCGGGCCTGGCGGCCGAGCGGGTGGCCGCGGCCGCCGAGGCCGCCCACGCCGGCCCGGTCCATTTCGTGCTCACGGCGCGCGCCGAGAACCTCATCCGCGGCCGTCCCGACCTCGCCGACACCATCGCCCGCCTGCAGGCGTACCAGGAGGCGGGCGCCGACGTGCTGTTCGCCCCCGGCCTGCAGGACCTCGAACAGGTGCGCCAGGTGGTGGCGTCGGTCGACCGTCCCGTCAACGTGCTTGCGGGCCTGGGCGGTCCGACGGTGGCCGAGCTGGGCCAGGCGGGGGTCCGGCGCATCTCGGTGGGCGGTGCGTTCGCCTTCGCGGCGCTGGCGGGTGTGGTCGACGCCGCCCGCGAGCTGCGCGATCAGGGCACCTACGGGTTCCGCCAGCGGTCGCAGGTCGGCTTGGCCGCGGCGAGGGAAGCGTTCGCTGAAACCGGGGAGGCCGGATCATGACCGATGGCTCGAGGGCGACGGCCATCATCGACGACCTGGAGGCGGAGGAGGAACGGCTGGAGTCGATCCTCGACGGGCTGGACGACGCCGCCTGGCGGTCGCCGTCGGCTGCGGAGGGATGGAGCGTGGCCGACGTCGTGCTGCACCTGGCGCAGAGCGAGGATGCCGTGGTCCTGTCGGCCGCCGGCGGTGACGGGTTCGCGCGCCTGCGTGCGGAGGCATCCAGCGTCGACGACGGAGCCGACCGGATGGTCCAGGCCGAGCGTGCCGAGCCGGCGGCCGCTTTCGAGCGCTGGAAGGCCAGTCGCCGGGCGGCGCTGTCGGGGTTGCGCACCGCCGACCCGCAGCGGCCGGTGCCCTGGGTGACATCGGGCATCAAGCCCGCCACGCTGGCGACGACGCGGCTGGCCGAGCACTGGGCCCACGGCCTCGACATCACCGGGCCGCTGGGGGTGCCGTTCGCCGACACCGATCGGCTGCGCCACATCGCCTGGCTGGCGCACGGCACGCTGCCCTACGCCTTCGCGCTCGCGGGCGAGGACGCCCATCCCGTCTACTGCGAGGTGACCGGGCCGTCTGGCGACACG
>Ga0066905_100000372_pt1 | contig 11920 bp, 15 predicted proteins | sample PanSoiMetaPlot36_FD_67483 | JGI IMG/M metagenome (GOLD analysis project Ga0066905, IMG submission 67483) | Tropical forest soil microbial communities from Panama analyzed to predict greenhouse gas emissions - Panama Soil Plot 36 (version 2) | ecosystem: Environmental > Terrestrial > Soil >... | reverse complement strand
TTTTATGTTGATAGCAACATTGGTAGCCAGTTTCGTAGTGGGATGGATACTTTTTATCCGTTGGGTTATCCGCGAATGCCGACGGCTCAACGGTTGAATGGCCGCGCGGCCAATCCGGGGCGCGGCAGCGAGCGGAAGGTGCACAAGCTACGCGTCCCGGTTCGATATTGACTTTGGCGCAACGCGCGCCAAACCGCTGCCAGACGGACTTCTGGCGTCTTTGAAGCAAACTCGACGTGGGGCGGTGGCGCAGTATGGGATAACGCCGCCCCACTATTTTTGGAGTCGCCGTGAACGCATTCGCCCAAGCGCAACAAGTCGAACAACTGGCGATGAATGAATTGATGCCGTGGTTGACGGCCAAGTTCGCGCCGGTTGAGCTTTGCGAGAATGAGTTTTTACAGCGGACGCTTGGCGACTTCACTATTACGCAGCAACTACAGAAACGCTCAGTCGAATTGAAAGCCGAACAGAAATTCACGGGAAATTTATTTTTGGAAGTTTGGAGCAACCGACCAGCGCGGACGCTTGGATGGCTGTTCACTTCCCGGGCTGACATCCTGGCGTACTACTTTTGCGACCGGCAAGAGTTGTACACGTTCCCGCTGCCGAAATTGCAAGACTGGGCTTTCGGCGTCGGCTCGGCTCAGGGCGCTATCTACCAGTGGCCCGAAAAACATCAATCGAAATACAACCAATTGAATTTCAGCTTCGGCAGATGCGCGCCGATTGAAGAGATAAAGCGCAATGTGCCGTGGAAACTGTTCCGCGCGGAAGACCGCAAGTAACAACAACATCCTGTGGGATGTGCAACTAAAGGAGAATGCAATGAAAGTAAAACTTGAAACCCTTCAGCCGAATCCGATGCGCGATTTCACCGTTGACCCTATTGACGATGACCGCGTTAAGGAGTTGGCCGAGTCAATCAAAGAAGACGGGTTTTGGGGTGGCGTCGTTTGCCGCCACGCCAACGGCAACGGCATCCAAATCGCAGCCGGACATCACCGCGTTAAAGCCGCGCTCAAGGCAGGCGTTCAGGAAGCGGATGTCTACGCTGGCGACATGGACGACGAGCAAATGATTCGCATCTACGCCCGCGAGAACGCGCTACAGCGCGGCAATACAAGTACCGCGCTGGCTGGGAGCGTGGCGGCGGCGGTCAGGTTTAAGGCTAAACAGTTATTCATCGGAGATTCATCTGTCGGAAATCCGACAGATGAAATTAAAAATGGAATAGGCTGGACATCTGTCCTTGAGTTACTGGACGGTAGTCCTGGTGTTAATAGGAATACGGTAAACCAACAACTCGCCAATCTCAAAGCCTCCGGGGACTATGGCCGCATTATCCGCGAAGTTGAGGCACAAATCGAGAAAGAAAATCGGGAACGGCTAGAAGCGCTTGAGCGCGCTGAGCGTGAGCAGACAGCTCTCGCAGAGAAAGAAAAGCAAGAGCTAGAGAAGCTCAAGAAAACCCGTGACGCAGCCAAAAAAGCGGCTGATAAGGCAAGCAAGCATGACGAGACTTTCGACTTCGCAGGGGTTGCCAAGTACCTGAAAACCCCTAGTCACGTTGATGTATTTCGCAAATTAGCCACAGGTAAAGGCGTCACCAATTACCTGCCTGTTAATCAACAGGCGGCACTCGCTAGGGAGATTGTCACGCTCGCAGACGGGAAAGAGTTAAGCGGGCGGTTTATCCGTGAGAATTTCATGTCAATGGTCATGGGCGTGAAGCAGACCGAAAGAAAGCTTAACGCCAAAGAGAAAGCAGACTTGGCCGCCAAGGACTGGTCTGCTAAGGCGCGCGTCTACCAAGGAGATATGGGACGCGGCGCTAGAACTTTTCTTGCAGGGGCGGTGTCGCTTGCGGCGCACTGCAAGAAGCGTCCGAAGGGAGTAACTCTTCAGGCTACTTCGGAATTTCAGACCGCACTGAAGAACATCAAGAAGGCTGTAGCCCTCTTGGAATCTAGCAACATCTCTTCTTCAAGAGACTAACTAAGAAGGAGGGGCAAAGTGCCCACACTCACTATATACGAGCCGAAGCCCGAATGGGGTAAGGCTAACGATAAACGCGGAGTCAAATATACCGACTGGGCGGCAAAGTTCGCTGAGAGGTTTCCAGTTGGCTCCATCCTTACCGCCGACGAACTGGATGTCTGGCTTGAAGAGCAGGGGCTGCTAACACGGCCTCCCGAAGGCGCTCCGAAAGATTCGGACGCGTGGCTCGGGCATCTGCAACGCCGCCACATCCATCGCGGCAAGCTTAACAAGGCGTCCACTCATCCGCGATTGTTGGAGCAGGGTGTAACGCCTTTCTCTCTTGACGCAGTTGGCGGGGGCTTTGAGGTGCGCGCGCCCCACAGTTCTGCCGCCAGGATGGAGATTCACAGCAGACTGCAATCTCTTGTAGGAACCAAGCGGAAGCAGTTGAAGTATTTGATGCAGTCTACGTACTGGGAGGCCCTGCCCCCCTATGTGCGGGATTACACCGAAAACCTCCATGATGAAATTGAGATGTTCAGCGAAAACATCAGAAACATGGTCGGTCAGCTTGAAAGCCGCTTCGTGAAAGCGGAGCGGCGCATCGAGCAATACATCCCGGCTACGAACTTGCTCCCGCCAGCGCGACAATCGGAGCAGGATAGAGATTAGTGAGCGTTCAACGCGCCGGGGCTTCAACGGCCCCGGCATTTTCTCGCACTCATATGCTCTCAGTTAAAAACTTCGACAAGTTCCAGCACTACCGCGACCGCGCGCCAGCCTGGATAAAACTCTACTCTTCCCTACTGGAAGACTACGAGTTCAGCATGCTGCCGGACGCCGCAAAAAGCCATCTGCTAATGATTTGGCTTCTCGCGTCTAAACTCAACAACAGCATACCGAACAACCCCGACTGGATACGGAACCGGATAAATGCTAGCGAACCCGTAGACGTGGCACTACTCATCCGTACCGGCTTCCTGGTAGATACGGAGCAAGATGCTAGCAAGATGCTACAGACAGATGAAAACCTCTGTAGCCTAGAGGAGAGAAGAGAGAGAGAAGAGGAGAAGAGAGTAGAGGCAGAGGCAGAACCGGGCGCTATCGCGCAGCCACCGCCGAAACCCAAACTGGTTAAACCCAAACCGGAAGCAAAACCCGTTCACGTCGCAATACAGACTTGCCGGGAAGTGGCCAAGCAGTTTCCGCCTAAAGAACTTTGGGACAAGCTCATCACGACGCTGGGAGACACCCCAAACACCGTCTTGCTGGCCGAATGCCGGGCCGAATGGGTGGAACGCGGATACAACCGGGCAAGCTGGAAGTGGGCCACAGAGTGGTATCAAACCGGCGTCCCACCGCGCGTGGCCAACAGTCCACCGAAACAAGCCAGTAACGCCTACGTCGGCAAGTCGTCCCCTGCCATTCCAGCGTCAGTTGAGGGGTTTCGGGATACCGACGCGTACATGGCCGAATACGTGGACAAGCTGATAACCGACGAAGACTTTATCCAGCTTGGCAACGAATACGACGCCATCATCCAGCGCGGCGGCGCGAAAGCCGAATGGGAAATACGCGTTGTGACGTGGTACGAATTGCACAAGGACGAACCCGCGACGCCTGAACAGGTGGCGCAGATAAACGCCAGCATTAACGCGCTGGTGAGCAGATAACCATGAACGCACACAAAACAATTCTTAGTCTCTGCGACTATTCCGGCAATTGGCCGAAGTTCTACCGGGAAGCCGGATACGACGTGCGGCAGTTCGACATAAAGAACGCGTTCGACGTGCGGCTGTTGGAAAAGTGCGACGGCAACATCTACGGCATTCTAGCTGCGCCGCCCTGCACCGTGTTCGCTGCGTCTGGCGCACGATGGCCCCGAACCAGCGACGAGATACGGGACGCGCTTGCGCTAGTGGATGCCTGCTTGCGGGCGGTGGTTATTTACCGACGAACGTTGAAATTCTGGGCACTGGAAAACCCAGTCGGCAAACTGAAGCGGTATTTAGGTATGCCGCAAATGTATTTCAATCCCTGCGACTTTGGGGACGCGTATACGAAGAAAACCTGCCTGTGGGGTGATTTTGTTATCCCTGCGCCGCTGTTGGTTTCCACACAGGCCGTTGAACCGGTAAATGGTTCAATGATGCATTTGCGATACGGCGGCAAGTCAGAACGCACGAAAGAAGCGCGTTCTATTACGCCTCTTGGATTTGCGAAAGCATTTTTTGAGGTGAACAGATAACGGAGGTTTTATGACAACAGATGTAATTACGCCCGCCGAGGCGCTAGAGGAAGTGGAGAGACTTAAAGCGTGGGTTCTCTTCAATCGCAAAGACGGCAAGTGGTATGTGGACGTGCCAGGACATATGCTTTGGACTGGCTGCGGAAACACCCTACTGGAAGCGGTGGTGAGCTTGCGGGAACGCTTAGCCGCCGAGGAGACGATGCAGCGTCCCGGCATTCAGAGCGGACACGAGGTGGCGCATGGCTAGGCCGCGAATGGACATGGACGGCGAGGGGCGAGAATTGTTCTTGCGAATAACAGCGTTTGAACACCTGTTCTCTATCCTCGACGGCGACGACAGGGACGCGGCGATTGAAAGGGCGCGGGCCTGGCTTCAAGTGTTGTACATGGACACCTATGACACCAACTCTCGGATAATGCGGCGCGTCCGCAGTCTAGCCGAAGAAGAGAACCCGTTCCCCGCAGAACTATAACCACAGTGCAGCCCCCGGCTAGGCACCAGGGGCCACACTTCACCATCAACCGAACGGTTTAGACACGGTTGACGGCGGCAGTCCGAAGACTGCGCCACAATTCTCAACTGTGTCTTCCTGAAAGGGAAGGGAAGACATGCAGAAACAAAACTTTATCACCCAGCGCGGCCAAATGGCTTTCGTGGGTATCGTTCTTTGGTTCTTGCTGGCAGCTTGGAGCCTGTCGGCATTCTGGCAGCATATTGACGAACTGGGGCCGACATATCCGCGCGTCACCAAACTCGGCGCGATGGCCGGGGAAGTCGCATTAGCGGCGCTGATATGGTGGCATTGCTTCAACAAGCACATCAACGTCAGGAAGTGGTCGCTGATATTCTCCATCGTGCTATCCGCCGCCATCCTGATACACGCCGGGGCGCTGCGGGGGATGGGCGAAGCCAGAACCGCCCAGCAAACCGCAGAGGACAGACTTGAGGAAAAGCTCACAAGGATGTCGAAACAGCAGATGCGAGAGACTAAGCGCCGGGCCGACGTAGCGAAGTCGGCGCAGAAAGAACTAGCCGACACGGTTAGGGCAGGGAATGACAACGTCAAGAACTCATCCATTCTGCCGCGCTGGTATCTCGACGGCTGGATGTATTCAGTCCTGTTCGTTCTATCGCTGGTTCTCGTCGGCGTCGCTTTCTGGATGATGATGAACCGGGAAGACATTGACGCGAACTACGACGGGATACCTGACAGGCTACAAGAGCCGAAGGCGGTGACGGGTGAGTTTCCTAAAGACTTGGATGTGATGGCGACGGGGAAATTAGAGGGAAAAGGTCAGCGCTGATTGAGCCAGCGCTGACCCGAAACCTAGAGGCCGAAGCCCCTAAGCCGGAACATAAAACACTAAAACCCGATGATGCGCAAGCCCCTAAAATTCCGGAAGTTCTTAGTACTAAAGAACGCCCAATTTTTAGGGTCATTGCAGGCGAAGGCTTTAGTACTAAAGAAACCGCGCAAGTCGTTTCACAGCTATCGCTTATCAATAGTGACATTCGGACGTGGAAAAGACTCAAAGACGGCAAGCCGCCAGTCCCGAAATTGCACGTCGTCAACCCGTCCGGAAAGCGTAAAATTGGGCGGAAAACTCGAACTGGATATGAAATTCTTAGGCAGGCGTTTTGCGTGGACTGTGGTAAAGAAAGACGCCTAACGGCTGGCTACATATCCGCCACTCAACTTATCGAATTGGAGCGCGAAGACTATGAAACGAAAGTCGGCATCGTCAGAAATATTCTCCGGAAAAAGCAGCGAAGTCTCGACGGACGACTTCCAAATTTACGATGTGCCGGGGGCTGCGCTGGACGCGCGCGGGGAAGCTTATACGTTGCTTAAACATTCCGACGAGGTGGTACAGGCGTCGGCTAAACGGATAATTGACTTGCTGACGCGCGCAATTCGGGCAATGGGCCGCGATGATGTGGGCGTGTTGGCAGTCGTGGAAGATAAACAGGAGGTGGCATGATAGACAATGGATACCCAGCCGTGGCGTTTGCGGTTGGCGACGAATTAGAGAAAGCGTTGGCGCGCATTCGCGAACTCGAAGACGATAACGCCAACCTACGCGACTTTGCCTACAACCGCGCGCCGAAGATTGCGGCGGAAGAATGCAATAGGCAGAAGGCCGAACTCGAGGCGCAGTTGGCAGAGGCGAAAGAAACCGCGCAGCATTGGGACGGCAAGTGGGAAGCGGTAAAGCCACTCTGTGAGCAACTGGGGATTGACGAACCTGACGCGCGCCAGCCGGAGGCCGGGGACGGCGGGCGGTAGGAGGGGATGCGTAAACCCTTTAAAAACGGATGAAAATTCCCTGCCGGAGTCATAATAACAAATAATGAGTTAGGTATTATGTTATAATGGCCGGGACAATTTGACGTGGGCCGCGTTCACTGTTGACGCAGAAACGCGGCCCGAAACCACAACCTAGAGTTTTAAGGAGACAGTAGGTTATGGCCCACGGGCATTCTACAGGCACTCGCCTAAAAAACAACCCCTACACTACAGACCTCGGCGGCGGCTACATTCGGAACGCTGACGGCCAAATCGTCAAACGAACATTACCGCGCCGGGTCTATCAACCAATCACCCGGTTTCTTGAGAAAGTGCGCGTGAGTGAAGTTCTTTTCTACAAGGGTTCGCCGTGCTGGGAGTGGATAGGCTGCAAGAGTCCATCCACCGGCTATGGGCAGTTCAGACCAGATGGCAGACGCGGCGCGAAAAGGTCTAGCCCGCACAGGTTTGCTCACGAATATTTCAATGGCCCCATCCCTGATGGATATGAAGCCGACCATCTATGCAAGGTTCGCCACTGTTGCAACCCACTCCATCTCGAAGCAGTAACCGTTCAAGTGAACCGGAAGCGCAGGAACGAAGACCAGACGCATTGTAGGCATGGCCACGAACTCACCGGCGACAATGTGTACATCAACAAGAAAGGCGCTCGGATGTGTCGCGCGTGCAATCGGCGGCGGCAATTGGAATTTCAGGCGGCAAATCCAGACTACGAGAAGCAAATGCAGTTTCCCTGCCGTCAAAAGTCGAACAACATAACAGAAAACGGTAACGCAACGGAAGATATAGTATCAGACGCAATAGGTGTGGTTTAATAACCCGCTCGCGCCCTGCGCTGGCGACTGGAGGTGGAGAAGTGAACGAGCAAGCACAAAGAACATGGAAATACACGGTCAATAGGCAATTTGGATTCCGGCATTATCACGTAATGCTGATTTCGGATTGCCACGTGTGGGATGTTTTAGGTGGCCGCAGATGGGATATCGATTATACCGGCTGCATCAAGTTCAACACGCAAGCCGAGTCTGAGAAGTTTATCGCCAGGGTGCGGCGGGCACTTTCGAGGCGCGGAATTAAACTGAGGCTGCTTGCAAAAGACCTTGCAATATAACCGCCGCACTTCCCCGCAGCGGCAGAAACAAAAAGCCCGCTAGAACCGTGAACTAGCGGGCTTACCTATTTCGGAGGTCAGTATGAGAGAATAAAGTTCCTTGCCTGAAAACTGGTGTTGCCTAACAATGTGAGCATCCTACACTTCCCTACCCGCCAAGTCAAAGTCCTTTCCATTCAACAATTCAGTTACGCCACTTAAGCCACACCTTTACCTGTTTCTTCTTGACACAACCCATTCGTGTGTGAAAAATGCCGAATGTGGGTAAATTGTCAAACCAACTAACCAGTGAAACTAATCCGATGCCCCCGGCGGTTCCGAAGCGCACCTTCCTGCTCGACCTGGGACGCTTCCAGGAACATCTTGCGCGGCTTGCGGACGGCGTGGGCAGCAAAGCGGAGCTAGGCCGACGGCTGAATGTAACTGGCCAGTACATTGACTTACTCATCGCCGGAAAGCGGACGCCGGGGAAAAAGATGTTGAAAGCGTTGGGGGCGCGCAAGAAAGTGATGCTTGAATTTGAAGTGGAGGATACGAATGCCTGAGGCGCTAGTTCCCTATAGCAGAGACGAAGTGCGGGACATCCAAGAAGCGACGAAAGCCCGCGCGCTGTCCCTCCACGAGAGAGTGATGGATAGGCTGGAACTCATTCTCAACGGCGAGGATGACAAGACGGCCCTTACCGCTGCGGGGCTGATACTTAAAGTTGGCGGCGGGATGAAAACTCAGTCCGTCAGAGTGCAAGCGACATTCAACCAGTTGATGGAAGGCGCAACCGTGAATGCGGGGCCGCTTGCCAGTCTGACGCAGATAACCGCAAGCGCAATTATAGACGCGGAAGATGACGACGACGGCGACACAACCGAATGACGGCCTAGCCGTTGCTGACGCCATCAGGCTAGCCACGCCAGACCCGGCGCGCGTGGAACGGGAACTTGCGCTATATGACGCCGACCCGGACGCCTACATCGCCCGTCGGTTCACGGAACTATCTGAATGGGATTTTCCGGTCTGGGCGGCTATCAACTGCTTCATAAAAACCAAAAAGGGCCAGCGTGTCCGCTTGAGACTCAACCGCATTCAGCGCCGGATGTGGGAATGGTTGGTTGAAGACCTGGTTGCCCGCCGCCCCGTTCGCTGGTTCATCTTAAAAGCCCGGCAAGAGGGCGTCTCAACATTCTGGTTGGCGCTGTTCTTATGGCTGACTTCCCTGCGCGAGAACCGCGAGGCGCTTATCTGTGCGCACAAAGAAGCCAACACATACGACTTCAACGGGCGCGTACGCTCAATGTACGCGCAGTTACACCCAATGCTGAAGCCCGGCTGTCATACCAACCGGCGCGATTTAGTCTACTTCGGCAGTAATACCCACGAAAGACGGCGCGGCGCTGATGTCGGCCTGGAAAGCAAACTGGTGTTTTCAACAGCGCAGACTGGTGAACTGGGACGTTCCTATAACTTCCATGCCGTGCTGCTCTCGGAATTTGCCATCTGGCCGGAACTAAAAATAGACGTGAAAGACCAGATGGGCGGCTTGCTTCAAGTGATGTCCGACGAAGCCGGGACGATACTGATACTTGAGTCAACAGCCAAAGGTGAGAACGAGGCGACTCAATGGTGGACTGACGAGAACAACGGCTACAAAAAAGTCTTCATACCCTGGACAGCCTTTGACGAGTACAGAACCGCGCAACTCAAGTACGACAAACTGAAAGAACTATCCGCCGACCCGGATTCACGCTACGGCAACGAGGTGGAAACGGAACGCATTATCCGCGAAACCCTGCCTATCTGGTATCCGCAGGAAGTGGAAGAAAGTGGCGAAGAATGGGTAGCCGAGGAAGTCCGCCGCCGTCTCCATTGGCGCAGGCGCACAATTGACACGAAGTGCATGGGCCGTCTTGAGGTATTCAAGCACGAATACCCGCTGACGCCCGCCGACAGTTTCGCTACCGGCGCCAAGAACCTCTTCGACCACGAAAGCCTCGAAGAAATGCGCGCCTACGTTCAAGCCGAGGGCTACACGCCTATCCGCTGCAAACTGATACAAGACGATGATGAAACTCACCCTAACCGCAAATTCCACCGGGCAGACGGCTACGGCAAGGTTTACTTCTACCGACTGCCGGGTGAGTTCCAGCGTGAACACACATCCTTCGTCATCGGCGCAGACACTTCAATGGGAATGTCAGCGGGCGCAGACCCATCGGCGGCTGTGGTTTTGGCTATTTCAGCCGACGAAACTGAAGAGGTGGCTTCGTTCAATGCCGTGATTGCGCCGCACGACTTCGCGGAGTTGCTGAACTGGCTTGGCCGTCTCTACGATGACGCGCTGCTGGGCGTCGAACATAACGAACGGGGCGGGGCAGTTGTCAACGACTATCTGCACAAAGTATGGCGCTACCCTCGGCTATATTTCCCCAGGGACATGTTTACCGGCAAGACGAGACGCGACGGCGTTCCCGGCGTCAACGTGACAGCTGACGGCAAGAGTAAGCTGGTATCCGACCTGGCGGAAGAGATACAGAACCACAGCATTCTATTTCGCAGCGTCAAATTGATAGACCAGCTTAAAAGCTATCAGGTGTTGAAAAACAACAAGCTAGGCGGCGCGCCGGGAACCAAAGACGACTTTGTTTCAGCGGCGATGATTGCCCGTTTTCTAAAGAAAAATATTCACCGGTTTTCACCGCTGCGCCAGGCAATACCGCGCGGCTCATTCGCCTGGGAAGCGCACAGGCTAGCTAAACAACGCGGTTTAAGAGTCCCAGGGAATTAAATGCCGAGAAAGAAAATTACAGTCCCAGTCATATTCCCCGATGGCCCAGCGGCTACACGCCGCAGCCGTGGGAAGAAAGCCATTGTCAACGCCCGCAGCGAGACGGGCGACCCGAAGCTTGACGGCGAAATATGGCTTTCGCGCATAGCGATGACGCGGCAGGCGCGGTTGATGCGGAAGAATGGCGAAAGGGATTGGCGGCGCTATTACAGGTGGTATGAGGGCGAACAGTGGGATGACAGAGGCGGACAGGGCAGCAACGTTAGTTCTGATAACCCGCGCGAGACGGCCACCATCAACAAGACTGGCTCTATCATCAACTCAATAGTTCCCTTCCTCATCAACGACGAGATTAAGTTTCTGCTCAAAGCGCGGCGCCCCGAAGATGACGTAAGCGCGGAAATTCAGCAGGCCCTGCTTAACTACGAATGGCGCAAGCGCAAGATGACGAACGCGATGAAAACTTGCGCGCGGGACATGGTTATCATCGGCCATTGCATAGCCAAGCCGGGCTATACGGTGGAAGTGGATGAAAGCAAGAAGCCCAAAGACGACGGCGTTATCAATTACGCGGACTACGTCAAGCGCGACGCGCCATACGTCGAGCGCGTCAACCCGCTGAACTTCATATGGGACTGGGCAGGCAAAGACAGGACGCTGAACACGGCGCGCTGGTGCGCTGAGGTGTTCTTTGTCCCATACGCCGACGTGGTAGTGAACAAAGAATACGACCCTGAAGTTCTAGGAATGATGTACAGCGGCGACTACACGCCGACGACTCAAACGGCCTGGGAGACGATGGGCGTACCGCCTGGTTGGATGAAGGGCATGCAGTCATTCGCGCTGCCTGAGGATAACCTGGTCACACTCATTGAGATTTGGGACAAGAAGTATCGGAAGCGAATGATTTACTGTGACGGCTGCCCGTATCCGCTGCTGGTTTCAGACTGGCCATATGACTACCTGGACGGCTTCCCTTACGTGATGGCCAAGTACATCGACGTACCGAACCAACCATATGGCCTGGGGCTTCCCCGCTGGATAGAAGACCAGCAAGTTCAACTCAACCGAATGGCGACGCTTGAACAGGACGTGGCAAGGAAGTCCAGGCCGCGATACAAGGCCAGCGAGCAAACGAACCCGGAAGAAGTAGTCAAGTTCCAGAACGGCGACGACATCGTTGTAGGCGACATTCAGCCGATACCGCCCGCCGACCTGTCGCAAATGTTCCAGGTTATCCAAGCGAATATACAGCGCGCCATCGAAGAAATGACCGGGGCAGATAGGCTGCTTCAGGGCGGGCCGCTTCCCTCTCGAACGACGGCGGGCGAAGTCGGGACGCGGGCCAGGCTAACCGGCTTGAAGCTAGACCAGCACGTTGAAGACTTTGAAGAGTTTGTAGAGGATGTGGCGACGCAGATACTTGGACACTTGAAGAAGTTCCGCACCACAGCCGACGTGGTACAGGTTGTCGGGCTTCAGGGCGC
>Ga0066905_100000371_pt1 | contig 11928 bp, 14 predicted proteins | sample PanSoiMetaPlot36_FD_67483 | JGI IMG/M metagenome (GOLD analysis project Ga0066905, IMG submission 67483) | Tropical forest soil microbial communities from Panama analyzed to predict greenhouse gas emissions - Panama Soil Plot 36 (version 2) | ecosystem: Environmental > Terrestrial > Soil >... | reverse complement strand
CGACTTCAATCGCGAGCAAGTTTGACGGGATGTCATGGACGGACACCGGCACTGTCGCAGCGCCGGGCGCGGGGACGAGCCCGATGGCGCCGCGCAAGTAGACCACCACAACGGCTTCGACGAACCCGAACGCGATGCCCAGCACGGCGGCTAGCGCCAGGGTTGAGCGCTCGATCGCCAGTCCGGTCCGGCGCCAGAAGAAGAACGATGCGAGCGGCACGAGGATCAGGAGGTTGACCCACCAGGGACTTGCGAACACGCGAAATCCGTTCATAGACCAGATTCAGGCGATCGGTAGCGTTGCCGCTCACTGCGCAACGCGAACCTCGACCGTCGCGCTGTTATTGCCGGGAACCGGGTCGGGATGAGCCTCGCCCACGGTTACGCGATGAGTCAGCGGCCCTGCCGCTGTCGGCTTCACAATGAACTGCAGGGTCCACGTCGCACGCGACTCCAGCCGATCCACAGTGCAGGAGAAGTACTCGCTCTCCACGTAGCAGCCGTAGGGGATGCGCGGCTCGGTCACCGGCGTGAAGTTGCTGAAGCTCGCCGCGGGGGACAGCCGAACATCGAGCCCGATCTGCGTCGCGGCGGATGGCCCGTTATTGCTCAGATTCACGGTATACGTGAGATCATGTCCTACCTGCACCGGGTTGGGCGAGGCCGACATAGTTACCGCGACGTCGCTCGGCGCGAGCGTCAGAGTCCGGGTCCCGCGGGGCAGGGGGGTGTTCATGACAGTGCGGATCACCGCCGGCGAAACCGCCCGGCTCACGTACCGGCGCGGCTCGCCGCTCCCGTCCGCCGGCACGATCCAGACGTCGGCCAGGACACCGTAGAGGACAAACCGGTCATCCAGCCACTCGATCTGATCGTCGATGCTTCGATCCTCGGCGAGCGGCGTCTCGACCATCGTGCGCAGGTCGAGAACATGGAACCGCCAGGTTACCGGCCCGAGGCCACCGTTCATACGCTTCTTGAACGCCACGCGCGTGCCGTCAGGCGACAACGATGGGCACTCCACGTTGGGTCGGAGCATCTTCAGCTGCCGCGCGCGAAGATCTCCCTCGACGAGGTATGTCTGCCCCTTGGTCTTCAACGTGGCGTAAAACCGGTTCCCATCCGCAGCGAACGTGACTCCCCAGAAGTTGAAGTCAACGGCTTTGAATGGACGCCCGTCGCGCAACACCGTGAACTCCTCCAAAGTCCCCAGTTTCTTTCCTTTCGCGAGATCGAAAATCGTGGTTTCGGTCGAGAAGTCGTTGCCTGCATAGGAGTGACCGGCCACGAATACGGTGGTAGCGCCGTAGCGGCCGTCCGGCGAGACGCGTGCACGACTCGGCATACCCGACAACGCCAGTTTGTGAGTGACCTGGAAATCCGATCCGAAGACCGACACCTCATAGGACATACCAAAGCCAGGCTCGTCGGCGAGGCATAACCCGTGGCCGCCCGAGAAGTGCAGCCGGCGGCATCGTAAGGGCACGATGGCTCGGGAGCCGGCGGGGGCGGTGACAGGAACCAGCGCTGTCTTCGCCCAGTTATCGCCGGTGATTTCGTTGCGGAACAGTAGAGTGGGTGACTTATCGATAAGCGCACGCGCGACGGCGCTGTCCTCACTCGTTACTGCTTCAGGCACGCCAGCTGCGGATGCGCGGCCGCTCTCCGATCGTGTGCGTTGCACCGCCCGCGCACCGTAACCCACAGCGACGACGAGGCACACAGTCACGAGGACGGCAAACGCCACCCGGCGGCTGTTAAGACGTAGCGGTTCGACCATCACTCTCCTCTCGGCTCCGCCGCAGCGCGAGGCCTCCCCCCAGAATAGTGATTGTCAGGACGGCCGTCGACAGCGCGATCGCGAACTCCACCCCACGCCAGGTCCACAACAGGCCGAAGAGGATCGAGCCGGTCAAGCGCGCCAGACTCGTGCCCGTCGTCAGCAGCGCCATGCCGCTGGCGCGCTGCTCGGTGGGCAGGACGGCACCCGCCAACGCCATCAGGACGCCATCGGTGGCCGCATAATAAGCCCCCAGCAGAGCCAGATCGAGGATCGCCGGTACCGCCGCCGTCCACGGCACCAGGAGCGACACGTAGACGGCGAGCAGCATTGCGTAACCGCCGATGAACACGCGCCCGCGTCCGACGCGATCGGCCAGGCGGCCCATAGGGACGGCAAGCAGCATGAAGATCGCCGCGGTGGCGACGTACAGGAGCGGGAAGAATTGCGGAGCGAATTGGACGCGACGTTGCAAAGTGACGTATAGAAACCCGTCGCTAATCGTCGCGAGACTCAGCGCCGTTCCAACAATCAGAAGCCGAGTCACGCCGGGCAGCTGCAGCAGCCGCCCGGCAGTTTTAAAGGAGAGGGATTGTGGCTCACCGGTGGCTATGGAAGCGGCCGGCGGGTTCTGAACGAACAGGGTGAGGAAGCCCAGACCGATCACCGCGGCGCAGAGGCTGATCACGAATACGGCATCGTACGCTCCGGGGGCAAGCGCCAGGACGCCAAAGCCAATCACCGGACCAATCATCGCCCCTGCCGTGTCGAGCGCGCGGTGCACGCCGAACGCCGTGCCCAGCTCCTCCGGTGGGCTGTTGAACGAGATCAGCGCGTCGCGGGGGGCAGTGCGGATGCCCTTGCCGAGCCGGTCTACCATCACAACGCCCGCGAGCAACGTCCAGACGTTCCCCACGACCAGGAGGCCTAGCCGGGCGACGGCGGATAGCCCGTACCCGGCGACTGCGACCTCCTTGTACCGGCGCGACCGGTCCGCCGCGAAGCCGCCAAAGATCCGCACGAGGGCTGCAGCCCCCTGATAGAGCCCGTCGATCACGCCGAACGCCGCCGGCGCGAGGTGCAGATCGAAGAGCAGGTACAGGGGGAGGATTGTGGCGACCATCTCCGACGAGATATCGGTGAACAGGCTGGTGAGTCCCAACATCACCACCGTCCGGCTCACCGTGGGCAGCCAGCGCCTGGCTTTCAGAAGCTGGCTGGAGTTCTCGATCTGGTACAAAGAGGGTCCTCCTCGGTCGCTCACGATAATGGTGCGCCGAGCGCGACGCCACGTGTTTAGAGGCCCGCTGGTGAGCGGCTCGCCCGAAACGCCGTTCCCGCCGAACTGGCAGCCGCCGTGCCGCAGGTGCCACCGTGCCGTCGACCGGTTCGGTGCGAACTCGCGCCCTGGGCTCAGTCGGGGGTGACACACTGGCGGCGAGGCGTCTCCGTCGCCAGTTTGAACGCTCGTGAAAACCTCTAATGTCGAATTCGCGTTCTCGGCGGAGCCCGAGCCTCACCGCCTGAGAACAAAGCAGCTCTTAAGTCGCCATCCTGAAATCCGCAACCTGATCGGCTCCAACCCGGTCACGTTTTGGTGGACCGTCGGCATCGTTGGTCTGCAGATCGCGGTTGCGGCGGTTGTGGCGGGACTACCGTGGTGGGTCGCGGTCGTAGCCGCGTACACGGTCGGCGCGTTCGCGGACCATGCCCTGTTCGTGATCATCCATGAGACGGCGCACCGGCTGGTCTTCAAGCGGAAGGTTCCGAACATCCTGACCGCGCTGCTGGCCAACCTGCCGCAGCTGTTTCCCGGCGCGCTGTCGTTCTCCAAGTACCATCTCAAGCACCACGCCTTTCAGGGCGTGTACGAGCTCGACGGTGACCTTCCGTTTCGATGGGAGGCCCGGCTCGTCGGGCGGTCTGTGCTCGGCAAGGCACTCTGGCTACTCCTGTTCCCGATCTTCCAGGCGATCCGCCCGTGGCGGGTGAAAGAGGTTCCGTTGTGGGATCGGTGGACGGTCGTCAATCTCCTGGTGCAGGTGGCGTTCACCGCGGCCGTATGGGTGGTCCTCGGACCGAAAGCGATCCTGTACCTCGGCCTCTCGCTGTTCTTCTCAATCGGGCTGCATCCGCTTGGCGCGCGCTGGATCCAGCGACACTACCTCACCGAGGACGGCGACCAGGAGACGTTCAGCTATTACGGCCCGCTCAACCGGCTCGCGTTCAACGTGGGCTACCACAACGAGCATCACGACTTCCCATCCGTGCCGTGGAACAAGCTGCCGCAGATCCGAGCCGCCGCTCCCGAGGTCTATGCGTCGCTATCGGCCCATCAATCCTGGGGGCGTTTGTTACTGCGGTTTCTGTTCGATCGCAATATCACGCTGTTTTCCCGCATTGTGCGCAACGATCGCAACCACGTCGCGCTCGACGACGCGGTCAAGCCGGATGTCGAGGCGCTGACTCGGTAATTAGCTCCTCGAGCTTCGGGTACTCCAACGGCTTCACCAAATGCGCTTTGAAACCGGCTGCGCGCGCCCGCTCGCGATCATTTTCCTGTCCCCAGCCGGTCACCGCGACGATGGCCATTTGAGCGGCCCATGGCTGCTCGCGAAGGTGGCGGCAGACGTCGTACCCGTTTAGTCTCGGCAAGCCGATGTCGAGGAGCATCCTCCCATATTGCTCCGACAGGAGCAGCGGCCACATACTTCCCTTGTGCTTCTACAGGAGAAGGGCGTGGCGCAACGAACGGACGTTCTGCAAGGAACGCTCGAGCTGCTGATTCTCAAAGCGCTGGCCACCGCGCCGATGCATGGCTGGGGCATCAGCGCTCGCATTCGCCAGCTGTCGCGCAAGGTCTTTCAGGTGGGGCAGGGGTCTCTGTATCCGGCACTGCACCGATTCGAGCAGCGCGGGTGGGTCATGTCCTACTGGCGCACGACGGAGCACAACCGCATCGCGCGCTACTACGGGCTTACCCCGGTAGGGCAGCGGGCACTGCGAGACGCGATCGCGCGCTGGCGTGGCTACGCCGAAGCCATGGCCCGCGTGATCGCCGCGGATTAGCTACTTGCGGATGATTCTGCTCTGATTGGCGAGAATCTTCTTTTGATTCCTGATGATCGCCTGCTGGTTGCGGATGATCTTGGTCTCGTTGTCGAGAATTTTGAGCAGTCGGCGCTGGTTGAAGAGGATCTTCTTCTGGTTTGCGATAATCCGCTCCTGGTTCCTGGATGTCGCCGCGGCCATGTCCCTGTCCTTGTTGTGGAAGCAACGATGATAGGACCACTTGCACTGCGACGCAACTTACTTCTGTCGAAGTAACAAGGGAACGGACGAACCCTTGCGCATTGACGACTGAGTGGTATCATCCCTCCGTTCGGTGGGGGGTGGCGTTGCCACATCATCCATTGGCGGATGGAGACTGCGACACGTCATCCCCCCCGTACCCAGCCAGCGGGGCCAGTCCCAAGGAGGCTTGATGAAGCGCGGGTTCACGGCGCTCGCCATCGCCGTCGTCACAGTCTTGGTCCTCGTTCTTGCCTATCGCTTTACCACGCCAGGGAAGCGGCCCATCGAACCGGACGTGCTGCAAGTCGGCGCGCTGCCGGTCACCTGAAACCTCACACTCCCAGTCGCCTGTATGGCGATGCGCGCAGCGGCAGACGGGGGGGGGCCGGGGGGGCCCGGCATGACCATGGCGAGCATGAGCATGGCGGATATGGACGGCGTGGAGGTTGTGACCGCCGACGGGGAAAAGCTCGCCGTCTTTCACAAGTTCAGTGGGTGGCCGGAGCTCAAAGAAGCCGTGATGTCGGGACGGGTGAAGGCTGCCTATCTCCTGGCCCCGATGGTGATGGACCTCGCCGACCACGACGTGCCGGTAAAGATCGTCGCGCTCGGCCATCGCTCGGGCGCCGTGATCATGACGTCGTCGAAGTCAGCGGCGCGCAATCTGGGGGACCTGCGCGGCAAGCGCATCGCGATTCCGAGCCGCTTCGCCGTCGACAACATCTTCGTCCATCGCCTGATGAAGAAGTACGGGCTCACGGACCGCGACGTGACGCTCGTCGAGATGGCGCCACCGGACATGCCGGCGGCGCTGTATGCCGGGGCGATCGATGCCTATGCGACGGGCGAGCCCTTCGGCGCCCTGGCCCAACGCCAGGGATACGCGCGCGTGCTGCACATGACGCGGGACGAGTGGCCCGAGTACATCTGCTGTGTGCTCGCGGTGCGGCAGGAGTTGATCGACAACGAGCGCGCCACGGTGCAGCGATTGGTCGATCACGTCCTCGCGGCCGGGGAGTGGCTCGAGAGCGACACAACGCACCGTCACCTGGCCGCCGATCTCGCGGCACGGCGCGAGTTCTTCAATCAGGACTCCGCGCTCATCCGCTTCGTCATGGACAACCCGAAGGACCGCGTCACGTATGGCGACCTGCGGCTCGTCCGCGCTGAATTCGACGAGCTGATGCAGCTCGCGGTCGACGGGAAAATCCTGACGCGGCCGGTGGCGTACGAGAAGTACGTAGATGACAGCTTCGTACGCGCCTATCGGCCAAAGCGTATCCAGATTGCCAAGTAGGGCTTCGCGCGCCGCGCCGCTGCTCGTCGTCGCCGTCCTGCTCTTCGCGTGGTGGGGCGCCATTCGGCTGAGCGGGACGCACATCTTCCCCGGTCCCTGGGACGTGGTGCTCGGCACCGTCGCGCTCGCGCGCGAGGGCGTGCTGGCCCGTCATATCGCCGCATCGCTGATGCGCGTTGCGGTCGGATACCTGGGAGCCGTTGCCATCGCCGTCCCGCTGGGAATCGCGATGGGGTGGAACCGGTCGCTCCATCGGGCCCTCAATCCTGTGGTCCAGATGCTGCGCCCCATCTCGCCGATCGCGTGGATACCTCTGGCCATCCTGTGGTTTGGTGTGGGGAACGCCTCGCCGATCTTTCTCATCTTTCTCTCGTCGTTCTTCCCAATGGTGGTGGGCACGATCGCCGGCGTTCACGCCGTGGAACGTCAGTATTTGCGCGCCGCCGAGAACTTCGGCATCACCGGGATGAAGCTACTGCGATACGTCGTGCTGCCGGGAGCGATGGCGCAAATCGTCACGGGCATGCGCATCGGACTCGGCGTCGCATGGCTCGTTGTCGTGGCGGCCGAGATGGTGGCCATCGATTCCGGGCTCGGCTATTTGATCATTGACTCGCGGAATGCCGGGAACCGCTACGATCTCGTCGTCGCCGCGATGGTCATCATCGGTGTGATCGGTTTCGCGCTCGACCTCGTGATGCGTCGCATAGAGCGGATCGATTCCGTACGGTGGCGCTATGTCCGTTGATCTCGCGGTGCGTGACGTCTGGAAGGCGTATCGCCTGGACCAGGGACGCGCGCTGGCCGTGCTGGAGGGACTCAACTTTAGCGTCGCCCAACACGAGCTGGTGGCGCTCGTCGGTCCGTCCGGGTGCGGCAAAACTACCTTGCTCGACCTGCTCGCCGGATTTCAGCGGCCCGACCGAGGGTCCATCTCGTTCGGTGGACGCCCGGTTGAGCGCCCGGACCGCCGGGGCATTCTCATCACACAAAAGGGATCGGTATTTCCGTGGATGTCGGCGTGGCGGAATCTCACCTTCGTGCTGAACGGCGTGCCCGAGCGCGACCGCGCCGATCGGGTCCGCTATTACTTGGAGCTGGTGGGCCTCCACGATTTTGTCGACGCGTTTCCCCATCAGCTCTCGGGCGGCATGCTCCAGCGTCTCGAGTTGGCACGAGCCCTCGTGGTCAGGCCCGAAGTGCTCTATATGGACGAGCCGTTCGGGTCGCTCGACGCGCTCACGCGGCTCCGCATGCGTCTCGAGTTCCTGCGCATCCGCCGGGACGAGCCTGAGACGACCGTGCTCGTCACGCATGATGTGGACGAAGCGATCGCGCTCGCTGATCGCATCTTTGTTCTCAGCGAGCGGCCCATGCGGATCATTCGGATCGTCGAGGTTCGGATGGAGCACCCGCGCTCGATGGCAGATCCACGCGCCGTGGCGCTCAAGGACTCCATCCTGCACGAGCTGGGTGCGATCCGGGACTGACGAGGTCCCTAGCCGAGTTTGAGCCTCAAATGATCCGACAACCGCAACGTCAGAGCGACGAGCGTCAACGTCGGATTCACCGCGCCGGCGGTGGGGAAGACCGATGCCCCCGTGATCGAGAGGTTTGCCACGCCATGAAGCTGGCAGCTCGCATTGACCACGCCCCGTTTCGGATCGTCGTGCATCCGCGTCGTGCCCATGTGATGCCAGCCGCCGCTCAACGTCGACGGCCATGCCGGTTCGGTGTGAGTCACCCAGTCGAGCATCTGCACGCGACCCAGGCCACTGCGTCCGAATTCGCGGCCGAGCACGCCGTAGAATTCACGAAACGACCGCTTGTCGAGGTCGGTCAGTCGCCAATCGAGCTGTGCGCGCGGCATGCCGAGCGCGTCGCGCTCGGTGGTCAACGACACGCGCGAAAGCGGATTGGGGGCCTGCTCCTGGCGCGTCATGAGGTGATAGAACGGTGCCGGTGGCACCACGGTGGAGTCGGCCGATGGCGGCGGAGCTCCCTGCTCGGTCGAGTCGCGCATGGCGGCCAGAACTTGCGGGTTGAGCGACTGAAAGGTGCTCTTTGCCACTTCGTCCGCCGTGCCCGGTTCGAGCGAAACCGTGCCGTTCAGGATGCGACGGGCGCGCTGCACTCCGGCATGGAGGGCGAGCTCGCCCCTGGCCTTCGTCACCCCGAGTGTGAACGCATACATCTTCATGCCCGGTACGCGCGACGTTTCGAGCCCGAGATGACCGCTCGGGATCTCGAGATGCTCCATGAAAAACCGCCCGACGAGGTCGTGCGCGTTGCCGAGCCCGGCGGTGGCGCGGCGATTCGACGCCAGGAGCAGCCGCGCGTTCTGGATACTGCAGCAGGCCAGGACGTACTGGCGCGCGCGCACGCGGTGTTCCTTGCCGTCGTGGCCGCGCACGCGCAAGCCGTCGACCGCAGTCAGCGCCTCGTTCGCCACGATCTCGCACACATTCGCGTGGGTGTAGAGCTGGACGTTCGGCGCACCGAAGATCGCATCGCGATACACCACGCCGAACCGGGTGGGAGGACTGAACTGCCACATCTTCGTCCATACCACAGTGGGGTCCAGCGGCAATGGGACGAGCCCGGGATCGCGACGTTGCCAGCGTGCCGCTGCGTAGTCGTACGGCCCCAACTGGAGTAACGGCTGCGCACGAGCGTAGAAGGGGTCGAGATCTTCGCGGCGCAGCGGCCAACCGCTGTAGGGGACCCAATCCCGCTGTTCGAAATCGATCGCATCAAAGGTGGAACAGAATCCGGCCCAGTGACCGGTTGTGCCGCCGAACTGATGCAGCCGTGCCGCCTCGAGCGGGAAATACGGCAGCCCCACGATCTTGCCGCGATAGAGGTCCTGCATGGCGGGCTCATAGTCCAGTCCACCGCCTTCGAGCAGGAGCACCGTGTGCTTGGAGCCGATCCACTCGAGCGCCATCGCGATGCCTGCCGCGCCGGCGCCCACGATGCAGAGGTCGCCCTCGAGCAGACTGCCATTGGGGAGGCTCCGAGCGTCGATATGCATCGCTATAGCATGGAAAACAGCGCGCACTGCCGCGCCTCGGTCACGGAGAGGATCCATCCGCGCAGCACCACGGTGCGGCCCGCTTCGAAATCCTGCTGGATGGTCGCCGCGATGGATCGATGCCACGGAGCGGGGAGCGTCGAGCGTAACAGGTCGCGATTGTCTTCTTGTGGTACGAGCGCGCGATACTGCATGCCCAGCTCGCGGACTGCCTCGTGTCCCAGCAGCATGAGCAGCAGCGGCTGCGCCAGCACAGGCCAATCGGGCCCGCGAACCCCGTCGGCGGAAAGGCACACGAGGGCGCCGAGGGTTTGCAGGAAATCGCGACGTTCCATGTGCGGCGAATCTACGGATGGCGCGAGAACCGGCTAGCGTGGGGAGCCGTGGACCTCAGCGCCGCAACTGATAGAACAGCCGGTCGTACGTGTTGCCGCTAAACTCGACGGGTGTGGTGAGAACAACTCCCAATCCGTATTGGACGGTACCGGAATCGGTTGGACTGTCGTGATCGGTGCGAGTCAGGAAAGCGCCCTCAAACCGCTCTGTGGTGCCGTCGCGATAGACCTTTGTACCGGTTAACACGGCGCCCTCGACCTTTGCGTTTTCAAGCTGAAAAGGTCGAGACTCCTCCCCGCCGTCAGCTCCGTGGGCCCGTGCTGTGCCGTCATTGGCGACCTCGACACTGAGCATGTAACCCAAGTCCGGTGCCTCATACACACCGGAGTACTCTGTCAGGTTCTGCCTCACGGTGGGTTCACTCCGGACGTCCTTGTACTTCTCCACTCGAACGCCTTGCTTCGATTTCACAGCGTGTTTGAACTTCGTGAAAGATGTCGCGATCTCTTCAGCCCTTGATTGGCTGGCCAGGTGTCTGGATGGAATCGCAGCGGAGCAAGCGAGCAAGAATGTGACAGTCGCGAGTGTACGCATCGTCTCTCCCCCTTTTTCACTACGCCTGGAGCTCCCTCTGTGAATGGACACCCCAGAAGCCCAATCCGTTGCACGATCCGGTGATCAACCCTTACCGTCAAAGAGGATCCATCAACGGCCAGCGCAACGCAGCGCTGGCCGTTGTGTTTCCCGACACTGAGATTGCTCTCCATGAAACCAGTTATTTCGGAACCGGTCCTGATCCTGGCAGCTGGTCTCGCAGGTCTTGTTTTGAAGGGCGCTCCGTCTCAAGCCACGTGCAGCTTGGCCGGGCCAGCGGTGGCCGCTCGGTGGTCAGGAGCAATCCCGACCGCCACGACTGCCGCGGCACCGCTGCGCGTCCGAACCGACGTTCCACTGCCTGGAACGGCGTCGCGCTTCGACTATCAGAGCCTCGAGCAGAGCAGCGGACGACTCTTCATATCGCACATGGGCGCCGGACAACTCGTCGTCTTCGATGTCCGCGCCGAGAAGATGCTTGCCAACCTCGACGGCTTTCCCACCGTTACGGGCGTTATCGCTGTGCCCGCCGAGCATCGAGCGTATGCATCGGTAGCGGGGAATCACGCTGTCGTCGTCGTGGACGACTCTACGTTTGCCACTGTCGCGCGGATACCCGGTCCGAGCTTCCCCGATGGCCTGGCATACGCGCCCCGTCAGCGACGTGTCTTTGTGTCGGACGAGTCTGGACAGCGGGATTTCGTCATCGATGCCGCGACCAACGCCGTGGTCACGCAACTACCCCTCGGTGGAGAAGCGGGCAATACCCAATACGATTCGGGATCGGAATGCATCATCGTGGCGGTGCAAACGGCCAATCAATTAGCAGTGATCGATCCTGCCACGGCAACGATCGTGCGGCGAATCATGCTGGCCCCGGCCGTGGGTTTTCCGCATGGCTTTTACATCGATGCAGTGCATCGGGTCGCGTTTGTCACGGGAGAAGAGAGCGGGACCCTTGGTGTCCTGAATCTCGAAACCTTCCAGCTACTTCAGGTGCTGCCGGTAGGTCGCGGGCCGGATGTCCTGGCGTTCGATTCGACATTGGGACGGCTTTACGTGGCTACTGAGTCAGGCGTTGTCTCAGTCTTCGAAGAGCGAGATCGGAAGTTGCGGCAGCTCGGCTGGTATCGCGCGCCGCGCGCACATACAGTTTCGGTTGATCCCACAACTCATCGAGTCTACTTGCCGCTGGCCGACGTCGGCGGACGTCCCGTGTTGCGAATTCTCGAACCGAGCGACCGCTAAAACCGAAACGCATTTCCGACCATGCACGTGACCGATCGCAGCCTCCTGTTGTTCACGCGCTCCCTTCGTCTCTCTGCGTATGGAGCGCTCTCGGTCGTGCTGGTGTTGTATCTCACCGAGCTCGGCTTTTCAACATCGCAAATTGGCCTCCTGCTCACGCTCACACTCGTGGGCGATACAGCCGTGTCTTTGTTTCTTACAACGCGCGCGGATCGGGTCGGTCGGCGCAGGATACTGATCGCCGGCGCAGTGCTGATGGTGCTCGCAGGTACCGCGTTTGCCCTGACGAGCAACTTCCTGGTCATGCTGATCGCCGGGACGCTCGGCGTGATCAGTCCGAGCGGG
>Ga0066905_100000370_pt1 | contig 11931 bp, 12 predicted proteins | sample PanSoiMetaPlot36_FD_67483 | JGI IMG/M metagenome (GOLD analysis project Ga0066905, IMG submission 67483) | Tropical forest soil microbial communities from Panama analyzed to predict greenhouse gas emissions - Panama Soil Plot 36 (version 2) | ecosystem: Environmental > Terrestrial > Soil >... | reverse complement strand
CCCTCAATATCTTGCGCCATCAGCGCGCTAAAGCTTCATGACCCTGTGGATCCAGTCAGACGCGGCGGAAGAGACTCGCGAGAGCGCTCGAAACCGCATTCGCGATGACCGTTGAAAAAAATCGACCTTGCGGAGATCGTCGAAGGCGGCCCGATAGAGCTTGGCCACCTGGAAACGATCGCCGACTACTTTCGCTCGCGGCAGGACTTCTTCCGCCGCATCGATGAAGCCTTCGTAAAGATCGGCGCAGACTTATTCGATTGTCGCGCGCAAGTCCTCCGGGATCGATTTTAGAGAGGCGGAGATCGTTTCTTTCTTGCGGTCTTCGGGCGCGGCCGGCGCGTAGCTCTATGTCCACGTCGGCGCCGTATCGAATGGCCGCGCGTTGATTTGATGTCACGCTTGATTTCGCGTTCAGTAATCTCGACGTTCATGACCTGAACGTCAGGAAGATTCAACAACTGCCCGATCGGAATTCGCATGGGGGCGCCCTCAATGCTGATTGTTGGTTGATGACCACAATACCTTGACGCGCTTCACGGCAATTACCAAAGAGCCGATGGTTCCGTGCGGGATTCAGCGATTGAACAGCCGCGGCGGGCGGCGCTGCGGCTGTTGTTTCGTGGCAAAGCGAAACTGACCGCGAAGATATTGTGAGTGACGCCAGGGAGAAATGGCCGGCGCAACATGCGGCAGCCTGTTCGTAGTTGACGAAAGACGCCTCGGTAATGAAAACCGCCGCCGATTGCAGAGTAATGGCCCAGGGGGATTTCCGGCAGGAACGAGCGAGGCCGCGATGATCATCGAGATGGCGACAAGCAAGGAAGACATGTTGTCGATGCGTCGAATTCGTCAACAGGTTTTCGAATATGAAATGGGACTGACGCTCCCTGCGCTGAGCGCGCCGGAAGGCCTGGCCGCCGCGCATGTGATTGCGCGCGACGAATTAACGGGCGAGCCGGTTGCGGCGCTCACGGTTGTGGACACGACGAACGAAGTTGACCTCTGTGAGCAGTATGGCCTATATCTCGATCCCGACGCCCGGACCGCCCGCTACACACAGCTTGCGGTATTCAAGCCTTATCGAGGGATGAACCTACCCCTGATGTTAATCCTCAAGGCGCATTACCATTTCGTAGCGCCAGGCAAGTTCACACACACCTGGCTGTTATTTGACGCGAAACGCGCCGCGAACTCCTCGTTATGCGAGCGCCTCGGCTTTTCAGTGAGCGGGCGTGTCTTCCACTCTCAATTCGGCATTACCCGCATTCTAGTGAGAGACGAACGGTCGGCCTTTTGTGAACAGGCTATTTGGCAAACGCAACAATATCTTGTGGCGGTCGCGCAGAAAAACGGCCACAGATCAAATTGTGACTACTATCCGTTAAACCATGACCATCTCACTCCTGACGTCGGCGGGGGGCGCGAAAGATGAAACGGATGATTGAGCCGCATCCCCCAGGCATCACCGCCAAAATCCACGCGAACCTGAAGGCTCCTGAGCTCATAGCGCAGACAGGCGCCGTGAATTCACAGCAAGCGGGCGCGATTCCGGGCGCTCCTCAACCATCAAACGAGGTTACTATCATGAAAAAATCGCTCTTTGCAGTTTCCATCGCGCTAACCGTCCTGGCCGCAGCTTTCTTAGTGGCCTCGTCTGATAGCGCCGACGGCATAACTATGTCGAAGGCAGCAGTCACTTTCAACAAAGATGTGGCGCCGATCCTCTTCAAGAACTGCGTCGAGTGTCACCGTCCGGGCGAGGCCGCCCCGATGTCGCTCTTGAGCTACAAAGAGGCGCGCCCCTGGGCCCGCAGCATCCGAGAAAAAGTCCTCAGCCGCGAGATGCCGCCCTGGCACGCCGATCCGCACGTCGGGCAATTCTCAAACGACCCCCGACTGACTCAGGCCGAGATTGACGACATCACGGCCTGGGTGGACGGCGGCGCGAAAGAGGGCGAGCCGCGCGACCTGCCGCCCGCGCCGAAGTTCGTCGAAGGGTGGGGCATCGGCCGGCCGGACCTGATCCTGAAGATGCCTGAAGAGTTCACCCTCGAAGCCAATGGGCCGGACGAATATCGGAACTTCGAGATTGATCCCGGCTTCACCGAGGACAAATACGTGCAGATGGCTGAAGCGCGCCCCGGCAATCGCCGGATCGTCCACCACGTCATCGCCATCATTCTGCCGCCGCCAGATGGCGCTCAACCGGGGAAACAGCTGTCAAAAGAGGAGATCGAAAAGATGAGCGCCGAACGGGATCCGATCCTTTACAAAGAGGGGTTCTTGCGGCGGCTGAGGCCGGACGTGGCGGTCTACGACGACGGCTGCCAACTTCCGAACGGCGGCGGCGGCAACCAGCTCGATGGCGGCGGTCAGTTCAAATTCGGGATGTGGCTCACCGCATTTGTCCCGGGCGCGAAGCCCGCGATCTGGGAGCCGGGCACGGTCAAGAAAATTCCAGCCGGCTCGAAGATCCTCTTGCAGGTCCACTACTCGAAGACGGCGGGCCAGGTCGAGAAGGATCTCTCGATGATCGGCCTGGTCTTCGCAAAGCAGCCGCCTCGGAAGGAGTTGATCACACGCCTGATTTCCAACAATTACTTCCTGATTCCGGCGGGCGCGGAGAACCACCGGGTGACGGCTTGCTGGACGGCGCCGCAGGACATCCACCTCATCGGCGCGTCGCCTCATATGCACAACCGCGGCAAGGCGATGCAGATCAAGGTCTTCTATCCCGATGGCCGCTCGGAGGTGTTGCTCAACGTGCCCAGTTACGAATTCTCGTGGCAGACCTTCTACAACTTCAAGCAACCCGCCGCGATTCCGAAGGGGACCAGATTCATGGTGACTGGATACTTCGACAACTCAGGTCGCAATAAAAACAAACTCGATCCGGAGCAGGAAGTACGATTCGGGGAGCCGACCTACGACGAAATGATGATTGGCTGGATCGAGTACACGGTGGACGGCCAGTCGCTCAAACCCGCCGCCGCGCCCAGCGTGAGAGGCGTAACGCAAAAGTAGCCAACCACAACAGAGAGCAATGGATAACATCCCAATTGAATACCGCGACAGAATGCTCGCGGAGCAAACGGCGATGATGGATGCGTTACAGTTCATCGCGCAGATCATTATCTGTTTTGCCATTCTGGCCGCCTTAGTGATCCTGATTGTCAATATAAGCGGCATCGTCTGGGTCCGCAGTAGTGAGAGGCGTTAGTCCAGACACTGCCAGCCGTAGACGCCGGAGATGGCCACTTATGACCTTTTTGCCAGGTGACTTGAATGAGGATTGGTCTTGATGAATGACACTAAAGTCAAGATTAAGGAATTTCTGTCGGCCTTCTTTCAGACCGCCGCATTGAAAGAGGATGATGACATTTTCGCCCTCGGCTTCGTCAACTCTCTCTTCGCCTTGCAACTGATCACGTGGGTTGAGAAAGAGTTCGGCATTCAGATCAAGGATGAAGACCTCGATATAAGGAACTTCAATACAATCGAGGCCATTGCCAACATGGTCTCGCGGAGGAGTTCTCGCGCGCTGGGAGCTTAGAGCGGTTTGCAATTGCGTGTACGGGAATGTGGCGCGAGTTGTTTACTCGCGCACGTTTCCTAGTCAGACAAAGCCACAGACTTGGCGATTAAACAAATCGCCCCGCACCGTACACGCAATTGCAAACCGCCATAGGTCTCCACATGCGCCCCTTGCAATAATTGACTCCTGACGAATCAAGCATGGAGATCGAATTAACCCGGCGACAGAAGGCGGATCAGGCCGGTTTTAAGCGCTTTGCGAGCGATGAGATCGCTCCTTATGCCGGGGAAGCGGACCGAGGGGAGCGGTTCCCATTAGCAGTCCTACGTAAGATCGCCCAAAGTGGTTACTTAGGCAGCATTCTGCCGCGGGAGTGGAGCGGCAGGGAAGTGGATCTGATTACCTACGGTCTCTTGCATGAGGAGATCGGGAAGTATTGTTCTTCAGCCCGGAGCCTTATCACGGTCCACGACATGGTGGCCCTGGCGATTCTCAAATGGGGCAGTGAGCGTCAGCGAGACTCGCTGCTGCCGAGACTGGCGAGTGGGGAATCCCTGGGGGCTTTGGCCGTAAGTGAGCCGAACGTCGGGAGCGACGCTAAGAGCATAGAGACGACGGCGGAGCGCTCGACCGACTCTTATGTCTTGAATGGTACGAAGAAATGGATCACCTCAGGCCAGATCGCAGACCTTTTTCTGGTCCTCGCCCGGTATGAAGGTAAGCCGACCGCCTTCCTAGTCGAACGTGGCCGGCCCGGTTTTTCTGTCGAGCCGATCTCCGGGCTCCTTGGGTTGCGGGCGTCGATGGTGGCTGAAATCAGCTTCCGGCGGTGTGAAATCCCGCAAGAGAACCTGATCGGCCGCGCCGGCTTCGGTCTAAGTTCTGTTATCCAGACCGCCCTTGGTTTGGGGCGGTACAGTGTGGCCTGGGGATCGGTGGGAATCGCTCAGGCGTGCCTCGACGCATGCCTCTCATACACTAGCGAGCGTCGACAGTTCGGCGCCCTCTTGAAGGAGCATCAATTAGTTCAAGAAATGATCGCCGAGATGGCTGCCAATCTAAAGGCGGCGCGACTCCTATGTTATCAGGCCGGCTACCTGAAACAGTCGGGTGATCCGCGGGAGATCATGGAGACGTTTGTCGCGAAATACTTCGCATCGCGGGTCGCAATGCGGGCGGCGGTCGACGCCGTCCAGATTCACGGCGCCAACGGGTGTTCCGGCGCATATCCGGTCCAGCGATACTTGCGCGACGCCAAGGTGATGGAAGTAATCGAAGGCAGCAATCAGATCCAACAGATCCTGATATCGAAATATGCGTTTCAGGAGTATGAGGAGCGCAGGAATGAGAACGAAGATGATAAAGCTCGTCGTGTGGGACCTGGATGAAACTCTTTGGCGCGGCGCCATGTTGGAAGATTGCCATGTTTGCTTAAGGGACAATGTTGTTGAGGTCATTCAGACACTTGATCGCAGGGGCATTCTGCAGTCGATTGCAAGCAGGAATAATTACGACCATGCCATGGATCAGCTTCGAAGGTTTGGGCTCGCCGAATACTTCCTCTACCCGCAGATCAATTGGGGATCGAAGGCCGCATCGCTCAAAACGATCGCTTCCTCAATTAACATCGGGTTGGATGCGGTGGCCTTTATTGACGACCAGGAGTTCGAGCGTGATGAAGTCGCCTTTTCGCTTCCTGAGGTCAGTTGTATTGACCCCGTCGAGCTGGAGAGCCTGCTCGACAGGCCGGACATGAACCCTCGCTTTATTCCGACGGACTCCAGACTGAGGAGGCTAATGTACATCAGCGATCTGGAACGTAAGAAGGCGGAAGAGTCGTTTATCGGTTCGCAGGAAGAGTTCCTCGCGACGCTTAAAATGGACCTCAGGATTGGACCCGCCAAGCCGGAGGATCTGGACCGTGCTGAAGAATTGACCTTGCGGACCAGTCAATTAAACACCACCGGCTATACCTACTCCTACGATGAACTAAACGAGTTTCGGCAGTCGGACCGCCATAAGCTGTTGATTGCATGCCTGACCGATAAGTATGGAGCCTATGGCAAGATCGGCCTCGCGCTGATCGAATGCGCCGCAGCGCAGTGGACGATCAAACTTCTTTTGATGTCTTGCCGCGTCATGTCTAAGGGAGTGGGAACGATACTGATCAATTACATAATGAGGTTAGCGAAAGAGGCGAAAGTCCGGTTGCGCGCGGAATTTGCGCCCAACGGCCGAAACCGGTTGATGTATGTATTCTACAAGTTCGCCAACTTTCACGAGGCGGCAAGGCATGGTGATCTCATTATCTTCGAAAATGATCTCAGCCGAATCCGGGATTTCCCGCCATATATGAGAGTGAAGATATTGGACTAAATGAACTCGAAACTTTCTTGGGGATGAGAGCCGATATGCTGATTCGCTCATTAATGAAGGTGTTGTCGCTGCGCTCGCGCATGGATGTTTCCACGTCAGGCATTCGCCCGACCGTGAGGACGACCGGCGATCCGCAAAGCATTGCCGAGAGTTTGTTATGACCAATGTTATAACCAAGATGGAATTGCTCGATCTCATCGCGCGGCATGCGCGGGAAGTGCTGCCCGGGCTAGACGGGCGTCAGATCGTCTCGTCCGATAGGCTGGTCGATCTGGGCGCCAATTCGGTGGATCGCGCCGAAATCGCGATGCTCGTGCAAGAGTCACTTGGCTTGTCAGTTTCGCGCGTCGAGTTGTTCGGTCCCAAGAACATCGGCGAGTTGGCCGATTTGTTTCTGGAGAAACTGAATGCCGCCTGAATTGGTCGTCACCGGGATGGGCGTCATTTCGGCCATCGGGCAAGGCAAGGCTGCGTTTGCGGCCGCCTTGCTCGACGGTAAGGCCGCCTTTGACGTGATGCGGCGGCCGGGCCGCCAACGAGAGTCCGCCTATATCGGCGCGGAAATTCGCGAAATGGCGTTTGCTCCGGGCGTCGCCAGGCAGACGCTACGCGCGGCTTCGCTGTCCTCGCAGGCCGCCCTTGTAGTGTTGCAGGAAGCATGGATTGAGGCGCGCTTGTTTGACGTTGATCCTCGCCGCGTCGGCCTGATTGTCGGCGGCTCGAATGTTCAGCAGCGCGAGTTGACGCAGATTCACGAAAGCTATCGCGACCGTTCGGCGTTCCTTCGGCCGACGTACGCGTTGTCATTCATGGATTCGGATCTGTGTGGCTTTTGCACGGCGCAGTTCGGGATTCGCGGCCTGGCATACACGGTGGGGGGCGCGTCGGCGAGCGGTCAATTGGCGATTATTCAAGCGGCGCAGGCGGCGCTCGCCGATCAAGTCGATGTGTGCGTCGCATTGGGCGCGTTGATGGATTTATCGTACTGGGAATGCCATAGCCTGCGCGCGATCGGCGCCATGGGTTCGGATCGCTATGCCGGCGAGCCCGCGCTCGCGTGCCGTCCCTTCGACCGCGATCACGACGGATTCATATTCGGCGAATCCTGCGGCGCGGTGGTCATCGAGTCGTTGGAATCAAGCGAGCGTCGAGGCGTAAAGCCTTACGCCATTTTGCGCGGTTGGGGGGTGTCGATGGACGGCAATCGAAGTCCTGAGCCGTCTTTGGAGGGAGAAACGCGGGCGATTCAGAGCGCGCTCGGCGCGGCCCTGGCGCCGCCGGCGCAGATCGACTACGTCAATCCGCACGGCACGGGTTCTATCGTAGGCGACGAAACGGAATTGAAGGCATTACGCGCATGCGGATTGGCGGACGCCTATCTGAACGCGACCAAATCCCTCATCGGCCATGGCCTGAGCGCCGCAGGTACGGTTGAAGTGATTGCGACTCTACTGCAGGCGCAGGCCGGACAATTGCATCCGACTCGCAATTTGGAAAATCCCATCGACCCGACACTCAATTGGGTAAGAAGCAAATCGATCGATCATCCGATCGAGAATGCGCTGACTTTGAGCATGGGCTTCGGCGGGATCAACACGGCGCTTTGCTGGCAGCGCTGTCATCTTTACGAGTAGCGCCGTGACCTACGAGACGATCAAAGTCGAGTTTCAAGAGTCGATCTGTTTTTTACAGATTGACAGGCCCCAGGCCGACAACACGATAAGCAGTCAGCTTGTGGCCGAGTGCAATGACGTTTTGCACACGTGCGAGGGGTCCGCGACCGTCATAGTTTTGAGCGGCTCGCCGGAAGTGTTTTGCCTGGGCGCCGATTTCAAGGCCATCGCCGGCGCGTCGAAGAAAGCACCTGAGAGGGATGACGGTCCAGGACCGCTATACGACTTATGGCTGCGCCTGGCGACCGGCCCATACGTGACGATCTCGCACGTGCGCGGCAAGGCGAACGCCGGAGGCATAGGGTTTGTCGCGGCGAGCGATATCGTTCTTGCCGACGAAAGCGCGCAGTTCAGTTTGTCCGAGCTGCTGTTTGGGCTCTACCCCGCCTGCGTGCTGCCGTTCCTGATACGCCGCGTCGGGTTTCAGAAAGCGCATTACCTTACGCTGATGACCCAGCCCATTTCGGCCAGGCAGGCCTGCGAATGGGGATTGGTGGACGAATATGAACCCCTCAGCGAGACTTTGTTGCGCCGGCGCCTGCAACGGTTGCGGCGACTGTCGAAGATCGCGATTAAACGCTACAAGTCCTACGTGAGCCGCATCAGCGCGCCGCTGCAGGATCTGAAGGCGCCGGCCGTCGCCGCCAATCTGGAAATTTTCTCCGACGCCGGGAATCTGCAAGCCATCACCCGGTACGTCGAACGAGGCGTGTTTCCCTGGGAGAAATTGTGACCAATACGACTGTATTTATGTTCTCAGGCCAGGGGTCGCAGTACTTCCACATGGGAAGGGCGTTGTACGACGGCGACGACACTTTCCGCGGATGGATGATCGAGCTAGACGATATTGCGCAAGGGGCGTTAGGCAGGTCGGTGATAGAGACTCTCTATTCCGACGCGCACGGCAGGGGGGATCCATTCGACCGCACCTTGCTGACTCACCCTGCGATATTCATGGTGGAATATTCGCTGGCGCAATCCTTGATGCGCGCGGACGTATGGCCGGACATTGTCTTGGGCGTCAGTCTAGGGTCTTTCGCCGCGGCGGCGGTGGCGGGCTTCATCGGCGTCGAAGACGCTTTGATCGCCGTGATGCGACAGGCGGCCGCGCTCGAGGAATGTTGCGAGCCCGGAGGCATGACCGCCGTACTGGCGGATCCGGCGCTGTTTGCGGAGGATTTCCTCAGCGGTCGAGGCGAATTGGCGGCGGTCAATTTTTCTTCTCATTTCGTCGTATCAGCAAGACGGACGGAACTCACGGAGATCGAGGAGGCCTTGATGAAGCGCAATATAGGCTATCAGCGGCTCCCAGTTTCTTTCCCCTTTCATTCGCAGTGGATAGACGACGCGAAAGCCCCGTTCGAGTCGTTCATGCGATCGATCCGGCGCAAGCAAGGCTGGTTGCCGATGGCATGCTGCGATCAGGCGGCCATCCTGTCCGAGCTGTCAGACGACTATTTCTGGAATGTCGTGCGGCGCCCGATTCGATTCCGCGAAACCATAGCGCGATTGGAGCGACAGGGCGCCAGCCGATACATCGACGTCGGCCCCGCCGGCACTTTGGCCACGTTCTTGAAGTACGGGCTGCCTGCGACAACCAAGTCGGCGGCGCATGCGATTCTGACGCCTTATGGCTTCGATCAGAAGAACCTGGCTGCCTTGCTGGCAGATCGAGCGCTAACTGCGCCGTCAGGCCGAAGTTGATCCGTGGTTTCAAATTGTCCATCAAATCCCGGAAGTTATTTTTTTTACACCCTCTTACTACTAGGGGATCCAGAGCGCAATCCAGGCTGGGCTGCCGGCCGGGATTATTTTCCTGAGGGTCGTTCATCGCGAGCGACGCCAAGAAACAACGAGAACGCGCTGCGTAATCGCTGAATTTATTCAGGCGTTGGCGTAGCTATTCCCCTAAAACCAGAAAATATGGAGGTCCGTATGCGCAAACAAACACACGTCAAATTATTTCTCGTTCTCCTTGCCGTCGCATTCTGTCGCTTCACTTCAGCCGTGCGCGGAAGCAGTCAACAAGATCAACCCGCCGCTCGAGAGTGGCGCCCCGCCGACGCGCCGAGTTCCGCCGCTGATGAGGGGCGTGACGCGCGCGACGCGCAGGCTCTCAGGGCGGCGATCATCGCCCGCGTCGGCGGCCTCGATAAGTTGCGCGTGCCTGAGCGCAATGAAGACCTGCCGCAGCCGACGCTGCCTGACGGCTCGGTCGATCCGCGCTTTGCGATCACCGAGGCCAAACGCTATTTGGGCAAACAATTATTCTTCGATCCCGTGCGCTCGAACCGGATCAAGCCGGAGTTCGGCGGATTGCCAACGACCGCTCAGACCGGCTCCTGCGGCTCTTGTCATCTTGGCGAGGTCGCGGGCAAAGCGGGACAGGTGATTAATCTTCATCTCGGCGGCGAAGGTCGTGGTTTCACCGACGCATTCGGCGACTTTCATGTCCGCCGCCGCCTGCAACCCGGATTGGTCGACGTCATCCCGACCGGCGTGCAGCAGATCGTCAATGGGGTGATCATCAAGGACGGGCGCTTCGACGCGGTCGATTCCGTGCCGCGACTGTCGCCGAGCATGATCGGATTCGGCTTCAACAATCGCCTACTGCTCGGCGGCAAAGCGGGGCAGCCCGCGAGCGATCCGAATAATTTGCTGGGCTTGCCGGCGGGCGAGAATTTGGCCCAGATCGCCTTCGACGCCCACCGCATGCTCGAAACGCAGAAGAACGCACTCCAGCAATCGCCAGTCCACATCAAGCTCTTTCAGGACGCTTTTCCGCAGGAGGCGACCCGATACGCGGCTTCGGGCAATCTCGATGATCTGATCAACGACGACACGGTTGAGCGCGCTGTGGCGACTTTCCTGCGTACTGTCGTCACGCGCAACACGGCGTGGGATAGGTTTCTGGCCGGGGACGACAGGGCTTTGACCCAGCGACAACTTCGCGGCGCGTTGCTGTTCGTGCGAGATGCGGCGCAAGGCGGCGCCAACTGCATCTCGTGCCACAGCGGCCCGATGCTCAACAAGCAACTCGGCGATGAAGCGGGGCGGGTGGTCGAAGAGAATTTCTACAACCTCGGCGTCGGCGATCATCCGCTGCAGGAGCTGGCTCGTCAAGCTCTTGGCGATCCGAACCGTCACGACATAGGGCGCGGCGAGATCACCGGGCGGGCCGAAGACAACTTCAAATTCCGCGTCCTCACCCTGCGACAACTCAAGGACTCTGGCGGACAGTTAATGCACTCGGCGATCTTCAACTCTGTGCGCGAAGTGGTTGAATACTTCAACAAGGGCGTGCCGGAGGATCAGATTGCCGCGGCCGCAGGCAATGTCACGCCGCGTTTTACGCATCCGCGCGGCCCTAATTCGGAACCGGGACTCGGACTGAATCCGCGAGAGGTCGAAGACCTCGTTGATTTCCTCGAGAACGCGCTCTACGACCCGGCGTTCGTGAAGTCCGATCCGAACTCGACGACCGAGACATTCGAACTGAACGCGAAGGATCTGACCTACTCGATCTATCGCCCCGATCTGGCCGCGCTCGGCGGGATTGACGGATTAGTGGCGAGCGGTCTCTGCGTCACGAGCAATGACTCGCTCACGCGCCGGGATCGCGGTTTGGAGTTCCTGGAGGTGACTTCGCGCATTCAGGTCATCCGCTCGCCGGTTTACCGCCCCTCCTTTGGTCCGGTGAGGCTGCAGCGCCTGAGGTTGCTCAACATCAGCAGTGAGCCGGTAGATACGCATTTGCTGTTATGTTTCAAAGGGCTGCCGTCGTCGGTCAGAGTCGCCAGGGCCGAAGGACTGACCACAAACACGCCAGCGCCCGGGCTTCCTTATTTGCGCGTCTTCCTGCCAGGAGGCGAACTGACTCCGGGAAGCAGCGCGACAGTAATAGTCGCTTTTTTCGCCCCCCCGAGAGCGCAGATCAATTACACGCTCGAATTGCTCAGCGGACAGGGCAGACCGTAGGAAAAGGAACGTAGGTAAGATCGACGCGTTGAAACTTAACCTGACATAAATACGCGTGCAAAAAGTACCTCGCCGCCGTGAGAGATTAAGTTTTCAACGCAACGATCCATGGAAAGCCGGATTAACCACACCATAAACAAGGTTCTATGACATTTTTCTGTCGGACTGATTTAAAAAACGTAGGGCAGAAAATAGGAGGGAACTTCGTTTACGCGCCACTAACTAACAAACCAAGAGTTACAGATTTAGAAAGGTACGACAAATGAATAAACTCAACAATCTGATGTTAAAGGGCGCGTCGTTCGCGCTCTTGATCTTGGGCCTGGCTGGCTCTACATGGGCGCAAAGCGTTCTGGGGTCGAGCCA
>Ga0066905_100000369_pt1 | contig 11945 bp, 10 predicted proteins | sample PanSoiMetaPlot36_FD_67483 | JGI IMG/M metagenome (GOLD analysis project Ga0066905, IMG submission 67483) | Tropical forest soil microbial communities from Panama analyzed to predict greenhouse gas emissions - Panama Soil Plot 36 (version 2) | ecosystem: Environmental > Terrestrial > Soil >... | reverse complement strand
GGGTCGGTCGTAGACCGACACCATTAGGGGCGGCGGTCGGGGTCGGGCTGGAGGGTCGGTCGTAGACCGACACCATTAGGGGCGGCGGTCGGGGTCGGGCTGGAGGGTCGGTCGTAGACCGACACCATTAGGGGCGGCCTTGCGGACGGCCCCGGCCAGCCGGAAGGGTGACGGGATGCACCCGGACCGGGCTCCACTGGCGCCGTTCGACGCCGTGAGCCTCGACGTCGGCGGGGTGCTGATCATGCCCGACCCCCGGGTGGTGGGCCGGGCGCTGGCCGGCGCCGGCGTGAGGCACGACCCGGCTCGGTTCTTCGACGGGCACTACCGGGCGATGGCGGAGATCGACCGGCGCCGCGCGCGGCCCGAGGAGACAGGCCCGTACGCACGGGGCTTCCTGCGGGCCGTGGGCGCGCCCGACGGGCAGCTCGAGGCCGGCGTGGAGGCACTGGGGAGCGTGCTCCGGCAGTCGGCGACTTGGAGCCGGCGCATCCGCGGGGCGGTTCCCGCCGCCCGCCGGCTGGCGGCCGCCGGCCTGCGCCTGGCGGTCACGAGCAACTCCGACGGCACGGTGGCCGAACGCATGCGCCGCCGCCGGGTCTTCCAGGTCGGCGAGGGTCCGGGCGTGCCCGTGGAGCACGTCACCGACTCCGGGGCCCTGGGCCGGGCGAAGCCCGATCCGGTGACGTTCCTGACCACCGCCGTGGCGCTGGCCCTGCCACCCGAGCGGATCTGCCACGTCGGCGACAGCGGCCGCTTCGACGCCGATGGCGCAATGGCGGTGGGCATGGTGGCGGTGCACGTCGATCCTCTCGATCTGTGTCGCGGGGACCACCACCACGTCGATTCGCTTGCTGATTTTGCCCGCCGCGCGCTCGCGGCGCGCCGTCGGGTCCGCTGAGCGCGCCAGTTCGTCACCCGACGTGAGAATTCCTGCATGCCGGGCCGTATCCTGGCGGCGCGTGGGGTTTGCGGAACGGTTCAGAGAGGCCGCGGAGGCGGCGCGGGCCAAGCTCCAGGAGCACGGCGTCCTACAGAACGCCGCCGCCATCCACGGCGTGGACGCGGTCGAGCCCCAGGGGCACGACCTCGCCAGCGCCGAGCGGGCCATGGTGCTCGGGGCCCCGGACCCGTTCTCCCTGATCACCCACGACGAGGTCGTGGCCCTCACCGGCGTTCCCGTGGGCGGCCCGTCGCTCACGTACACAGACGACGACCTCGGCGTGCGCTTCGACGCCGAGGACGGCCATCGCCGCTCGTGGTCGTTCGGCGTCCACGCCGGGCATGCGATCGACGCCGACACCCCGTTCGACCCGGTGACCTGGTACGAGTGGATGGTGGCGCTGTTGCGGGCGGCCGAGGTCGTGCCCGGGCTGGGCGACGCCGCGGTGTACCAGGACGGGATGCTGTACGTGCGCGGGGCGGGCCGAGCGTTCTACGTGCTGATCGAGGCGCCCCCGGGGTCCCCCGCCAAACAGTGGGCGACCACCCTGGGCCGCCGCGTGCTCGAGCGATTCCTGTCGGGAGAGGCGGGATGAGGCCCTGACTACTCCCGAGTCCGTCGACGGTGTGGGGCTGGCGTTCAACTCCACGCGGGGACGCTGGGTGATCGCCGCCACGGTCCTGGGGTCGGGCATCGCGTTCCTGGACTCGACGGTGGTCACGGTCGCCCTGCCCCACATCGGCGAGGACCTCGACACCACCGTCGGGGGGCTGCAGTGGGTGCTGAACGGCTACCTGGTGACGCTGTCGTCGCTGATCCTGCTGGGCGGGTCGTTCGGGGACCTGTTCGGCCGCAAGCGGGTGTTCCAGGTCGGCGTGGTCATCTTTGCGCTGGCGTCGGTGATGTGCGCGCTCGCACCCACCGATGGGGCGCTGGTGCTGGGGCGCGTGGCCCAGGGGATCGGCGGCGCGCTGCTCACGCCGGCGAGCCTGGCGATACTCGAAGCCAGCTTCAGGCAAGAGGATCGGCCCCGCGCCATCGGCGCCTGGTCGGGCCTGTCCGGCGTCGCCTCGGCCGTGGGCCCCTTCGTGGGCGGCTGGCTGGTCGACGCCGCCTCCTGGCGCTGGATCTTCCTGCTCAACCTGCCACTCGCGGTCGTCGTGGTCGGCATTACCGCGCGACACGTACCCGAGTCGTTCGACCCCCGGGCCGACCGCAGGATCGACTGGGCCGGAGCTGTGCTGGTGGCGGCCTCCCTCGGGTCGCTCAGCTGGGGGCTCATCTCCGCCGGCGATCGCGGCTGGGGGGCGCCCGCGGTCGTGTTCTCGCTCGTGACGGGCGTCGTGGCGATGGCGGCGTTCGTGGTCGTCGAGGCGCGGAGCAAGCACCCCATGCTGCCGCTGGACATCTTCCGCTCCGCCCAGTTCCGCGCCGCCAACCTCGTGACCATCAGCGTGTATGCGGCCCTGGGCGGCGTCTTCTTCCTGCTCACCCTCCAGCTGCAGCAGGTGCTGGGCTACTCGGCGCTCGAGGCCGGGGCGGCGTCGCTGCCGATCACGCTGCTGATGCTGACGCTGTCCGCCCGCTCCGGGCAGCTCGCCGCCCGCATCGGCCCCCGGCTGCAGATGACGGTGGGCCCGCTGCTGGTCGCCGTCGGGATCCTGCTCATGGCCAGGATCGAGCCCGGCGTCAGCTACTGGGCCGCCGTCCTGCCCGCGGTCGTGGTCATGGGGCTCGGGCTAGCCACCACGGTGGCGCCACTGACGTCGACCGCGCTCGGCTCGGTGGACGATCGCCACGCCGGGGTGGCGTCGGGGGTGAACACGACGGTGTCGCGCGCCGCCCAGTTGGCGGCGGTGGCGGTGCTGCCCGTGGCGGTCGGCCTGACCGGCGACGACTTCTTGCGGCCGGCGGTGTTCGCCGACGGCTTCCGGACCGCGATGTTGATCATGTCGGTGGTGGCGGGCGTCGGGGGCGTGATCGCCTGGGCCACCGTCCGCAACCCCGAGCCCGTCCCGGAGGAGGAGGCCGTCGCCGCGCCGGTCCCCATGTACTTCTGCGGCGCGGAGGGCACGCCGATCGATACGTGCCCCCGCTCGGCGCCCGCCGAGGAGGCGGCCTAGCGGGGCTCAGCGTCGCGGCGCACCGTTGGTCTTCCGGGGGTCAGGCGGGCTCGCCGCCGTTGCCGTCGCCCCCGGGCGGCGACGGGCCGTCGGCCTGGCGGCGGGCCTCGGTCTCGGCGAGTGATAGGACCTCCCGCAGCGGCCGACCCCGGAGCCGGGCGACGCGGGCGGCGTCGTCGTGTTCGACCTTGACCCGGCCGGGGCTGACCTTGACCCGGACCGGCAGGCCGTCGACCTCGACGGTGTCGACCGCCCGCGCCGACGGCCAGCGGTCGAGCGTGGTGCCCCGGAGCCCCAGCGTGCCGGTCTCCGCCATCAGCACCCCCGCGACCTGCTCGGCCAGCGCCGGATCGGCCAGGGCGCTGACGGTGTGGGCGGGGCGCCCCTTCTTCATGACGATCGGCGTCACCCAGGCGTCGTGGGCGCCGGCGTCCAGCAACGCACCGATGGTGTGCGCCAGCACCTCGCCGCTGGCGTCGTCGACGTTGGTTTCGAGGAGGACCACGGGCTGGCCCGGCACGCGTCCGTGCCCGCCGCCGGCGTCGGTGCGCGCCGTAACGGCGGCCGGCGGGCCGACGACCACCTGGACGACGTTGGGCCGGCCGTCCATCTCCCGGGAGCCGGCGCCGAACCCGGTGGCGGCGATGCGCATGGCGGGCAGCGGTCCCCACGACACGACGGTGGCGGCCAGCAGCGCCGCGCCCGTCGGGGTGGTGAGCTCGACGGGGACGTCGATCCCGTGGGTGGGCGCGCCCCGCAGGAGGGCGACGACCGCCGGCGGCGGATTGGGGAGCAGCCCATGCGCCGACCGGATCACCCCGGTGCCGGTCGCCACCGGGCTGGCGTGGACGACGTCGACGCCGAGGACCTCGAGCGCGGCGGCGGTGCCCACCACGTCGACGATGGCGTCGAGCCCACCGACCTCGTGGAAGTGGACCTGCTCGGGCGAGCGCCGGTGTAGCTGCGCCTCGACGTCGGCCAGCGCCCGGAACGTGCCGAGCGCGCGCTGGGCGACCCGCTCGGGCAGCCGGGCCTCCTCGACCATCCCGGTGATGTGCGACGCGGTGCGCACGACTGCTGACTCGACGACGTGCACATGCGCCTTGGTGGCGGCGATGCCGCCCCGGAGCACGGGCTCGGCCTCGAGTCGCCAGCCGTCGACCGGCAGGCGCCGCAGCAGGCTCCGGACCTCGTCGAGGTCGGCGCCCGCGTCTAGGAGCGACCCGAGCGCCATGTCGCCCGCAATCCCCGAGAAGCAGTGGAACCACGCCACGGTGGGCGTCGGGCGGGTCACGAGGCGACCTCGACTCGGCCGCGAGCTGAGCCAATGGGTACCGCCAACGGGAGCCCGAGGTCATGGGTTCCGGTTGCGGAACCTGTTGCCTCGGGCTCGGATCGCCGGAACCCATTGCCTCGGGCCTGCGTGGGCGCGGAAGGGCGTTGCCGGCTCACTTGAGCATCCGGAGGACCGCGGACGCGGCGCCGAAGCCGTTGTCGATGCCGACGACGGCGAGCCCCGCGGCGCAGGACGACAGCATGGCCAGCAGGGCGGTGATGCCGCCGAAGCTCGCCCCGTAGCCCGCGCTGGTGGGGACGGCGACCACCGGCGCCGGGGTGATGCCGCCGACGAGGCTGGCGAGGGCGCCCTCCATGCCGGCGACCACCACCACGGCGTCGGCGTCGGCCAGCTCGTCGGCCGACGCCAGCAGCCGGTGGACGCCGGCGACGCCCACGTCGGTCAGCCGGACCGGCTCGATGCCGTGGGCGGCGAGGGTGGCTGCGCACTCGTCGGCGACGGGCAGGTCGGCGGTGCCGGCGGTGCACAGCACCACCCGTTCGGGGCGGGGGGCGGCCGGCCGCCAGCAGAGCGTGCTGCCGGTGCGCTCGCCGCCCGGGTTGCCGGCGAGGGCGGCGGCGGCCTGGTCGTCGTCGGCGCGTGTGAGCAGCACCGGGCCGTCGCCCGCGGCGCCGAGCAGCTCCTCGACGATCGCGGCGCACTGCTCCGGGGTCTTGCCCGGGCCGTACACGGCCTCGGCCATGCCCTGGCGCAGCGCGCGGTGGTGGTCGACGCGGGCGAAACCCAGGTCGGCGAAGGGCAGGCGCCGCAGCCGCTCCAGGGCGTCTTCGGTGGTGACGGCGCCGACCTGTACGGCATCCAGCAGGCGGCGGAGGGCGGCTTCGTCCACGTGACCAGCATGCTCCCGCCCGGGTGACGAGGGCGAACCCTTCCCGGTCCGCAGGCCCACCACAGGATTCCGGGCGTGACGGTTGACACGTAGTTAGTTTGGATACTACACAAACAAATTATGGCGAACGGGTCCCCGACAGCCCCGACCGGCCGGACCTCCGGCGGCGGCAACTCGCCGTTCGCCCGCAGGGGCGCCCCCCGGCGCAAGGCGGTCCCCGGCGACACCCGGCTGCACAACCGCTCTCTCGTCCTCCGCACCATCTTCCGCTCGGGACCGCTCAGCCGCGCCGACCTCGCCCGCTCCACCCACCTGACGCGGGCGGCCACCTCCGAGCTGGCCGCCGAGCTGCTCGCCGAGGGCCTGGTGGAGGAGCTCGGCACCCGGTCCGACCAGGGCGTGGGCAAGCCGGCGACCCTGCTGGGGCTGGTCCCCGACGCCCGCCTGACCGTCACCCTCGACCTCAGCGACGACGCCCGCTTCCGCGCCGCGCTCGTCGACCTCGGCGGCAAGGTCCTCGACCGCCGAGCGGCGGCGCGGGACGGCAGGCGCGCCGAGTCGGCCCTCGAGCTGGCCACGGAGCTGTGCGTCGACCTTGCCGGCGCCGCCGCCCGCCCCCTCCTGGGCGTCGGCGTCGGCAGCCCCGGCGTCGTCGATCCCGCCGGCATCATCCTCGAGGCCCCCAACCTCGGCTGGCACGGCGTCGACCTGTCCGCCCACCTGGCGCAGGCGATCCCCGCCCCCGTCCATGTCGCCAACGACGCCAACGCCGCCGCCCTGGGCGAGCTGGGCCTGGGCGGTCCCGCCGAGCGCAGCCTCCTCCTGGTGAAGGTCGGCCACGGTGTCGGCGCCGGGCTGGTGCTCGACGGCCACCTCGTCGTGGGCGACCGCTTCGCCGCCGGCGAGATCGGCCACGTGGTGGTCGACCCCGACGGTGCACCCTGCGCCTGCGGCCGCATCGGATGCCTCGAGACCGCCGTGGCGGCGCCCCGCCTCCGCCGCGCCGACGATCGCGGGCGGCAGGCGGGCGGCCGGCGGCTGGGCGAGGCGCTGGCGCCGGTGGTCAGCGCCCTCAACCTGCGGGAGATCGTGCTGTCGGGCCCCCTCGACCTGCTCGACGAGTCGTTCCGGGCGGCGGCCCTCGACGCCATCCGGGAGCGGACCATGCCGGCGGTCGGCGACTACGTCGACATCCGGCTCAGCTCGCTCGGGGAGGACGACGTCCTCCTCGGCGCGGCGATGCTCGTTCTCGATCGGGAACTGGGCGTCGCATGAAAACGCGACGGGCCGGGGGGCTCGCCGCCCAACGTTGTGGAGGACGACGTGAAAGTAAGGACACTCGCAGCGATTGGGCTCGCGGGTTCGCTCTTGTTGGCGGCCTGTGGGTCCGACGATGACGACGACGCAACCGCCGACAGCGAAGGCGGGGGCACGGAGGCGCCGGCGACCGACACGGAAGCCACGTTGCGCCTCTGGCTCAACGCCAACGACACGCCGCAGCCGATGGTCGACGCCGCCATCGCAGAGTTCAACGAGACCTACCCGAACGTGACGGTGGAGCTCGAGCGGCAGCAGTGGGACGGCCTCGTGGAGCGCCTGACCAACGTGCTGCCCACCGAGGACGGCCCCGACATCTTCGAGGTGGGCAACACGCAGGCCCAGGGCTTCGAGGCCGCAGGCGCGATGGTCGACCTCTCCGGGTCCAAGGAGGACCTCGGCGGCGACGACCTGCTGGACAGCCTCGTCGAGGCCGGCACCTACGACGGCAAGTTCTACGGCGTGCCGCTGTACGCCGGTGCCCGCATCGTCGTGTACCGCACCGACCTGTTCGAGCAGTCGGGCCTCGAGGTCCCGACCACGCTCGACGAGTTCGTCGAGGCGGGCAAGAAGTTGCAGGCCGACAACGCCGACGTGCCCAACTTCTCCGGCATCTACTTCCCGGGGCGGAACTGGCACGCCATGCTGTCGTTCATCTGGGACGCCGGCGGTGACATCGCCACCCAGCAGGACGGCGAGTGGGTCGGCCAGCTCGGCTCGGAGGAATCGGTCGCCGGCCTTGCGACGGTCCAGGACATCATGCAGAACGCCAACCAGGCTGCGCCCGACACCGATGATGCCAACGACTTCGTCGACTTCTGCAACGGCGAGATCGGCATGCTCATGGCTCCCGGTTGGAAGCCCGGCCAACTGCTCGACCCCGAGCAGGGGTGCCCGGACACCATGGGCGACAAGATCGGTGCCTTCGCGCTGCCCGGCAGCGACGGTGAGGTGGCCCCTGTGTTCCTCGGCGGGTCGAACCTGGCCATCAACGCCAACAGCGAGAATCCCGAGCTGGCGCTCGAGTTCCTGAAGGTGCTGACCGGCGACAACTTCCAGACGGCCTACGGCGAGAACGGGCTGATCCCGGCGCGCAAGTCGCTGCTGGACTCGGTCACCGCCGCCGCCGACGCCGCTCCGGTGGTCCAGGCCGCCGCCGACGCCCAGGCCGAGGCCGCCGGCGGGAACACGCGCTTCGTTCCGGCCAGCGAGTTCTGGGCCGAGGTGGAGGGCCAGCAGATCCTCCACGACATGGGCACGGCCATCTCCGGCGGCGCGGACGTGCAGGAGGAGGCCGACCGTGCCGACGCCGCCATCGTCGACATCCTCAATGGCAACTGAGCCACTGGTCCGCTGAGGACAAGCTCGTGACCGTGCTACTGCCCCCGCCCGAGTCCGCCGTCGAGGCGGGCCGGGCGGGCGGTAGCCGGTCCGGGGGCCGCCGGGGCGGGTGGCTGCGCCGGCGGCCCCGGCCCACGCCCTACGTCCTGCTGGTCCCGGCGATCGCCGCCATCGGGGTCGGCATGGGCTACCCGCTGTACCGGCTGGCCGTCATGTCCACGCAGGAGTTCGGCCTGCGCCAGCAGTTCGGCACGGCACCGCCCGAGTCGGTCGGCCTGGCCAACTACCGCGAGCTGTTCGCCGACGCGTACTTCTGGGAGGTCCTGCGGCGCTCGGTGGTGTTCTGCCTCGTGAACGTCGGGCTGACGATCGCGCTGGGCACGCTCGTGGCGCTGCTGCTCACCCGGCTGGGGAAGGGCATGCGGATCGCCGTCAGCTCGGCGCTGCTGTGCGCGTGGGCGGTGCCTGCGCTCACGGCCAGCGTGGTCTGGCAGTGGATCTTCGACCCCCGCTATGGCGTGGTGAACTGGGTCCTGACCCGCCTGGGCGGCGACTTCGAAGGCCACTCGTGGCTGTCTGAGCCGCTGTCCTTCTTCTTCGTGGCCACGCTGATCGTGGTCTGGATGGGCGTCCCCTTCATCGCGCTCACCGTCTACGCCGGGATGACCCAGATCCCGGGCGAGGTCATGGAGGCGGCCTCGATCGACGGCGCCGGGGCGTGGCAACGGTTCCGCGACGTCACCTGGCCCAGCCTCCGCCCCCTGTTCGTGGTGCTCATCGCGCTGAGCACCTTGTGGGACCTGCGGGTCTTCACCCAGATCTTCGTGCTGCAGCAGGCGGGCAGCATCACCCGCGAGACCAACCTGCTCGGGACGTACGCCTACCGCGTGTCTGTGGGTGCCAACGACTTCGACATCGGCGCCACGATCGCGATCGTCATGGTCGGCCTCACGCTGCTGCTCACCCTGTTCTACCTGCGCAACATGTTCCGCCAGGAGGAGCTGTGACCGGCGGTTCGCTGCACCCGTCGGTGGTGGTGCCGGTGCCCGGTGCGGTCGTCGGCGACACGATCGCACCCGAGCTGGCGGCCGACGCCGCGTCGGAGGTCGCCGTCAGGCGCCGCCGGGTCCGCGCCCACCGGGTCATCATCAACCTCGCCGGCGTCGTGGTGATCGCGCTGGCGGCGTTCCCCGTCTACTGGATGATCAACACGTCGTTCCGCACCAACCTCGACATCCGCAGCGACCCCCAGCTGCTGCCGGTGCACGGCACGCTGGCCAACTACCGCGCGGTGTTCGAGCGCGACTTCTTCTGGACGTCCTTCCGCAACAGCATCATGGTCACGCTGCTCACGGTGGCCCTGGCGCTGTTCGCCGCCTTCCTCGCCGCCCTGGCCATCTCCCGGTTCCGGTTCCGGGGCCGGGTGGCCTTCCTGGTGCTGATCCTGATCGTCCAGATGGTTCCGGCGGAGGCGCTCATGATCTCCCTGGTGAAGGTCCTCGAAGGCTGGCACCTCCGCAACTCGATCCTCGGGCTCACCATCGCGTACCTGGCCTTCGTGCTGCCGTTCACGGTGTGGACGCTGCGCGGCTTCGTCTCGGGCGTGCCCAAGGAGCTCGAGGAGGCCGCCATGGTCGACGGGGCCAGCCGCCTGCGGGCGTTCTTCACCGTCACGTTCCCGCTGGTGGCGCCCGGTTTGGTGGCCACCGGGATCTTCGCCTTCATCCAGGCATGGAACGAGTTCACATACGCCCTCGTGATCATGGACCGTCCGTCCAAGCAGACCCTCCCGGTCTGGATCCAGTTCTTCAACGAGGGCGAGCGCGGCACCAATTGGGGCGGCGTCATGGCGGCCTCGACGCTCATCACCATCCCGGTGATCGCCTTCTTCCTCATGGTCCAGCGCCGGGTCGTGGCCGGCATGACCGCCGGGGCGGTGAAGGGTTGAGCACCGAAACGCTGTCGCGGGCGGCGTCGGCCACGTTGCTGGCGTCGTTCCCGGGGGACCGGGTGCCGCCGTGGCTGCTGGACCGGATCGCCGACGGGCTGGGTGGCGTGTGCCTCTACGGCTCGAACCGCGGGGCCGACCCGTCGGCGGTGGCGGCGTCCCTCCACGATGCGCGCCCGGGTGTGCTGGTCGTGCTCGACGAGGAGGGCGGGGACGTCACGCGCGTCGAGGCCGCCACCGGCAGCTCGGTGCCCGGCAACGCCGCCCTCGGCGCGGTGGACGACGTCGATCTCACGCGCGCCGTGGCTGCGGCGCTGGGCGACGCGCTCCGGAGCGCCGGGGTCGACCTCGACCTGGCGCCCTGCGCCGACGTCAACACCGACGCGGCCAACCCGGTGATCGGCGTGCGGTCGTTCGGCTCCGACTCGGGGCTGGTTGCCCGCCACACGGCGGCCTTCGTCGAGGGCCTGCAGGGCGCCGGCGTGGCTGCGTGCGTCAAGCACTTCCCCGGCCACGGCGCCGTGGACGCCGACTCGCACCTGGAGCTGCCCACGCTTTCGGCGCCCCTCGAGCTGTTGCGGAGCCGGGAGCTGGCGCCGTTCCGGGCCGCCATCGATGCGGGCGCGGCGGCCGTCATGACCGGCCACCTCCGAGTGCCGGCGCTCGATCGCGATCCCGCCACCGTGAGCCACAACATCCTCACCGGCCTGCTGCACCACGGGCTGGGCTTCACCGGCGCCATCGTCACCGACGCCCTGGACATGGCCGGGATCGGGGGGCCCGCCCAGATCCCGGCGAACGTGGTGCGTGCCGTCGCCGCCGGCGCCGACCTGTGCTGCCTCGGACCGGACAACTCCGCCGGGCTCGTCGACGCCTGCACGTCCGCGCTCGTCGGGGCAGTCGCTAGCGGTGCGGTGCCGGAGGCCCGGCTGCTGGACGCCGAGGCGCGGGTCACCGCGCTCCGATTCCTGCCGCGGAACGGGTGGCCGGAGCAACCGGTTCCGCGGCAGGTTTCCCCGCTGGGCGCCGTCGGCGCCGAGGCCGCCCGGCGGGCGCTGCGCATCGAGGGCGAGATCCCGCCGGCGCTGTCCGGGGCTCACGTGCTGGAGCTCGAGCGCCCCGCCAACATCGCCGCCGGCACGGTCCCCTGGGGCGTCGCCGGCCCGCTGGCCGCCGCCGACCCCACCACCACCGCCCAGCGGCTCGGCGAATCGGCCGACGCCGACACCGTGGCCGGCGCCCTCGCCAGGGCCGCCCGGCGGCCCTTGGTGATCGTGGTGCGCGATCCGCAGCGCCGCCCGGCGCAGGCGGCGCTGCTGCAGTCCCTGATCGCCGCCCGTCCCGACGCCATCGTCGTCGACATGGGCTGGCCCGCCGTCGACCGGCCACCCGGTTCGGCCGCCCGGATCGTCACCTTCGGCGCCTCACGCGTGAGCGGGGAGGCCGCGGCTGCCATCCTGGTCGCCGCCGGCGCCGCAGTACCGAGGAGGACCACCCGTGGCTGACATCGCCATCCACGGCGCCACCAAGGTCTACGACGGCGGCGCGCTGCCGGCCGTCGACGCCGTCGACCTCGGCATCGCCGACGGCGAGCTGCTGGTCCTCGTGGGCCCGTCGGGATGCGGCAAGTCCACGCTGCTGCGCATGATCGCCGGCCTCGAGGAGGTGACGGACGGCTCGATCTCGATCGGCGGCCGCGACGTCACCCACCTCGCCCCCAAGGACCGCGACGTCGCCATGGTGTTCCAGAGCTACGCGCTCTACCCGCACATGACCGTCCGCCGGAACATCGGCTACCCGCTGAAGCTCGCCAAGACCCCCAAGGACGAGATCGACCGCCGGGTCGAGGAGACCGCCGAGCTGCTGCAGCTGACCGACGAGCTCGAGCGCCGCCCCGCCCAGCTGTCCGGCGGCCAGCGCCAGCGGGTGGCGATGGGGCGGGCGATCGTTCGTCACCCCCGGGCGTTCCTCATGGACGAGCCGCTCTCGAACCTGGACGCCAAGCTGCGCGTCGAGATGCGGGCCGAGATCGCTCGGCTGCAGCGAGAGCTGGCCGTCACCACCGTGTACGTGACCCACGACCAGGT
>Ga0066905_100000368_pt1 | contig 11948 bp, 8 predicted proteins | sample PanSoiMetaPlot36_FD_67483 | JGI IMG/M metagenome (GOLD analysis project Ga0066905, IMG submission 67483) | Tropical forest soil microbial communities from Panama analyzed to predict greenhouse gas emissions - Panama Soil Plot 36 (version 2) | ecosystem: Environmental > Terrestrial > Soil >... | reverse complement strand
TCTCCGGAGTCAATTGTACGGCGTCACCCCGACCGATCCGCTGAGTTTCGCGACCGTGTCAGTGCTGCTGCTGGCGGTGGCGTTACTGGCGAGCTACGTCCCAGCGCGGCGTGCAACCCGAGTAGACCCTATCGTCGCTCTCCGCACCGAGTAGCGTTTAGGGCATGGCTTCGACCAGCCCGCGGGTCCTCGTAGCGGATGATCAGAAGGACATTCTCGAAGCACTGAAGCTCCTGCTGAAAGGAGAGGGCTTCGATGTCGAGACGGCCGCCTCGCCCCGCGCCGTCCTCTCCGCCCTCGACGCACGAGAGTTCGACGCGCTCCTCGTCGACATGAACTACACCCGCGACACGACATCCGGCGCCGAAGGGCTGGATCTACTCTCGCGGGTGCAGGCGGTGGACGGCGCCCCGCCCGTCGTCGTCATGACGGCCTGGGGAAGCATCGACGGTGCCGTCGAAGCGATGCGGCGCGGCGCGCGGGATTACGTCGAGAAGCCGTGGGACAACCGCCGCCTCCTCGCCACGCTGCGTACACAGGTCGAGCTCGGCCGCGCCCTGCGCAAGAGCCAGCGGCTCGAGCTCGAAACACGGACGTTGCGCAAAGAAGGTCTGCCCGAGCTGATCGCGGAGTCCCCCGCGATGCAACCCGTGCTCCGACTCATGGAGCGCGTCGGCCCATCAGACGCGAACGTCCTGGTTTTGGGTGAGCATGGAACTGGGAAAGAAGTCGTGGCGCGGTGGCTGCACGCGTCGTCGAGCCGCGTCGAGCGACCGATGATCTCGGTGAACCTGGGTGGGATTCCAGACGGCTTGTTCGAGAGCGAGCTGTTTGGTCATGTGCGCGGCGCGTTCACCGATGCCAAGACCGACCGGGTTGGCCGCTTCGAGCTGGCCGAGGGCGGAACGCTGTTCCTCGATGAAATCGGCAATTTGCCGCCGGCACAACAGGCAAAACTCCTGCGCGTGCTCGAGACGGGAGAATTCGAGCGCGTCGGCGCGTCGCGTGCGCGCCGGGCGGACGTGCGCGTGATCGCAGCGACCAATGCCGATATTCAGGCCGAGGTGAAGGCGGGGCGTTTCCGCGAAGACCTGCTGTTCCGGCTCAACACCGTCGAGATCCGCTTGCCACCACTCCGCGAACGCCGCGACGACATTCCGCTGCTGGCTGCGCATTTCCTGCGGCGCTATGCGAGCCGCTACCGCAAGCAGTTGAACGAAGGGTTTGCGCGCGAAGCGATGGAAGTGCTTTTGCGACATGCATGGCCGGGAAACGTGCGAGAGCTGGATCACGCGGTCGAGCGTGCGGTGCTCCTCGCCGAAGGAACCGCGGTCCGCGCGCGTGATCTGGGGTTGGGGGTGGATGGTAGTGGTGGGAGTACGCTCGATCAGATGAGTCTCGAAGAGGTCGAGCGCGTTCTAATCCAAAAGGCGTTGACGCGCGCGGCGGGCAACGTGAGCGACGCCGCCAAAGCCCTCGGCCTGTCGCGCAGCGCGTTGTACCGTCGCCTCAAGCGGCATGGCCTCTAAGCCCCGCCACGAGCGGCGCGTCTTCTGGCTTACGCTGCTGGGCGGGTTCCCCGCCGTCGCGCTTGCGATCGCACTGCTTTGGATCGGCGACTTTGCGCCGCGGATCCAGTGGACCCTAGGCGGCATGGTGACGCTGATCTGGCTCATCGCCGCTTTCATGGTGCGCGAGCGCGTCATTCGCCCGCTCCAGACCGTATCCAACGTGCTGGCCGCGCTACGGGAGCGCGACTACACGCTGCGCGCCCGAGGGTCGAATCCGGAGGATGCGATGGGGCTCCTCCTTCTCGAGCTGAACAGCTTGAGCGACGACATGCGCGCTCAGCGGCTGGGCGCGCTTGAAGCGACGGCGCTGCTGCAACGTGTGATGGAGGAGATCGACGTCGCGATTTTTGCGTTCGATGGCTCGCAGCGGCTGCAACTCGTGAACCGCAGCGGCGCCGCGCTCCTCGCCCGGCCGGCCGAGCAGCTGCTCGGACGCGATGCGGCCGACCTTGGCTTGGCCGGCGCGCTCGACGGGGAGACCCCGCGCGTAGCAGCATTGGCGTTTCCCGAACGAACCGGACGCTGGGAAATACGGCGCGGCACGTTCCGCCAAAGTGGACTGCCCCATCAGCTGCTGGTCCTCGCCGACGTGGGTCGCGCGTTGAGCGAGGAAGAGCGCCAGGCCTGGCGACGATTGATTCGCGTGCTGAGCCACGAGCTGAACAACTCGCTGGCGCCGATCAAGTCGATTGCCGACAGCCTGCTCGCGCTCATCGACAAGGGCGGACCGTCGAGTGACCAGGGCGAGGACCTGCGCAAAGGACTCGGCGTGATAGCCAGTCGATCCGAATCGCTGAGCCGGCTCATGGGAGCGTACGCCCGACTCGCCCGGTTGCCGCCTCCGCGCCTCGAGCCGGTCGGGGTCCAGGACTGGGTGCGTCGCGTGGTGGCGTTGGAAACGAGGCGCTCGGTCGCCGTGCGGACCGGTCCGAGCGTCGTGCTACAAGCCGACGGCGGCCAGCTCGACCAATTGTTGATCAACTTGGTGCGCAATGCCGTCGATGCGACGCTGGATGGAGGCGGATCTGTGGAAGTCGGGTGGGAAGCCCGCAATGGCCGGTTGGACGTGTGGGTACAGGACGACGGGCCGGGCCTCGCGGACACGGCCAATCTCTTCGTGCCGTTTTACACGACGAAGCCCGCGGGATCGGGGATCGGGCTCGCGCTGTCACGACAGATCGCCGAGGCCCACGGGGGAACGCTGACGCTCGTCAATCGAAAGGGCGCGCGTGGGTGTGAGGCCAGGTTGTCGCTGCCGCTGAGGACGAAGACCCCCAACTACTGAGTCACGCTGCCGTGTAGCGTGGGCTTGAAGAGCACACGAGTTAGGCGCCAGCCGCTTCCTGCCACCACCAGTGCCCCGATGTAACCCGGAGCAGGTTGAAGACTGTAGAGCGACCAACGTCCATCGCGGGCTGAAGGCGTGTTCGCGAGACCTTCGCCACTCGCTTTGACGTACGCCTCCCTCTTTGTCCAACAACTGAGAAAGGCATGGGCCTGGAGGCGGCTTGGGAGGCCGTTCAAGCGGTCAACTTCAGCCGCTGAGAAGAAGTAGCGCGCGATCTCGGCGAAATCAGGTTGTGTCCGGATGTGTTCGAGATCAACGCCAATGTCGGCGCCAGCGGCCACGGCAATAAGGGCGAGATCGGCTGAGTGAGAGAGGTTGAACGTGAGCCGGCTGGCGAATTCCGGACTCAACGCAGGCTTGCCGAACGCATTGTACACAAAGCGTATTTGGTCGGCACGGGTCCCGAGATAACGTCCCAGGACTGCACGAAGCACTCCGTGCGCGACGATGAAACGCTGCTGGTCACGCTCGAATCGAAGGCGCGCGATCCGGTTTCGTTCGTCACACGTGAGCGACGCATAAAGGCTGGCGGACGCCTCCAATGGCACATCCAGATGGACGCACCACACTTGCACTTCGTTAGAGGCCAGGTGAAGAGGCGACATCGGCCAAGGCGACCACGACCTCGCGGGGGCCCTCGAAGGGCTCCCTGGCATGCGCGGTGCGGATGTTGTCCACGAGCAGCAGGTCACCAACCTCCCACTCCTCGCGGACGGTGTTCGCGTCGTAGACCTTGTTGATAGTCTGGACGACATCCTCGCCGATTGGTGCGCCGTCCCCAAAGCAGGTGTTGAACGGCAACCTGTCCTCCCCGTAGACGTCGACGAGGTACTGGCGCACCTCCGGAGCGATCGTCCACTCGTTCAGGAATGCGACCTGGTTGAACCAGCACCGTCTACCGGTGAGTGGGTGGCGCACGACGGCGCTGCGGCGCTGCCGCGTGCGAAGGACGCCGCCCACCAGCCACTCGAACTCGATCGCATGGGCGCGGCAGTAGCGCTCGACGACGCCCTGGTCGTCGGTGCCGAAGGCGTCGGCCACTGACGCACCGATGTCCTCATTGTAATTGCGGACCAGGAGCCACCCTACGCGCTCGAAGCGCTCGATCAATTCGCCCGGGAGCGCGTCGAGGACCGCCAGCGAGTCGGCCACCGGCGTCGCACCCCCGCGCGTCGGCGCAACGAGGCACGCGAACAACATGAGGCCAGGGACCTGTGCCGCGTAGCTGAGCTCGTGATGCATGCACATCGGCTGGTTGGGCGGCCACTGCGACGCCGAGTACACGTCCTCGTCGTAGCGTCGGCGGGGCGCGAAGGCCTCTCGTTCGATCATCAAACTGCCCAGCTGTCGAAACACCGCCTCGGTCTCCGCCGCGTCGGAAAGGCCGAGCCCGCGAACGAGGAGCGCCCCGTGCTCGGTGACGGCGGCGCGCAACACGTTGCGGTGCTCGGCCGCCCAACGCGCCGCATCGCCTCGCCTCCGGGCCCCGTCGACTCGCAACATCGGCGGCTTGCCGGGCTGCTGCTCCACGTTGAGCCGCGAGGTCTGCGCCGAGGACGTCATTTGAGCACCGGCTCCAGCCGGCCCTCGAGCAGGCTGGCTTGATCGGCGAGGACCGCGTGCGCCGCGACATCCTTGAAGGACACCGCTCGGTCGAGGGCGATCACCAGCTTCAGCGCAGACAGCGACGTGCCCCCTAAGTCGAAGAAGTTGTCCTGCCTGCCGATCTCGTCCTTCGTGATCCCGAGGACGTCCGCCCACACAGCCGCCAGCAACTGCTCGGCCCCAGTGCTCGGCCCCTCACGGTTCGGCCCGGCAATGTCCAACTCCTCCGCGAGCGCTGTGAGCGCGTTCCGGTCGGTCTTGCCGTTGTCTGTGAGCGGCAGCGTCTTCAACCAATGACAGGCCGACGGAATCATGTACGGTGGGAGCGACTCACCGAGCTTGGCACGCATCACCGCGGAGTCCCAAGGCTGGTCGCTGGAGTAGAAGGCCACGAGGTGTTTGTTCATGACGACCGCGCCGTCACGTACGCCAACCACGCGCAAGAGCGCGTTCTCGATTTCGCCGATCTCGATCCGGAACCCGCTGATCTTGACCTGTGAATCCTTCCGACCGAGAAACTCGAGCTTGCCGTCGGGCAGGCAGCGGCCGAAGTCGCCGCTCCGGTACAGGCGCTGGCCCGGACGAATCGGATCCTGCAGAAAAGCGCGGTGCGTGCGCTCGGGGTCGTTGATGTACCCGCGGCCCACGCACACACCGGCGAACACGATCTCCCCGCTTTCACCAACGGGTACGGGTTGCAAGAGCTCATCGACGACGTAGATGTGCACGTTGTTGATCGGCCGGCCCAGCAGGACACGTTCCCCACGTGGCGGCTCGTCCATGAACTCGTGATTGGTGTCGTCCGAGGTCTCGGTCAGGCCATAGGCATTCACCAGCGTGATCCCGGGCTGGACTTGGAACCAGCGATCGACCAGCTCCTTCTTGAGGGCCTCACCCGTGGCAACGACGCACCGAAGATCCCTGAGGACACGGCGGTCCTGCGCCAGACTGGACACAAGGACCTCGAGGTAGGATGGCACGACCTGCACGATGTTCACCCGCGCGTGGACGATCGTGTCGAGAAAGCGCTTTGCATCGAGGATCGTCCTCTGCTCTATCACGACGGTCTGCCCGCCGGTCAGGAGCGCGGCCAGCAGCTGCCAGAGCGAGATGTCGAAGCACTGGGGCGCGGTCTGCGCAACCACCGTTCCTTCGCCGATCATCAAATCGTCGATCTTAGCGAAGAGGTGATTGAGCAGCCCAGCGTGCTCGCACATCGCACCCTTGGGCTCCCCGGTGGAGCCGGAGGTGAAATAGATGTAGGCGAGTTGGTCGGCCGTCACGGCGATGCCGAGATCGTCGACGGCAAGTCGCTGGGCGCAGGCCGAATCGATCAACGACTCGGTGAGCACCAGCTTCGCACCGGCACGCGAAATCATCCTTGCCACGCGCTCGGCTGGAAAGTGTGGCTCGATGGGCAGATAAGCGCCGCCAGCCTTGAAGATCCCCAGCACGGCGGTCAACCAGTTCAGGTTCCGCTCGGTCATCACGCCGACTGCTGCTTCAGGAGTGAGGCCGCGCTCGAGCAGCGCTCGAGCCAGGCGATTGGCGCGAGCATTGAGCTCGCCGTACGTGATCCGACTCGAGCCGTGGATAGCGGCGATTGCGTCGGGCCGTGCCCGAGCCTGGCTCTCGAATACCTCGTGGGCCCTGCGGTTGGGAAGGTACCGGATCGGTCCGGTGAGTATGGACATGGAGTGCTTGCTCATTTCAAAGCTCCCGCGCGGGGTTCCCGCCCCAGCGCGCGTTCCGGGGGACCGTCTCCCCTTTCATTAGAAAGGAGTCAGCGGCGAGAACCGCACCGTCCTCCATCGTGATGTCGTAATGCACGAACGCCCCGACCCCGATCGTGCAGCCGGCACCAACCGTGGCTGTGCCGGACTTGTACGTGCCGTCCTCCTGCGAATCGCATTGGACAATGCTGTGTTGATTGAGAACGCACCCGTCCCCGATGACGGTCAAAGTCGGCTCGGAGATGTAGACGCCGTCGTCGTACACCCTCTTGCCGATCCGAACACCGATCAGGCGCCAGAGCACGTTCTTGAATGGGGTGCCGTCGAAGAGGTGCAGGAAGTTGATTGGATGCAGTTTCCAACCGCGCTCGACCCACCAGAAACCGGGGTTGTAGATGGAGCAAATGGCGGGCGGTGGCGGGCTGAGTGCGACGAAGCAACGCTCCACCAGGGCGTAGTAGATCGCTGCCACGACCGCGCTCAGTGCGAAGAGCGCCGCCATGATCGCATGTCCCAGCACGTCGAAGAAAAACTCGAGGGCGGCCAGGTCGATGAGCACGATCAGGAAGACACCCAGCCACCGGGTGCACAAGAAAATGGCGATCGTCCGAAGGTTGAACCGGTTTTTGGCGGCAAGGCCGCGGCGCAGTGCATCGCCGGTCCGCAGATGGTCAAATCGGCTGTCGCGCTCCACGGACCGGGGAATCTCGAATGGTGGCGAGCCTAGCAAGCCTACGCCTTCGCGAAGCGTGCCGTCGATCGGGACCATCACCTTGTTGGCAAGGAGGCAGTTGCCGGCCGTTCGTGCGCCCGAGGGGTAGTTGACGTAGTTGCCGACGAAGTTGCGAGGCCCGATCGCCGCGCGGGACACCCGGAACGAGGTGCTCGAGACGTCGTCGTTGAACACATTCAGACCGTCGGCGACCATCGTCCCTGTGCCCACGGACGTCAGGAAGGGGTTCGTGGTCGTCAGCTCGCTGCCGAAATTCGATCCGGTCTGCACGACGGGCGTCAGGCGAAAGCCGACCCACCTCAAGAAGTGCACAATGTAGGAGCTGTCACCGAAGAGAAATGGGAAGAACTTCACCCTGCATAACCCGCCGATAACCCGGTATGCCGTGTATCGGAAGCCATAGAGCGGGTAGACCGTGTCGGGCTTGATGAAGCCGCTCAATGCGCGAGGGACTAAGCCGACCGCCAGGAGGCCAACGAGCACGCCCCCGTAGAAAAGGACGACCGAGAAGGCCAGCGCCTCGATCACGAGACCGCGCCCCGTCAAGACCCCGGCGCTGGATTGCACGCTCGGCACGAGCAGCTCGACGAGTGACGACACCCCAGCGAACAGCAGACTCAGGCCCCATTCGAGCAAAGGTGCCAACACGAAGAGGATGCCGATCACGGTGAAGGCGGCGGAGACGGCGCGGCGCAGTCTGCCGCACCGAGCCGGCGGGACCCTCACAAAATCCGTGTCGGTCCGGAGGGCCGGAGATCCGTGCCACCGCTCGCCGGCCGGCACCGTCTGGCCGCGGTGCAACGCGGAGGCATGCCCGAGCTGCGCTCCATCGCCCATCACGGTCCCGATGTCCAGCACGGCCATTTCGCCGACATACACGTCCCGGCCGAGGGTCACCGGTCCGATCTCAATCCGACCGGCCTGTGCCCGGTAGCAGAAGAAGCTCACCTCCCTGCGGATCACGGTTCCCGCCCCGATCGTGAGCAGATCGGTGCAGACTGGGATTCGTCGCGAGAAGATCACGACCCCAGGCCCGACTCTCGCGCCCAGCGCCCTCAGATAGAGCCCGTACAGCGGTGATCCGACGAACAGATAGGGGGCCGGGTTCGACCGAATGAGTGTCTTGACGATCCAGAAGCGGACGTAATCGAGGCTCCACAGGCGAATCGCACGCGCCTTCCAGCGACCGATGAGCAGCCACTTGGCCGCGATCGGCACCGAGCAAACCCCGAGAAACGCCGCAGCCCCGAACAGCACCAGGCGCACAACCCGTTCGACGCCGGCCGATTCGGCGACCAGCCATCGGTAGCCCTCGACGGCAGCGAGCACACCAAGGTAGGAAAACCCGAGGTAGAAGAGCGCCTGCATGGCACCGCACAGAACGTACTCGCGCGCGCTGGTCGGTGTCGGCGACTCCAGCGCTCCAGCGACCGATGCCTGGGCGCGGGGCACGCGGTCCGCGACTGCCGCCGCCAAGCTGCTGATCGTCGGATACGCGTAGACGTCCTTCATCGATACCGACGGCAGGTTCCCGCGCTTTCTGACGCGCGCGCAGAACTGGGCCATGACCAGCGAGTCGGCACCGAGCTCATCGAAGAAATGGCTATCGACCGACACTTGATCGACACTCAGCACCTCGGCGAGCAAGTCCGCGAAAATTGTCTCGGGCGGACCCGCTGGGGCGACGGTGGTCATCGCACCGTCTCGTAAAAGAAGTCCGACATGCGCTGGTCCCGGCCAGCGGCGACCGCCTGGTCGTACACCCACTTGCCCACCGCCACATCGAGGATCCCCAGGCCAAAGGGGGAGAAAATGATCGGACGGCTCCGGTTCACGGATCGCTGTCCCAGCATGATGTCAGCAAGCGTGCCTGTCACGAAGCTTCTGTTTCCGGTTTGCTGCTCGGTGAGATGGGGAGACGTATTCGCCTTCATGACGTGCTCGACGTCATCGACCACGTTCTGCGATCTCAGGAGGACGTCGGGGGCGAGATCGCGCAGCGAAATGTGCAACACCAGCGGGTTGTGATCGAACAGCCACGAATCCGCGATGTGCGGTGCAGACGCGACGGTTGTGAACACGACCAGATCAGAGTCGCTGAGAACGTCCGCAACGTCGGGGACGACCTTGACCGAGCGGTGGTGCTCGAGGCGGCAGGCCGTGTTTCGGAATTTCTCGCTCTCCTCCGGCGATTTGTCGTATAACCGGACCTCTTTGATCGCCCACCCGGTGTCGACGAGGAAGTCGTAGATGTAGCGGGCAATGAACCCGGTACCCACAATGCCCAGCGACGGCGCGCGTCGCGATTGTCCGTTCAACCAGTATGCAGCGAGAACAGCCGAGGCCGCCGTCCGCGCGGCAGAGATGATCGAGCTCTCGAGGATCGCAAATGGGTACCCGGTCTCGAAGTCGTTCAGCACCAGCACGGCCGACGCCCGTGGAAAGCCGCGCTGGACGTTCCCGGGAAAACTGGCGATCCACTTCAGCCCGGCCACGCCGACGCCATCCCCCAGGTACGCCGGAAGCGCGATGATCCGACAATCGGGCTTGTCGGGGAAGCGCAGGAAGTGGCTGTCCGGGTTAATCGAGTGTCCGTTGGCGTGCGCGAGATACGCGTTCCGAACGACGTCGATGCATGCGGCCCGATTGGCGCCGATGATGTCGCTGACGGTCTTGCCGTTGATGATTGAGAGCTCGAAGTCCATGGTTGTAGCCCTATTCGAGTTTCGCGGCCCACGTGGGATCGAACACAGTATCCAGGTAAGGCGTCCCGCGGTCCGCGCACAGGAACAGCACCCGTGGGCGCTTGCCTCTTCCCCACGCGGCCATCCTCGCCGCATACCGCTTGACCGCCGCGAAGGCAGTCCCGCTGGAACCGCCCGCGAACAGCCCGTGCGTCGCGAGGAGCTCGTGGCACGCCACGACGGTCTCGCGCTCGGGAATCAGGACGACGTCGTCGATCAGGGCTTGCGACAAGAGCGGCGGAACGATGCTCGAGCCAACGCCGGGAATGTGACGTTTGCGGGGTGCATCGCCGAAGATGACGGAGCCTTTGGTATCGACGGCAATAATCCGGACGTTCGGGTAGCGCTCTTTGAGCCGACGCGACATGCCGGCGATCGTTCCCCCCGTGCTGACACCGATGAAGACATAGTCGAGCGACCCGAAATCGGCGCAGATCTCTCCAGCCGTGAGCTCGTAGTGCGCCTCCACGGCGTCCGGGTTGCCGTACTGGTTCGTCCAGTACGCGTGAGGGGTCGTCGCACACAGGCGCTTCACCATCTGGAGGCGAGTCTTCAGGAATCCGCCGGTGTCGTCGCGCTCCTCAACCTTCACAACGGTGGCACAGGTGCGCCGGAGGAACGACTCATAGGTACCGGAGATGTTGGGATCGATCACCGGGATGAACCGCAAACCGATCAAGCGGCTGAAGGCGGCGAGGGCAGAGGCAAAGTTTCCCGAAGAAGACTCGATCACCGTTGTCTGCTCGCAGATCTCACCGCGCTCCGCCGCCCGCTTGAGGATCCAAAAAGCGGGGCGGTCCTTGATGCTGCCGATCGGGTTCACGTACTCGAGCTTGGCGAACAGGTCCATGCCCTCGACAGCCAGCGGCACATGCGGTGTGGGCCGCAGCGTTCTGCGGAGCATTGCCAGGCGGGTCAGGAGAGTCGGCGTCGGCCGCGGCTGCCGTCGGCGCTCTGGGAGCGGGCTCGGGAATCGTTGGACCGGGATGGACAATCCCATCTAGAACTCGCCTCCCGTGGTCAGTTTCACCAACACATACGTCGGCCGTCGCAGATCGGGGGCGGAGCGCACCGCCGGGTCCACGATGGTGCTGAACTCGATGTGGGATCCGATGTAGAAGGGCGGTTTCACATGCGCGGTCAGCCAGCCCTCCGCGCTGATCCGATTGAGCGCCGACGTGGCGACGCCGGCGAAGGCCTCGTTGAACGTCGCGGAGGCCCATCCGGCACCGACCAGGCCTCCGATCGCGACCCGCTGTGACACGGCCCGCTCGGCCGCGATCCCGGCTTCGCCGAAGTACGCGCCCTTGTAGGTCAGGACATCGAGGCTGTGATTCGTGAACAGTAGGAATGGACCGGCGGCAAGTGACAGGTACAGCCAGCCTTCAATCGAACGGGTGCTATAGCTGCTCGCGGGATCCTTGTAAAAGTACGTCCTGACGGCCGGCCCAATCGTCAACGCGTTCCACTGGAGTCCGTGCGTCAGCTCCATTTCTAGAATCTCCGGGCGTGACCGGTCCGTGTTCGCTGCCAGTGGGAAACTGCTCCAGAGCGAGAACTCGGCGCCGCTCCCGGCTACCCACGTCACCGGCTGTATGACCGGACGATCGCTGATGAGAACACCGCGGTCCGCATGGCCTGAGCGGAACGCGATCTCAGCGCCATAGGAGATTGGTCGCCCCGTGTCAGTGCTCTGCGCGAATGCTGCGAATGCCGGCGAGCACCACCCGCTGATGATGAGAAACGCCGCGACGCCACGTGTCATTGGCACGGCTTATTGCACACTTTGGTCCGACGATAGTTTCGCGATCGTCCGGACTAGTTCCTGAGAACGAGATCGCCGCGCAAGATTGCAACGAAAAGTGTTGCGCGGTTTCAACAGGGACGTTCGAGACGGTGAGCAGAGTCACAAGCGTTCTGGTCGTGAATTCGAAAACCACGCCGAACATTTCGGATTTGAGATTTCAGTGAGGCTTGGTCTTTTTGCTCACAGCGTGACGCCAACCTCCCTCAGTGCGGGTCGTTCAGACGCTGACGACCCCGTGCTTTGCCGTCGCAGAAGCATTATGGCGAGCGCCATCAGCCAGATCATGTACACAGCGATACTGATGCGCTCGAACAGCCCGATGTAGGGCGTGGGCAGGTTCGCGCCGACGCGCGGGCTCTGGATTCCCGTCAACATGCCGAACACCAAGGCGAGCACCATGGTCGCGA
>Ga0066905_100000367_pt1 | contig 11970 bp, 16 predicted proteins | sample PanSoiMetaPlot36_FD_67483 | JGI IMG/M metagenome (GOLD analysis project Ga0066905, IMG submission 67483) | Tropical forest soil microbial communities from Panama analyzed to predict greenhouse gas emissions - Panama Soil Plot 36 (version 2) | ecosystem: Environmental > Terrestrial > Soil >... | reverse complement strand
TTGCGCGTCGAAGCGGTCCGGGCGCTCATCGCCCGACACCCGAAGCTCTCCGACAGCCGGTTCGCGCTCCTGGTCGGGCAGCTCGGCGACGCGGCGAATCCACTCGCGCGACTCGCCGCGGCCGACGTTCTCGGCCGGTCCGAGTTGACCGACGCCCGGCGGCGGCAGTTCCTTCGCGCCGTCCGCGACGACCCGCTGATCACACCCGCCGCCGTCCTGCCGGCGTTCCGCAAGGACGTGGGCCTGGACGCGGCCGCCGAACTCCTCGATTACCTGACGATCGCCGCGGGCCGGGGCTGGCGGCCGGGCGACGCAGAATTGACCGCGGTGTTGAAACGGCTTCCGGCCCGCGCCGACGCACTCCGGGCCGAATTGAAAAAGGCGGCCGAGCGCGATGTGGCCCGGCTCGCCGAGTTCGAGCCGCTGCTGACCGGAGGCGACGCGGCGCGCGGGCGGGCCGTCTTCTTCGGGAAGAAAGCGGCGTGCGGCGCGTGTCACCGCGTCGGCAACGAGGGCGGATCGGTCGGGCCGGACCTGACGAAGGTGGGCGGCATCCGGGCCGGCCGCGACTTGCTCGAATCGGTCGTGCTCCCGAGCGCCACCTTCGCCCAGGGATATGACAGCTACCGCGTGGACCTGGTCGACGGGCGGACGGTGTCCGGGGTCATCGCTCGGCGGACGGCCGACGGCGTGGTCCTGCGCGACGCGACCGGAGCCGAGGTCAAGGTGCCGGCCGGGAGGGTCGAGGGAATGACCCGTGACCGCACCTCGCTCATGCCGGATGGGCTCGCCAAAACGATGACGCCGGACGAACTCCGGGACCTGTTCGCATACCTCCGGTCCCTCAAATAGGAGCGACCGTCGATGCCGGCCTGGGTGTTCTGGACCGCCGCGGCGGTCGTCTCGTGGGGCGTGTGGGCGGTCATTGCCAAGATGATCGGCGATCGCCTGACTGGCGGACAGAGCCAGGCCCTCTCGACCGTCGGCATGGTCCCGGTTGTCCTTGCCTTCCTCTGGTTCAAAGATGTGGCCCCCCGTCCCGGCCGGTGGAAGGGCGTCGGCTACGCCCTGACCGCAGGCGCCGTAAGCGGGCTGGGGAATGTGCCGTACTACGACCTGTTCGCTCGCGGCGGGACGGCGGCCACGGCCGTTTCGCTCACCGCTCTGTACCCGATCGTCACCATCGCCCTGGCCGCCGTCTTCCTGCGCGAGAGGGTGAACCGAATCCAGGCCGTCGGGCTGGCACTCGCGCTGGCCGCGATCTACCTATTCAACGTCTCCGAGGAAGGGGGCATCTTGTCCGGTTGGCTGGCGTATGCCTTCCTGCCCCTCGTCCTGTGGGGCGTCGCCGCCTTCCTGTCCAAGCTGGCCACCGCCCACCTGTCGGGAGGACGCGCGGCCCTGCTCGTTCTCATCGGGTTCCTGGTCGCGAACGCCGGGCTGCTGGCGGTCGTGCCGTGGCCGGCCGACGTGCCAATTCCGATGTGGGGCCTGGTCGCTGCCCTCGGCTTCTTCCTGGCGTTCGGCAACTACGCCGTGGTGCTGGCGTATGCTGGCGGGAAGGCGTCGGTGGTCACGCCGCTCGCTGGCCTGTATCCCGTGGTGAGCGTACCCATAGCCGTACTGGTTCTCGGCGAGTCCCTCGGGGCCCGGACGGCGGCCGGCATCGCGTGTGCGGTGATCGCCGTTCTTGCCCTGTCGTTCGAATCCCCGCCGGCCAAACCCGCCGTTACCCAATAGCTCACGGCCGCTTGCCCGGAGCTGGTGCCCGGACGCCAGCTTTACCATCAAGCGGGCGACAGCCCGGCCGGCAATCAATTGCACCGCTGACTGGTCGGTGAAGGGGTTGCTTGGCGGCGTTGCCTCACTGGCCGCGTAGGCCTGGCCCCGTGATGTGCGACTCGGCCGAGCCGTACCGTCCAAGCAAGTAGTCCTTCTGCCGACCCGTGGGATCGGTGAGAGTCACCACCGCCTGGCCGGACTGACGATACTTGCGCGGGAACGTCGGGGGAGAAACTGAACGGAGTCGAGACATGCAACGGGCACCCATTCTGGGGAATCTTCCGCAGAGCTATGGGTTTCCTGCCGCACTCTTGATCCCCGAGAGGTAAGCGTTACCACGCTTTGCAGAAGGGGGTTGTGGTCAGCGAGGACGACGGGACTCGAACCCGCAACCACCGGATCGACAGTCCGGTACTCTAACCAATTGAGCTACGTCCCCGGTAATCACTTACGTCGATTTCACTTTTTCATAGACACCCGCTGACACCCGGTTATCATAATTGTACGTGGGTCGGTCGTTGGCGCGACCGACCCCGAACCACAGTGAACCATTGAGGGAGGCTCACCATGTCCGACCGAAATTCTACAGACGCGGTTCGCACCGTCAAACCCGAAAGACCGGAAGGCGATACGACGCTCTTCTGGCACCAGTCCGGCCGGTGGGCGAAGAAGATTCGCGGCGGACTCTGCTACTTCGGCCGGGGCACCTACGACGAAGCGCTGGACCTCTACAACCAGCAAAAGGACGCCCTGCACTCCGGACGACTCCCGCGCGACGACGAGCCCGAGGGGCTCACGGTCTACTTGCTCTGCGCCAATTTTCTGACGACGAAGACACTGATGGTCAAGACCGGTGACCTGGCCCAGCGGTCGCTCGATGACTACGCCGCGACCTGCAAGCTGGTGATCAAGGCGTTAGGGCGAAACCGTCTCGTGTCGGACCTCGGCCCGGCCGATTTCGAGAAGCTGCGAAAGCGGATGAGCAAGACGTGGGGGCCGGTCCGCCTCGGCAACGAGATCAACCGCGTCCGGGTCATCTTCTCCTACGGGTTCAAGAACGGGCACCTGCCTCGCCCGATGGTCTTTGGCGAGGGATTCCGCCGGCCCAGCGCCAAGACACTGCGGAAACATCGACACGCGCAAGGTGCGAAGAAATTCGACGCCGTCGAACTGCGGCGGATGCTCGGCTACCCGCCGTCCCCCCCGGCGGCCGGACAACCGATGCGGGCCATGATTCTGCTCGGCATCAACTGCGGATTCGGAAACTCTGACATCGCCACGCTCCCGATCGCCGCCCTGGACCTCCACGGCGGATGGGTGAACTACCCGAGGCCGAAAACGGGGGTCGAGCGCCGTTGCCCCTTGTGGCCGGAAACCGTCGCGGCCCTGCGTGAGTGGCTCGCCGAACGGCCAACACCGAAGGACCCGGCGCAGGCCGGCGTCGTGTTCATCACGAAATACGGCGGCAAGTGGGACATCGAAAACCGGGCGCTGTCGAACGAGACGCGCAAGCTCCTCGACAAACTCGACATCCACGGGCACCGCAATTTCTACTGCCTGCGGCACACATTCCAGACCGTCGGCGACGAGTCAAAGGACTTCATCGCGGTCCGCCGGATAATGGGTCACATCATCCCCGGCGACATCGCCGAAGAGTATCGGCAGGGAGAGTCAGACGAGCGCCTCAAGTCGGTGACGGACCACGTCCGTGGCTGGCTGCTGATGGAAAAGGCGAAAGCGTAGCATCTCCGTGCGGGCCGGGAAACAAGCCCCCCCGCGGTCCGCCCACTCGGCTATTGCCACTCCCCGGGGCGTCCGGCGGGTGGGCAAACCTACAACCGGGAGTGAGACCATGTCACCCGCCGACCTAGTGAATTCCATCGTTGATGCCGAGGCCGAAAGGCGCGAACGAGAAGATAAGGAGCGCCAGGACCGCGCAGCTCGGGAGGCCGCCGTCCAGGATTGGGCGGGCCGCATTCGGGCCGCATCCGCCGTGAAGATCACGGGCAGCGACCTCCCAGATCCGGGTGATCTAACCCAAAGGTTATTGCAATTGGCGCGAGCATTCCGCGAGCCCACTTGGTGGGTCGGCCGACCCGGGGACAACGACCCCCATTGCCCGGAAACCGGAATCCTTGCGCGCCTGAAGTCGGCATGCGGGCACCCCGGTGTTCCGCCTGAATTCCAACTCATCGCTAGCCTGCTGATCATGTCGGCCACCGAGCCCGACCAAATTCAGCCGCTGGTGATGGACATATACACGCGAGACCCAGACCTGCTCAACCGCGCGTTCCGTTGGCTGAGTTGGGTTTGCCATAACCTGGTCCTGGCCAATTGCGCGCCGGGGACGCGATACGGGACGGAGGGCTGCAGCACTGACCATTGTCCTGTGCCCTCCGACCACGTGAAGGTAATCCATGAGGCGTTATCAGGCGCGGAACAGACGCGGCCTGAAGTGGGCAAGGACAACTCGGCCGGGAAGGGGGTCCGTGTCTACGAGCGGCCGGGTACCGTTCGTGGTGCGACACTGCAAGCCCGGACTGGGACTGCGGGAGCATTGCCTGCCGCGGCAACCACAGCCAGTCCTTTGAGCACAGGCAAGGACAAAAGACGAAAGAAGGGCGACAATCTGGCCCTCGCGATTCAGCTCAAGAGAATGAACCCGGATTGGGACCGAAAGACGGTCGCGGCGAAAGTCTCCTGCGACGTGTCGTTACTCACTTCTCAGCAATATGTGACCGTCGAGATTGAAGTGGAGGCGAAGGCCCGGGCTGATCGGGCCAAACGAGGGGAAATGTGAACGTGTGAATGTGAGCATGTGACGATCGATACTCACAATCCGCACCGCACGGAGCGGATTTTTTTTCTTCTTTGCCTGTCGTCACTTCTGCCCGAGTACCAGTCCTCATTTCGGCGCTTTTGACCGGTGATCCTCACTTTTTCGGCTTTGGGTAGACAGCCCGACGGCCGCCGAGGATTGAGGATGTCGACCACCCCTGCAACTACCCCGATCGCCCATCGCGGCGCGACCTACTGGTTCGTAAAGCTCGACTTGGCGCTCGAGGAAGGGGATTGGGTCGAGGCCGCCCGCGCGGCCGTCGAGCTGCGGACCCTGGGCATCGACATTCGGCTGAGCCTAAATCGCATGGAGGTTTGCGAGACAGAGGTCACGGCCAATGCTTGACAGGCCGAACCGTTGCCTGACCCCGCGCGAGTTGGCCGCCCGGTGGCGGACCCGACCGGCGACGATTCGCGAAATGGTGCGACGGGGCCAACTCGCCGCCTTCAAGCTCGGCAACGGCCTTCGGATCGCCCCGGAAGAGGTCATGCGCCTTGAGCGCGGCCCGCTGGCGGTGCGCCCGGCCCGGCAACAGCGGAGGGAACAGATTCCACCCGAAGTGGTGAGGCTACTCGAAACCTGCGGTCGGGCCGCCGGAATGTCCTTCATCCCCTTCATCCCCGCGCCCGCGAACGGTGATCGGAGGGGATGAAGGACTTGAAGGACGTTTCCGGCACTCCCCGCAGTTGGCGGACGGACTGGCCGGGGGAGGACGCCCTGCGCGGCATTCTGATCGAGGTCGGGTACGCCGACGCCTTGGTCGCTTTCGAAACGCCCGCCGGGCTCAAGCTCATCGACGGACACTTGCGGGCGGAGACGACGCCGGAGATGGAAGTCCCGGTCCTAGTGCTCGACGTGACCGAGGATGAGGCGAAGAAACTGCTCGCCACCCTCGACCCCCTGGCGGGCCTGGCCGAACCCGATCCCGGTGGATGGCATACTGGGAGCGGAGCAACCTCAGTATTGCCCGTCCGGGCCGAACGCCGGAGACGGTCATGAAGAAGAGCGAGTTGCAGGAGGCTGTGACGGCCAAGCTGGACGAGGTCGTGGCCGTCGCGAACCAGGTCCGGGCCGCCGCCGAAAGACCGGCAGTCAGCGTCCCCGTACTGGCCTGGAGCCAGATGCTCGTGCCCTTGGAGAAGATCCGAAAGGACCTCAGCAAGGTCGCCCCAACGTGACCGGCTCGGGCGTGCGGTCCCAGTCCAGTCGGAGGGGCCAGGGTCACAAGTCTGGACACAGTTCCACCGCCACCGGGAATAATCAATGAGGAGGGCCAGTACGCCAGGACCGTCGAGCAGTACATCCCCGAGGTGACCGATGGCGACCGAGTTTGGCACGGTCCCGGAGAAGAAGAAGCGGCTCTTGCTCGCCCTGTTGTCCGTCCCGACCGTGGAGGCGGCGGCCGAGCAGGCCGGGGTCAGCCTGTCCACCTCCTACCGCTGGCGGCGGCAGCCCAAGTTCCGCCGCCAGCTCGACCGACACCGAAGAGAGGTGTTCGACCAGGGGCTGGCGGCCATGCACGCCCTGCTCGGCGAGGCCGTGGACACCCTCCGCCGGAACCTGACGTGCGGCCTCCCGAACGTCGATGTGGCGGCCGTGGCCAAGGTGGCCGAGATCGGCCTCAAGTTCGCCGAGATGGCCGACGTGACCCGCCGACTGGAGGCAGTCGAGGAACAAATGGCGGCGACGGAGTTCAACTCTTTGGTGGCAGGAGGGGGGAATGTCTAGGGCACGCATCCACCGTCGGCTCGACCGCGTCGAAGGGGCCTTAGCCGTCGCGCGCCCGCCGGACGAAGCCAACGACGACCGCCGCGAGCTGGCCGCCGAGCTGGCCGCCGCCTTTGGCCTGCTGGTCGGCCACTACCGCGACCACCACCAGTTGTCGCCGGATGAGGCGCGAGCGCGGGCTGCCGACACGCCGGACCAGCGTGTCGAACGCTCCCTCACCTGCCCGCCGAGCGCGGTGTCCTGGAACGATCTCGAGCGCATTGAGCGCCGCGACCCGGCGCAGGCACTGGCACGGTGGCAAGAGATCAAAGACGCGGCGCGCGGGGAGGTGCGAAGTGGCCACCGGGCCGCACGGGCGCTGGAGGGGCTCGACTCGTGCTGCTGGACCCGGGCACGCTTCCTCGCCATCCGCTCGGAGCTGTCCGCGGCGTGGCGGCCGAGAAACGCGGCAGAACAACACTTGATCGACCAGATGGCGCAAGCGCAGGAACTGATTTGGCAATGGCAGGACACTTTGACCGCGTATTACCAGACGACCTCGAGCAGATCGTCGCGCGGCAACGGTATCGACCAGAGGTTCAACACCCCGCGCGTGTCCGACGCCGACGCTTTGGAACAGGCCGCCCGGATGGTCGAGCGGTTCCACGCGATGTACCTGCGGTCGCTGGCCGCCCTTCGCCAGTTACGGCGGCAGCCGCCTGTAGTCGTCCGGACCGCGGGCCAGGTGAACATCGGGCAGCAGCAAGTCAATGTGACCACACCCGGTTGACAACCCGCCCGAATGCTCCGATGGGGAGGCCAAGGTTCATTTCAAGATCTGCTTTACCCTCCGAAGCTCCCGGTGAGGGACTTGGAAATGGATGGTTACCTTGGACCCGACCTGCTCGAACCAAAGTGAGTCGTCCACGACCCGGAAGAAGTAGAGCGCCGGGTCGGCCGTCACCCGCACCGCCAGATGCATGTTCATGACGTGCTTCATCCGGTCGATCGCCACCTTCGCCTTTTCAGGACTCGAATAGCTTGCCTCGATCGTGAATTCGATCCGTTCCGCCATGGCCCTGGTCGAATAGGTCGAGCGGTTCTAGTGTCACGAGTGACTGTTATCTGTCCTGGTAGGGTGTCAGGGCGAAGGGGTATGGGCCGGGAAGTTCGATCCGGAAACCGGCAAGAACAGTGCCCTGGGCCCGAACTGCCCGGAACCGCGGTCGAGCTGAACAGGTCGGGCGGCCGGCCGGGGAGCAGTGCTCCCCATGGTGAAGTGAATTCCCTCGCGTTAGTCCTTCCGAATCCTGATTCCGGCCAGTCGCTCGTCGATCCGCTTGACCAGCTCCGGCGGCAAGGGCGCGAAGCGCAACTCGGCCGCGTACGCCTGACCTTCGTGGGTCGCCCAGCGCAGGAACTCGACCAGCTCGCGCCCGGCCGGGCGCTTGGTCTGGTCCGCATACAGGATCGCCCATGCGGTCCCGGAGATCGGGTATGCGTCTTCCCCCGCGGCGTCCGTCAACGTGAACCGTAGATCGGACGGAACGGACTTCAGCCTGGCCGCCGCGGCCCCGGTGACACCTGCCGGGCCGGGGGCCACGAACTTGCCATCGCGGTTCTTCACCAGCGCGGCCGGCAGGTTGTTCTCCAGGGCGTAACTCAACTGCACGTACCCGATCGCCCCCACAGTCTGGCTGACGATCGTGGCCACCCCGTTGTTCCCCCGCGCCGGCACCCCGGTCGGCCAGGTGGGCTCCGCACTCGCCCCACATTTCACCTTCCACTCGGCGCTGGCCTTGCTCAAGTAGTCGGTCCAGATGTACGAGGTGCCGCTCGACTCGGCCCGGTGGACGACCGTGATCGGCAGGTCCAGCAGGCTCACGCCCGGGTTGTTGATGGCGAGCACCGGGTCGTTCCACCGCCGGACCTTGCCCAGATAGATGTCGGCGAGCACCGGGCCGGTGAACCGCAGCGGCTCCTTCACGTCCGGCAGGTTATAGGTGGCTGCCATCGCTCCCGGGATGAGTGGGATGTCGGGATCGCCGCTTCGATCGCGTCGAGGTCCTGCCGTGCAAATTCACTCCCCCGCTCGAAAGCACCGCTTTGCCGGGAGCGGTGAAGCTGGTTGGTGATGGGGCACCATCCGGCGCGGCAAGGACTCTTCGGTTGCCACAGCGATGGCGAAGCTCTTTCAGCCCCTCCTGCTGCTCCTGGCCAGAGTGACCGACCCGGAGCTTGCCCGCATGGTCCAGTACCTCAAAGTCGAGAGCGAGATTCTCCGCAGCAGGCTGCCCAAGTGCGCGCTGGTCACGCCCAAGGAACGACAGCGTCTGCTCCGCTTCGGCAAGCCGCTTGGCTCGGCAATCAGGCCGTAAGCACCATCGTGTCGCCGGTGAGATTCCGACGCCTCCGTGCGGCTACGTTAGGGCTCGAACAGGTTTTCAACGTCGTCATGTCCACGTCTGGGACCTGCGCCTGATCCGCCGACAGTTGGCGGAAATGGGCCTGGATTGGGACTTGCCAGCCTATCTTCCCGCTACCGCCAGCCGTGCCATCCAGCCGTCCAAGGACGCCGTGGATCTGCGACCGCGGGAAGGCAACTTCTGGCATGCGCTCGGGGTCGCCCACTACCGGGCCGGGGATTGGAAGGCCGCAATCGCTCGGCTCGAGCAATCAATACGACTCCGCAAGGTGGGCGATGCCAGTGACTGGTTCTTCCTGGCCATGTCCCACTGGCACCTCGGCAACAAGGAGGAGGCCCGGAAGTTGTACGACTTGGCCGCCGATTGGACCGAGAAGCACGCGCTGCACAACCCCGAGCTGGTTGGTTTCCACGCCGAGGCGGCCGCCCTCCTCGGTCTGCCGGTTTCCGTCCGCGTGCTCCTTGAGCAGGCGCGGACGCACGCCCGCTCCAGCCGGTGGGAGCAAGCGGCCGCGGCGTATGAGCAGGCGGCCGCGGCGCCCGGATCCGAAATGGGCCATGTCAGCTTCGAGCACGCCTGCGTGTTGCTCCTGGCTGACGACCGCGTCGGATATCGGCGCATGTGCGCCGCGATGCTCGACGACCAATCGCCAAAACCGCGGGGCTTCCTCGTGGCCCGCGCGTGCACCCTTGCCCCAGAGGCAGTGGACGAACTGGCTCGGGCCGAAAAGGTGGGTTCAGCCGAACTCGCCGGCAACAACAGGTACTGGGCGCTTACCGCCTCGGCCGGCCTGCACTACCGGGCCGCTCGGTTTCAACAGGCCGCCGACACGCTTCACCAATGCCTCAAGCACAACCCTGGCTGGGACGGGAGGCTGCTGAACTGGCTCTGGCTGTCCCTCACCTGTCACCGGTTGGGAAACCAAGAGGAGGCCCGGCAATGGTTGGACCAGGCGCGGGCATGGCTCGACAGGTACGGCGGGGAAATGCCGCTACGGGCCGAGGGGAAAATTGGGCTGCACCTGCACGACTGGCTTGAGGCGCACGTTCTGCGCCGAGAGGCGGAGGCTTTGATCCGGGAAGCCGGTCGGGCCCGGAAAAAGTGATCGGTGTTCGCTGGACTGAAAAGGCGGTGAGCCGCTAACGACAGACACTTGACGAGAGAGAAAGGCGGCCGGTGCGTTCTCGCCGCCAAGCAAAGCCCGCACCGGCCCGGCATCCCCCGGACGGCTGGTCTGCGCGCCCGGAGCGATGGCATTTTTGTTTTACGCAGGCCGAATCATGACGGGGGGACATCATGTTGGACAAATTCCATCGCGCCGCCGAGTCCGCGGCGGAGGGCGTGTCGCGGCGTGCGTGCCTGGGCCGACTGGGCCGCGGGGCGATGGCCGTTGCCGGCGTCATGGCCGGCTGGCTGGCCCCGCCGGCCGAGGCCGAGGCCGGCGGCAAGTGCTGCTGCGGGTACCTCAGCGGCATCGAACAGGCCTACTGTTACCACCCGCCCAAAGGGGTCGGGTGCAATCAGGTCGCCGGCGAGCATATGTGCCTGTGTCGCCCCTGGTGCACCTAGCGGGCCGGACGGCCTCCCCCACTGTTCGAGTCGGCGGTGAACGCCACCGACTCGACTAGTGCTACGGAGTTCGAGACATGACCACGTTCCTGCTGTTCTTGACGATCATCCTCTGGCTCGTCGTCCTGGTTCTGGGCTTCCTGCTCCTGGGCACGCTGCGGGCTATCTCGCGGCTGAGCTGGCGGCTGGACCAGTGGGAGGCGATCCACCCCCGGCGGCCGGACCGGGAAGGGCTGAAGGTCGGCCAAGCCGCCCCGGACTTCGCCCTGCCCGGCTCTGACGGCCGGGAAGTGGCCCTGCGCGACTTCGCGGGGTGCAAGGTCCTTTTGGTCTTCACCCAGTCCGGCTGCGGGCCGTGTACGGGGATCGTCCCCGACCTCAACCGGCTGCAGCGCACCGGCGCCGCCCAGGTGCTGGCCGTCAACAACGGCGACCCGGCCGTGACCCGACTATGGGCGGCGAAGGCGGGGGCCGAGTTCCCCGTCCTCGCCCAGGAGAAGTTCGGCCTGTCCAGGCGCTACCAGGTGTACGCCACGCCGTTCGCGTTCCTGATCGACGAAAAGGGATCGATCACGTCCAAGGGCCTGGTGGGCAGCCGGCAGCACCTGGGCTTCGTTCTCGCCGGCGAGGGCGCCGGGAACGACGACCACGAAGTGGCAATGGAAGAGGCGGAGAACGGCAAGTCGCAAGAGCCCGTTCCCATGTCCGGTCGGGAGGTGAACCCGGCGCACAACTCCACTAATCTGTGATCCGCCGACACCCCCCGGTAGGCCTTCGAAAGGTACGGTGGTCGGGCACCCCGCCGGTGATCCCGGAGATCAAAATCAATCGTGGTCTAGACAGTCAGCACTTGTTCGGGGTCCATGCGATCGGCCGTGTCAGCGGTGCCGGCCAGGAACCAGTCAGCCCCCAGCCCGCCGATCAGCACATCCTGGACGCCGTCGTCGGACACCGAGACGGTCTTCGAGCGGCTCAGGGCCGGCACCCCGTCGTCCGTCACGCGCACCTTGAACGTGTACGTGCCGGGCGGGTTGGTCTCGTCCGGGGTCCAGGTGAAGGCCCCGGAGTCGGGATCGATGACCGCGTTCGCCGGGCGGCCCACGAGGTTGAACGTCATGGCGTTGCCGAGCCCGCTCACCAGGTCCGGGTCCATGGCCTTTGCTACAAACTCGACCGGCGAACCGGGCGCGACCACGACGGCCGCTGGCACCCCGCGGAGGGACGGGCCGTGTTCGCCTCCCGGACCGCCCCAAGCCAAGGCCATTTGGGGGGATGGTCACACAAGAACTGCCGATCTTGCCGACCTTGGATACTAGATTTGGCAGTTAAGCGACCGGCGTTTGGACCTGTTCACTTTCGATCTAGTGGGTCATCGCGGTTGATTTTGCAGGTCGGATGATGCTTTTCAGCCGTCGCGACCGCAGGACACCGGCAAATTCAACCGCGATGACCCACTAGTCCACCAGCCCGCCCAGCTCCGCCCGGAGCCGCTTGAGCACGCGGCTCTTCGCCAATAGCACCGAATTCACTGACAGCCCCAATTCCGCCGCGACTTCGGCCGGCGGCCGGCCGTCGAGCACGTGGCGGCAGAACGCCGCCCAGGTCGCGGGAGCGAAGTCTCCCTGGACCAATCGAAGTGCGCGAGCG
>Ga0066905_100000365_pt1 | contig 11998 bp, 10 predicted proteins | sample PanSoiMetaPlot36_FD_67483 | JGI IMG/M metagenome (GOLD analysis project Ga0066905, IMG submission 67483) | Tropical forest soil microbial communities from Panama analyzed to predict greenhouse gas emissions - Panama Soil Plot 36 (version 2) | ecosystem: Environmental > Terrestrial > Soil >... | reverse complement strand
TTGTTGTTGATCTGGGCCCGGAGTAGCGCCACCGCCACGTTCGGCGCGGTCGGCTCGGTGTAGTAGCCGGCCCGGTTCAGCACCTTCACGACCGGGAATCGCTGGTTAAGCGCATAGGAATACTCGACGTAGGTGATCGCGCCTTCGGCGTTGTTCTGGGCGACGTAGCCGGAGACACCGTTGGAGCCGGACTGGCCGATGAACCCGTCAGCGGCTCGGAACTGGAAGAACGAGGTCAGCCCGCAGGGAGTGGGCCGGCCGAGCCGGCGGCAGTAGTTGTTCCACAGAGCCGAATGCTGCTTGCTCATCCAGAGCGTGAACTGGGCGGTGGTTCCGGAGCCGTCCGACCGCACGACCGGCACGATGGTGCGCGCCGGTAGCTGCAGGCCCGGGTTATCCACCTTGATCGCCGGATCGTTCCACCGCTTGAGCACGCCGGTGAAGATCTTGGAAATGACCTCCCCCGACAGCCGCAGGTTGGTGACCCGGCGGCCGTTGATCTTCAGGTTGTACATGAACGCAGTGCCGCCCGCGACGATCGGCATGTACGCGTAGTTCCGGCCCGGCGGCTGATCGCCGACCACGAAGGAGTCGCGCTGACCGTACGGAATCTCGGAGACCCCGAAGTCCACCGTGCCGTTCTTGAACTGGTTGCGGCCGTCGGTAGACCCGGTGGCCGCGTAGTTGACCACGATGCCGAACTGCTGGATGTTGCGGCGCCAGTTGTCGATCGCGTTGTAGCTCCAGGTTGAGCCCGCGCCACTGATCTGGACGTATTGCTGGGCCGCGGCCAGCTGGCCGGGCCCGGCTCCAGGCTGTGGCTGGGCGACAGCCGGTACGCCGCTCACCGCCAGCCAACTCACGGTGAACGCGGCCGCCACCCCGGTCGCGACCCGGCGCGGCCGGTGGTGCCTAGTCATCTAGTACCTCCACTGGATCGGCCGGCTTGGCCGTTGCGTGCCGGTTGGCGATCCGCACCGCATCCCGGTACGAGCCGATCCGGCGCCGCCGGCGCTGGCCGCGGCTGAGCTGACCGGCGCTCCGCCCGCCGAGCACCCGGGCGGTGACGAACAGCAGCAGCACTAGTGCGAGGAGCACGCTGGCGGCGCCGAAGCCGCGATCCCACATCACCGGATCGGGCCGCCGAACCAGGTCGAACACCAGCAGCGGCAACGAGATCTGCGGGTCGTGGGTCGGGTCGGCGTTGATCTGCGCGGTGAAACCGGCGGTCAGCAGCACCGGTGAGGTCTCACCGATGCCGCGCGCGGTGCCGAGGATGACCGCGGTGGTCAAGCCGGATCGCGCGGTCGGCAGCACCACGTGCCAAACCGTGCGCCATTGGGATGAGCCCAGGGCGTACGACGCTTCCCGCAAGGTGCCAGGCACCAGGCGGATGACAACGTCGGCGGCCCTGATGATGATCGGCAGCATCATCACACTGATCGCCAGGGCGGCGGCTAGCCCGCTCTTGTCCAGCCCGAGCACGAGGATCGCGCTGGCGTAGATGAACAGGCCGGCCACGATCGACGGCAGCGCAGTCATCGCCTCCACGATGGTGCGGACGAACCGGCTGAACGGGCCCGGAATCTCGGCCAGAAAGACCGCGCACACGATGCCAAGCGGCACTGTGATCGCCAGAGCGATCGCGATCTGTTCGAGGGTGCCGATCATCGCGTGCAGGACCCCGCCCACGGTCAGCGGCTGCAGCGGACCCGCGTTCGACATGTCCTGGACGAAGAAGTTCAGGTGGCTGAGCGCGCGGACACCACGCCAGAGCGTGTAGATCACGACGACCGCAAGCGCCACCAATGCCACGAAGGCCAGGCTGTGGACGAACACCATGGCGAGCCGATCACGAACGATCGGGCCAGGCTGTTCCAGCGAGACCAGCAGCATGTAGATGGCCAGGAACACCACGTAGGTGAACACGGCGAAGCCCAGCGTGCTGTCGAACGGGGCGAGCCGGCCGAACACCACCACGGTGGTGCTGATCGCGGCGATCGCGGCGCCGACCAGCGCCAGCACGTCGTTGCGGGCCACCGCCCCGGTCGCCCGGCGCGGCTCGGCCCGCTCGGCCGCCGCCGTCCGGACCGGGACCGTCGTCTCGCTCTTCGCAGCCCCGTCCGGCGCGATGGCTACCTCGGTCGCCAGCTTGCTCACGCCTCACTCACCGACCCGGACCGGGTGCGGTTGATGATCATGGAGGCGCCGAAGTTGACCACCAATGTGAGCAGGAACAGCGCAAGCCCGGCGGCCATCAGCGCGGACAGCCCGAAGTCGGTGGCGAACCCCACCTGCTGTGCGATCAGCGCGGAGACCGAGCTCGCCCCGGTCTGCAGGATGTGCGGCTGGATCACGAAGACCGGCGAGATGATCAAGTAGACCGCAATGGTCTCACCGAGCGCGCGACCCAGGCCGAGCATGGTGGCACCGATCATCCCGCCGCGGGCGAACGGGAGCACGACCATGCGGATCATTCCCCAGCGGGTCGCGCCCAGCGCGTAGGCGCCCTCCCGCTCGCCGACCGGGGCCTGCGAGAACACCTCCCGCGTGATGGAGCAGATGATCGGGGTCACCATCATCGAGACGATGATTCCGGCGATAAGCGTCGAGGCGGTGAACACGGTGGGGCTGGCGAGCGGATCGTTGACGTCGTATCCGTCCACGTGCAGGAACGGGATCCAGCCGAAGTACGTGGCGAGCCAGCGCGGCAGGCCGTCGCCCTGCGTCCCGGACACCAGCCAGTGCGGTTGCAGCAGGAACAGACCCCAGATCCCGTAGACCACGCTGGGAATCGCCGCCATCAGGTCGACCAGGCTGACCAGCGTGCGCTGAAAGCCGCCCCGCGCGTACTCGGAGATGTAGAGCGCGGCGCCGATGGCCAGCGGAACCGAGACGCTGATGGCCACCAGCGCGATGAGCACGGTCCCGGTCAGCACCCCGGCGATGCCGAAGTGATGCGCCTCCGGATCCCATGCCTGGGTCGTCACGAACGACCAGCCGCTGACCCGCAGCGCCTCCAACGCCTGGAAGGTCAGGAATGCCCCGACCAGCAGCATGATCAGAAGGACGGCGGCGCCGCCGGCCCGGGCCCCGCCGCGGAACAGCCGGTCGGCGAGACCGAGGTTCGCGTTCACGAGCCGGCGGTACTCGTCTGTCGTAGCGAACCGGGGCGCTCGGCGCTAACCCGATTTGGTGGTAGTCCCACCCGGGTGCCGGGCATGATCTGTGCCCTCGGCAGGGCCTCGAGGAACCGGTCGAGACTGTAGGTGCACTCCCTGGCCCGTAAGTAGGACCGGCTGGACACCGCTACCGCGATCCCGTCGAGGTCCGCGCGCCAGATCCACTGGCCGGTGGAGTCGACCGTGATCGTCCGTGCCTCGATCTTGGCATAGTCCTGGCTGAGCCGGACCGCATCGTTACGGCACTCGAGGTAGCTGTCGTAGGTCAAATCGCTTCGACCCAGCCTGCGGTTGTTAGGGGATAACAGCATCCAGGCGATCCCCTCTCTCGGCGTATCTGTGCTGGCAGTGCCGGGCATCCGGACGGTTACGAAGATGAATCGGGCGCTCTGCACGGCACACTCTCCCCACCTGGCGTCCGGGCCACCTGACCTGCGGAATCCTGGACAGAGTCGACTGGTGCAGTGACGCCAGCAAGAGGCAAACATGCACGCCAGACGTGCACCAGATGAATTACCGGCCTCCGGCTGGGCCGGCCCGGCGGGCGATAGCGGCCAGCCAGCGGCGCCGAATCAGGCCACTGAACGGGCGGATCAGCAGCCAGTAACGGGCGAATGCGCGCCGTGATCGCTCATCGGTCGCCAGCACCCTGGTCTCGGTGGACAGTTCGCCGGCACCGACCCGGAAGTTGACGATCATCTTGGTCCACCCCGGCTCGTCGAACCCGGCGAAGAACGCCGCCGGATCCGCCTGGCCGGCCAGCCGATGGGCCCGGCCGCCGCCTCGGGGATCCCACGGTCGACCGAGCGCACCGACGACCAGCTCGTCGCCGGTGCGCTCCAGCACGGTGAATCCGATCCTGGTCATGCCGTCGAGGATCGGCTCGGATGCGGGAAGGCGGAGCCGGCCCGCCGACCGGACACCGAGCAGCGCCCGCATGACCGCAACCTCGCGCCAGGTCAGCTGCTCGGCCGCGGCGAGCAACGCCGCCGCGGGGTGCGGCCGTGGCCCGCCGGTGGCGCTCCCGGAAGTGCCAGCGCGGCAGAAGCCGGTCGAGGGACACGGTCGCAACTATGCCGGTCCCGCCGACGGCTCGGTGACCTGGTCGTTGTGACCAAGGTCCCACGATTGCCGCCAGGTCGTCGGCACCGGACAATGAGCAAGCTCGGTTAGGTTGTTGGGATGGCAGTGAGAGTCACCGAGGTAGAGCGCAAGTACGACGTGCCGGCCGACTTCGAGCTCCCCGAGCTCGGCGGCGGATCAACCGACTTCACCGTTGACGAGCCGGTTACCCACCGGCTCACGGCCACGTACTACGACACCGAGGCTCTCACACTCGCCCGGCACCGGATCACGCTGCGCTATCGGACCGGCGGCACCGACGCGGGCTGGCATCTCAAGCGGCCGGCGGCGCCTGGAGCGCGCACGGAGATCCGCGCACCGCGCCCATCGTCCGGACGCAACCGGGTACCGGCCGCGTTCGACGACGAGCTGGCCGCGCTCCGCCGGGGCCGTTCGCTGGATCCGATCCGGCGGATGTCCACCCGCCGGATTGAGCGAACCGTCCGGTCGGCCGACGGTACGCCGCTGGCAGTGATCGCGGACGATCGGGTAACGGTCCGCTCGCCGGACGGCCTGGTACCACCTGCGAGCTGGCGGGAGATCGAAGTCGAGCTCGTCGATGGTCCGGAGTCCGCGCTCGAGGAGCTCGATCGGCTGCTCCGCGGTGCCGGTGCCCGACCCGCCCAGGCCGGATCCAAGCTGGCCCGAGCGCTGGGTACGGCGCTCCCCACGGCACCCAAGGACGCCCGAGGCTGGCGCCCGGTCGCCGGCTATGCCCGCGCCCAACGCGAGGCGATCATCGCACTGGACCCGGCCGTGCGGCGGGACGAGCCGGAAGCGGTGCACGACTTCCGGGTTGCCGTTCGCCGGCTCCGCAGCACGCTGCGCACGTTCCGGCCACTGCTACCGGCCGATCGCTCCGAACCCATTCGAGCCGAGCTGCGCTGGCTGGCCGGCGAACTCGGCCCGGTCCGTGACCTGGAGGTGATCGCCGAGCGGATGGCCGGCGCGATCGCCGCGGAGCCGCCGGAGCTGGTGATCGGGCCGGTCGGCGAGCTGATGGCGGAGCGTTTCACCGGCCAGCGGGAGCGCGCCCGCGAGTCCGCCCTCGCCAGCCTCGACAGCGAGCGGTACTTCACGCTCCTGGATCAGCTCGATGACCTGCTCGACGAGCCACCCGCTCGGCGGCCGGTCAATGGCGAGGTACGCCGCCTGGTTCGGACGGCGGTCCGCCGGACCGAGCGCCTGCTGGCCCCGGCCGCCGCCGAGACCGCCGCCGAGACCGCTGGCAAGATCGCGGGCAAGGCCGCCGCCGCCGAGACCGCTCGCGGGGACCCGACGACCGTCGTGGACGCCGAGTTGCACGAGGCCCGCAGATCGGCCAAGCGGGCCCGCTACGCGGTCGAGGTTCTGGCGCCGGCCGCCGGCAAGCCGGCAGCCCGGCTGGTCGGCCGGCTCAAGGAGGTGCAGGACCTGCTCGGGACCCACCAGGACACGGTGGTCGCCCGCGAGGTGCTGCGAGCAGAGGCAGCTGATGCCGAGGCGGCCGGCCAGAGTTCGTTCACGTTCGGGCTGCTGCACGGCCGGCAGGCCGCCGTGGCCGCGACCACACTGACAAAGCTCCCGGACGCCCGGAGCAGGTTGAGAACGGCGGTAAAACGATGGCTCGGCTAGCGTGCGCAGGTATGTCGCCTGGACCGTTCATCCACCAGCAAGACTGTAGTAAGCCCATGCTCATCTCAATCCGGCATGTATCCCAGCAATGAGCGCCGAACCGGTCAGCGCCTCCGTGACGTCCCTGCCAAGCGACCTCTCCGCGCGCTTCATCGATCGTGAAGAAAGCTGGCTGGCCTGGAATCAGCGCGTGCTCGAGCTGGCCGAGACCAAGGAATTGCCGCTGCTCGAGCGGGTGCGCTTTCTGGCGATCTTCGCCACCAACCTGGACGAGTTCTTCATGGTCCGGGTCGCCGGGCTCAAACGCCGGCTGGTCACCGGAGTCGGCACGATCGGGCTGAACAGCCAGGCGCTGCGGCCGCAGCTGGAGCGCATCTCCAGGATGGCCCACCGGCTCGCCCTACGGCACAGCCGGGCGTTCCGGCGCGACGTCCGCTTCGCGCTGGCCGCCGAGGGCATCGACATCCTTCGCTGGGTCGACCTGTCGACGGCCGAGAAGTCGCGGATGCACGCGTTCTTCCGCACCCGGATCTACCCGGTGCTCACCCCGCTGGCCGTGGACCCCGCGCATCCCTTTCCTTATATATCCGGCCTGTCGCTGAACCTGGCGGTACTGGTCCGTGACCCGACCTCCGGCCGGCAGGTTTTCGCGCGGGTCAAGGTCCCACCGTCGCTGCCCAGGTTCGTGGAGGCGTCCAAGTATCGGTTCGTGCCGCTCGACGACGTGATCGCGGCGCATCTCGACCAGCTGTTCGTCGGCATGGAGATCGTCGAGCGGCACGCCTTCCGGGTGACCCGCAACGAGGACCTCGACCTCGACGACGACGACACCGAGAGCCTGCTGGCCGCGCTCGAGCGCGAGTTGCTGCGCCGCCGGTTCGGGCCGGCCGTCCGGCTCGAGGTCGAGGACAGCATCTCGCCCGAGGTGCTCAACCGGCTGGCCGCCGAGCTCGGGGTCGAGGAGAGCGACATCTACCGGATGCCCGGCCCGCTCGACCTCAGCGGGCTGCATGGAATCGCCGACCTGGACCGGGCCGACCTGAAGTATCCGCTGTTCGTTCCGGCCGAGGCGTCGCTGCCCGCCGACAGCTCGGTCATCAGCGTGCTCGACGAGCGGGAGGTGCTGATCCACCACCCGTACGACTCGTTCGCCACCACCGTCGAGCGGTTCGTCGAGGAGGCCGCGGCCGACCCGCAGGTGCTCGCGATCAAGCAGACGCTGTACCGGACCAGCGGTGACTCGCCGATCCTGGACGCGCTGATCGACGCCGCCGAGGCGGGCAAACAGGTACTGGTCCTGGTCGAGATCAAGGCGCGGTGGGACGAGCGCGCCAACATCCGGTGGGCGCGCAAGCTCGAAGAGGCGGGCGTGCATGTCGTCTACGGCGTCGTCGGACTGAAGACGCACTGCAAGCTCGCGCTGGTCATCCGGGCCGAGCCGGACGGCAGCCTGCGCCGGTACGGCCACATCGGCACCGGTAACTACAACCCCAAGACGGCCCGCCAATACGAGGACTTCGGGCTGCTCAGCTCTAGCTTCGACATCGGCGAGGATCTGACCGACCTGTTCAACCAGCTGTCCGGCTTCGGCCGGCACCGGGCGTACCGCCGACTGCTGGTCGGTCCGCATCTGCTTCGGCCCGGCCTGGTCGAGCGGATCGAGCGGGAGGCGCGCAACTACGAGCAGGGTCTGCCGGCCGGCATCCAGATCAAGGTCAACTCGCTGGTCGACGAGGGGATCGTCGAGGCGCTGTACAAGGCGTCAGCCTCCGGCGTGCCGATCGACATCTGGGTGCGGGGCATCTGCTCGCTACGGCCGGGTGTGCCGGGCATGTCGGAGACCATCAGGGTGCGCAGCATCCTGGGCCGCTTCCTGGAGCATTCGCGCATCTTCGTGTTCGAGAACGGCGGTGATCCCGACGTTTGGCTCGGGAGTGCCGACCTCATGCACCGCAACCTTGACCGGCGGGTCGAGGCGCTGGTTCGGGTCATCGATCCGGACCACATCAGGGAGTTGCGCGGGTTTGTCGAGCTGGCCATGTCGGGCTCGACCGCCTCGTGGCGGCTGAACTCCGACGGCCGGTGGACCCGGCGCCGGCGCGGCGGGCGGGGTGCGCCGCTGCTGGAGCTCCAGGACCATCTGATCGAGGGTCGCCGCTGGCGTCTAGTCGATGGCTGAGGGGACGGTCGACCTGATCCGGGCGGCGGGGGCGGTTGTCTGGCAGGGCACGCCCGACCGACCGCGGATCGCGTTGATCCACCGCCCTCGCTACGACGACTGGAGCCTACCGAAGGGCAAGCTCGAGCCGGACGAGCACGTTCTGCTGGCCACGGTGCGTGAGGTCTGGGAGGAAACCGGGTTGGAGGTGACGCTGGGCCGGCCGCTGCCGGCGCAGGGCTACCTCAGGGACACCCGGCCGAAACGGGTGGACTACTGGTCCGCGTCGATCAGTGCAGACACCGGATTCCACACCACCGACGAGGTCGACAACCTGGCGTGGTTCCCGGTGGCCGAGGCAATGAAGCGGCTGACCTACCATCGGGACGCGCAGACCGTGACGGGTTTCGCCGCGGCCCGCCCGGACACCGTTCCGCTGATCTTCGTCCGGCACGCCCGGGCGGGCGACCGGCGCCGCTGGTCGGGAGCCGACCGGAACCGGCCCCTGGACGCCGCGGGTGAGGAGCAGGCCGCCGCGTTGGCCGAGCTGTTCGGCTGTTTCGGTGCCCGCCGGCTGATCAGCGCTCCGGCCAGGAGGTGCGTCCAAACCCTGGAGTGGTACGCCGACTCGATCGGCGCCGAGATCGAAATCAGCAAGGCGCTTTCGCTCTCGAACGAGGCCGACAACCCGCGCGGACTGATCGAGGAGCTGATCGGCGAACCGGAGTCCGCGGTCCTGTGCGGGCACGGCGAGGAACTGCCCGCCCTGCTCGCCTGGACGTACGCACGCCTGGGCGCGGCCCCGCCGGCCGAGCCGTGGCTGGCCAAGGGCGAGTTCGAGGTGCTGCACATGGCCGCCGGTGAGGTCGTCGGTAGCGAGCGGCACTCGGTCGGCTAGTTTGCTCGTACGTCCGATGGCCCGGCGCCGCCGGTGCGGTGCTCCGGGTGCTCGTCGTCGCTCTCCAACCCCGGAGGACAGGCATGACCTACGCCAACGTCAACGGCCTGACCATGTACTACGAGATTCACGGCAGCAGTGGACGCCCGCTGCTGCTTCTGCACGGCAACCTGTCCACGATCGAGGTCGACTTCGGCCGGATGATCCCGGCATTCGCCAAGACCCGGCAGGTCATCGCGATCGAACAGCAGGCACACGGACACACCGCGGACATCGACCGACCGCTGCGGATCAGAAGCTGGGCCGAGGACACGGCCGCGCTGCTGGCGCAGCTCGACATCGGCCCGGTGGACATCTTCGGCTACAGCAGCGGCTCGGCGGTCGCCTTCCAACTGGCCCTCGACCACCCGGACCTGGTGCGCAAGGTCATCCTCGGCTCCTTCTCCTTCCAGCTTGAGGGCCTGCATCCGCAGGTACTCGGCGGGATCGAAGGGTTGCAGCCGGAGCACTTGGCCGGCACCCCGTTCGAGGAGTCGTACGCACGGGTAGCGCCCCGGCCCGAGGACTGGCCGGTGCTGATCGAGAAGATCAAGGAAATGGACCGGGATCTGCCGGAATGGTCGGCCGACACCGTCCAGGCCGTGGGCAAGCCGGTCATGGTGGTGATCGGCGACTCCGACATCGTTCGCCCGGAGCACGCGGTAGAGACGTTCCGGCTGCTCGGCGGCGGTGTGATCGGCGATCTCACTGGACTTCCTGATTCGCGGCTGGCCGTGCTTCCCGGCACGACCCACGTCACGCTCGTACACCGCGCCGACTGGCTGGTATCGATGATCGAGGATTTCATCGAGGCCTCCTGACCACCAGATTCCGCTTCGTCGCGCGCACGCGATTCGCGCCTTAGATTCCGTGCGACCGCGTCACTCGACGCCAATTCGGTGATCACGGAAGGATGGGGCGCGGTTTCCCGTACCTGGGTTTCCGTGATCACGAATCTGGCGACTCAACCTCGAATGATCACGGAACGTTGGGTAGCCATAACCGGGCCCTCGGTTTCCGTGATCACGGACCGTGCGCTCAATGTTCCGTGATCACGCGCAGCAGGCGCCGGATGCGGACCGGACCGGCTACGGATGCGACACAGCCGGCGGCGCGCCGTCGACCTCGAACATCAGCTCGTCCACATAGCACCACCACCAGTCCTCGCCCGGCTCGTAGGAGCGGATGAGCGGATGGTCGGTGTGCTGGTGAAAGTGTGCGGTGGCATGCCGGTTCGGCGAGTTGTCGCAGCATCCGACATGACCGCACCGCATGCACAGCCGCAGGTGTACCCACCGACTGCCGATCCGCAGGCAGTCCTCGCAGCCGGTGCTCGACGGTTCGACGTCTCGGATCGTGTCTAGATGTGCGCAGGTCGTGGCCATCAGAGCGCCTCCGGACTCTCGGTGTACCAGCTGGTGAGTGAACGTTCGAGCGCAGCGCGGTCCCAGGCCGCGGTGGTCGCCGCCGCCTCGTAGGTGCTCTGCAAGAAATCGAGAAGCGCCCGATCAGGATCGGGTGCGGTCCGGACGGCCTCGTACGGCAGAACAAACTCCGAGTACTCATCGTCGTACCTGGCACTTGCCGGCACGACGGCGACGTCGCGGAAGTCGGCAGGCTCGGGATAGGCGTAGGAGTAGAAGAAGCCCTCACCGAAGCCGGCCGGCCAGTACCCGCAACTGCTGACCTCGTGCGAGTACGCCTCCAGCATGACGTGCGGTCCGCAGTTCGGGGCACCACCGGGGTGCGGCGGGGCGGCGCGGCCGGAGAAGCGGGTAGTGGCGAGGTCGAGGGCACCCCAGAACAAGTGGACCGGGCTGGCCTTCCCGATGAACCGGCCCCGGAACCGCTTGAGCACCCGGGTGGCCGCGACCAGCGCCAGCCAGAAGCGATGGGCCTGGTCACGGTCGTAGGCATGATGATCGCGGTCGTCCCGGAACGGGATCGCACCGAGGATCTCGACCGGTACCGGCCAGATCGCGGTGGGCACGCCGATCTCGCCGAGCATCCGCATGACCTCGTCGTAGAAGACCGCAACCGGCCGCGGCTCCAGCGGCAGCGAGCGCTGCTGCCGGTCCACCGAGGTGACCTCGAGGCGATGCTCCTGGAAGTCGAAGTCGATCTGGAAGGCCGGGCCGCTCGGGTGATGGATCAGCGACGTGGTCAGCCCGCGGGCGGAAACATAGAGCGGCACGTTCCACCAGTGGTTGATGAGCGGCTCGTTGACCATTCGGATCTTGCCGACAACCTGGGTATACAGCTGAAGCGTGTCTCGGGTGTCCTGCCACTCGGCGATCGGCAGCCTCGGCCACCCGGTGTCCACCGTGTTCTGTGCGACCACCGCCCCAGGATAGGTCGTCTCTCCCAGCGCGACTGCCGGACTGGTGTTGCGCCCGAACGCGGACTAGTACTGGACCGAGATCGTGCGCCGGGGCGCGTCGATACGGACCAGTCCCCCGTAGGGAACGATGAGCTGCGGGTCCGTGTGGCCGACGTCCACGTCGAACACGATCATCGCCTCGGGGTTGTAGGCAGCCATCGCTCGCAGGACCGCGGCGCGTTGCTCATCGGCGTACACCGCGCGCTCGTCGAGCGTGGTCCGGCGATCCTGCTCCCACGCCTTGGCCCGGCCCATCAACAGCGCCGAGAACCGGCCGAGCAGGCCTCGCTCGCCCATGTTGCGCAGTGTGCGGAACACCTGGTCAGCGCTGGGCATCTCCTCGCTCGTCTCGAGCAGGAGCACGTGGCCGTCGATCTCCTCCGGCGTCGGAACGGCCCGGTCGGCCATGAGTAGCCAACCCACGATCTCTAGGTTGCCGCCCCAGGTCGGCGCCTCGATCACGCCTGATGGCTGGTGCCAGGTCCAGCCGGCAGCGGGGCGCGATACCGGTTCGGTGGCCAACGACGCCGGATCATTCCAGTTCAGCGACTCGTCGGAGAACTCGGCGGGCGCGGTCAGCTCGAACCAGCCGGGCCGGAGCAGGG
>Ga0066905_100000364_pt1 | contig 12012 bp, 10 predicted proteins | sample PanSoiMetaPlot36_FD_67483 | JGI IMG/M metagenome (GOLD analysis project Ga0066905, IMG submission 67483) | Tropical forest soil microbial communities from Panama analyzed to predict greenhouse gas emissions - Panama Soil Plot 36 (version 2) | ecosystem: Environmental > Terrestrial > Soil >... | reverse complement strand
TCGGTGATCGTGGAGACCATCACCTTCCAGGCCTCGCGGCTGATCAACTGCAGCCCTGCGTACTACAACGCCGAGATGGCGCGTCTGGCGCGCCTGCTCGCCGACGCCTCGGGCCTCGGGCAGGTGTTCTTCTGCAACAGCGGCGCCGAGGCCAACGAAGGCGCGATCAAGCTCGCCCGCAAGTGGGGCGCCCGCCACCACGGGGGCGCCTTCCACATCATCACCATGGACCACGGCTTCCATGGCCGCACCCTGGCGACGATGGCCGCCTCTGGCAAGGCCGCGTGGGAAACCCTCTTCGAGCCCAAGGTCTCCGGCTTCACCAAGGTGCCGCTCGGCGACCTGGACGCGGTGAAGCGCGCGATCACCCCGCAGACCGTCGCGGTCATGCTCGAGCCGATCCAGGGCGAGGCCGGCGTCTACCCGGCCAGCGACGACTTCCTGCGCGGGCTACGCGCCCTCACGCAGGACGAAGGGCTCCTGTTGATCCTCGACGAGATCCAGACCGGAATCGGGCGCACCGGCCGTCTCTTCGGCTTCGAGCACGCCGGCATCGAGCCCGACATCCTGACCCTCGGCAAGGGCCTGGGCGGGGGTGTTCCGCTTGCCGCCCTGCTCGCCTCCGATGCCGTCTCCTGTTTCGAGTATGGCGATCAGGGCGGCACCTTCAACGGCTCCGCCCTGATGGCGGCGATCGGCGCGGCCGTAATCGAGATCGTGGCCCGCCCGGAGTTCCTCGCCGGGGTGACCGCGAGCGGTGACTACCTCGCCCAGCGCCTGCGGGAGCTCTCGACCGCCCTGGGCCACGGCGAGATCCGCGGCCGCGGTCTGCTGCTCGCGCTGCAGCTGAAGGGCCTGGACGCCGCCAAGGTCGCCCGGATTGCCCTCGACCGAGGCCTGCTGATCAACGCCCCACGACCGGACACGCTGCGGTTCATGCCGGCGCTCGACGTCACCCGCAACGAGATCGACCAGATGTTAGAGCTGCTGGAGGGGGTGTTGCGGGAGACCTAGCCCTCCCCGGATCAGGCAAGCAATTGCGTCAGCAGCTTGCGCAGCTTCGGCGCGCTCTTCAGCGCCCGCCGCAGCGGAGCCAGATCGCGCTCGTCGACGATCAGCGGCATGCGCTGGAACCGGCCGGAGTGGTCGTACGTGCAGAAGCGGATCTCGTACGACCCCTTGGCCTTCCCGTCCGTGAACTTCAGTAGCTGGATGGTCGGCCGATGGTACGGCGTCTCGATCTGGATCTCCTCTTCGACGACGCCGCTACCCCAATGGAGTGAGAACGTCTTCATCGCGCGCTTCGCTCCTGAGCGACGAGCTTCATCCCTACCCGCCCATGAACTGCCCGAGCAAGGTGATGCGCTCGCCGCCAACCAGCGGCGTGTCCAGATCGTAGGCGACGCCGAGGACCGCGTCGTTGACCAGCACCTCGATGTGGGAGCCCAGCTCGGCGTGGTCCGGGGTCCACAGCGCCGCGTCGAGCTCCGGGAAGCGCGCGGTGAAGCGGCGCAGGACGCTGCGCGGGGTGTCGCCGCGGCGGACGTCCTCGTCGAAGAGGCGCGAGCCGGTGCCGTCACCGCCGACGTGCTTCGTGACCCACGTGGTGACTTCTATAGTCGCTCGGCTCGCCTTCGGCTGCACCTCGCCAGGCAACTGCAGCGGTCTCCCGTTACTTCCTCCCGTAGAGGTCCTTTTCGAGCCAGCCGAGGTCGAGCGAGCGCAGGAGATCGCGCTTCGGCCTGCCGGTCTTGCGGTCGTAGTTGACCGTCTCGTACCAGACGTCGAGCATGTGGTCCCACTGCTTGCGGACGTCGTGGTCCTTGGCCGGGCCGTCGACGGGCTGCGAGCCGTAGCGGGCCGACGGGTACTCGGCCTCGATGCCGATGCCGCAGCGCAGGTTGAACGCGCGCAGAATCGCCGCGGTGCGGTTGCCGAAGCGCACCGCGTCCTCCAGGCGGAAATCCCAGCCGGTCGCAGCGGAGAGGGCCCGGGCGAGATTGGCCATCTTCGTGCGGAAGGTGAAGGAGCAGCCGCCGAGCGAGTCCTCGAAGTGGCGCCGGCCCCGGATCATGCCGACCAGCTTGGCCACCTGCTCGCCGTCGAACGGGTTGATGCGGCCGGGCGCGCCCACCTCGGTCTGGAATGTCGGGTTGGCGCTCTCCATCGTCCCGTTGGACGAGGTGCAGGTGTCGAGCATCTCCTCCCATCGGCCGCGATGGTCGTGCCCGCGGGGTGACGCACCTTTGAGCGTGTAGATCGCGCACTCCGCGGCGGGACCACCGATCTTCTCGGAGGCGCGCTTGACCCCTTCGGCCAGGATGTCGCCGAAGCCCTGCCGGTGGGTGATCATCTGCAGCAGCTTGTAGGCGCCCTCGACGTCGCCCCACGCGAGGCGGAATCCGACCTGCTTCTCGGTGAGGTAGCCCTTCTCCATGCACTCCATCACCCAGCCGCAGACCCAGCCGAACTCGTTGACGTCAACGCACGCGCGATCGATGCGGGTGTTCAGCCACGAGACCGAGTACTTGTCGGTGAGGCCGATGGTCCAGCCCGCCCCCGACCAGCCTTCGTATTCCGGCTCGTCCACCCGCTCGCCCTCGTACCGGCCCTTGGGGATGACTTGAATGTGGCAGTGGCGCATGCCGCAGGCGTTGCACTGGTGCCCGCGGTGGTCGAAGCCGCCGCGCAGCGCCGGCGCCTCCCAGTCCTTCATGTCAACGTCGCCGGTCAGATTGGTGGTGTAGTTCTTGATCGGCAGCACGCCGAGCTTCGAGAGATTCACCACCCCGGGCAGCGTCCCATAGTTGTACAGCGTCGAGGTCGACGGATCGGTCTTGAGGTCGTGCGCGATGTCGTCGGCGGCCTGGATCAGCCCGCGGGTGTCCTGGGCAGCCAGCGATTTCGTCCCCCGCACGATGCACACCGCCTTGAGCTTCTTCTTGCCCATCACCGCGCCGCAGCCGTTCTTCGAGGCCACGTGCCCGTAGTCGCCGTGGATGGCCGCGAAGCGGACCAGGTTCTCCCCCGCCGGCCCGATCGCGTAGACGGAGAGCCGGTGGCCGGCGAGACCGTGCTCGGCCTCGAGCGCCTGCTGCGTCTCCCACGTGTCTTTGCCGGCCAGGTGCGCCGCGTCCCGCACCTCAACCACGTCGTCGTTGATGTAGAGGTACGAGAGCTTCTTGGCCTGGCCCTGCATCACGATGGCGTCGTAGCCCGAGTACTTCAGCGCCGCGCCGAAGAAGCCGTTGGCCTGCGTCGAGGTGGCGCCGCCGGTGAGCGCTCCCCGCGTAACGACCGTGAGCCCACCCGTCCCCCACACCGGCAGGCCAGCCAGCGGACCGGTGGCGAAGATCAGCCGGTTGTCCGGATGATCCCACTGCACCTTCGGCCCCACCTCGTCGTAGAGGATCTTGGCACCGAGGCCGATCCCGCCCAGGTACTCGCGGCGGTCGGGCTCGCTCCAGGCCTCGGCCCAGGTCTTGCCCGTCGAGAGGTTTACGCGCAGGATCTTCCCGGCATAGGCGTAGGTCGGTGTGGGCGCGGGCTTGGCCGCGCCACGCGTGAGAGTCGGCGTCGGGCTCATAGGGCCACCGTCTGGGGCAGCGAGGGTGATTGAGACGGCCGGCCGAGCACGGTCTCGGGCAGCAGCCGTGATGTCGTGTGCGAGGCGATGAACGCAGGCTTGACGTCGAACGGGTTCGCCTTCAGGTGCGCCTTCCAGCGCGAGAGGTCCACGCCCGAGTAGACGAGCCCCTTCAACATCCCGACGTCGTTGGTGGTCCACACCGCCTCGGCCGGCCCGCAGATGACCGCGCCGGTCAGGCGCCCCCCCTGGAAGAGCAGCTTGCGGTACTCGGAGCGGTCGCCCCGCAACGCGGTGTAGACCTCGGCCTTGGGATCCTCCCACTGGCCGAACGAGGCCACGTCGAGGTGCGCGACCTCGACGATGTTCAGGAGCAGGCTGCCGCGGTAGGCGACGTCGCGGCCGGACATGTTGGCGCCCACTACGCGTCCGTGCTCCTGCGCGGTCGGTTCGATGGCGTGCACCTCGTCAACGCCGGTGATCAGGTTGCGCCCGCGTGCCACGTCGCCGGCCGCATATATCGTCTTCACGCTCGAGCGCAGGTGGTCGTCCACGATGATGCCGCCTGGCGCCTCGGACGCGGTCTCGATCCCCGAGCCCTGCAGCCACTCGAGGTTGGTTCGGATGCCGGTGGCCATGATCACCAGATCGGCGGTGAGCGGCTCCCCCTTCTTGAACGAGAGCTTCCGCCGGCCGCCCGCCTGCTCGATCTTCGTCACGGTGGCGCCGACCCGCACCGCCACGTCGTGGTCCTCGAGCCAGCGCTGCACGATGCCGGCGCACTTGTCGTCCACCATGCGGGGCAGGATGCGCGGCGCGACCTCCACGATCGTGAGCTTGGCTCCCCGGGCCAGGATCGCGTTCAGGATGGTGAACGCGATGAAGCCGGCCCCGATCATCACCACCCGGCTCCCCGGCGCGATGGTGGCCACCACGTCCTTGGCCTCGTCGAGGGTCCAGAAGCAGTGCACGCCCGATCCATCGGCGCCCGGGATCGGGGCCTTGGCCGCCCGCGAGCCGGTGGCGATCAGGCAGTCGTCGTACTCGACCTCCGCGTCGTCGTCCAGCGTGAGCGTCCGGGCGGCCGGGTCGAGCGCCTTCGCCTTGCGTCCAACCAGCGCCCTCACCTTCCACGCGGTCAGGGCGGCCGGCGGCGCAGTATACACATGGCTCTCGGAGATCGTGCCCCAGAGGTAGTAGGGCAAGACCATCCGAGAATAGGGCCGTTCCGCGGAGACCAGGGTGATCTCCGACGGGTCGAGCCCCCGCATCCGCTCCTCTTCGCGAATCGTCCGGATGGCGTTCAGCCCCGCGGTGCCGCCGCCGACGATCAGATGACGGGCCGGCATCAGCGCGCCTCCAGCGCGAGCACGCGGGCGGTGCGCTCGGCCGCGAAGTCGCCGATCCAGTCGGCGGTCTCCGCTTCCTCGAAGGTGATGGCCTCGGTCGGGCAAGCGCTCGCGCATGCGGGCGCGCCACCGCAGAGGTTGCACTTGTAGGCCTTCTGGGTGTCGCCGTCGTAGAACATCGTCCCGTACGGGCAGGCGATCGTACAGAGCTTGCAGCCCACGCACGTGTCGTCGATCACGTCCTTGGCCCCCGCCGCGTTGATCTGGATGGCGCCGACCGGGCACGCGGTCATGCACCAGCCCTCCGCGCACTGCGTGCACGTGTAGGGGGCGTAGGACGTGTAGCCCTCGAAGGGGGAGACCCGGATCACCGACTTGGACGGCTGGAAGAGACCGGTCTGCATGTAGGAGCACGCCAGCTCGCACCGGAGACAGCCGGTGCACTTGGCCGGATGGAGCGCGAGTACTTTCATCAGTAGGTCAGCGCCGCTTCCCTTTCCGCCCCGGCGTGGCCCGGCCACGCGCGAGGCGATTGATGAAGGTGTCGAGTGGGATCGCCGGCATCGTCATCATCTGCACCGAGCCGCGCGCGCCCATCTCGATCGAGATCGACGACACCGTCTCGTTGTCGGGAGCCTCCAGGACCGTCACGAAGTCGTAGGGCCCGAGTACGGCGTACTGGGCAATCACCTTGGCTCCCCGCCGCGACAGCTCCTGGTTGACCTTGCGGATCCAGCCCGGCCGGGCGTGCAGCACCTTCCGGCCGGATTCGCTCAGCGAGCTCAGCATCACATAGTGGGCCACGTGCGCCTCCTCGTACGCGCGAAGATCGCGCGTAGTATAACAAAGCGCTCAGTCGCTCTCGCCGACGATGCCGAATTCGACCCGGCCTCCGCCCTGAGCTTTCGCCGCCGTCTCCCCGGGTCCGGCGGTCGCCCCGGATTCCCCCGATGGCGAGCCAGGCGGCGCGGCAGCCGCGGACTCCGCCACTCCCGCCGCGGCGGCATTGCCGGGAGCGGGCGCACCACCGGAGGCGGGCGGGTTGGCCGGCGCCTCGGCAGTGCCGGGAGCAGCCCCCGACGATGCGCCGGCGCCCGGCGTGGGAGCGCCGCTCGGCGTCGACGCACTCCCCGAGGGCGCCGCGCCCGGCGTGGCGGCACCGCCCGGTGCGGGAGCGCTGCCGGCGGCCGGAGCCGCGCCCGCCGGCTGCTGCCCGGGCTCCTGGGTCTGGAGCCTTCCCTCCGGAATCCCCTCGACCTTCGCGAGACGGTCCCGGGTCACCTCGAGACGCCGCCGACGCAGGTCCTCGAGCGGCCCGATGGGCTCCGGCTCCCGCTGGCGCAGCCACGCGATCTGCTCGCTCTCGGTGGGCGGCACCGGCACGTCCTTGAAGTTGGTCTCGTAGTAGCGGCGAATCGCGCGCGACCGATCGCCGATCTTCTTCTCCTTCTGGAAGAAGTCGAGCTTGGCGGTCACCTCGCGCGTCTTCAGCGCCTCCACGTCCTCGGGCGTGGTCACCGAGGCGAGGGTCAGGCTGATATAGGGCGAGCGCCGCAGGAAGTCGGCGACCCGGACGGTCTGCCGCTCCATCTCCGGACTGAGCGCGCCGTCCCCCGGCGCGAAGGTGATCGGATCGACCTTGATCTCCTCGATCTTGTCGCCGCTTGTGAAGAGACCGCCGATGGCCCGGAACGGGGCCTTCAGCACGTTGACGAGCACGTTCCGGACCGCGGTCCAGATCGCGTCGCTGAAGTCGAACTGGCGGTCGCTCAGGGTGCCGGTGATCGGCACGTTGACGTGGATGTTACCGTCACCGTCCTTGATCAGGGCCACGATGAGCCCCAGCGGCAGCCCGAGCCGCTTCTTGACCTCGTCGGAAGGGCGCGAGGGCGCGACCTTCAGGTTGCCGATCAGGATGTCGTTCTTCAGATCGAGCTTCTCGCCGTCGATCTTGCTATCGAGCTTGGCGGTCAGGCTTCCCCGCCGGATGACCCACGCGATCGCCCCGTCCACGTACGGGTTCGCGGACGGCAGCGCGAACTTGTTCAGCTCGGTGTTCATGTCGACGTAGGTCGGCGCCCCGATCGCCGACAGCTGGCCGCGGAGGCCCAGCGTCGAGTCACCACCGACCACCGCCTTCAGGTCCACCGCCGCCCGCTGGCTCGCCTTGTTGGAGAGATCCTTCACCGACAGATTGAGCTTCGAGACGTCGTTCGAGAACGGAGGCTTGGTGGTGTGGTCGAGGAAGCGGATGTACCCGTCCTCGATCACGATCTCCTTGAAGGAGAGATCCATCGTCTTGAGCGGATCCGGTCCGGGAGGCTCCGCGGCGGCCGGCTTGGCAGCGGCGGGTTTGGCCTTCGCGGGCCCGGTCGAGCCCGATGCGCCTTCCTTGGGAGCGGGAGTGAACAGCTTCTGCACGTTCAGCGAGCCGTCCGTTGCGCGGTCGATCTCGTTCGACGGCTTCCGGAGCAGGACCTTGGCGACCCGCACATGGGTGGGCCAGCCGAAGTCGATCCCGGTGATCTCCATTCGCTCGAGCTTCAGCGGCGCGTCCTTGTCGTCGGGCCCCTTCACCGCGATGTTCGTAGCCCAGCTGTTGCCGCGTGAGAGCGCGGTGAACTTGCCGTTGGTCACGCGGACGCGGTTCTGGCTGTCCGCGTTGAACTTGCCCGAGAAACTGGCCGGAAACGGAAAGTACGCGCGATAGGGCTCGATCGGCGCGTCGCGCGTGGTGACGGCGAGGGTGATGTCGAGCGGCTCGATCTGCACCGGCCCCTTCGCGCCGAACTTGCCGCCGCCGGGCAATCCCATGGTGAGCGCCAGGTTCATGGGGCGAACCGCGGGCCACGTGACATCGTCGACGGCAACGGCCAGATCGCTCACCTTCAGCACGGTCGGCGGCGTCGAGATCGACTCGTCGGTGAAGGTGACGATGCCCTTCACGCCGATCTTCTCGATCGTGATCTTGTAGTCCGACGACTCGCCCTTCGTTGCCGCGGGCGCGGGGGCTTTCGCCGCGGGGGCCGCGGGCGCCGGGGCCGGCTTGGACGCCGGCGCGGGCGGGCTCGCCGACTTGCTCTCCTCCGGCTTCTTCGCCAGGTCCATCAGGTCGATCTGCTCCTGCTTGTCGCGGACCGCCCGGAGATCCAGGCCCTCGACGTCCACCGCGGAGAGCGTGACCACGTGCGAGACGAGGTTCACCTCCTTGAGCCCGACCCCGATGCGAGGCACGGTCAGGAAGGGCGCGGGCTTCCCGGGCTGGCTCAGCGCGAGCGAGGTCAGCGCGACGTCACCGGTCACCAGCCCCTTCGCGAGCCCTCCCGGCCCCTGTCCCAGCTCGAGATTGACCGCCATGTTCACGCCCGCGATGCCAGACTCGAGCGCGACGGGCAGCGGCGGCAGGTACGGCCTCACCTGGAGCAGGTTGAAATTCTGGATGGAGAACTTGCCCGCGAACGAGGTCGGCGTGAGGTCGATGTCGTGCGCGGAGAACTCCACCGGCGACTCGTTGAGCGCGCCGTGCACGTCCAGCGTACCGAGCGGCCCCGCGGGCGCGGTGGTCAGGTTGCCGGCCTCGATGGTCAGGTCGCGGATCTTCCACTCGCTCACCGGCTTCACCGCGCGGTCGGTGGCCGAGATGTTCGCCCGGATCAGCGCGAACTGGTCGAGTGCGACGACCCAGCGCGACTGGGCGTCGGGCCCGGTCGGCCGGGCCTTGGGGGGAGCAGGGGCGGCGGCGACCCGCTGCAGGATGTCCGAGAAGTTGAACTCGGTCGGCGACAGCCGCACGAGGTTGACGGTCGGCGCGGTGAGCCGCAGCTCGGCGACCCTGATGGTGCGCCGGACGAGCGACCACGGAACCACGCGCACGTCCAGCCGCTCGAAGCCGACGAAGGTCTGCGACGGATCCTGCTCGGCGAGGCGGAAGTTCTTGATCGCTACCCGCCCCGTGAAGAGATTGGCGTCGATGTCCTCGATGCTGACCTGCCGCCCGGTCTGCGCCGCGATCTGCTTGACCGCCTGCCACTTCACGATCTCGGGCAGCGCCCAGAGAAAGGCCGCACTCACCACCAGCAGGGCGGCCAGGACGATCAGTGCGCGCTTCAGCCGGCGGCTCATGACATCTGGTCCGTGCGCCTACACGGGCGCTTGACCCGAGGAGGGCTTGAGGAAGGCGTACACGCTCGTGAAGTCGCGCCGGCCGAGGCCGTGCGACGACGCGAGGCGGTAGACCTGCTGGGCGGCCGGCGTCACGAAGAGCGGCACGCGCAGGTTCCGCGCCGCGTCCACCGCCAGGCCCAGGTCCTTGCACATGAGATCGGTCATGAAGCCCGGGTTGTAATCGTTGCTCGAGGCCGCGGTCGGCATGATGCCGGGGACCGGGTGCATGAAGCCCATCAGGAACGTGTTGCCGGACGACTTCGAGATCACGTCGGTGACGACCCGCGGATCCATGCCGAACCCTTCCGCGATCCGGAACGCCTCGCTCACCGCCACGCCGCACACCCCCGCGATCAGGTTGTTGCAGAGCTTGACGACTTCCCCGCTGCCCACCGGGCCCACGTGGATGACGTTGGCGCCCATCGCGGAGAGCGCGGGCTTCGCCTCCTCGAAGTCGGCGGGGGCACCGCCCACCATGATGGCCAGGGTCCCATCGGTGGCGCGCGGCGTGCCGCCCGAGACCGGCGCGTCCATGAAGCGCACGCCTCGCTCCTGCGCGGCCCGCGCCACCCGCTGGGAGACCGCCGGATCGATGGTGGACATGTCGACGCACAGCGTACCCCTCCGGGCCGCCGCGAGCACGCCTCCGTCGCCCGTGTACACGGACTCCACGTGCGGCGACGAGGGCAGCATGGTCACCACCATGTCCGCGGTGGCCACCGCCTCCGCCGCGCTCGCCGCCGCGGTCATGCCCGCGGCGGCCGCCGCCTTGACCGCGGCGGGATTGCTGTCGAACGCGGTGACCGTGAAGCCCTTCTTCACGAGGTTCTTCGCCATGGGCAGTCCCATGGTCCCGACGCCGATGAAGCCGATGCGCGTCATACCTTGCCTCCCCCGGCGCGCAGCGTGACCCCCGCCGCTTCCTCGATGATCCGGGCGATGGCGGTATGGTCCTCTTCTCCCATGCCCCGCGCCATGGCCAGCCGATACACCTCGGAGGCCGCGCGGGCCACCGGCGACGGCACGCCCGCCTCCTGCGCGAGACGTCCGTAGCCGTCGAGATCCTTCATCATCAGCCGGATCGCGAAGCCCGCGTCGAAGCCTCCGGACAGGATGAAGCGCGGGAACTTGTAGTCGCTCGCGTTGGAGCGCCCGCTAGAGGCCTGGATGATCTCGACGGCGCGCGCGGGATCGACGCCGGCCCGGGCCGCGACCGCGACCGCCTCGATGGTGAGCGCCAGGATGCCGCCCGAGCACATGTTGTTGACCAGCTTGATCGCGTGGCCGGCGCCCACCGGCCCGGCGTGGAAGATGTGCTTACCCATCCGCGCGAGCACCGGGCGCGCCTGCTCGAGCAGCGCGGGATCGCCTCCCACCATGATGGCGAGCGTGCCCTCGGTCGCCCCGCGCACGCCGCCCGAGACCGGCGCGTCGATGAGGGCGGAGCCGCGCGCGGTCACCTCCGGCTCCAGCTCGCGGGTGGCCGACGGATCGGCCGAGGTCATCTCGAGCACGAGGCTGCCGGGCCGCAACGCGTCCAGCAGGCCCTTGGGCCCCATCAGCACCTGGCGCACCTCGCGGGAGGTGGGCAGGATCGTGATGATGGTCTGCGCGGCCGCCGCGACCTCCGCGGGGGACGCGGCCCAGCGGGCGCCGCGCGCCAGCAGCGGACGCGCCGCCGACTCCCGCGCGTCGTGGACGGTCAGCACGTACCCGGCGTCCAGCAGGCGCCCCGCCATCGGCGCGCCCATGTTCCCCAGCCCGATGAAGCCGATCATCTCGCTCATGTGTGGTCTACTCCTCGCATGCTGCTGGGCTTGCTGCTCATCGCCATCGCTGCCGCCTCGTGGGGAACCACCGGCGCCACCATGACCCTGCTCTCGCGTGAGGCCGCCGCCTCTCCTCTCCTGGTCGGCTGGTGCCGGCTCGCGGTGGCCGCGCCGTTCCTGGTGCTGGCCGCGGTCTACGTCGCGCGCTTCGGCGCGCGCCCTCCGGGCCGGCGGCCGTGGCCCTCGGCCGCCGATCTGCCGCTCTGCGCCGCGCTCGGCCTGGCCATGGCCGCGTACCAGGTCTGCTACTTCCGCGCGGTCACGCTCGTCGGCGTCGCGGTGGCCGCCCTGCTCGCCATCTGCTCCGCGCCACTCCTGATCGCCGTGCTGGCCGCCGTCTTCCTCGGCGAGCGACTCACCCCGATGGTGAGACTGTCCCTCGGAATGGCGGTGGCCGGGACCGCGCTGCTCGTGGTCGGCCCGCGCGGGCTCGACGACATCGCGGGCCACTTCGGGCTGGGGGCACTACTGGCGCTCGGCGCGGGGGTATCTTACGCCGTGTACGCGGTGGCCGCCAAGGGGCTTCTGGCGCGCGTCACGCCGCTCGCGGTCGCCGCGATCACATTCGCGCTGGCCGCGATCTTCCTCGCGCCCGCTCTGCTCGCTGAGCCGGCGCCCGTCCATGCGATCGCGGCGGGCTGGCCGCTGCTGCTCTACCTGGGAGTGGGTCCGACCGCGATCGCCTACGCGCTGTTCACCGCAGGTCTGGGCCGTGTGCCCGCGACCGCGGCCGGCATCGTCTCGCTGCTCGAGCCCCTCACCGCCACCACCCTCGGCCTGCTCGTCTTCGGCGAGCGCCTCGGCGCGGTCGGCCTGATCGGCGCGCTGCTACTCCTCGCCGCCCTTCCCCTCCTGACCCGGACTCCTACAGTCGATCGAGTGGTCGAGAGACCGCGCGGCTGAAGGTGCAGTTGGGCACCACACAGGAGTGCTTGCCCGAGCCGCCGCCCACCATCACGTAGACGTCGTCCGCGGCGGGCACGCGCGGCAGCCGCGCCGACTCGTCGGTGACCTTGTTCATCCAGTGGGGCCAGTCGTGCATGCCCCACATGCCGCCGAGCTTCATCCGGCCGAGCGGCATGCG
>Ga0066905_100000363_pt1 | contig 12021 bp, 10 predicted proteins | sample PanSoiMetaPlot36_FD_67483 | JGI IMG/M metagenome (GOLD analysis project Ga0066905, IMG submission 67483) | Tropical forest soil microbial communities from Panama analyzed to predict greenhouse gas emissions - Panama Soil Plot 36 (version 2) | ecosystem: Environmental > Terrestrial > Soil >... | reverse complement strand
CTGGCCCGCTCCACTTTCGCCTCCCCCGCGATCCGCAGCAGTGGGAGGCCGGAATCGCGGATCGCCTGTCGGATGACTTCCGTCATGCTCTTCATTGTGCCAATTGTCACATGACTAGCTGTCCGGGTCAAGACCCGAAGTTCGGCACTGGGGGTAACGTCCCGGCCCGGCGCAGGTCGACCTCGGCGTGACAGATCTTGTCCCCGAGGGTCAGCCACTCGGCCTGGGTCTTCGGCGTCTCGTCCAGCAACAATCACAGAAGCGCCTTCGCGTCCGGGTCCGTCGCGTCGCGATAGCGAAGGGACAGCATCCCAATGACCTGCAGCCATTCGAACCGCCAGTCGGGCGGGAAGGGGCCCCCGCGGGGGTCTGCCTGTGGGCCTCCGACCAGTTCGCGAATGATCTCGAACTTGTGGTCGCGCAGGCGTTGCTCCAGGCCTGCGGCCAGGATGGATTCGGGGCCTTCAAAGTCCAGCGCCGGGGTCAGGGTGACCCCGGCTTCCATGCACTCGGCGATGATGTCCCTGGCGCTCATGCCCGCCCCTCCGGCGCTTGCCGCCGGGCGTAACGAGCGGGTCCGGGACCCGATCCGAAGAATGGCCGGATCGATCGTCCGCATCGTCTGCACCGTCCGCAAGTCTCGATTCCTGCGGTAATTCAACATCCGGTGCGGACGATGGGTGGACGAACAGCTGACGATCCGGGGCCGGGGTATCGTCCGGCGCCGGTGCCGTTGTTGACGGCCCGAAATCCACTGTCGCGGACGATGCGGACGCTTCGGACGACCCGCCCGGGGAGTTATCCGGGAGTCGCCGGATGACCGTCTGCCGGGTCCGCTTCCGTCCGGGGCATTTACCCCGGTCTGGACGTCGATCCGGGCCGCCCGGCGGAGGCTCGGGGCCAGCCGTTTCAGTTTGTTGGACAGCGCATTCGGCTTCTTCGGCCACTCCCGATCCTTCCGCTGGGCCTCGGTAACGTGACCGTTTAGCTGCTTCAGCAGCTCGGTCGGCGTGCCCTGCCACTCGTCCCGGTCGGCCATGAACTGCCGGACGGCACAGGCCACCGGGGACTCGTCGAGAACTTGCTCGTTTGCCCCGGCCTGATTCTCTCGGTAGGCCCGTAGGAACTCGTCCCCGGACCCCGCCCGGGCCACCTCGCAGGCCACCGCGAACACGCCGAAGTCGGCCATCCGCGGGAGCGCCGTCAGCTCGACGCCCTCGAGTTCCTGCAGCCCGCCCGCGACGTAGTCGAACAGTGCCGCCAGGAGGCTGGGCACCGCGGCCTCGAACTCCGCCATCAGCTCGGATTCCGGCCGCCGCTTCCCTTCGTCGATGGGTGGGTGGCGAATGAGGAGCGACCGATCCAGCAGGTCGAGCCGGGTGACGAAGTCCTCGATCCCGTTCAAGATCACGGGCCGGGTGGCATCGAACGTCTGCTCCTCGTCGTCGGAGTACAACTCCCGGGTGCCGAACCCGCCCCCGGTGGCCAGCCGGCACAGGGCGTCGGACAGCCAGGGCGGGAGGTGAGACAGGTTGTCGAAGGCCAGCACCCAGGTCGTCCAGGCCGCGATCATCAGGTCCCGGACGTCCTTCGGCTGCGACCGGAGGGCGATCTTCCGGGAGTCGATCAGCCGCCGGAGCAGCCGGGCGGTCGTGGACTTGGCGCTCCCTTGCTCGCCGAGCAACACGAGGAGCGGGAACGGGCCGCGCTCGCGGAAGGCGATGGCCAGCCAGGCCCGGATCAGAGCCCACGCCGCGTCGTCCGGGAGATTAAGGAACCTCCGCAGGTCGTCCAGGCGGCCGCCCGGCCGGGGTTTCGGCAGCGCCCGGATCCCGCGCGGGCGCATGAACCGAACCGGGGTTTTCGCACTCCCGCCACCCGTCCGGGCCGATCTCGATGACCGTGTCCTTGGTGTCCGCTAGGTGGACGTAGACCCGGCCGCCGGACTCCGCGACCCGGACGTGGACGTCGCACTCCGGCCGGTCATGGACGGCGTCGCCCTCGATGGCTCGGAGGGCGGCACAGATCGCATCGGAGTTGGCCACCTTCCCGTCCGTCTCCTGCCGGTAGCGGGCGACGAGCAGAGTCTTGAAGGCCTTGGACTTGATCGCGTAGGTCGGCCGGCCGATCGAGGCATACCCCCGGTCCTCCGAGTCGTGCCACAATTCAAGGCCCACGCCGATCGCCGTCAATACGTCGGCGGCCGAGGGCTTCTTCTCCTTCTCCTCCCCAACCCCATTCTTGGATGGCCTGTTGGCCGTGGGATCCTTGGCCGCGTCCAAGATCTGCTGGAGGGCTGCCGGGTCGTGGGCGACCAGGTAGTCGTCCGCCCCGACCTTCTCCCCGTTCGGCCCGTCGGGGAGGCGGGCGACCCGGACCGCGGCCCCGCGGGCGGCAAGGTGCTGGCGGATGTACTTGAGGGCCAGCGGCAAGTTCCCATTCGCGGCGGTATCACTGTCAAAAAGCAGGATGACCAACTTGCCCGCCACCTGCACCTCGCCGGGCCAGGCGAACTCGTAGTCCTCAAACGACCGCCCCTTCTCGACGCCCTCGACCTTCTTCAGCAGGCTCCACACGCCGGCGACGCCGACGGCGAGGAAGCCGTGGCGGATGAGCGAGAGCACCTTCTTCTCCCCCTCGGTCACGATGAGCACCTTCTCGGGGTCCAGCAGGCCGGGGACGGCAGCCGGGGGGATGTACAGGCGGGGCGGGCAGCCGGACGGGGCCTCGTACTTGACCGCCCGCTCCTCCCCGTCCCGGCTCTCGGCCCGGGGGCGCTCGGGCTTGGCCCGGCAGTAGTCGATTGGCTCCCCGGCCGCGTCGAAGTACGGGAAGAGGAGGCAGGTCCCGTCCGGGAGGCGGGACCGGCGGTTTAGCAGGTGCGCGATCCTCTCGCGCGAGTCCGTCCAGGCAAGCCGGGTGGCGGCCGCGATGGTCGGGGTGATGTCGGACTTCTCCAGGTCGGCGACGATCCAGGAGGGCGTGTCCGGGGCCCACCGGTCGCCGACGGCAATGGGGCGGATGCCGCCCTTGAGGCGGGTCAGGTCGTCTGGTAACTTAGACATGGTTGGTTGGCTCCCTAGTTGAGGCCCGCCGCGTCATGGTCCGACGCGACGGGCTTTGTTCATTGGCGGGACGATTTGGACAAGTCGGCGAGCCAGGCATCGACTTGGGTGCGGGCGAACCGCACCAGCCGTCCGAGCCGGAGCTTGCCCGGGATCTTGTTCTGGTCGGAGAGACGCCAGACGTGGCGCTCACTGCACTGAAGCAGGGCGGCGAGCTGTTCGACGGTGTACGTGTTGGACGGGAGCGGCAGTTCGGCCCGGTCAGGGGCCTTGGCGGACAGGACGTCTGGGGCCATCACAGTTACCTCACGTGTTCCGGCTGGCGGCCCTGTGCCGGCCAGTGTGCGCGTGATAACCTGCGGCTATTTGTCGCCAACGGAAGCGCAACAAAAAAGCGGCCCCAGTTCAGCCTCCGCCGAGCCGAACTGGGGCCAAAAAAATGCGGCGCGCAACAATCGCGCAACTCTGTTGCGCCTATTTCCCCGCCGCCCGCCGCCCGGCGGCGGCGACTTGGGCATCCGTCTCAACAGTCTCGGGTTGTTCGGCCCGCTTGCGCATCCAGTCGAATACACTGATCTTGTCGATCCGCCTTTCCGTCCGGACCTTACCGTTCGTTCTTAACTCTCCTCGGTCCGCTGCTACAGTGATTCTCCATCGTTCTACCCCGGCCACTGATGCGGCTTGGGAGGGGGTGGCCCACCGGTCCGACTCGGCCACGTCAGGGATCGGCTCCGTCGACAAAGCGCGCAGGAAGGCCAGGACTTCCTCTAAGGCGATTGCGTCCGCCTCCGCGGCGCTGATCCCCCGACTTGCGATGAGCCGAGCCCTGATCCGGCCCCCGAGCCGGAACTTCAGCGCCCGGACCCCAGAATCGGCGACCAGCTTCTCTTGTACCGGTTCTGCCCATTCAAATGGGGAGGCGACCAGGACGGTCGGCCCCGCGACGGCGTCACGCCCGGCCCGGTCCGGTTAATCGGAACGCGGTCCGGTACTGTTCCACTAGGTCGGCGTTCCCGGCCACGGCCTCGGCCGCCCAGAAGTCCACGTCGCCCCCCTCCAGTCCGGCCACCCGCCCGCCCGCCTCCCGGACAATCAGAAATGCGGCCGCGTTGTCCCACGGCTTCAGCGCCGTGTGAAAGTAAAGGTCCACCCGCCCGCAGGCCACGTCACACAGTGCAAGGACCGCGCTCCCCCGGATCAGGATCCAGGGACTGGGCTGGATGCGGAGACAGATTTCGAGGTTCCGCCGCGTCCCGGCTGGGTCGTAGCAGTTGTCGGTGGCGACGGTCGCGGTCGGGAGGTGTCGGGAATTCCCGACGCGGATCGGCTCGCCGTTCAAACAGGCGCCGCGGTCGCGGGCGGCGAAGAACAACTCGTCCCGGAACGGGTCGTAGACAGCCCCCGTCCGCACCACCCCGGCCGCAACGTACGCCACCGACACCGCGGCATGCTGCCGGCCGGAGCGGAAGTTACTCGTGCCGTCGAGGGGGTCGATCACCCAGAGGTGGGCTGTATTCGCCGGGTCGCCGACCTCCGGGTGGGACTCCTCGGAGAGGACCGCGTCCTGGGAGAAGTGTTCGGCCAGGAGTTGGAGGATCGCCCGCTCACTCGCTCGGTCTGCCGCCGTCACCAGGTTGCCGCGCCCCTCCTTGGTCACGACGCCCTGGGCCGGAGCCGTGGCCCGGATCGCCGCCCCTCCGGCCCGGGCTAGATCCTTGATCAGCTCGACTCGGTCTGTGGAACGCGGCCCGTTCTCCACGACGACTCCCCGGCTCAAATTCGGCGGCCGCGGTGAAGACCCGGGTCAGAAGTCGCCGATCGGCATTCCGTCATTCCTGACCACCAGACGGGTCAACGTATCGATATTGATCGCGTTGGGGATCGGCCGGACACTTCCGTCGCAGAGGACGAACTGGCAAACGCCCGGGTGGTAACTGCCGAACCGCTCGTCCGGGCGGTAGGCGTCCTGGGGGGACATCGCGAAGGGCCGGTCAATAGGCCCCGGGGTCTGCCGGCCGGCCACCCGCACAATGGCCCGGATGTCGTCGCCGTTGTAGATCGAGTTGTCCCCGGCCTCCTGCTGGCCGAAGCGGTCGAGCAAGACGTGCTTTTCCCCGATCAACAGGGTGTTGCTCAACCCGTCGGTGACGTCCGAAAAACGGCACAGGGACTGCCAGCTCGCGATCGTGTCGTTCGGCCCAAAGGTGACGTCCGCGTACAGGAACACCCCGGGCCCGGTCCGCGGGTCGCCCCAGACCTCGGTCGTGTTCCCGCCGTTGCCTGCGTAGTCGCCCAGAGCGCCGGGGCTCCCACCCCACGGGGGCCGGGTGTGGCCGGTGACACTGAGGTGGCGCGGCGCGCGCCGCGCGGGACAGTAATAGGTCTTGACCTGGGCCCCAACAACGGCGGCGGGGTGCCGGTAGTAGGCGTAGCGCAGGTTCGTGTTCCACTGCTGGGCCAGGTTGACCTGCTCCAGGTATGGCAGGATCAGGACCGCCCAGGAAACCTCGCCGTCCCCGCCCAGGGACGCCGGGGGGAGGGCGCTGGTTGTATCGTGGTAGTTGTGGACTGCCAGCCCGATCTGCTTCAGGTTGTTGGCGCAGCTAATCCGGTTGGACGCCTCCCGGACCTTCTGGACAGCGGGCAGGAGCAGTCCGATCAGGATGGCGATGATTGCGATGACGACCAGCAGCTCGATCAGGGTGAAGGCGGGACGGCCGGGGTTCGAAGATCGTGAGCGGGTCATGATTGTCCTCCGAAAGCGCGAGTTCGTCGGGGCGGACGCGGGCCGGCCTTACCGCCGGCGCGGGGTAATCTCAATGGTCAAGTCATTCTCCCGGGGCTCCACCGTGTACGGGTCCGGGAGAAAGCCCACACTGTCTCCCACGGCCGGCTCGACGAGCACTCGGTGCTGCCCGGCCACCGCACCCGGCCGGGTCTTCCCGTCCTTGTGGGTGGTGAGCGAAAACGCGCCGTCACTCTCGATCCGGCCGACGGCCGTGAGCGTCGGTTGGGAAACGGACTGAAACTCGATCCGGCCGTAGGTGACCGGTTTGCCCCCCTTCCACACGACCCGGCCCTTGACGGGATAGGTCTTCGGAATGCCCGACCCGCACCCCGGCAGTCCCGCGAAGAGAAGCGCTACTCCGAGGGCGAGCGCGACGGCGCTGATCGGTTTCCGGTGAAACACGGCACTGTCCCCCGAGGTGCCTCAGCCTCCCGGCGCCAGCGCGAGTTCGCCCGTCACCGGGGACACGTGGCCGCCGTCCACCTCCAGGCGCACATCGCACCCGGCCAACGTGGATAGCCGGTGGGCGACCATGAATGTCGTTCGCCCCCGCATCAGCTGCTCCATCGCATCCATGATCCCGGCCTCGGTCTTGCCGTCCACGGCGCTGGTCGGCTCGTCCAGGATCAAGATCGGGGCGTCCTTCAGGAAGGCCCGGGCCAGGGCGATCCGCTGCCGTTCGCCCCCGGACAGGCGCATCCCCCGCTCGCCAACCACCGTCTGGTAGCCGTCCGGCAGCCCGCGGATGAAGTCGTGCGCGTTCGCCGCCTTCGCCGCCGCGACCACCTCCGCCGCGGTCGCCTCCGGGCGGGCGTAGGCGATGTTCTCGGCGATCGTCGTCGAGAACAGCACCGTGTCCTGCAGGACAATCCCGAATTGCCGGCGCAGGTCAGCCAGCCTGTAGTCCCGCAGGTCCACCCCATCGAGCAGTATCTGCCCGCCGGTCGGGTCGTGCAGGCGGGTCAGTAGGCCGATCAGGGTGCTCTTGCCCGCCCCGGTCGGGCCGGCAATGCCGACCCGGGCCCCGGCCGACACGTCGAATGACGCCCGGCGGAGGACCGGTTCGCCGCCGTCGTAGGCGAAGCTGACGTCCCGGACCGAGACGGCACCGGCGGCCCGGCCGAGTGGGCGTGCGTCCGGCTTCTCCAACACGTCCTGGGCCTGGTCCAGCAGGGCAAACGCCCGGGCCGAGCTGGCCAGCGAGGATTGCATGGTCGTGGTGCTCTTGTTGATCACCTGCACCGGGACGAACAACTGGGCCAGGTAGCCCATGACCAGAACCAGGTCGCCCGGCTGGATCTCCCCGGCCAACACTTTCTGGCCCCCGAAGAAGAGCATCAGCGCCGTCCCCAGGCCGATGGTCAATCCGAATAAGATCCCGTAGGCGCCGTCGATCACAGCGAGCCGCACCCGTGCCAGCATCCCCTCCCCAGACCGGGAGACGAACCGCGACTCCTCGCGCTCCTCCTGGCCGAACGCCTTGACCACCCGCAGCCCGGTCAGCACCTCCTGAGTCCGATTGTAGGCCGAACTCTCCACGTCCTTGGCCTTCTCCCACCCGCGGCGGAGGTGACGGCCGGACGCCCAGGTGATCACCAACAGGACCGGCACCACGGCCACTGCGACCAAGGCCAGCAGCCAGTCGATCCGGGCGGTGACATAGGCCATCCCGGCGAGCATGAGCACGGCGCCCAGGAACGGGATCAGCCCGGACACGGCCAGCCAGTGGATGGCAGCCGCGTCCCAGTAGATGCGGTAGATCGCGTCGCTGGTCCCGCGGGCGTCGTGGTAAGTCATCGACAGCCGCTGGCTGTGCCGGAAGAGCCCGGCCCGGAAGTTCAGGGTGAGCTTCTCCCCGGTGTACGTCCCGAGGACGAGGCTGCCGCGCTTTTGGAGTTGGTCGAGCAGGGCAATGAGCAGGACCAGGGCGCCGGCCAGGAGCATCACCTGCACGGCCGCCTTCCCGTCGGCACGGGCCGCCGGGTCGGCGACGTGGTTGATGGCCGTTGCCAGGGGGAGCGGCATGAGCAGGACGATCGGGGTCGAGAGCAGGCTGAGAACGAACAGCAGGGCGATGTGCCGCCAGCACGGCCGCGCCTGCCGGAGCAGCCGCCCGCAGATTTCCCAGTCGGTGTACCGGCGCTCGCCCATGGGCCTTACCCGGTGGTCACCGCCGCCACCCCGTACCCGTCGAATTCAACCGTGCCGTCGAATGGAACCTCGGCCACCGCCCCGCCGGTGCCGGCTTCGAACTTCAACAGGCGCGTGTAGGCGGCCCCGTTGCCGATCAGGTCGGCGACGGCGAAGCGCCCCGGCCCGCCCTTGAGGTGGACGATCACGGCACTCCGCCGGCCGTCGTCCCCGCGCGCAACGGCCACGTCCACCGCCGGGTCGGCCGCCGGGAACGAAACCCAGTCGCCCCGACGGACGTGCTCGACCAGGAGCCGCTTGGCATGGAACACCGGCCACGGCTCGCCGTGCTTGTTCATCATCCCGTACCCGCCCCGGTCCTCAGTGCCGGTCCAGAACATCTCGGCGTCGGCCCCGCCGCGGATCAGATGCAGGACCGCTGTGGTGTAGAACGCCGCCCCGAACACCGACTGGTTGAAGCGGGCCCGGACCGGCTCGGTGTAGTGCGAGTGGGCGTTCAGTTCCCCGCAGATGTTCAGGATGTCCCGGCCGCGGACCAACTCGCCGATGGCCCGGGCTCGCAGCCCGTAGTCGGCCGCCTGGGACATGAGCAGCCCCTCGTACACCTCCCTGTCCCACGGGGCCCCGTTTTCTCCGTAGTCGCGCCAGTCGGCGTACCGGTGCCAGTCCACGAACCCGATCAGCCGGTTGTCGATCTCATGGACAAACCGGTACGGCCAGTCCCACCAGAACGGCTGGAAGCCCTCGACGGCCGGCCCGCCGATGAGCGGCTTGCGACCGCTCAGGTGCGGGCCCAGCCAGCGGACCACCTGCTCAGCGACAGCCTCGTAGAGCCGGCGGTACTGCTCGAACGAAACCGGCCCGCTGATCCAGGCGTTGTTCGGCTCGTTCCAGACGCACCAATACCACCCGCACACCGCCGCTGGGCCCCACTGCTCCAGGCAGCTCCAGACCACGTCCCCGCACTGGTTGGCGAACCAGCGGACCGCCCGCGGGTCGTCCAGTGGGCGGTGCAGCTTGGCGAACGTAATCATCGGGACGGCCCCGACGTCGAGCACCGCCTGGACATAGGCGGCGAAGACCGGCCATTCGCCGACCGGGTCCGGGGCACCCTTGTCAAACAGAAACAGCCGGACCATCCGGGTGTCGATGTCGCGGAGCATCTGGCCGATGCGGGCGCGGGCCTCGCCCAAGGCGAAGTCCCGGCATTGGTCCGCCTGGTTCACCCCATAGAGCATGCGCAGGCGGAACTCGTGCCCGCCCGTGCCGTTCGCCCCTGGGCCCGCGTTCGCCATCCGGTCAGCTCCGCACGAGGTCGATCAGTTCGGTCAAACGCGCCCGGTAGGAATGCCGTTCCGCCAGCAACCGCCGGATGTCGCGGACCACATTCGCGTAGTGGTCCGGCCGGCGCAGCACGTCGAGGATCTTCTCCTCCGGCCGCTCCCGCGGGAGGACGAGTTCCGTGGCCTCGTCCCCGTACACCTCGGCCACGAACTCCGGGTCCTGGGCGAACAGCGGCAAGGTGCCGGCCGCCGGGGTCTCGAAGGTGCGGCAGGTGACCAGCCGCAGATGGTCGAACAGCGGGCGCAACAACACGGGGCTGAACACCGCCCGCCCCATCTGCTCCACCACCCGGTCGAACCGCACCGGGGAGAACACCTCGACCCCGAGCCGGCGCAGGTACTCGGGGTCGTGGGCATAGGCGTCCACCGGGTTGGTCGGCTTGGCCCAGGGGGCGGGCGCGTCCCACCCGTTGCCGACGATCCCGATCCGCCCGACCTCCCGCTGCACCGGCTCGATGGCCCCCAATACCTGCCGCATGGCCCGCCACCGAAACCAGTTGTTGCCGACATACATCATCCCGAACTCTTTGCTGGAGAAGTCCAGCGGCTGCGCCCACTCCGGGTGGTACCCGTGAAAGAAGAACGGCCGGACGTTCGGGCGCCGGGGGTGCAGCGTCGGCTGGAACACCTTGTCCGACAGGCTGTCGCACACCCGCACCCAGCGGCGGGCCGTCTCCAGGTCCCGGTGGTTGACGTCCCCGGCGACCGAAATCGCGTCGTTGTAATTCCCGTCGCAGTCGATCACGACCCGGTGGTGCCGCGGCACTTTCGCCACGAGCCGCACCCAGTCCACGTGGTCGCCGAACTGCAGGGCGGTCGTCCACTCGACGATGAAAACCACGGCGTCGGCCGCGTCCACCTCCCGCGAGTAGCGAAACGGTGACGTTGGCTCCGGGGGGCCATACACGGCCACCTCGTGGCCGAGATCGCGCGCCGCGGCGACGTAGTGGCACATGTCCGTGGCACTGCCCCGGTCCTCGATCACGTGGTGGACGAACAGCAGCCGCATCGCCCCTCCGGTGCTCAACCGCCAACGATCCGGACCAGCTCCCGCAATCGGGACGCGAACGAGTGCCGCTCGCCCAGGTGCCGCCGGACGTCCCGGACGACCTCGACATAGTGTCCCGGACGGCGGAGCACGTCCCGGATGCGCCGCGTTGGGTCCTCGCCCAGCACCAGCTCCGCCCCCCGCTCGCCGTAGATCCCTCGGACGTACTCCTCGGTCTGGTCAAACACGGGGATCGTGTTGGCCGCCGGGGTCTCGAACGTCCGACAGGTGACCAGCCCCAGGTGGGCGAAAAGCGGGCGGATGAGCACCGGGTTGAACACCCCCCGGCTCATCAGCGGGATCACCTGTTCGACAGGGACGGGCGGGCGGACCTCCACGCCGAGGGCCTTCAAGTACTCGGGGTCGGTGAAGTAGGCAGCCTCGCGGAACGGCGACTCGATCCACCACGGCATGGCGGCCCAGTCGTGCCCAACCAGGGCGATTCGCCCGACCTCGTCGCGGATGGGCTCGACCGCCCCGAGGACGCGCCGCAGCGGCCGCCACCGGAACCAGTTGCTCCCCACGTACACCATCCCGAACTCCTTGCCCGCCGCGTCCAGCGGCCGCTCCCATCCGGGGTCGTAGCCGTGGAACAGGAATGGCCGAACGTTCGGCCGCAACGGACGCGGTGTGGGCTGAAGGATCGTGTCGGTCAGGCTGTCGCATAGCTCGATCCGCCGCCGGCTGGCCTGGGCGTCCGGGTGGTTGTAATCGCCGCCCACGTGGGTCGCGTCGTTGTACATCCCGTCGCAGTCGATCAGCACCCGCCGCTCGCGGGGCACCCGGCCGATCACCTTGACCACATTCAGGTGGCCGATGCCCATCAGCCCGCCCCGCGGCGGGGGGTCCTTCTTCTTGTCGCCCCCGGGGTGCTCGTACAGGTTCCACTCGAAGACGAAGACGACCGCGTCGGCCGAGTTGATGTCGAGCGAGCAGGGGTAGCGCGACCCGGGAGTCGGCGGGGCGTACAGGACCACCTCGTGGCCCAGCTCCGGGGCCACCCGGCTGTAGTTCAAGATGTCCTGAGCGCTCCCGGCGTTCTCGGGCTGCCAGTACACGAACATCAGGCGCATCGGCGTCCCTCAGCTCTCTATCACCTCGATCAACTCCCGCAGGCGGGCCCGGTACGAATGCCGCCCGGCCAGCCGTTCCCGGATGCCCCGCACCACTCCCGCGTAACGCTCCGGCCAGCGGACCAGGTCCAGGATCTTCTCGGCCGGTTGGTCCGGCGGGAGGACCAGTTCCGCCGCGTCCGCGCCGTAAAGCTCTTCGACGAAGGCCGGGTCCTGGGCGAACAACGGCAACGTACCGGCTGCCGGGGTCTCGAAGGTCCGACAGGTGACCAGCCCCAAGTGATCAAAAAGCGGGCGCAACAGCACCGGGCCGAACACCCCCCGTCCCATCCAGTCGATCACCCGGTCGAACCGGACCGGGGGATGCAGCTCCACACCCAGCCCCCGCAGATAGTTCGGGTCGGTGTGCTGGGCGGCCCCGGCCGGCTGCCAGCGATACCGTTCCGGCAGGACGTCCCAACCCTCGCCGACGATGGCGATCCGCCCGACGTCGTTCCTGATCAACTCGATCGCCCGGAGTACCCGCCCCATCGGGCCCCAGCGGAACCAGTTG
>Ga0066905_100000362_pt1 | contig 12032 bp, 16 predicted proteins | sample PanSoiMetaPlot36_FD_67483 | JGI IMG/M metagenome (GOLD analysis project Ga0066905, IMG submission 67483) | Tropical forest soil microbial communities from Panama analyzed to predict greenhouse gas emissions - Panama Soil Plot 36 (version 2) | ecosystem: Environmental > Terrestrial > Soil >... | reverse complement strand
CATGGCTGCCGAAACCAGGTCGCGCATGCCGCCGGGGGTGGCGCCCAGCACCTGCTGGTATTTGGCCCAATCAGCTGGCCCGCGCAAGCCCGAGAGCAGATTCAGGTACGACTGCGCCTGTTGCTGCTGCTGGGCCTGCGCTGCACGCGCCTCCTGCTGCGCCTGGAGCGCTTGCTGCCACTGCTGCTGCTGGGCTGCTAGCGTCTGCTGGCCGGCCGTCGGCGCCTGGCCGGTGCCGTAGTACTGGCCGTACAGCTGGGCCAGCTGCTGCTGCTGGGCAAACGCCTGCTGCTGAGAAGCCAGCGTCTGGGCATTGGCGCCTGGCGTGGCCCACGTGCCGAAGGTGTTGGCGTAGTACTGCATCGCCGCCTGCGTCGGCGCGCCCTGCCACAGCCCGGTCAGGCCGGCCTTGGTGACCTCTTCCTGGAATGCCTCCTGCGCCTTGCGAAAGGCCAGGTCTTCCGACTCTAAATTCAGCTTGGCGTTCAGGTACGCCTGCTGGGCGGCGTTCGAGGCGGCCTGCAGCGCCATCTGGGCGGCATTGACATTGGCGCCATAGACAGGCATAGCGGACCTCCTTTACGGCATCGGCTGAAGCGGCGGCGGAATCGGCACACCGGCTGGTGGGCTGGGCACACGCAACTCGGGATGGGCGCGCAAGACGGCCTTATAGACCTGGGCGAAGCCCTGCGTGCCGAGCCGCGCGAGCTCCTGGGTGCGGCCCTGCATGTTCGGGCTGCCGTCCGGATTGAACAGCCGTGAGGTGTAGTACTCGAGCTTCTGCTGCTCGGACAGTGGTGCGGCAAACGGCTGCTGGCCGCGCGGCGCCATGGCCAACGCGATCTCGTTGGCGGTGCTGTCGATCCACGAGGCGAGGTCAGTGGCGACCTCGTCGAGCATCGTCTGACGTGCCACCTAGCGCCCTCCTGGCAGCGGCAGCGCATTGGGCGGCGGGCCGGGCACCACCGGCCCACCGGGGATACCGCCCGGCGGCATGCCTGGACCCGCCGCACCCGCTGGTGGGGGTGGTGCGAGCGGTAACCCCATACCGGGCGAGGGAACGGGATTGGGCGGCATGCCACCGGGCAGTCCACCTGGTGGCGCGCCGGGCGTGCCACCCATGACGCCGGTGGCCCCGGGTACAGGCGCCGGCACGGGCGGCCCGCCGGCCATCTCCTGGGGGGACGGCATGCCCGGCGCCCCGAGTTGCGCGGCGCGGATGGTGGCCATCTTCTGGAAGATGGTGCGCTTGAGTTCGGCCTGGATCTCCTGGCTGTTTTTCAGGTCGTGCAGCAGCCACGACTTTTCGACCTCGTCTGGATTGGCGCCAGCGGACTCCACGGCGTCCTCGTAGGTGATCAGCCGCAGCTGCATCTTCTCGCCGATGGCGCGCGTGGCGATGATGTCGTTGCTGGGTGTGCTGGGCGCCAGGCGCGCTTCGTAGCGATGCACGCCCTGCAGGTCCTCGGGACCGATCGCCAGCCAGGTCGCCTTCGATGGCCCGGCGGTCACCTTCTTGCCGCCGCGGCGGGCCTCCTGCTCGCCCCACGCGTACACCTTCTCGCCGATCCTGTGCTCGACCAGCCATGACTCGAAGCCGACGCGATCACCGAGCGCCGTCTCGGCGTTGCTGACGATCGGATCCCAACCGAGTCTGGCCAAGTACGCAGCCTGATTGAGCGCATAGCCCGAGGTATCGCCGGCGGCCATGCCCTGCACCACGCTGGGCAGCGCCCACTCGAGCATGTCGCGAATGGAGGCGATCAGCTTGTCGGCATCGGCGCCCGAGCGCGGCTGATCGATGGGCGTGACGTCGAACGGATACAGCTTGCCGGGCTCGATGCTGTTGGTCTTCTGCTTCTCGCGCCCATCGGCGCCGTAGGGTGCGGCCGGGATGCCAGCGATCACGCCCGGCGGGGTGGTCTTCTTGAAGGCTGGAAAGCCAGTCATGTACGCCGCGTTGCCCTGCGTGGTGAGCAGCGAGTCGAGCAGCGGAAACAGGCGCAGAAAGCCAAACAGGATCGACAGCCCAGCGTGCTCGGGCAACCTCGAGGCGGTGGTGATGCCCAGGGCATGGAAGTACGGCCCCTTGAGCGTCTTGAGCAGCGGGTCGCCGTAGTTGTGGCGGGTGACTTTGCACAGCGTGGCCGAGCCGAGCGAACCCGTCTGGTAGCGCTGATTCGGACCACTGAGCATGATCACCTGACATTGGTAGTCCCAGGCCTCGATGCAGCGCAGGGTGCTCGAGCCAGCGTGCTTCATCAGGTGCCGCCACTCGGCCCGCGCGAGTTCCGCGGCGCGGTAGTCGAGCAGATCGTCGGTGTTCGGCGCCTTCACATTGCCGCTGGCGTCGAGCGAGGCGCCGAAGCGCTCCAGCGCCTCCAGGTACGGCACCTCTTTGATCTCGACGACTGAACTGAGGCCGTTTTCGTTCTTGGTGTAGTAGAAGGTCTCGGGTGGCACGTCGGTGGAGGCGATCGGATACGGCAGCTGCAATTTCAACTGCTCGGTCTGGGCGTGGTACAGGCGGTCCTGAGCGTCCTGGTCGTACTGCTCTTCGATGGCCAGCTGCTGCTCAAGCTCGAGCGAGGCTTCGGTGTAGCCGCTCCAGGCGGCCTTGCAGCGCTCGACCGTCTTCAGGATGCCCTCGCCTTTGACTGCCAGGCTCCACAAGAACAGCCGCAGCAGCTGGCGCTGCGCCTCCTGCTGCTGGCGCGCCCAGGAGGCCTCGAAGAAGCGCTCACGGGCAGACGAGTTCTGCTGGTAGACGTCGCCGAAGCCGACCGGCCGAAAGTGGACGGTCATCGGGTTGACCGAGAGTGCCGCGGTGACAGTGGTAGCGATGTGTAGCGCCAGGGGTGAGCGGATCTCGATGGCCGTCTTCTTGTAGGCCTCGGGGATCTCCACCGGCAGTTCGCCGAACAGCACCGCGTCGATATCGGCGTACAGTTCGTCGCGATCGCGGAACTGACGCCTGAGCTCCTCGGCGAGTTCGAGCGTGGCGCGCTGCATGGTGTCCTCGGCTGACGGGCTGGAAAACCAGTCCGCTGGGGCGTAGCCGTTGGTGGCCATACCTACGGTCCGTCGCGCGGTTCGGCCGGCTGGATACCGGCCAGGTCAACTCGCGGGATGTGGTGTCTGAACGTCGGCAGGCCACAGCGCAGCGGCCATTCGTCGGCCTGCTCGAGGGTGTGCCAGCACGGCCGCAATGCAGCTAGCGGCGGCGCTTCATAGGGATGGTCGGGTGTTTCGAATCGAACTTCGGTCACTGGCGAAACTCGATCACCTGCAGGGTCAAGAACTCGGTCGTGGGTGAGGTGACAGCGCGCAGGTAAAAGCCGTTGCTGGTGGCGCCGCTGGAGTAGAAGCGCACCTCGTAGGTGTGTGTGCCCGCTGGTGGAACGTAGATGAGCGTGCCGGCGCGCACACCCGTCGGCCCCGGACTGGCGGAAAAGACGACCGGCAAACGAGCGAAGCTGCCACCGTCCTGGAACAGCGAAAAGCCACACCACGTTTGCGCGCTCGGGGCATACACCTGGACATTGGCGTTCAGGTTGAACAGCGCGTACTTGGTGCCACTCGACCAGGTAATCGGGAAGCTGGGCACGCCAGCGATGCCGTTATCGGCAGCCGCCATGCCGACGTTGTTCCAGGCATCACTACCCAGCGCGTAGTTCGTGGCCAGGCGGGTAATCGCGTTGGTGGCGATCTTGGCACTGGCCACGCTGCCGTCAACCAGTGCCGCGCCATCGAGCGAGCCGGCTGGCAGCACCAGCGAGGCCAGCGCCCCTGCGGGAGCAGCCGGTGCCTGGAGCTCCAGCGCACTCTTGATGACCAGCTTGCCGCGGTGTGTCCACAGGCCTGAGGAAATGCGCTCGCCACCCAGGGTGTCCTGGTCGGCGACGTGCGTGAGCGTCATTCGCCGACCACCGTCTCGAGCACCTGCTGCAGCTTGATACGCACCTGGCCATCCGACAGGCGGATGTGGCCAGAGCCATGCTCCTTGAACATGGGCGGGTAGGCCAGGTCGATGGCCGCCTCGGCGATCCGCAGCAATTCTTCCCGCGACGCATACCGAATCCTCGACAGCATGTGCGGCCGAAAGGGCTTGCTTAGCCCCATCGGAAGTCCTCGACCTCGTCCGAGTCGACCGGCTGCGCCTCGGCACACAGCCCATAGCGAAAGGCGTCTGGGGCGTGGTCCTCAACCTTCTTGCCAGCCACCACGTCGGCCACGTCCTCGGGATCCAGCGGATCCATGACCAGCGTCGGCAGTGAGCGCACCAGGTTCGGCGCGCGGCCCTCGAGCACCTGCACACGCGGCGGCCCCTGGTCATGCGCCAAGGCCCGTCTGCAGATCGCCCAGCCCTGTTTTCTCGAATTCATGCCCGGTACCAGCGGACCCACGCCACAGCCTGCATACACCGCGGCAATACTTGGCCGCTGCTGCTCCGTCCTGGCGTTGAACATCGATGGGTCGAGCACCACCTGCACCGCCGCCTCCGCATCGATCACCTTGCGGATCGCCTCCGCCTGCTGCTCATCCCTGAGCCCGGCGGCGTACATCTCGCGATACACATAGATCCTGCGATCCTCGGGACACCTGGCAAACCACAGCGCGCAAAACGGCACCGCGAAGCCGTAATCCACGGCCACCCACCTCGGCCAGTCAGCAGGAATGTCGAACGCTGGGCACACATGCACCCGTGGGCTCCACTCGGTGAAGTACATGCCCTCGGCCGCCACCCACTGGCCCAGCCGCAAACGCCTGTATAGATAGCCCTGCAACGAGTCGAGCGTGCTGATGTAGTTCGCACCGAACTCGGTCCACTCCCCCGATTGCTGATCGAACAACGTCGGGTTGTCCTTGTGCTCGGTCTCCAGCAACAGCGTCGTGCCCTGATCACAACGCGCCTTCAGCCAGTGCTGCGGATAGGTCGGGTTGCAGTCGGCGAGCAGCTGCTGGTAGCCCAGCACGCCATTCCGCAGGCCGCGTAGCAGCATGCCCCAGTCATCGAACTCGAGCTCGGTGGCCTCCTGGACGTACACCATGTCGAACTCGGTCGAGCCGATCTTCTCGGCATCATCCAGGCCAGCCACCATCACCCGCGCGCCACTGGGATAGCGGTACTCCTGATCACCCTCGTGAAAACGCGCCGCGCCTGGCTGCGGCAGCACCTTCTGCTCGAAGGTGACCATGGCCGATTGGGTCAGCGATCGCCGCACTTTTCTGACCATCGCCGCGCGAATCGGCAGCTGCATACACACCAGGTTCAATTTCTCGAGACAGGCCCTCGATTTACCCGTCCCCGCAGGCCCAGATAGCACCACTTCACGAGCCGTACAACGCATCAATTCGCGCGCCGCACCATACGGTCGATACGGCCGCTCACCCGGCTCGGCAGCGTCAGCAGTCTGGATGGTCAGAGACATGTGCTGGGGTGTTCCGGCAATGTGTTCCGCGTGTTCCCGGTTTTGGTTTGGTCAAAATTGAGTGCCTGGAAATTGGGGTTTATGTTTCGCGCGGGCCGCGCGCGGCGGGGGCATGTGGTGCCTGGGGGCCGCCTCGCGTGGGCGATCCTCTGTCGCGCGCAATGCGCACCGCTAGGCTCGTTCGTAAGCTCTGCTAGCGCCAGTCTTCAGATGCGCGGCCGCTAGCGTTGAGATTGAATCCCTTACTCTGCTACAGAGTGCACGGCAGCGCCCAGCACCTCGGCCGGGTCAAACCCGGACACCGCCTTGATTACTTGACTAACCGCAAGGTCGACTTTCTCGCGGTACTTATCGGGCGCCCTAGCTTTCAACAGCAGCGTAAGTAACGCGTCCGAGTATTCAATCTTGCGGTCAGTACCAACAGGTTCACCGTGCCAGTAACTAGTGCGCTCATAAGGTGAACCCTCAACCCCACGGCGCCAAGCTTCACGCTCTAATACTTCTGTGGCTGCGACATCTGCCGCTCTAAAGGCGGCCGCAAACTCATCATCATTTTCCTGCCAGCTATAAATGCTCGACCGTCCGCATCCGGCTAACTGTGCGGAGTAACCAACGTTTCCATACTGAGCGTAATACTCAAGAAACGCGCGCTTAGCTTGTGCAACGCGTCTACGGTTAAGCACCCGGCGAGGTATCTTCGGCTTAGTCACACTGGCACACTGCAACAAAAAACCCCGACCGGAGCTCCGGCGGGGTTATGACTGGGCATGCGCTATCGCTCTGGGCGCCAATCGTGACACGCTCGGCCACAGCGTGCAAGCCGGGCCCTTGTGCTGCCCTATAGCCGTTGGTTATATTGCTGTCGCCGCGCCGCTGTGGCGCGAGACCTTCTGTGGAGCAAGCACAGATGCATAACCCGTATTTCGCGGACTTTGACTCGGACGGCACCGCTGCTGTCTTCGTTCACACACCGGACCCGAAGGCCGAGCCGGAAGTGCTGTGGCGATTGGCTGGCCATACCACGCTTGACGTAGCTACGGCGCTGGCCGAGCGTATGAACGCGGACCATCAAGCTCAGATGCGGCGCGACAGCGCAGCCATGCGCGAGAACTTCCGATGAGCGGCGCCTATCGCGAGCATGGCTTTGTCGAACTGCTGACGCCGGACGGCTACAACCCCAAGACCAAAAAAGGCCGCGCGCGCGGCTATGCCACCGCCATTCTGCACTTGGCACCGGGCAACCTGTCCGGCTTCGAAGTGTGCGGCGGTCTGTGGAGCGAAGAGAAGCCGGCTGGCCGCTCGGAGGGTTGCACGCTTGGCTGCCTGAATACCGCCGGCCATGGCGGCATTATCAAAGTCGGCGAGACCACAAACGAGGTTCAGCTAGCACGGGTTGCGCGCACGCGCCTGCTGTTCGAACAGCGAGACGTGTTTATGGCGCTGCTCGTCAAGGCCATTGAGACACACGTACGGCGCGCCGTACGCAAGGGGTTGACGCCGGTCGTGCGACTCAACGGCACGTCCGATTTGCCGTGGGAGCGCATGCCGCTGCAGTGGAACGGGCGCCGCTACCCGACTGTGATGGCTATCTTCCCGGGCATTCAGTTCTATGACTACACCAAAAACCCCGGCCGCGCGATCGCCTATGCCTTGGGCGCCATGCCAGCTAACTACCATCTGACATTCAGCCGCTCGGAGTCGAATGGCCGTCAGGTGCGCGATGTCCTGGCCGCCGGCGGCAATGTCGCTGCTGTGTTCAGCGCCCACCTGCCAGCCGAGTTTGACGGTCGCGCCGTCGTCAACGGCGATGCTGACGACTTGCGGTTTTTGGATCCGGCCGGCGGTGTTTGGGTTGGTTTGAAGGCCAAGGGTCGCGGCCGCCGTGATACCTCGGGGTTTGTGGTCCGCGACTATGTGCCGGCGCCCGTTGCGGCGCCGGTGACTGTGCAGGTGGCCGCGTGATGGCCGCCGAACATGTGCACGTGAGCCCCACCGGCACGCTTACCCGCTGTACGTTCGCGGACCTTGACGCGGACACGGAAGCCGAGCAGCTAACCGCCTATCTGGCCGCTATCGGCCTGCCGGACGAGGGTGAACTGGCGTTTTTGCGTCGCGCGGTCTTGCGCGCGGCGAGTCGGCTAGATGTGCCAATCGCCACCCGCCCGACCTGCTTGTACTGGCTAGCCGAAGGCGACTGCGACGACTACCGCTTTTGGCTGCGGCCGCTGCGCGCCGGCCAGCCGGGCCCCGGCGCGTTCGTATGTGGCGCGCACATCGTCGACTTTTTTGGCGACGCGCCCGAGGAGCACCCGCGCGAGTGGCTGCTGCATGAGTGGTTACCCGGCGCATGAGTCGACCGGCTGTGCCAATCGCCAGTCGAAACGCCCTCGCGGGCGTCGCCGGGACCTGACCTACCCGGCCTGAAGACGACAGGTCAACGAGGAGATAGCTCGTATGGACAAGTTTGTGTGCCTCACGCTCATGGTCGACCCTGACGACGTCGCCCACATCGGCCCGACGCTGCGGCCGATGCAACTCGCAGCGCTGGTGCGCGCCCGCCTGCTGGAGATTCTTGACGAAGAGGACGACGCCGAACTGGCCACCCGCCTGGAGGTGCAGCCATGACTGACCAGTACCTGGTCGACTACACCGTTCGCAACATCACCACCGGTGACGAGGAAGACATCCGCGTCCTCGAATTGACCGACGACGAGATAAGCAGCTTCCCGGCCGAGGTGCGCGAGCAAATTCGCGCCATCATCCGCGCGCAGGGTTTCACCACGCCCGAAGGCGTGACCACCGGCCGCATCCAAACGTCGTGGGCCGATGATCAAGACCAGATTCTGGCGCTCCTGCTGCCGTACATCACCGATCGCGCGCTGTACGACGCCGACTACACCGCGTGGGAGGCGCGCCTGCTAGGCGGCAACGTCACCGATGTCTACCCACCCGAGGACGTCGCCGAGCGCGTGCGCGCCATCCTCGGCGAGGCGCTCGAAGGCGCCATCGAAAATTGGGCCGAGGGCTTCTGGGAAGAGTTCACCTCGGCCACCACCAAGGCCGACATCCTGCGCCACTTCGGCGGCTACATCGAATCGGTCCTGGAGACCGTGGGCGACGAGCAAGAGTACAGCCGGCCGTTCATGGCCCGCGAGGAGGCCGAGGCATGAGCCAGGCACTGCACTTCGAAGATGGCACGCCGATCTATTGCGAGTGGACCGAGGATGGCCCGGACAAGGCGCTGTTTTGGGCGTGCGGCCAGCCGGCCACGTTCGACGATGCCGCGCATGACGCGTGGTACTGCCACGAGCATCAGCCACTGCGCACGGTCGATGGCGCCGAGTATTTCGTGCGCCACGCGACTGACGGTGGCGGCTGGGACGTGTATGCCGCCAACGGCGCACGGCTGACGGAGGAGCCAGTCGACGACTGGGGCGGCGCTTCACATGCGGATGGCATCCGCGTTATCCGCGATCACGTCCTACGCCACGGGCTGCCGAAACAGCCATGAAGTACCAGGCAGAGCGCCGTGAAGGCGCCTGGCACGTCGTCGACTCTAGCGGCCAATCGGTCGGTATCTATGGCGCCGGGTCTACCGGCGCCACGACCGCCATGGCCGCCGCCGAGGCGCTCAATAGCCAGCGTGCCGTCCCTTCGACCAGGCGTGCCAATCGCCAATCCGAAGGGACCAGCTGGCTGCGTGCCTGGCGCACCGAGCACCACCTCAGCCAGGGTGCCCTCGGCGATCTCCTCGGCGTCCACTGGCTGACTGTCCAGCGCTGGGAAGCCGGCCAGCGTGCTGTGCCGCCTTTTTTGAAACTGGCGCTCGAGCGCTTAGAACAAACCCTGGAGGTACCCGCGTGAACAACACCACACCGAATCCGCTCGTCGCATTCCTGGTCTACTGCCTGGTTGCGCTAGCCCTGATGGCTGGCACGCTGCTGATCCTGGCGCGACACTAGGAAGGACGCCAGCCTAGCGCCTGAGCCATGCGGTACACCGCCTGATCGACTGACATCGACGTCATCTGCAACCGCCGCCTGCGCCACTCGGCCAGGCGGTTTTGCATGCGGAAAATCTCGAGCGTCGATGTCCAATCAAGTGGCAGCTTGTCTGCCGCGGCCTCGAGATCAGCCAACACCAGCACCAGGCTGGCGCGCTTGCCGGAGCCACCACCGTGGCCATTGAGCGTGCCGGTGCCGCCCTCAGCAGCACTCTGGAGCTCTGGCCAGTGGTGTAGCCAATAGGCAATCTCTTCGGGCGAATAATCAGCCGCGTCGGTCATTCCGCTTCGTCCCCGTACCGACAGCACACGTTGTTGCCGCGGCCCTTGGAAAGGGGCGCCAGCAGCGGCAACAACTTGTGCGTCACCCACCTACGTGAAAGGCAGGCAAACTGATGTGTTGCCTTCACTTCAGTCGTTCGTAAGAACGACCGCGCACGCGCACGCACGCGGGAGGCGAATACGATGCGTTGCCAGGCAACACATGGCTTTGATCTTGTCAGGCGGTCCACCACGGCTCCTCGCGTTGCCCACCTGTTGCCCGCCCAGACGTGTTGCCCAGCTTTACTCCATACAGATGCTCGCGGCCTTTTGTGCCTACTAAGACGAAGCGATCATTGCGGCTGAGCATATCGGAGATGTTCGTTCTGTTGTAGTCAAGGTCTCTCGCTATCTGGCTGGGTGACTGTGCGCCCATTCTCGTCAGATGCAGCCACACGCGGTCTTCCATCGACATCTTCTCGCTGGCTTCCAGTTCGACGAACTCACCTGGTCGTGCACGCCGAATGCTGAATAGTCCTGCAGCGTCGAAGTCGAAGGCACCGATCCACATCGGGTGCTTGGCAACATCGTTGCGCTTGATCAAGTCGAGCGCGACACCCATCGGTCCGCGCAGCTTCTCCTGAGCCATCATGCGTACGATCAAATCAGCTGCCGCGTCGAACATCTGTGAACCAAACAGATGCGTCGGATCGGCGCGCGGGCTGTGCGCCAGGGCAAACCACGCTGCGCCAAAGCTGTTGAGCGTGTTGCAGTAGGCGTTGACGACATCATCATCATTCAGGCTGCCTGGACCTGCGCGCGACAGCGAATCAACCAGGATGCAGCCGTTGCCGTTGCGGTCCAAATAGCGCTGAATCGTCGGCGCGACTTCCTGCAAGGTGCGCCCGCGGGCGTTGATCGTGTCGATTGGCCGCTCGCGATCAAGACCGAGTATCTCGTTGATGTTGCCGAGCCGATTGGCCACGCTCTTGGCCGAACGCTCCAGATTGACCACCAGTACCCGGCTTTGCTGCACCGGCCAGAGCTCGGCAACGCCAGCGTCGATCGACACGCCCATCGTCCACAGCACATAGCTCTTGCCGAAACCAGGCGGGGCGAAGGCGATCGTGCCACCGTCTTGCAGGATGTATGGCTTGAGCACGAACTGCGGCTCGCTGCGCTCGAGTGCGCCAGCCATGGCCAGCGGCGCCAGATCGTCCAGGTAGGCGTCACGCAGCCCATCGCAGAACTGATCGAGATCGTCCTTCAGATACGTGAGCGGGTAGTCCGGACGCTCCGGGCGCGCCTTCGACGGCCGACCGCCAATCAGTTTGGTGTACGCCGAATTGGCCAGCCGCGTGCGGTCGGCGTCACGCCCAACATTGAACGTGTCGTAGGCCAGCGTCACCCCACCTACGGCGATGCGCACCTCGGCGTGGAAGCCAGTCCGCTCCTGGCGCGGGCCGAGCGCCGAGAACACCAGCTGCAGGTCGCCCACGCTGCGCACACGGCGAAGCTCGTCGCGCCCACAGTGGAAGTAGCCGACACTCACCACGGCGCTCGCTGCCAGGCTTGCGGCACTTGCGGCTCGGGCTCCGCTACGGGCTCGGCTGAGGGCTCAGCCCGCGACCGCTCCAGCGCGAGTGCGTCGTTGTGCAGTGCCAGCAGGTGCTCGTACTCGAGCGGGTCGAGCGTCCGCTTGGCCAGCGAGCCGACGGGTCCCCAGGACGGATCGCACGCCGGCCCCGCGGGCAACTCCTCGGACGGGCTGGGCCCGTCGTGCTTGGCGCGAAGCTCCTCGAGACGATTGTGGACGAACAGCCACCGCCGGCGGCTCGCTTCGCTCACGAGGCTGCCTCACGCCACAGCGCACCCTCCACCGAAGGCACCTCGCCATCAGCACCGCCGTCCATGTAGCGCAGCTGCAGGTCAACCTGCCGCAGTGCCCGCGCCAGGGCCTCTGGATAGACCTGCACGTGGCCTTGCCGCTCGAGGCTGGCCAGCGCAGCGTGCTGCAGCGCCAGGGCTTCCTGGCGGCTCAGAATGAGCCATGGCCGACGATCGTGGCCGCGGGTCGTCATGACACAAACCGCCGCAGCGAGTGCAGGTCCAGGCCATGCTCGGCAGCCACATTGCGAATCGCTTGCTCGGCCAGCGGGCTGGGCAGCGTCTTGCCTGTTTCCCAGTTACTGAGTGTGTTGGTGGCGACGCGCAGATAGAAGGCAAAGTCGCGCTGGCTCATGCCCAGTGCACGGCGGATGGCGCGCACACGGATCGACGAGTGCTGAAGCCTTGAGCGTTTGGAAGACGGCCACTCAGCGACGCTCATGCGCGCG
>Ga0066905_100000361_pt1 | contig 12039 bp, 8 predicted proteins | sample PanSoiMetaPlot36_FD_67483 | JGI IMG/M metagenome (GOLD analysis project Ga0066905, IMG submission 67483) | Tropical forest soil microbial communities from Panama analyzed to predict greenhouse gas emissions - Panama Soil Plot 36 (version 2) | ecosystem: Environmental > Terrestrial > Soil >... | reverse complement strand
TTGGTCTTGGCCTTGGGGGCCATGCCGCTGAACCACTCGTCCTCCACGCGCGAACGATAGAACCCGCCGCTGAATTCCACCGGCGTGCCCACGTCCACCACGCAGGCCGGATTTGCCACGCTGGTGAAGTCCTTGTTGCTTGCCCAGGAGAGCCAGGTCTCGACCTTGCACGAGCCGGCGGCGGAGACTTCGGACGTGTCGACGACATAGGCGGCGCCGGCGGCGCGGGCCTGGCCCGACAGCGACAGTACAGCCGCGACCACGCAGCAGCCGCTTACGAGCGCCGCTCGTGCGCTCGCCCGCGCGTGGCGCGTGCTGAAAGGTCCGAACATCGTCGCCCCCGAGCGAGTCCAACCGAAATCACACCTCGATGGTGGATAATGGCAATTTGCCGGCTTATGCGGGGAGCGCGGCCGCGTGCGAGGGGCGAATTCCCAGCGCTGTGGCATTGGCGCCACGTTCGCGTTGCGCGGTCACCGGGTCGTGGCAATGAGCTCGAGCACGGCCTGCGCGACGGCGGCAGGCGCCTCCTGCGGCAGGTTGTGACCGACCTTCGGGACGATCCGGTGCTGATAGGGACCGGTGAAGAAGGCGGCGTGTTTGAGCGAGCTTTCCGGCGCCGACAGCGCGTTGTCGGCGCCGTGCAGCACGACGGTCGGCACCGTAATGCGGGGCTGCGCGGCGAGCCGCTGCTCGATCGGCGCCAGGCTCGGATCGCCTGGCGCGTAACCGTAGCGGCACCGATACGAATGGATCACGACGTCGACGAAGTCCGGATTGTCGAACGATGCCGCGGTCCGCTCGAAGATCGCGTCATCGAATTGCCAGGTCGGCGACCACGACCGCCAGATAAACTTGCAGAAGGCGTGCCGGTTGGCGGTCAATCCGGCGCGGCCGCGCTCGGTGTGGAAGTAGTATTGATACCAGAGCCGCTGCTCGTGCTCCGGTGACGCCGGCTTCGCCGATGCAGCGACGTCGTGCACGTTGTAGCCGTTGGCCGACATCAGGCCGCGCACGCGGTCCGGCCACAGCGCCGCGACGACGCAGGCGGCGCGGCCGCCCCAATCGTAGCCGGCGAGCACCGCGCGCGCGATGCCGAGCGCGTCCATGAGCTCCCCGAGATCGTTGCCCAGGGCCGCCTGCTCGCCGGAGCGCGGAGTATTGGGATGCAGAAAGCGTGTCGGCCCGAAGCCGCGCAGGTAGGGCACGATCGTGCGGCAGCCGGCAGCGACGAGCCGCGGCACCACGTCGTCATAGGTGCGCGGATCGTACGGCCAACCATGCATGAGGAAGACCGGGACCCCGTCGCTCGGACCGCTGTCCTCGTAGGCGATGTCCAGCACGCTGGTATGAATGCGTTTTGTCTCGGCAGCCATCACGCCCTCCTGGTGCCGGAAGCGATCCAGAACGCCACCGGAATTGCAAGGCCGCCGGCGAAGCATAAGGCCGTGCCCGCTCCGCGACGCGGTCATGGGCCGCTCGTTCGAAATCGCGAAACGCGTCGAGATCGACCGGCGGCTCGCTCATGTGGATGATGATACCGGATGCAGCGCGAAATTGGCGCTACGTCTCGCCCTTGCGCTCCTGCTCCTCGCGCTCGCGCAAATAATCTTCAGTCGTGCGAGTCTTCGGGCGCGGCGGGGCGCCGTAGGGATCGAACTCCTGCTCGGTGATCGCGATCACGCGGCAGTCCTCGCACATCTTGATCACGTCGAGGCGCTGCGCAGAATTCTGGAACATCCAATGCTTGCCTTCGAGCTTGGCGGTGACGCGCTCGATCGTGCTCTTGACGCCGAACGGCTTGCCGCAGCGGATGCAGTGGAACGGCTCCTCCTGCTTAAGCACGCGCGCGGTTGCGGTGGCGGCGCGGAAATCGAGCTGCGGGGTGAGCGTGATCACCTTCTCCGGGCAGGTGGCCTTGCACAGCTCGCACTGCACGCAGGCGTCCTCGGCGAAGCGCAGCATCGGCCGCTCGGGGTCGTCGATGAGCGCGCCGGTCGGGCAGGCCGATACGCAGGCGAGGCAGAGCGTGCAGCCCTCGACGTTCACGTCGACCTTGCCGAACGGCGCGCCTGCGGGCAACGTGATCACGTCGACCGGCGCCGGCGCGGCTCGTTGCAGCTCGCGTAGCGCAAGCCGCATGACGTCGCGCTTCGCCCCGACGCCGAGGAAGCTCGCGGGACGCGGGGCGGGCGCGGCAATCTCGATCGCGCGCAGCGTCGCGCCGAGTGCGTCGGGATCGTCGGTCTCGATCGTGGCGGCGCGGCCCGCGCCGAAGCCGAGCCCTGCGAGGATCGGCTCGGCGAGCGCAAGCGTCTTCGCAAGACCGGTCACATCGTGGCGCGGCTTCGCGCGCAGCAACAACCGCATGGCCGACGCGCCATAGGCGAAGCCCGCGGCGATGGTCTCGAGACCCACCTGGGTGATCTCGTTGACCGCGAGCGGCAGGACATGGGCGGGCAAGCCGTCGCCGAAGCGCGCCAGCGCGTCGATGAGCGGCGTGCCATGGGCATCGTCGTGCAGCAGCACGATCGGCGGCCGCGTGCCACCGGCGTCGCGATAGGTCGTGAGCAGCGCACGCAACTTGCGCATCAGCGCGTCCGCCGGCGGCAGCGCGTAGGACGCGGCGCCGGTCGGGCACACCGCCGCGCACTGCCCGCAACCCGCGCAGATATGGGCGTCGATGGCGACGTGGTCGCCGGCGGGCGCGATCGCGCCGGTCGGGCAGAGATCGAGGCAGCGCGTGCAACCGATGATCTTCGAGCGCGAATGCGCACAGAGGTCCTCGGTGAAAGTAACGTAGCGCGGCTTGTCGAACGTGCCCACGAGGTCGCGCGCCTTGAGCACTGCCTTGAGCACCGCGGCGCCGTCGGCCGGATCGGCGCGCAGATAGCCGTCGCGCAGGTCGGACGCCGTGAACAGCGGCGCGCCGCCCGACATGTCGAGCACGAGATCGCAGTGCGACACCGCGCCGTCGCGGGCCGTCGAGAAGACGAACGCGCCGCGCGACGATGGCGCCGGCTGCGCATAGCGATCGACGGTGAGCTCGAATGCGCCAAGGTGGCCTATGGCAGTGCGGATCGCGCCCGTCACCACCGGAAAGTCCGTCACCCGCGGCGGCGCCACGTCGGCCGGCGGCTTTATCAGCACCGTCACGTCGAGGTGGTCCTTGAGCAGGCTCGCCGCCTCGATCGCCCGCTCGTCGCAGCCGTAGATCAGAATGACGCCTTCGCTGGTGAAGGTCTCGTACGGAATCTCGGGCACGGGTTCGGCGGCGGCCGCGAGCAGTGCCGCCATCTTGGGGCCGGCCGCGCCGGCGTCCTTCGACCACCCGGCGGTCTCGCGGATGTTCACGTAGCTGATGCCGGGCCTGTTGTCGGAGACCTCCGAGAACAGCGGCGCTTCCTGGGTGCAGGCGGTGATCAGCGGCGCGTCGCCCGCCGCCGCGGCGCGGAACTTGTCGAGCTCGGCCCGGCAGAGCTGATGCGCGCCCACCACCTCGGCGCCGCGGCAGCCGCGCTTCACCGCGTCGATGTCGAGCGGCATCGTGTCTTCGCACGAGCAAATGACGATTTTCGGCGGCCGATCGGCCATACGCTATCCCGGCTATCTGGCCCCCGTGCGTATCACGTTATAAGTATTCCAAACAACTTACGCGACCCCCGACCCCTCGCCGAGGACCAAATGCCGCCGGAGACGCGCCTGCGAACTTCGTCCAGACCCGTGCTCGATCTGCCACCGCCGTTCCGGCTGGTGACCTTGCGGGAGGTCGGGGATGCCTTTGCCCATGCCGCCAGCGTCGCGGCGGAGGAGGGCGCGGGCACGCTGGTCTTTGTCGGGCGCTTTGACCTGGCGGAATTCGCCGTCGTGCTGGAGCCCGAGGAGCCCCTCAGGACGGCGCGGCGCGCGCTCTATGCCGGGCTCACCGCGCTCGCCGATGCACTCGCGGTGCATGCGCCCCCCGAGAAGCCCATTACCTTCGACTGGCCCGATGCGGTCCGCGTCGACGGCGGGCTGGTGGGCGGCGCACGTCTCGCCTGGCCCGAGCGCGCCGACGAGAACGCGCCGCCGGCTTGGCTCGTCTTCGGTGCCATGATCCGCACCGTGGCCATGGGCGACGAGGAGGCGGGGCTGCGACCGCTCTCGTCGGCGCTCGAGGACGAAGGCTTCGACGGCCTCGGCTCGGGCGCGCTGGTCGAGAGCTTCGCGCGCCACCTCATGGTCGCGATCGACACCTGGCAGGAACAGGGCTTCGGCGAGGTCGCAAGAAATTATCTCGCCAGGCTTGCACCGGAAAGCGGTGTGCGGCGCGACATCGACGACAACGGCGACCTGCTGGTCAGGCGCATGGGGAGGGTCGACGCCGAACACCGTTCGCTCGTGCGCGCGCTCGCCACACCGTCCTGGCTCGATCCTGCGACCGGGGGGCCGCGTCGGTGAAGCTCTTGCGCACCATCCGGCTCGATCCGTCAGACACCTTCGTGTTCGAACGCCCTGCCGAGCCCGGCGAGTGGGCGGTGTCGGGTGCTTTCCTGTTCTCCGATGCCGATCCCGATGCCCTCGACGGCAAGCCGCGTGCGGCCTTCCGTTCCGGATTTTTGGGCGTGCCGTCGCTCGGCTGGTCCACGCTGGTACAGATCGTGGAGGCGAGCGCGGAGGATCGCGCGGCGCTCGTGGACGAGTTGGCGAAGGAGATGCACGAGCGGCTCGGTGCGCCCAATCTCGCTGCCGCGCGCGCCGCCGCGGAGGAGGAGGTCGCGTTCGCGGCCTCGCTCTGCGATCATCCCAGGGACACGCTGATCGCCGTGCGCCGCACCTTCGAGGACGGCACGATCCGCGAGGCCTTCCGCACCTTGCATCCGCGCGGCGGCCGCAAGCCGATGCGGGCGTTCTCGTTCCTCGAGGTCGAGGGCGAAGAGGAGCCGGGCGAGACGGTGGACCTTGCCAAGCTGGCGAAAGGTGAGCGCGGCGAGCAGTAGTACCTGCGTCCGGCGAAAGCGCCCATCTCTCCGGTATCATCATCCCTCCCCGTTCGTCTGCGGGCGCGACGTTGCAATTTTGCAAAAGAGCCACCGCAAGGCCGCATCGGCGCCCCATTCCTCTTCGCGAAATGACGGGCAGAGACCATCTGGGCTTGTGCGTAGGAGAGAACGATGGGGACTCCGACGTGCGGAGCGCGCCAACGCATTGTTTGTGTCGGCAAAACCACCGTCCTCGTGACTGCTCTGCTGCTCGGCCCCTTCATCTGTCCGCCCCTCGGGACTCAATCCGCACTGCCGGACCCGGTGGCAAAAGCCGCGACCAAGGCAACCAAGGCCGCCAAGCCTCGCACGCCTCCCAAGAGCGTCGTCGAGCCGACAGGCGCCAAGACGCCGGCGGCGCCTCGACAGGCCAAGATGCTCGATCTCGCCAAGGTCGATCCTCTGGAGCTCGATCCCACACAGGTCGATCCCAAGAAGCTCGATGCGCGGACACCCAACGCCTGGATCGCGCTCGGCCTGTTGGAACTGCGCGGCGGCAATCTTGCCGGCGCGCAGGCGAGCTTGGAGCGCGCGATGGCGCTGGGCGACCAGCGCCGCAACAAGGCTGCTGTCGCCGCGGCCGCACTCGCCTTGGGCCGAATGCATGCCGGCCGCTTACGCTTCTTGGGGACTGAAGCGAGAAATGTGGCCGCGTTCGGCGCCCGCCCTGACGATCAGCTGACCGAGTCCGTCCGGCTCGAATTCGAGAAAGCCAAGGCCTTGTTCGAGAGAGCGCTCGCCCTCCACGAGGCTTTGGACCGCAAGGACGCCATGGCTGCCGACTATTCCCGCCTGGGCGACCTGTACAGCACCACCAAGGACTTCGATCAGGCCCAGGCGATGATCGGACAATCGCTGGCCCTCAACACGGCCTTGCAGCGCAAGAAGGAGATGGCCGGGAATTATCGCGCTCTGGCCGAGACGCACCGCTACGACCTCGACCAGGCCGAAGCCCTGCTCAAGCAAGCCGTCGCCCTCCACGAAGCCCTGGGGCTCAAGGAGGAGATGGCCACGGACTACGAGAAGTTGGGTGCCATCAACACGATGCGTGGTGAGCCCTACGAGGCGGAGCGGTTCTACAAGCAGGCCCTCGCTCTTGCCCCAGCGCGCAACCGGATCAGCGTACTCCGCGCGCTGGAGCGGCTCTATTGGGATCGCAACGATCCCGGCCAGGCCGCCGAGATGAAAGAGGAAGTCAGCGCAATCGACAAGGAACGCGAGAAGGACGGCGGTGGACGCATGCTCCTCTTCAGCTCGCGCCTGGGCTTGTTCGTGAGCGGCTTTGCCGCGAAAGACCAAATCGAGGCGCTGGAGAGGGTTGTGCCGATGGAAAAAGCGCTCGGCCATCGGGTCGGCTTGGCCACCAGCTACACTCTCCTGGGCCTGCATTACGGCCAGCGCGCTGAGATCGATGAGGACAAGCGTGCCGAGTTCGAGGGGCGGGCAGAAGCGATGTTGAAGGACGCGCTGGCGCTCAACGCGAGTTTGGGGCGCGAGGACGCGATGGCCCACGCTTATCGTGAGCTTGCTCTCATCCGTGACAAGCGCGGCAATCTCGACCAGCTCGAGGCGACGCTCAAGGACGCGCGTGCGCTGCATACGAAGCTGGGGGACGAGCGCAGTATGGCTCAGCTCTACCTTTCACTCGGCCACAACAGGAAAAACCGAGGCGACAACGCTCGGGCCTGCGCTTATTGGCGCGACGGCGCGCTGGCCTACTCCGATGACCGAAGGCTGGTCGACGCGCTGAACCACAATAATTGTGCCACCACGCAATGAGAGGCTCGACGTGATCGCCGTGTAAATGGGCTTGTTCATGACGGATAGCGGATCGTGGGGTTGAGGTAGCGATGGAGAGCGACGATGTTGGGATGCTCGACGGTAATGCTGCATGTGCCCGCGCTCGCATTGGCGCTGCTCGGGCTCGTGTTGCAGGGCGCAGCGGTGGACGCGCAGGAGCGCCCCAAGGTCGAAATCGTTCCCCTCATCGCCCACGCACGCGATGTCAGCTCAGCCGCCTTCTCGCGCAATGGCACCCACGTGCTGACGGGCGGCGAGGACGGCACATTGAAGCTCTGGGATATTGCGACGACGCGGCTCGTGCGGACCTTTGCCGGCCATAAGGGCGACATTACCGCAGTCGCGCTCGCGCCGGAGGGTACGCGTGCGCTGTCGGGCAGCAAGGACAAGACGATCAGGCTCTGGGAGGTTGCCACTGGACGGCTGATCCGCACCATCTACGCGCACTTGGACGCAGGCGACGAGGTCAGCTCCGTGGGGTTCTCACCCGACGGCAAGTACCTGCTGTCGAGCAGCCGGGGAGAGGGCGCGGCCAAGCTGTGGAACGCGGAGAGCGGCCGGCTCGTGCGGATGTTTCAACACGCCAAGGGGTCATTGCGCGCCGGCGTCACCTCGGCCGTGTTCTCGCCCGATGGCACCCGCGTGGCGACAGGTGGCGCGGGCGACAAGATCGTGAACGTGTGGAATACAGAGACCGGGCAGCTCGTCCAAACCTTTGGAGAGGCCCCCTCGGCCTTCATCTACCGCGTCAAGCTCGCGTTCTCGCCCGATGGCGCCCGCCTTCTGGTGGGCGACAACACGTCGTTGAAGGTGTGGGACGCAGCGAACGGAACGCCGATCCACACTCTGGGGACTCGTGGCCTGGGAGGACACGGTACAGCGTCGGTCGCGTTCTCCCCAGATGGAGCTCTCGCGCTGGTGAGCGACCGCGACAACGGTCTGGTGTTCTGGAGCGTGCAGACGGGCCAATCGGTGCGGACCTTCAAGCCGAGGCTCTCGACACACATCGCGATTTCGCCCGACGCCACGCGTGTGCTCTCGCAGGAAGGGCTCAAACATCTCAAGTTGTGGGATGTTGCAAGCGGTCAGCTGCTTCACACCTTCGAAGGGCGCTCCAACGGCGTTGCCTCCGTGGCGACGTCGCCGGACGGGACCCGTCTCCTCACGGTCGACAACAAGGTGAGGCTGTGGGACGCCGCGAGCGGCCGGTTGGCGCGCACGATCGAAGAACGGGTCGCCAACTCTGTCGTCTTCTCACCGGACGGTGCCCGGCTGCTTGCGGGCAGTCACAACTCCCTCAAGCTGTGGGACGTGGTGAGCGGGCAGCTCATCCGAGGCTTGAAGACACCCTCCGCCTTCAAAGTCGCATTCTCGCTTGATGGCACCAAGTTGTTCGCAGCTGGCCGGGACCGTGCGGTCGCCCAGTGGGACGCGGCCACCGGCCAATTGGTTGACAGATTTGAAGCAGAATCGAGCGACGCAGCTTCCGGCAAAGCCGGCTCCAGCTCGGCAAAATCGAGTGGTCTGGACTGGGTTGCGTTCTCGTCTGACACGACCCGGTTGCTTTCCAAGCGCGGCTACGACGAGCCGCTCAAGGTATGGGATGTGGCAAGCGGACAGGTGGTCCACTCCGTCGGAGGGCGCGCTACGAACTTCCTCCAATCGGTCGCGTTCTCGCCCGACGGGGCGCAGGTCGTCTCGGGTCACACCGACGGGGCGGTCAAGCTTTGGGAGGTCGCAAGCGGCCGCCTCATCCGTACCTTATGGCACGCGAGATCGGTCGACGCGGTCGCTTTCTCGCGTGACGGAACCAGGCTGCTCTCGGGAAGCGCCGACACGACCGTCAAGCTGTGGGATGCGACGACCGGACAGTTGGTTCGCACTTTCGAAGGGCACTCCTCCTCCGTCAGATCGGTTGCGTTCTCACCCGACGAAAAGCGCGTGATCTCCGGCAGCTACGACACCACGGCCCGCGTTTGGGACGCGGCGACGGGCGAGCTGCTTGCGCTGCTGCTTACGGCCGACGAGGACGAGTGGCTTGCCATCACACCGGAGGGGTTCTTTGACGCCTCGGCCAAAGGCGCCGAGCTGCTGACCGTCGTCCGCGGTCTCGAGGCCTTCGGCATCGACCAGTTCTACCAGGCCCTCTACCGCCCCGATCTCGTGCGCGAGAAGCTCGCTGGGGATCCCAGCGGCAAGGTGCGAGACGCCGCCGCCAGGCTCGACCTTGCCAGCCTCACCGACAGCGGCCGCGTGCCCAACGTCGCCATCACCTCGCACAAGGCGCTGGACAGCTCGGCCGTCGATCTCGTCACCCTGGAGGCACGGCTGGCCGACCGGGGCGGCGGCATCGGTCGCGCCGAGTGGCGCATCAACGGCATCACCGTAGGTGTGGTCGAGCAGGCCGCCGGCGCCGCGGGTGAGCCCATCACGCTGAAGCAGGCCATGGCCCTCGATCCCGGCGAGAACACCATCGAGCTCACCGCCTACAACGGCGCCAACCTCGTCGCCTCGGTCCCAGCGCGCGTTACGATCACCTGGACCGGGAGCGAGCCCACGGCGCCGCCTCGCCTCTACGTGCTGGTGGTCGGCATCAACGACTACCTCGACGCCGACCTGAAGCTCACTTACTCGGTCCCCGACGCCAAGACGCTGGGCGCCGCCCTGAAAGAAGCGGGAAAGGGCTACTACGAGGACGTGATCGTCAGCCAAGTCCTCGACCGGGATGCGACGGCCGCCAAGCTCGACCAGGTGTTCACGGAGCTTGCCGCCAGGGTGCGCCCGCGCGATGTGTTCCTCTTCTTCGCCGCCGGGCACGGCAAAACCTTGGACGGCCGCTATTACTTCCTTCCGTACGACCTGCGCTACCACACCGACCAGTCGCTCGTGCGCGGCGCCATCGGCCAGGACAGGCTGCAGGCTTGGTTCGCGCGAATCCTGGCCAAGAAGGCGGTGCTGATGTTCGACACCTGCGAGGCGGGGTCACTCACCGATCGGGCGAAGACCCGCGGCGGCCTCGAGCGGAAGGCCGCGCTGGGCCGCCTGATCCAGGCGACGGGTCGCGCCACCCTCACGGCCACCACCGCCACCCAGGAGGCCTACGAGGGCTACGGAGGGCACGGAGTGTTCACCTTCGCGCTGCTCGATGCGATCGCGCGTGCCGACCTCAACAGCAACGGCCTCGTCGAACTGGCCGAGCTGATCCAGCACGTCGACGGCCTGGTGCCGGCCATCACCGAGCAACGCTGGGGGGCGCAGCAGTTCCCGCAGATGGACGCCTACGGCTCGAATTTCCCGCTGGTTCGCCAAGTGGCGGCGCTGGCGCCCACGCCGGACGACGCGATCATCATTCCGGTCAAGCCCACGCACGTGAGCACGGAGCTTCTGCAAATCTTCAAGGAGGCTGGCGGCGCCGGCGGGATCGTGCAGCAGCTGGCGCCCTTCACCACCGTCACGCTGGTGAAATCCGCGGGCGGCTGGATGCTGATCGCCAGGGACGGCAAGGCGCTTGGCTACGCCGCCAAGGCCAAGCTGCACAAGCTGAACTAAATACGGCTTCGGCAAGCGCCGGAGCCGATCAAAGCGGCCGCGTGCGCCTGCTGGCGCCGACGGTGACGGCCAGCGTTCCTAAGCTTCGGCCCGGCTACGGCGCAACGAGCTCCACGCGACGATTGAGCGCGCGGCCTTCGTCGGTGGCGTTCGAACCAATCGGCGCGAGGAAGCCAAGGCCCGCGGTCTTCAGGCGCGTGGTCGCGACCTTGTAAGATTTGACGAGCTCGGCCGCGACTGCCTCCGCGCGCTTGCGTGACAGGTCGGCATTGTACTCGTAGGTGCCTTGGCTGTCGGTGTGGCCGACGATGAACACGTTGAGCTGCGGCTGTGCGCGCAGGAGCTTCGCGATCTCGTCCAGGGTCGGGCGGCTTTCCGGCTTGATCGCCGCCTTGTCGGTGTCGAAATAGATGCCGTAGAGCGCGATGTGACCGGTTTCGCGCAGCCCCTTCGCCATGGCGCCGGCGTCGACCATCTTGTTCTCGATGGCGCCGACCACCGCGATCACGAGCTGGGCATAGATATCGTCGTTGCTCTTGCTGACCAGAACGGCCGCATAGGTTTCGCGTCCGCCCTCCGCCTTACGGCCGGCGTAGTAGCGATAGTTGAAGCCGTCGATCCACATCTGCGGCATCGGCAGCGCGTCGATCGCTTCCGTGAACGGGATGGCGCCGCAAGCGTCGGTCTCGCAGGCGACGAGCGTGTCGAAGCCGGCCTTGGCGAGCTGGGTCTCGAAATTGCGCGAGACCTCGATGATCGAGGGGCCGGGATTGGTCCGGTAGGCGATGCGCGTGACGCGCCCCTCGAGCCGGCGCTCATCGGCAGCCTTACCGTTCTTGAATGGCGCCGCCTGCAGCCGCGCCGCGTCGAAATCCTTCACCTGATAGCCGGTGATGACGCTGCCGGCGAAACGGCCGATGCCGGGATAGTCCCGCGCCCCCGCGACGTCTCCTCGCTGGGCGCGAGCGCCCGACATATTGAGGACTGAGGGTACAATCAGCAGTGCGAAAACAAGCGAGGCAACGATTGATCGCCGCATGATGTCGTCTCTCTGTGTCGGGAAGGGTCGGCCGATTTCGGCGCGATCATGCAACACACATTTTGGCGAGCCGATGACATCGGCAGCGCGTCGACCGCGTCCGAGCGCCGCGACCAGGCGGGTCGACGCTATCGCGGACCGAAGTAGGTCGATCCGTAGAGCACGATGGCCCAGATCGCTGCCAGGAATCCGGCCGCGAGAACCAGCACCATGACCCCATCAACCATATCACCCTCCCGTGCGAGTTTCTTGTCACGTCGTGATGGACCAATGCCGAAGGCAAAACTGGCTAGTGTCGAATCACTCCACTTTCACGTTCGCGTCCTTGATCACCTTACCCCATTTCGCGGACTCCGTGCGGATGCGTTCGGCGAAGGCGTCGGGCGAGCTCACCAGTGGGAAGATGAAGCTCGGGGTCAGGAACTGCTGCTGAAAAGCGGGATCGCTGAAGATGCGTTGCGTTTCCGCATTGAGCTTCATCACGATGTCGCGCGGCGTGCCCTTGGGCGCCGCCAGCGCATACCAGGACCCGGCCTCGTAGCCCGGCAGCCCGCTCTCCGCCAGCGTCGGCATGTCGGGATATTGCGCGATGCGCTCTGGACTGCCGAAGCCGAGCACCTTGAGCCCGCC
>Ga0066905_100000360_pt1 | contig 12044 bp, 8 predicted proteins | sample PanSoiMetaPlot36_FD_67483 | JGI IMG/M metagenome (GOLD analysis project Ga0066905, IMG submission 67483) | Tropical forest soil microbial communities from Panama analyzed to predict greenhouse gas emissions - Panama Soil Plot 36 (version 2) | ecosystem: Environmental > Terrestrial > Soil >... | reverse complement strand
TCAACTACACCGGATGCGACTCCTTGTACACCGCAGCGGCCGATGCCGGTGCCATGTACGCGGCCGGACACGAGCGGTGGTCACAGAACCCTAAAGGCTGCGATTTCAAGGGCCCCGGCGCGATAACCGACGCGGGCATGGAGGGCCTGGACCCAGGCACCGGGAACGATCTGCTCAACTCCAGCGGCGCCGCCCTGTATACCAGGTCGCGCGGGTCGGGGGCCGACGATGAGCTGGTGACGGGTGCGGGACTGTGGATCGCCAGCGACAACGGCATCGTGAAGAACGGCACCTTCCAGCCAAGCCAGGTATGCAACGGCGTTTCGGGGCATGCCGGGATCTGCTTCCTGCCGTATCCGGCGTAGCCAGGCGCCCAAGGGCATTACCTTATGGTCGTGCGTTCACGCAGGACAATAGGCGGAGCAGCCGCGGTGGCGCTCGCGGTTGTCGCCGCGGTCGTCGGCTACACGCTGGTGAAGTCGGTCCCGTCCAGTGGATCAAGGGCGCCAGCGCCGGAGTCGGCAACCGCGCCGGCGCCCGCGCCCTTCAGGCCCACGCCCGCACCCAGCACAACCGTCGATCCCGCCACAGGCCCGCGGATACCGGCCCATGGCGCCTATATCGGCGCTTACGCGCAGCCGGCCCGGTATACCGTGCCCGAGAAGATCGCCGCAATGCATGCGCTACAGGACCAGGCCGGGGGGCGGCTCGATATCGTGCACAGCTACTTGCGATGGGAGGTGCCGTTCCCGAAGCCGGATCAGCAGGCCATCATGGACCAGGGCAGCACTCTGCTACTCTCCTGGGCCGGTACCGATACCAGGGTCATCGCGTCCGGCGCGGAGGACGGCTGGATCCGCCGGCAGGCACGTGCCATCAAAGCAACCGGTAAGCCGATCTTTCTGGAGTGGCGATGGGAGATGAACCGACCTGCCCTCCACTCCCAGGTGCACTCACCGGCCGATTTTGTGGCGGCATGGGATCACATCCGGTCGATCTTCGCGAAGCAGCATGTCAGGAACGTGGCGTGGGTGTGGTGCCCGACAGCCTACGGATTCGGGCTGGACGGCGCGTCCTACTACCCGGGCAATAGCGAAGTGGACTGGCTCTGCGTCGACATCTATCCCAGGAAAGGACCACATATTCCTTTTGCGGCTCTTGCGCAGCCATTCCTGGCCTGGGCTTCCCATATCCGAAAGCCGATCATGATCGGGGAGTACGGCGTGCCGCGCGACTACGGGCCGCAACCGCGGGCGGCCTGGCTGCGTGGCGCGGCGCGGGTGGCGCGCATGGATCCACAGATCAAAGCGTTGGTGTACTTCGACGGCGACTCACCCTTCGGCGACTTGTGGCGGCGGTACGGGCTGGATCCCGGCTCTGCTCCGCTGCTTGCCTTCAGCCGCATCGCTGGGCAGCCCTATTTCGATCCTGACCGTCTGCGTGTGCCGGGCCGATCAGGGTGAACCGTGACTCATCGCGGCTGGCTGGTCTCGAATTCGACCGGCTGACCGAGCAGCAGGTGGTCGACCACATCATCACGGCCAGCCGCCGTGGTGAGGGCGGGCGGGTGGTCACCCCGAACGTCGACATCTGCCGCCTCACCCGGCGCGACCTCGCGCTGCGCAGCCTGGTGGCGGGGGCCTCGCTGATCGTGCCCGACGGGACACCGCTGGTGTGGGCATCGCGGCTGCGCGGCGACCCGCTGCCGGAACGGGTGGCGGGCGGTTCGCTGATCTTCTCGCTGAGCGAGGCGGCCGCCCAGGAGGGCCGCTCGGTCTACCTCCTTGGGGGCGCGCCGGGCGTGCCGGAGCGGGCCGGTGAGGAGCTGCGACGTCGTTATCCGGGACTTGTGGTCGCGGGCACGGACGCCCCGCCCTTCGGCTTCGACGCCGATCCGCGAGCGGTCGAGGCGGTGCGGCGCCGGCTGGCAGCCGCCGCTCCCGACATCGTGTACGTGGGCATGGGGTTCCCGCGGCAAGAACGCCTCATCGCCGGTTTTGCGCCCTCGTTCCCGGCCACCTGGTTCCTCGGGTGCGGCGCCGCCATCCCCTACGCCGCGAAGGTGCTGCCGCGGCCGCCGCACTGGATGCGGCGCGGCGGCCTGGCCTGGCTCTTCCGGCTGGCCCACGAGCCGCGGCGGCTGTTCACGCGCTATGTCGTCCACGACCTTCCCTTCGCCGCCGCGTTGCTGGTCGGGTCCGCGGCGGAAGGGTTGGGACTGCGCCCTGGCCGGTGAGGCAGGCCGCGCGGGCCATCGCGTCAGGGCCGGGCGGGCCCAGTGGTTTCGCCCAGCCGCCGTGCGTGGCGCGTGAGAGCGGGCAGCAGCCAGTCCCCGATCCGCCCGAGCCGGGCGCCCGCCTCCGCCTGGCCGTCCTGCAAGTACCGGGTGGCGATCTCGGCCAGGTAGAGCACGGCCACGCGGCTGGCCACGCCGGGGCCAAGCCCAAAAGGCGCGAGGATCTCAGGCGCCGCAGTGACCGCACGCTCCGCGGCTGCCGTGGGGGCGATCCCGCCCCGGATGATCGCACCCTGGAGCCAGAAGTGCACGGCGTCGAAACCGACCGGGACCCCGGTCTCGAAGCGCTCCCAGTCCCACACCAGGGCGCGCCCGCGCGACAGCGTCATGTTCCATGGCGTCCAGTCCCCATGCCAGGAGCCGAATGCCAAGATGCCCGCAGCCGGGCTGAGCAGGTCGACCGCCTGCCTGATCGGGCCCGCGAGCTCGCTGTCGGCCAAATGCCGCAGGCGCGCCCGCAGGCCACCCAGGTACGGGCTGTCCGCCAGGGGCTGGCGCGACAACCCGCGAACCCCGGCCAACTCGGCCATGGCACCACCCAGCTCGGCCTGGCTCTTCGCCGGGTGCCCGGCGGGGAATGCCTGCTGCACGAGGACCTCGTTGCCTTGCCACTGGCCGTGATGCAGCAGGCGCGGCGGCTCCAGCCGCGACAGGGGCACGCTGGCGAGGAAGGCCAGCGCCCCTGCTTCGGCCCGGACGAGGCGGCGGGTGAGCGGGTTGACGCCGACCTTGACGAAACCGAGCAGTTCCCCGCCCGGCGTCAGCGCCTGCAGGACCGGTTTGCGGTTCGCGCGCGGGGCCCCGATGTGCAGGCTGACCAGCACGTGGCGGCGCAGCGTTGCCCGCAGGTAATCGGCGATGTCGGCATCGGTTCCCGCCGGCCCGGGCTCGATCCTGATCCGGTCGGGCAGCACCTCCGCAAGGCCGGCCCGCGCCACGATGGCAGCCGCGTGTAGCCGCAGCCGGTCGCGCGCGGTGCCTGACGCCTTGTAGTTTCGCAGCGCCGCTGCCGCCACCCGTCGGGGCTGGCGGGGGACCAGCAGGGCGGCCCGCCGCTCGTCCGGGAAGACGAGAAACTCGGTGCTGCCGGGCCCGTCAGGCCTGCCCCGCCTGCCCGGCCCGGGACGGCTGCTCCGGGTCACCGACTCCGGTGACGGCCAGAGCGTGCCGAGCACCTCCCAGAGATAGTCGCCCTGACCGCCGGCGGCTGGGCTGGGCTGCCGTCGCCGTGATGGCATCCGCTTGCTCACGCGCCGGTCATCCGTGCTCGCTGGGTCCAGCGCGGTTCGCGCCCCAGGAGGCTGGCGAGCCGGGCGTCGTGCGTCCGGTAGTGCTCCATGAGCATGCGCCGCGTTCCCGGCTCCAGCCCGCTTCCCGGACGTGCGTTGTAAGGCCCGAAAGTGCCCGGCTGGAAGGGCCGCAAGCCCAAGAACGCCAGCACCCGCTCGTATTCGCGGGCCGGTTCTGCGAAGAACGCCTCGCTGTCGATGACGTGGACCTGCTCGCGCGGAAAGAGCCGGAACGTCCGCTCAAGCTGGTCGGCATAGTGGCCGCGGTGACGGTAGGAATGGTGGCGGTGCGCGATGCTCTCATAGCGAGGGTCGGCCCGCATCCGGTCAATCTCGCCCGCGAGCCTGGAGTCCTCCAGTTCGAGCGCCTTCTCGAAACTCTCCCATTCGAAGCCGCGCGCGAGTTCGTGCTTGTAGGCGGAGAACGCACGCTCGACCGGGTCCCGGAGCATCACCACCAGCTTCACCGACGGCATGTCATGTGCGATCCGCTCCAGCGCGAACGGGTGATACACGTAGTATCCGCTCGCCTCGAAGACCACTGGCCCGCCGCAACGGGCGGTCCGGCGCTCGGCCAGCCCGGCGACCGGGAAATGCCCGCGGTACCAGCGCACGGAGCGGAAGTAGTTCAGGTCGAAGTAATTGACCCCCTTGTGGAACGTCGGCCGGATCACCTGCGGGTGTGCGAGCAGCGCCCGGAACAGTGACGTCGTGCCGCAGCGCTGGGCACCGATCATGATGAAGTCCGGTTGCAGCCGCAGCCCGGCGGTCGCGGTGCCCGCGAGGACGTAGGCGCGGCGGCCGGCGTCCTTGACCATCTCCGGCGCGGCCTTGCGCACAGAAATCACGGTGCCTCCTCGGGCTGCCGGTCAGATCATGCCGCGGCCGAACAGCCGCGCAGCACGCCTAAAGTGGCGGGGGTCGATGCCGGTAGCGACATGCGCGAGCGCCACGCAGGCATGCGGGGACGCCGGCCACTTCGCGAGTGCGGTCAGTGCGTATCGCAGCGCGAGCCGCCGCTGGCCGAGCACCGACCGCGCGAACGCGATCTGGCCGAGGATCCGGGCGTGGCCACGAGGCGACGCCGCGAAATCGGGGTGCTTCGCCAGCAGGTATTCAAGCCCCGCCGCCGTATTTTCCATCCCGTCCATATACCACGACCAGGCGTCCTTCCTGATGTCGGCCAGCGGCTCTGTGACCGTGCCGACCCGGCCGGCCCGGGCCAGGCGGAGCATCCAGTCGTAGTCCTCCGCGTAGCCGCCGGGCAGGTCCTCGTCATAGAGCCCGGCCCTGCTGGTCGCCTCGCGCCGCATCACCAGGGTCGACGAGTGCAGTTCCTTCACCCGGTTGCGCAGCAGCAACTGATAGCTGATCAGCTCGGCGCGGCCGGGCCAGATGGCAACCTGGCCGCCGGGCAGGAGCAGCCGCATGCCGGAGCCGACGGCGAGCAGGCCGGGCTCGTCGAGCAGGCGCGTCATCTGGGCGTGCAGCTTGGCCGGGTGCCACACGTCGTCGTCATCGCAGCCGGCCAGGTAGTCGCCGTGGGCGACGGCCACGCCGGTGTTGCGCGCGCCGGCCAGGCCGGGTGTGCGGGAGTTAACCACCACGGCCACGCTGCGCCGTGGCCTGGCAAGGTGGGTCAGGTCCTGATCAGGGGGCTCTTGATCGTGGACCACGATGCATTCGATCTCACCGGGATAGGTCTGGCCCACCACACTCGTGATCGCCTCGCGCACCAGGTCCGGCCGGCCCCGGGTCGGCACGATCACCGACACGAGCGGCCACTTCCGGCGATCGCTGGCCGGGGGCTGCCCGGAGGTGGCGCCGTGGCTGGTCACGGCTCGGGCCGGGCAGGCGGGCCGGGCATCGGCGGGCCCGCGGTGGCGGATCAGTTGCGGGAGGCCGATGGCCGTCACCACCGCCCGGTCGCGCCGGGACATCGCGTCGCGCCAGGTCTCATCCACCCGCAGGGTGACCTCGCCGGCGGCGAACCGGGACGGGTTCCCCGACAGGCCGTGGCTGGTGCCCAGGCTGATCCGGCCCTGGGCGATGTGCGCGAGCTGGGATGCCGTGGCCGGGATCGTCAGCTCACCGAGCGCTCGGGTGATGCCGCGCCGTGGTTGCCGCACGAAATCCTCGTACCTCAAGCGGGCGACGGCGATCCCGCGATGGCGCAAGAGGTCCGCCTCGCTCTGGCAGGCCACCCAGCGGGCCGCCGCGCTGGCCGGGCCCACGTGCCACATGACGTCGGTGCCCGCCGTCGCGTGCGGCCGGGCCACGTCCGGCTTCGCCAGCGAGTGGGCTACGCCGCGCACATCCCTGACAAGGTGAATGACGCGCACGTCGATGCCCGCCAGGGACAGCGCCAGCGCCTGGACCGGCCACTTGCTCGCGTCCACGACATATCTGGCGGCTGCTTGCGCTGCGATCGCCCGGTACAGCCGGGCGTAGGTCTCGCCGTAGGAGCTGATCGCGTCGCGGAAGTCCTTTCCCGCGTGACGGCCGGCGAGCAGGCGGGGCAGGTGGCGCTGGCGCGCGACCTTGCGCTGCAACTGGTGGGTGACTTCGAGGAGCCCGGCGTCCCAGCCGCCGAAGGCCCCGGCGCCCACCTGCGTCCAGAACGGGCAGTTGGTGAACGGCTGGCCGCAGCCACACCGCTCGTCCCGGGGGGCGACGCGGCGGAACAGATCGATGAGCTCGCCGACGTTCACGAAGCCGGGCATCTCGCCCAGCGCCCGTTCTAGCAGCGTGCTGCCGGAGCGGCCGGAGCCGGCGAGATAGACGACCGTGGGCCCGCTTGTCATGCTGAGCCCTCCGGCGCCGCGGCCTTCGTGTGGACGGCGGGCGCTGCGGGCTGGGCCGCGGCCGTGGGCACCCGCGGCGGCCCGGCGACGAAGCGCACCGCCGCTATACACACGGCGAGTAGCAGGGACCCGAAGACCAGGCCGCTCAGGGCATCGGTGAGCCAGTGCAGCGCGAGGTACGCCCGGCTATAGCACTCACTGAAGGCCAGTGCCGCGACGGCCGTGGCGGACCAGATGGCCGCGGGCCTGCTGCCGCTGAACTCCCGCCAGAGCAGGTACGCGATGAGCCCGTAGAAGACCACAACGCGGCTGACGCCGCCGGACGGGAACGTTCCGAGCGGGCTGGTCGGGGGGCCGACCCGGTGGATGAAGTGGTGGATGCCAATGACGGCGTACTTGCCGAAGACGATCAGCGAGCCCAGCGCGAGCGGAGGCAGCCACCGCCTGCTTCGCCAGGTCACCGCGAGGCATACGGCGGCCGCCCCGGCCGCCCCCCACGTCGTCCACACGTCGCCTACCTTGGTAGCCCGCTGCATGACGCTCGCCCACACATGCACCCGGTGCGCGATCGTCCAGTTGAAGAACGGCTTGTCGATAGCCGGACCGTTGTGGACGACCAGCAGGCCGAGCAGCACCGTGACGAAGCAGACCACCACCGTCCCGCCGATGAACACGAGCAGGTATCTTCCGGCATCGGCCGTTGCCTCCCGCACCACCTGCCCGCGCGTGCCTCCGGCGGCCACGTGCTGGCCCCGCGGGACGCGGGCGGGCGGGGTGACTCCAGGCGGTCGCCGGCGGGCACGCCTGGCCAGTACGGCCCCCACGACGATGAGCACCGCGATGACAACGGGGTAGACAAGGACCGCCAGGATGTTGGTCATTAAAGCCCGCTCCTTGGGTATCTTGGCGCGCTCGGATCGTCCGGCGTGTGCCCGTCCCGCTTGCCGAACCTGCGCCCCAGGGCGGCGATGCCCGGCAGCTCGGAGAGATGCAGCGTCTCCCGGAACCGCCAGCTCACGGCCACCAGCAGCGCGGACCCGATGAGTATCCCGGCCACCGCGGCGACCACCCCCGGGCCCGCGATGGCGCGGACTGCCAGGGGAACCGCGGCCATGCAGAGCACCGGAAGCAAGGCGGCGGCCAGGGTGCTGCGGCCGAACGGATGCACCCGGGAAACCGCGGCGAGCTGGATGAGCGGCACGACGTTGGTGAGCGCGATGGCTACCGCCCATCCGATGGCAGCCCCGGCGATCCCGTACCTGGGGATCAGGATGAGATCCAGCCCGACGTTCGCGGCCACCGCGAACAGGCCGTTCATCAGGCTCCAGCCGCTGCGGCCGCTGGCGATCAGCACCATGTCGACCTGGCCGCAGGCGGTGGCGAGGAGCATGGCTCCGGCGAGGATCACCATGACGCTGGCTCCGGCGCGGTAGGAGTGGCCGAAAACCGTGAGGACCTCCGGGCCGAAGATGATCGCGAGCAGGTACAACGGCCAGGTTAGGAGCATCAACCAGGCGGTCGTCGCCTGATAGACGGAATTGACCTCCCGCCGCTTCCCGACCGTGAAGAGCTCGGCGAAACGAGGCTGCGCCGCCATGCTGATGGCGGCGTTGACGAATTGCCCGGCGACCAGGAACCTTGTGGCCGCCGTATAGATCGCCGCCTCGGCCGGCCCCCGCAAGATTGCCACAAGCACGATATCCAGCCGCTGGATGGTGATCTGGGCAAGCGCGGCCACCGCGCGCGGTGCGGTGAACCGCCAGAACCCCCGGGCATCCGGCCTGGCCAGCTGCTTGCTGACGAGGCCGGACCAGGCGGCCGGCGCCGGTCGGCGGGTCACCGCGGCGGCTGACCGCCGCCGGTCGCCGCGGGCGGCAGGCGCACCCACCCGGTGCAGCCCCCGCCGCGGGCGGATGCGACGCAGCCAGAGCCCGGCGAGCACGGCCGCGGGCAGGTACGGCAGGGCCCACAGCGGCGCCAGCAGGCTCGCGGCGCCCATGAGGGCAGCGACGAGCACGCCGAGCAGCTGCAGCCCCGATCGGCCCAGCCGGTCGAGGACCACCGTCGGCTGCATGTCCCGGTACCCACGGGTGGCGCCGAGCAGCGTGTCGAGGAGTGCGGCGAACGGGAGGGCGACCGCGAGCCACCGCAGCGCGGCGACGGCGGCGGCCTGGTTCGCGCCGGCGTGCCCTAGCTGCCCGCCGAAAATGACCGCCCGGGTCAGCGGGCCCGCAGCCAGGGCGATGGCGGCCGCCATGGACACCGATACCACGGTCACCGGAACGATGGCGGCACGGAGTATGGCGGAAACGCGGCCCTCCTGGCCAAGCGACCGGAGCCCGGCGATGAAGTTCACCAAGCCGACGTAGCCGCCAAGGGTCGCCGCCGTTTCGGCGATGAGGAACAAGGAGATGGCGGTGAAGAACGCCCCTGCCAGCGGCTTGCTGAAGCTCCGCGTCACGACCACGGTGAGCGCAACGGCCGCGGCGCCGGAGAACGCCGCGCCCGCCAGGTTAAGCGTGCTGCCCCTGGCCACCTCCGCCAGCTTGCCGGGCGCCGGCGCCGTGACCGCTGGTATCGGCAGCGTATCCAGCACCACCCGCCCATCGGCGTCTGCCACGGGGTCGGCCGGCGCCCGCCGCCGAAGGTGCGGCGTGAGCTCCCCGGTGACCTCTGCCTCCCGGCCCGACGAGCGGTCAGGGTCGGGCGCTGCCATCGGGCCTGCCTATGAACGCGGGCGCTGCCGTCTCTCGCCGCGCTTGGTCATTCCGCCAGAGCACCGCGTAGGCCAGCATGGTGATGCCAAGCGGCGCCCCGACGGCGTCGTAGGCCACCATGAAGACGAAGGTCAGCAGCAGGACGAGGACCCCCGCCACCCCCTCAGGACTGGTATCTCGCCAGAACCGCCAGGCCCCATAGGCGAAAAAGGCCAGATAGAGACCCGCACCGACGAAGCCGCTGCAGATGAACAACAGCCAGAGCTGCCCGTTGTTGCCCACGCTGACCTCGCCGCATTGTTTGCACTCGGCCGTCCTCCCCACCGCGATCGAGGTGACGCTGCCCTGCTGATGCCTGGTGTCGCCGTATCCGATGATGGGCGAGGAAAGCGCATCACGCGTCGCGAGGATCGACAGTGACGCGCGATGCGCGTTGCTCTGGCCATGGACCAGGCGCTGGCCGACGAGGCTTTGCAGCGGGGTGGTGACGATGATCATCCCGGCGACGGCTGTGCCCACGCAAACCATGCCGAGCAGGGCAAGCTTGCCCCGGGCGGCCAGCCGCAGGCTCACGTAGCCACCGGTGAAGATCAGGGCGAGCCACAGGCCCCGGTTGAGTGAGTACACGATCGGCACGATCACGAGTGTGAGAGCCGCCGCGGCGATCACCCGCTGTCGGCGGGTGCCCCGTATCCACCAGGCTGTGACCAGCCAGGGCAGCAGCAGGGCAAGGCAGTTACCCCAGGTATTGGTGTACGGGAACGGGGCGTCCGGCCGGCCGAGGGCGACGCCGAGGACGTCCTGGACCTGCGCCAGGCTGGGGTGCATCTCCGCCTGGATATAGGGATTCGCCTGCACGCTCTGCGGCAGCATCAGCTGCAGTGGGGAGCTGAAGCTGAAGTGCGGGGCGAGCACTCCGCCCAGGCCGCCCGCGACGGTGTAGAGGCCAAGCAGGCCGAGCAGCCAGGCGATGCGGCGCCGGGGGAGCTCGCTTTCGGCGAGATTCCCCGCGTAGAGCAGGAGCACCGTAACGGAGAGGTAGCTGGCCGCCCGCACCCCGAACGAGAGCACGCGCGTCCCCACAGGCGTGGCAATGGTCCCGGGGGCGGTGAGGGTCAGGGCCGCGGCCCCGGCCAGCATGCAGACGAGGAAAAGCAGCCACAGCCCGAACCCGGGGGGCGTCCGCACGGGCCGCAGGCCGTGCGCCCGCCACGCGTACATCCGCGCGGCCATCGGGATGGCCGCCAGGATGAACACAAAGTCGCCAAAGCCAAGCGCCCACCACAGCGGGTACCCGGCGAGCAGGGCGGCGACCGGCCACGCGGGGTGGCGGGCGAGCCAGCGCGTGGGTGCGTATGGGCCGCCGGAGCGGCCCGGCCCGGCGAGGGCAAGAGCGCGTGGGCCGGGTGGAGGCTGCCGGCCGGGCCAGCGGCCGCCGGGGACGATCCGGTTGCCCGGATCGGCTGCCCGGCCTTCCAGGCGGCCCGGCCTCAGCGATGTGGTCATCGTTTGCTAGTCGTGCTGGTCCCCGCGCCCTGGCGTGGTGGAAGACGCAGCCACCTTGCGTGGCCGGGGTGGCTCTGCGCGAGCGCTCTGCGGGGGCGCCGCGTTCTCCGGGCGACGTGCCGCGGGCCGTTTCGGGGCTGTGCCCGGCGCGGGCGCGCCGGATCGGCGGATGGCCGGCAACGCGGCGCTGCCAAGGATGATCGTTCGCATCCGGTCCAGCCGCCCCACACATCTCGCCGCGTCCGTCTTCCGGGTGCTCGAAATCTCCACCACGACGATGGCGGCATCGGCAAATTCGGCCAGGCCGAAGGCGTCTGCGACCTCGCCGGTCGCCCGGACCTCGATGATCACGTAGCGGGCCAGCCGCCGCAGGTCGGTCATCAGGCTCTTATTGGTGTCGTAGTCGAGGTGCTCTACCAGCGCCGCGGTGGTCAACCCCGGCGTGAGCACCCGGAGCCTGGCGTCTTCGGCAACGCGCCGGGCGGCCTCACCGAGCGTGGCCATACCGGCCATGACCTCGGCCAGCCCGGGCCGGTCGCCGATGCCGAGCAGGCGCCGCATGATCGTGTTCTGTGGATCGGCACAGACCAGCAGCACATCGGCCCGGGTGCGGGAAAGCGCAGCGGCCAGGTTGGCGGCGACGATACTGCCGCCATGGCCGGAGGAGCTGGCCGCGACCGCGATGATGTGGTTGCCATCGCCGAGCCCGGCCCCCACTGCCTCAGCGAGCTCGGTGAAGGCCCGCCCCGCGCCTGACCGCGGAGCGGACAGGGTGGCTGGCTCGCCGAGCCGCTTCTGGCGCAGGCGGAAGAGGACCGGCAGCCCGAGAAACCGCTCGACGTCACGCGCCGAGTGGATCCGGTCGTCGCGCCGGTCGAGGACGAACGCGAGAACCAGCCCGATCAGCAGGCCCGCCAGCAGCCCACTGGGCAGGACCAGCAGCGGCTTCGGACTACTGGGGCCGGTCGGAGGGGTGGCAGCGGTGAGGATGCTGCCGGGCCTGTAGTTGACCGACCCTCCCAGCGCGGAGATGTGGGCGCGCAGCGTGGCGAGCTGAGAGTTGATGTTCTTGATCTGCGTGTTGATCGACGGTCGCTTCGGCGAGAGCGGCGCAAGCGAGTGCAGCTGTTGTCTCAGCTTGGTGAGCTGGGCCAGCAGCGGTGTCTCGCGCTGCTGCAGCTGCGCGACCTCGAAACCGATCTTGCCCCTGGCTGCGGCTGCCCGGACGGTGAGATATGAGGTGGCGAACGCCTGGGCGCACGCTGATGCACCGCGGGGCGATGACGCGGAACAGCTGACCTCGAGCACGGTGGTGTTGGCCGGCACGGTCACCGAGGTCTGCCGGATGAGCTCGGCGAGGGGCAGCTTGCTGTGCAGGGCTTTGGCGGCCGGCGCTGCTACCAGATTGGACTGGGCGATCTGTGCCTCGTTG
>Ga0066905_100000359_pt1 | contig 12047 bp, 12 predicted proteins | sample PanSoiMetaPlot36_FD_67483 | JGI IMG/M metagenome (GOLD analysis project Ga0066905, IMG submission 67483) | Tropical forest soil microbial communities from Panama analyzed to predict greenhouse gas emissions - Panama Soil Plot 36 (version 2) | ecosystem: Environmental > Terrestrial > Soil >... | reverse complement strand
CACCGCAGACCTCGTCGGTCGATCTTCTCGTCTAATTGGCCCCCGAGGCGTCGGCAAACTCCTCAGCTTCTATATGTCCGCTATTGGCCCTTAGCGGACATTCGGGAGTGCGCTGCACATGTCCGCTTTCAGGGGTAAAGCGGACATGGGCGAGTGCGCCGCGCATGTCTGCTTATGACCCAAAGGGGACATCGCCTTCTAGTGGAAACCGCTGACCTCGTGATTTGGGTTGAATTCCGCCTTAGCCAGATTTCGGTCGAAGCCGAACCGCCAGAGCTGCCGCGACCGTCAGGGCAACGGCAATGCCGGCGACGCACGCAAGCCATCCGAACCGATCGAAAATCTGGCCGAGGACGGCAGTGCCGATCAGTCCGCCGAGAAAGTAGCAGCCCAGATAGATGCCGCTTGCCGATCCACGGTCGGTGGTTGCCGCACGACCGACAAAACCTGTGGCGGCCGCCTGCGCGAAGAATGTCCCGGCACCCACGAACACGAGGCCAACAAGGACTGACAAAAGATTCGGCTGCAGCAACAGCGGCAACCCAAGGCCCGCCAAGGCCAGGGCGGTCCAGAAGGTCGGTCGCGTGCCATATCGCCGGACCGCCGCGCCCGCGAATGGTGTCGTCAGGACCGACGGGAGAAATACGAAGTACACGAGCCCGAGCTCCATCCGCCCGAGCGAAATTGGTTCTCGTACCAGCACGAAATTCACATAGGTAAAGGTGCCGATGAAGGCGAACAGGATGCAGAATCCAATTCCGAAGCTCGCCAACAGAGGCGGATTCCGCAGGTGTTTCGACCAGATATCAAGCGAAGTGGAAGATGTTTCTTCCGCCGGCAAGATGGGCATCGTCGTGCGGACCGTAAAATAGACCAACACCGCACCGGCAAGATTGAGCGCGGAAAAGAAATAGAAGTTGGCTGCCAACCCGAAGTGGTCGGCGACGCCGGCGGAAATTAACCGGCCAACCAGATTGCTTGCGACATTGCCGGTTATGTATGCGGCAAATGCACCACCTGCATCTATCGCGCTGCATTCTTCTCCAAGATAGGCAAGCGTCAGGGTGAAGGCCGACGCCATGCAAAGGCCTTGCACGACTCGGAGGGCTGTGAACGTCGTGATGTCTGGTGCGACCGCGAGCAATGCGGTTGGAATGGCGAGCACACAAAGGCTGATGAGAATTCCGATGCGCCGATCGATCCGCCGGCTGAAGAAGGCGACCGTGAGACCTGCGACGGCCATTCCCATTGTGCTGGCGTTGACCGCGAAGCTCATGGCGGCCGGTGTGACCTGATAGGCCTGAGTCAGGGATGGAAGAATGGCTTGCGTGGCGAAGAGATCGACGACCGTGAGGAAGGCAATCAAACCGATAACGATGGTCCGGCGCACGATGCGCGCGGTATCGCCGTGAACATTTATATGGAGGGCATACGCTGCTGATGACATATGAGCCATGGCCGGTTGCCTGCTGTCTGCCCTGTTACTGCAAGTCCCTGAGGTTGCCGATCATTACCGGGATGTATTCGGACACAGTCGGATGGATGTGAACCGCCTTTTGCAACACGCTGTAGGGCGCGCCTGCGTACATCAGATCGAGGATCGAATGGACGATTTCGTCGCCCGACAGGCCGAGGAACGATGCACCGAGAATTCGCTTGCTGGTCTTGTCGACCAGGATCTTCATGAACCCGAGCGTCTCGCTTTTTTCATAGGCACGACCGACTCTCTTCATTTCGATGGTGCCGACCATCGCTGCGTGGCCGGCCTGGCGAACCTCCGCCTCGGTCATGCCGACCCGGCCGAGCGGCGGATCAGTGTAGAGTGCGTAAGCAGATATGCGGTCGGATAGCCGCTGCTGCTGCCCATCAAGAATGTTCCCTGCGACGATTTCAAAATCGTTGTAGGACGTGTGGGTGAAGGCGCCCCGGCCGTTGCAGTCGCCCAAGGCCCAGACCCCGGGCACGCCTGTTTGGAGCTGATCGTCAACCTTGATGAAGCCGCGCTCGTCCACCGCGATGCCGGCGGATTCCAGTCCGAGATCGTCGGTGTTGGGCCGCCGACCGACCGCCAGAAGCAAATGCGATCCGGTGACCCGCGAGGCCGTTCCCTCGCTGACAACCTCAACCGCGATATCGTTGCCGTAGCGCGCTACGCCCGCAACGTTGCTGTTGACGTAGGTCCTGATGCCTTCGCCACGCAGGATGTCGGCGACCGTCGTCGAAACATCTTCGTCCTCGCGCGCGACCAGGCGCGACGCGGACTCGATAACCGATACCTCGCTTCCGAAGCGCCTGTAGATCTGGGCAAATTCCAATCCGATATAGCTGCCACCCACAACAATCAGATGTGGAGGCAGAAAATCGACGTCCATGATCGAGCTGTTCGTGAAGTAGCCAACCTCATCGAGCCCGGGAATCGGCGGCGCCAGCGCCCGCCCGCCAACATTGATAAAAATCCATGCGGCTTCCAGCTCTTGATCTCCGACCACGATCGAATGCGAGCCGGAAAATCGGGCGTGACCCTCATAAACCGTGCATCCTTTTAGGCTTTTCAGCGATTGCTCGACACCGGTCCGTGACAAGCCTGAAACGTGATCCTTTCGCGCCTTCACCGCCTTCATATCGACCGCAATTTCGCACGGAATTTTCACACCGAAATCAGAGGCCCGGCGCGCCATGTGCGCGGCATAGGCGCTCGCAACCAGCGTTTTGGTGGGGATGCAGCCGGTATTGACGCAGGTTCCACCAAAATACTTGCGCTCGACAACCGCGACCGTCTTCCCGGCGCCAGCAAGGCGATGTGCGAGTGCGGGCCCAGCTTGACCGGTTCCAATGATGATTGCGTCGTAGCGTTGCATGTCTCAGCTCGTTGGTTTTTCGGTCCGGGACCGGCTTGTCGATTATTCCGCAGCCTCCATCATTTCCGGTTTTGGCTCGTGCAGGATCACGCCCTCAAGGGGGTCAAATTCACGCTCCCAGGGCGCCTGTTCGAGCGCCCGCATGGTGTTCGTGTAGCCGGCTTCCCAACGCGTACGGATGCCGGACGGGCTGAAGTCGACATCCTTCGTGTGATTTTCGTTCTCGAGTTGCGGGGCCAACAACCGCACGACGTGCATCGTCGTGTGACAGCCAAATGCGGAAAGCAACTTTGCTTCCTGTGTCCGGCGAACGTCGTCCGGCAGCAACTTAGCGAGATCGCGAATGATGTGCCGCATCTTGTGCATCTGGCGCTGGCGGGCGATGTGGCTTGCGACCCGGCTTGAGTATTGGATGTCCTTATGCCGGTTGAGAACTTCCCAGATCGTGTTGGGCTCATCGCCCATCGGATTCCACAGGTGAACCGCAAAAATCAGTGAGTTCCGGCGGGGGTTGTCGTCGAAGATCACTTCGGTCGGCGTATTCGAAAGAATGCCGCCGTCCCAGTAGAGTTCGCCGTCGATCCGCACCGCGGGAAAGGCGGGCGGTAATGCACCGGATGCCATGATGTGCTTGACACCGATCTCGCCGTCGCGGCTGTCGAAATATTTCATCTCGCTCGTTCGAACGTGCGCCGCACCGACGGTGAGCCGTGGCGCGCACTTGTTCACCAACTCGAAATCGACGAGTTCCAGCAGCGTCTTTTCGAGCGGGGCGGTCGAGTAAAAACCGGCCGCATCGCGCCCAAGCGGAACGTGTGTTCCGAGGAACGCTCCCAGGTTGGGCTCGAAGAAATCAGGGATGCCGCGGAGGATTGTCTTCCAGTAAGAGAGAACGTCCGGGAGCCCGGTCCACGCAGGAGTGCCGAACGGGGGCCGGTACGCCATTCTGGTCCAGAATTCCTGCAGCCTTTCGAGCCGGTTCTCGCGCGGGTTTCCGGCGATCAGGCTTGCATTGATCGCACCGATCGAAGTGCCGACGATCCAGTCCGGTTCAACGCCATGTTCGTGCAACGCGTGATACACACCGGCCTGGTAAGCGCCGAGCGCACCGCCACCCTGCAGCACCAGGACGGTCTGCCGGTCCGCCTGACTCCGCGGTGCTTGTGTTTCAGTAAGCCTTGCGACACGCGTTGATGAATTCTTGTCCACGCTTCCCTCCCAGAGTCATTGTTGTCGAGCAAAGAGGCTCGTTGTCTCAATGCGCGGTCCAGCCGCCGTCGACCGGCAAAGCCGTTCCGGTGATCGAGGCGGCCGCATCACTGGTTAGAAAGACCGAGAGAGCGCCGAGCTCCTCAACCATGGCGAAGCGCTTGTTCGGTTGCTGGGCGAGCAGCACATCGCGAATGACCTGCTCACGCGGAATCCCGTGCGCTTTTGCTTGGCCGTCGATCTGTGCCTCGACCAATGGCGTGTAGACATACCCGGGGCAGATTGCGTTGCAGGTAATGTTGGCCTCGGCAATTTCTAACGCGATGACCTTGGTGAGTCCGACAACCGCGTGCTTGGCCGCCACATAAGCGGACTTAAATGGTGATGCGACGAGTCCGTGGGCCGATGCAATATTGATGATACGGCCGAACTTATTGTCGCGCATCGAAGGCAACACTGCGCGCGCGGTGTGGAACGCAGCCGATAGGTTGATGGCAAGGATCGCGTCCCACTTTTCGACCGGAAATTTCTCTATTGGCGCGACGTGCTGGATGCCGGCGTTGTTCACCAAAACATCAATGCGACCGAAAGTGTCCAGCGCCGCTGCGATCATGTCGGCAATGGATGCGGCCTTTGACACGTCTGCCGGCGAATAGCAGGCCTTCACGCCAAATTCGGAAATGATTTTGGCCTGAGCTTCGGCGATGTCCTCGGGCTTGCCGAAACCGTTGAGAATGACTGCCGAGCCAGCCCCCGCGAGTGCCCGTGCGATTCCAAGTCCGATACCGCTGGTCGACCCTGTCACGAGGGACACCCGGCCCTCCAGTGGGCGCGAATTCTGCTCGATGCGAAGAGGCGCTTGAATGTTCATGGCCCAATCCCTTCCGCTGCCAGACGCAACATGTCTTCGTTGCTGCGAATTTGCACGGTGACTGGATCGGCAGGAAATGCCGGTTTGCTAAAGTTACGATAGCCGGCGGCTCTGGAGCTATGGCGCAGATCACCACCTGATGTGCGATGCCCGCCTGCTATCGGATCGAGAGAGTAATAGTAATTCAGTCACGGGCCGCCCCGCTGCATGGTGAAAACCAAGGCTGGCGCAATCACGCGCAAGTCAAACTGTGAAGGGATGACCCATGTTGAGCAGAGCAAAATTCCTGCGCATGTCCGGCCTTGCCGCCACAGCGCTCGTCATTTCACCCGAAGCCATGCCGAGGTCGAACGATGGCATTGTCCGTGTCAAAAGCAGCTACAACTTCCAGGAGACAATCGCACGGCTCAAGAAGGATATTGCCGCAAAAGGCATTCGATTTTTCAGCGAAATCAATCAAACGGACCTCGCTGCCGAAGCCGGCATCAAGCTCAACCCCTCGACGCTGCTGGTGTTTGGTAACCCGCCGCTCGGTACCCAGTTCATAACGGCAAATCCAAACGCCGGTCTGGATTGGCCCGTGCGACTCCTAGTGGTCCAGGACAACACCGGCGCGGTTTGGACGGTCTACACCGACTTTGCCTGGATCGCTGCGCGCCACGGTATCGTCAATCGCACCGAGCAGTTCAGGATGGCATCGATGGTGATCGCCTCGATTACGTCGAGCGTGAAGGCTTGAGGCCATTTTTGGAAGGCGATGCGTCGAATAGCGGTCGGCTATCGCGATTAGAGCAACCCGGCATTTCCTTCGACGTTCGCCGAGCCTCATCATTGCAATCACTGCGGCGGCTCATAGCGAGGCCGCGGCGAAACTGAGAGGAGATGACACGATGTCCAGTTCAATCAGAAAAGGCTTGCTTCGCGCTCTCGCTGCCGCGGCCTTCGTAGCCACGTCCGGCTTCGCGTTTCACGCCCAGGCCGGTGAATGCCCGGCAGATAAGCGCATGCCGAATGCGCGCCAGCCGGTCGATTTCAAGGCTGTTGGCGTGACCGACACCACGCTCGGCTCGATCGACCTCGGTAAAGAGAAGGCACAAATTACCGGGCGTGAGTTGCGATTTCGCAAGCTCGTCATTGAGCCCGGCGGCGTAGTTCCATGGCACAGCCATGACGATCGTCCTGCGCTGATTTTCGTCCAGCAAGGCGAGATCATCGAATACGCCAGCAATTGCGCTGCGCCCATCCATCACAAGGCTGGCGAGATCCGGGCCGAAACCCAAGGCACGTCGCACTGGTGGAAGAACCTCGGTGAAGTGCCCGTGATCCTGTACGTCGGCGACGTTCGCCACGACGAGCGTGACCATAATATGTGACGGCTGCGCGTCCCCCACACCCGTCGCATGACGTGATGCCCCGTTGTCCCCGAACGGGGCATCACTTTTTCCGCTGAACTGTTCCCGAGGGTGCGGCAGGGCAATTCATAGAGAGAGGCTATCGAAAAAACGCTGAAATTTGTGGCTTTTGGACGAGCCGATCGCCTATGAATGGTCGCGTTGGAGCAGGTTGCCGCAACGGAAGCCTTCGAAATGCCCACGGAAATTCTGGTCAAGGATCTCAGGCAGGCTTTTGAGCAGGCGCGCGCGCTGGATGGCTCGATGGCGGAGCGACTTGACGTCTTCGCCGGCGCCACGCGAAACCTTCATCCGTCGACTGCGGCGATTGTCGACCGGCTCGTGGCCCGTCTTAAAGAGCACGATGCCGGCAACGATGCGCCGAAGCCGGGCGACGTCATGCCTCCGTTCGTGCTCCCCAACGAGAACGGGCGGCTGGTGGGCTTGAAGGATCTTCTCACTCAAGGTCCCGTTGTGGTCACCTTCCATCGCGGTCACTGGTGTCCGTACTGCCGGATCAGCATCAGCACGCTGGTAAAGGCGCAGCCACGCATCGAGGCGCTGGGCGCACGCATGGTCGCAATCGTGCCCGATCGTGAGCAGTTTGCCGCCGAGATGAAGGAAGACTGCAACGTAAATTTTCCGATCCTCTGTGACATGGACAATGGCTACGCCATGTCATTGAACCTTGCGATCTGGGTCGGCGCCGAAATGCAGGAGTATATGTCCAAAATTGGCCGGCAGCTTCCGCAATACCAGGGCAACGATTCCTGGATGCTGCCGATCCCCGCCACCTTCGTCGTCGGCAAGGACGGCCGGATCAAGGCGCGTTTTGTCGATCCGGATTATCGCAAGCGCATGGCAGTCGAGGATCTGATCAGTGCTTTGGCCTGAATTCAGGCCGGCTTTTTCTGCCAGTTCGCTGCACGCAGCATTTTCATGAAGGTCGCGGCGATCGCGGTACGTTGCCTTCCGGCAACGCCGTAGAGACACACGTCCCGTCCGAGCTCAAGTCCTTTTACCGAAACACGGACCAGGCTTTGCGGCGCATTGACAGTTCGCGGCAGAAAGCCGATGCCGATATTGGCTTCGAGCAAGGCCAGAAGATCCTGGTCCGACGAGACCTCATGGCGATGATCGGCGTTGAGGCCCTTTGCACGCAGCATTGAGGCAAGATCACTGCACTTCTCACAATGACTCCGCAGGAGAAAGCGCTCGGGCTTGAGATCATCGAGGCTGATCGCCTCCTGCCCTCCGAGGCGATGCGTTCGGCTGAAGACCATGTCGAACGACTCATCAAAGAGTTTCCAGCTGTCGAGCCTGTCCCAGTTTTCGCCGATCGAAGTTCCCACGGCGAGCTCGGCGTCGCCGGCCTTCAGGTAGTCTACGATTTGCGGCCCGGTGCCGCGCAGGATCTTGAGCTCGACATCGCTGAAGCTCTTTCTCAGTTCGTTGACATGCGACAGGATGAGGCCGAGCTCGATGCTGCCGGACACAGCGAGCTTGAGCGCACCGACCTCGCCGTCGTTGATCATTGCAGCGAGCGCGCGAGCGCTCTGGGCGCTGTCGTAGCACTGCTTCAGCAGCGGAAACATCCGCTCGCCAAGCGGCGTGAGCATTGCTCGTGGCCGCTCGCGCCGGAAAAGGTCGCCACCCAGTTCGCCTTCCAGGAGCTTGATCGCACGCGTCAGCGACGGCTGCGCCACGTGGCACTCTTCCGCCGCGCGCGTGAAATTAAGCGTCCGCGCGACTGCCAGGAAATATCGCACCTGGTGCATTTCCATGCAGATGTTCCCCTGCGACTACTAAAGCATAGTCCTTTAGCCTGCTTGCGACCGAACTTCTATTCGCAGTGAGTGGCGGAATTCACCTATGCGCCTATTGCTACAGCCGGCGGCTCGGCGGACAAGTTTTTAGTCCCTATGTCGTCGATAGCGCGCGGCTATCGTCGAATTCCAGGCCAGCTGCTACGCCGTTGAACGAAGCTTTCGCAGCGCTGCGATGATGGCCCCGGGATCCATTCGCTCGCGGAATTCGATATTCACCTGCCGCGCCTTCACCAGCCCATCACGCCCGACAATGAATTTGGACGCCATTGGTAGAAAATAGGCGTTGTTTCCGTGGTACTTCTCGAGCCGCACGCCGGCTTGGCTGTAAAGCTCCCGGACCTGGTCTCCGACCCAGAAAATGAGATCAAGTGAAAGCGAATAGCCGAGATCGATGTCGCTGAGCACGGGAAAGGGCAAACTGTTTTTGCGGACATAGCCCTCAGTAAATTCTGCGCTGTCCGGCATAACGGCGATCGTACTTGCTCCAAGCCGTTCGATTTCGCCGTTGATTTCTGCGAGCGAACGCAGATCGAGCTTGCAATATGGACACCAATGGCCCCGATTGATGCTGATAACGACAGGTCCAGATCGGAGAAGGGATGCAAGCGTGACGAGCCGGCCGTTCTCGTCGGGAAGGTTAAACTGCGGCATCGCTTCGCCAAGCCGAGGACCGACCTCGCCGCGATCGATCACATTAAGTCGCTCAACAAGCTCATCGTAAGCCTTGGCGAAATCGGGTCGCCGAAGATTGCCTTCTCTACGATAAGCCAACAACCGGGAACTCAGGCTGTTCTCGTCTTGAACGTGGTGCTCCTCACGGTCAGGCCGCTGGAATTTTTTTGATTCTTTCAACATGTCCTCGGCCGAATTGGCGATTGTTCTCGCAACAATTAGCATAAGCACGCATAGCGCAGAGCTATCGAATTGATTGCCGCTTGGAGGATTGAGTGCAAGGCGCCGGCGAGTAAATAGGAAGCAAGCAAGAAATCAGTCTTGCTTAGATCCAATGGAGACTAACAATGAAGACCATCACGAAAGTTATCTTCGCTTCCGCCCTGATGCTTTCGGCCGTCGCGCCGAGCCTCTCCCACGCATCGTATTATGTGGACCCGACCAAGACCTGGGCGGTGGAAAACGCGCGCGCGCAGAACGTGACGGACAAAATGAACCGTCACAAGGAAGGCGCCGCTCAGACGCAAGGTTCAACGCAGCGCTCTGGTTATTATGGCACCGGCAACACGTCAGTGCCTGGCATCGGCGTTGACAAGGACGACCTGAGCCCGAAGTCCCGGTAAGCGATGCCACAGGCGACCTCTTGCGCATGCAGGCACACTCTCTCCGCTCATTCCCGCGAAAGCGGGAATCCAGGGCCGGTTGACCCAGAAATGTGGGCTTGGATCCCTGCTTTCGCGGGGGTGAGCGGAGTGTGGTGCAGGCGATTTTCTAAATAACCTCTTCCACCCGCACGCCGCGGCGATACCGGCGACCAGCAGAAGAATAGGGTCGGGGATAAAGCGGACATCCATCGCCCTACGCGACAAAAATCTGAAAAGTTCGCTTTCGCGGTGGTAGGTGGAGTCAACCGGAGTTGATATGCCTGTGATACGGTGGTCGCGCCATGCGGCCATGCAGTGCGCCGCCAGCGTTCGCTATTGATCATTGGCCACCTCGGATCGTGAATGTCCGCAATTGACGAACCTATCAGCATTGCCGTTGGCGACGCCGTGCGCGTCTCCGCCCTGTTGCAAGCGCCACCTTCGCCACGGGCTTGCTACGTTCTGGCACACGGGGCCGGAGCAGGAATGCACCATCGGTTCATGGCGGACGTGGCACGGGAACTCACAACACGCAGGCTTGCCACTTTGCGTTACCAGTTTCCTTACATGGAGCGTGGCTCTAGGCGCCCAGACCCACCTCATTTGGCGCAAGCCACTGTCCGTGCAGCTGTGACGGCGGCGTTAGACTTGCTCCCAGGGCTTCCGCTGATCGCCGGCGGCAAATCGTTTGGCGGCAGGATGACATCACAGGCACAGGCAAACGCCCCATTACCGAGCGTCGGTGGCTTGGCATTCTTAGGATTTCCACTTCATCTGGCCGGTAGTCCATCGCAGTCCCGCGCTGAACATCTGTTCGAAGTCAAAATCCCGATGATCTTCCTGCAAGGCACTCGAGATCCTCTGGCATCTCTCGATCAGCTAAAGCCGGTTTGCAAAAAGCTCGGCAGGCGCGCGACGCTCAAATTGTTTGATGATGCCGATCATTCCTTTCATGTGCCAGCTCGGACAGGTCGAAAAGATGCTCAGTTGCTGGAAGAGGTTCTGGATGCGCTCGTGGCCTGGCTCGACGTCAGCGTGATCGATAAAGATCCTAAAGCGACTTAGAGGCTCAAAGGCTTGTGCCACCTTTGTGTCGAGCTCCGGCATTTTGTGGGTAGTTTTGCCTCGCGGAGTTAGAAAACTTTCGGCAGTAAGGCTCATTCGCAATCTTGGGCGGATGACCGCTCCGCCGTTCTAAGGAAATTTCCCGAGATTGATCGGCTCCGATTATCGGCGGTTTATCCACCCGGGGTTATTACTTGTGCTGTCGTTACGATGTCCGCTTTCGTGGTCGCTATTGGGGGCAAAGCGGACATCGCCATTTGCACCGCACATGTCTGATTTTGACCCAAAGCGGACATCGGGTCCGGCTCACTACTAACTACCTGATACGCCGTGCCGGCGGCTCCGGATCGAGGATGATGGTCACCGAGCGCGGCCGCCGGACGGTCTCGTCGGCATCGTCCAACGCCGGCCCGACCGCAGGCCCACGAACGATGTTGTAGATGGTGGGACGATAGAGTCGTCTCGCAGAACGGCTCTTGCGGCCGGCGCGAATTCGGCCCTTCATCGGCGCGAAGAGCTTCTCGTTAAGTGCTTGGAGGAATTGGGAGTCGAGCTCACGACGCCAGTCCGCTTCGGTCCCATCGACGGCTCGCAACAGATCGCCCCACGTCCGCTTGCCGGTTCCGCCAGCTAGGTCGAACAATGACATCGTGTAGGCCGAGGTGTCGTTTGGCCCTTCCATCACCCGCGCGCTCTCGGGGATCCCACTCGCGATGTCATCGGATTCAGATAACGACAGCACCACGCGATGGCAGGGGTAATACGTCGAGGCCGACCCCGATCGGCGGAACGCCTCGGCGATGGCGCGAGCCGCGACGTCTAACTGGTCGTCCAGGATCTCGGACACCAGGGCCCCTCGGCGCCAGTCGTCGGACATCTTCCACGTCTCGCGGCACACCGAGCGCAGGAAGGCACGTACCCTATCGGTGTCGGCGGGCACGCCCTGCAGGTCGGCGAGCGGGCCCGGCGAGGCTTGGCCAGGGTTGAACATGCAGACCACGGAGACGATGTCGGTCCGGTCGAAGCGCGTGTACAGACCGGTCTCGTAGAGGCACCAGTCCCAGTTGTTCGACGGTGAGGTGAAGAGCAATACCAAGAGGTGGCTCCTGGCGAGGACACTGCGGATCTCGCGCCTCCAGTCCATGCCTGCCGTGATGTCGATGCCGGACACGAAGCATTCGATGGAACCCGGGCTTAGCCCTTCCATCGCCTTCTTCACCTCGACCGCGAGCGCGTGATCATCGTGCTTGTGGCTGATGAACACCGTGAACACGTTGTCAGCAATGGACACGGTTCCGTCCTTTCCGTCTTAGACCTTAGCGCGGCTACTTGCGAACGTTCCTGGATTCAATTTCATGACCGTTCTCGGTCTTTAAGACTCAGGCTCGTTGCACCTTTGTAGCGCAAGGTGAGTAACGTTTTTCTTGATTGCGCACGTCGTGCTAATCGGCAAATGGCAGCCATTTCGCTATAATTATCAGAGCGAGTATCAGTCTCGGTTCATGGGC
>Ga0066905_100000355_pt1 | contig 12062 bp, 15 predicted proteins | sample PanSoiMetaPlot36_FD_67483 | JGI IMG/M metagenome (GOLD analysis project Ga0066905, IMG submission 67483) | Tropical forest soil microbial communities from Panama analyzed to predict greenhouse gas emissions - Panama Soil Plot 36 (version 2) | ecosystem: Environmental > Terrestrial > Soil >... | reverse complement strand
CGCCGCAATGGTGGCCGGCGACCGCGCCGAGGTCGAGGGCATCGTCCCCGAGGGTACGAACAGCCACACGTTCGAGCCGGCCCCGCGCGTCGCAGAGCTGGTCAGCACCGCGGATGTCATCTTTGTCAACGGCCTCAAACTCGAAGAGCCGACCGAGAAGCTCGCCGAGCAGAACAAAAAGAGCGGCGCCGAGATCGTTGAGCTCGGCGCGACGGTGCTCCCGAGGGCCGACTACATCTACGACTTCTCGTTCCCCGAGAGGGACGGAAAGCCCAACCCACACCTATGGACCGACCCGACCTACGCCATCAAGTACGCACAGGTCATTCGGGACACCCTGAGCAAGCACGACCCGGCCAATGCATCGGCCTACGCCGCGAACTACGCCAAGTTCCAAACGGCCGCAACCGCCCTGGCCGGTGCGCTGCGCTCGGACCAAGTGTCGATCCCTGCCGGCCAGCGCAAGCTCCTTACCTACCACGACGCATACGCCTACTTCGCCAAGACGTTCGGTTGGACCGTGATCGGCGCCGTGCAGCCGAGGAACTTCGAAGACCCGGCCCCGGCCGAGGTTGCCCGGCTGATCGACCAGATTAAGGCGGAGAAGGTTCGGACGATCTTCGGCTCCGAGGTCTTTCCGTCAGGTGTGCTCGCCGAGATCGGCAGAGCCACCGGTGCGAGGTATGAGGACACCTTGCGCGACGACGATCTCCCCGGGAAGCCCGGCCAGCCGGATCACTCCTGGCTCGGACTCATGCGCTACGACTACATCACAATGATCAAGGGCCTCGGTGGCACCACAGCCCATCTCCAGAAGGTCAGCCTCGACCTCGGTGCGCCAGACAAGGCGGTGTACCCGCAATGAGAGCAAACGCATCAGTCCCACTGATCCGGCTGTCAGGCGTGACGATCAGCTACGACCGGGCCCCCGTTCTATCTGACGTGACCATCGACGTCACCGAGCGGTCGTTCACTGGCGTGGTCGGGCCATCGGGGGCGGGAAAGACGACCTTGCTCCGGGCGATGCTGGGTACCGTCAAGCCCGCGTCCGGCAGGGTCACCAGGACCGGAGATCTAGCCGTCAGCTACGTGCCACAGCTGGAGACGGTCAACTGGAACTTCCCGGTGACCGTCGCCGAGTGCGTCCTCATGGGTCGTACGACTGGGCGCACCCTTCCGTGGGCCAGTCGCGCGGAGAAGGCTGAGGTCCATGGGATTCTCGACCGATTGGGCATAGCAGAGCTGGCCAGCCGGCACATCAGAGAGCTGTCCGGCGGCCAGCAGCAGCGGATGTTCCTCGCTCGGGCTCTCGTCCGGCGCCCGCACCTTGTCCTCCTCGACGAACCCACGTCAGGTGTCGACGTCAGCACCCGGCACGAAGTCCTCCACCTGCTCGCCGACCTGCATGCAGACGGCATCGGGATCGTCCTCACCACACACGATCTGAACGGCATGGCGGCCCACTTGCCGCACCTCATCTGCATCAACCAGCGAATCGTGGCGGCCGGCACGCCGGCAGAGGTGATCACGTCGACTGTCCTGGAGAAGACCTTCGGCGCTCGGCTCGAGGTTCTCCAGCACCTGGGCATGCCGGTCGTCGTCGACGACCACGTCCTCATTCCGAGAAGTGCTCTGGTCACCGACGGACGACACGACCTCGAGGCCATCCCGCCGAACGGGCGAGCCGCGGCGGCCGGGACGGTGAGGGTGGCGTCATGATCGACTCACTGCTCCATCCGTTGGGCTTCGCGTTCTTCCAGAAGGGCCTGCTGGTCGCAGGACTGTCCGGGGCGCTACTCGGTCTCATCGGCGTCTACATCACGCTGCGCGGGATGAGCTATATCGGGCACGGCCTGTCTCACGCGATCTTCGGCGGCTTCGCCGCGAGCCAGCTCATCAGCGCTGCACATTACGTCTGGGGTGCAGGCATCTGGGGGATCGGGTCCGCGCTGGCGATCACCTCAGTGACGAGGCGCCGCAGGATCGGCGCGGATGCCGCCATCGGTGTGATCACCACGGCCTCCTTCGCGCTCGGCGTCGCGCTGCTGTCACATTTCGGCTCGCGCGGGCCAAGCTTCGACAGCGCGCTGTTCGGGAGCATCCTTGGGATCTCCACCGGGCAGATCGCCGGCCTGGTCGCCGTATGCGCGCTGACCGCCGTCTTCGTGTTTCTGCGCCACCGGGCATTGTTGTTCGCGACCTTCGATCCCGACGTCGCAGACGTGAGCGGTGTACCCGTCGCCCGTACCGATGCGGCACTAATGGTCATCCTGTCGCTCGGCATCCTCGCCACGCTGACGGTGATCGGCGTCACTCTGGTTGCAGCGATGCTGGTCATCCCGGCGGTCGTCGCCCGCATGCTCACCCACTCCTTCGCCCGGATGTTGTGGTTGTCCACCGTGCTCGGCGCCGCGTGCGGTTTGGTGGGGATGTACGCCAGCTATTACGCGGAGGTACCGTCGGGCACGATGATCGTGCTGACCGGTGCCGCACTATTTGTGACAGCTCTGGCCGTTACCGGCGGCCGCGGCCTGCGGCGTACCGCGGAACTTCGCGCTTAGTGGACGGCGACGACAGGAGGATCCCGCACGTGAGCGACGATGTACGCCTTGCGCCCGGCGACAACGCGCCGGACTTCACGCTCCCCGACGCCGACGGCAAGTCGGTCTCCCTGAAGGACTACCGCGGCCAGAAGGTGATCGTTTACTTCTACCCGGCGGCCTTGACGCCGGGATGCACCAAGGAAGCTTGTGACTTCAGGGACAACCTCTCCTCGCTCGGTGGGTCGGGCTACGCCGTCATCGGGATCTCACCGGACAAACCGGCGAAACTCGTCAAGTTTCGCGAGGCCGAGGGCCTGACCTTTCCGCTGCTTTCCGACCCCGACCGTTCTGTGCTCAAGGCCTACGGCGCGTGGGGCGAGAAGCGGCTCTATGGCAAGCCGGTGACCGGCGTCATCCGGTCGACCTTTGTGATCGACGAGCAAGGTCTCATCGAGAAGGCGCAGTACAACGTCCGGGCAACCGGCCACGTCGCCAAGCTCCGCAAGGATCTCGGCATCTAACGCTCCACCCCCCATGGTGGGGTGGCATAAGCACCCGCGCCCCGCGCGGCGCCGCCGCTAAGGCGACGCAGAGGACGGCGCGGATGGAACGCCGCCAGGTCTCTGCGATCAGTGGACGGCTGCCCAGATCCTCCAGCGATCAATGTCCCGTCGCCCCGACCACCTTCGACGAAGTCCATGATCGTTGGACCGCTAGCCAGAACAAACCGACCACGGCCTCTGGCTGGATGTCCATTGATCGGCGTCTGACCGGCCACACCTCTGGCTGACAGTCCATCGATGGGGAGTCAGCTGTCACGATCAGGCGAACGATCAAGCGATGTGCGCCGAACCCGACTTTTCGGCAGATCGCGATCAGACGTTGTGCGGTGACCATGACGCTGGGGCCCCTAAGTGAGGCGAGGGCGAGCTGGCCGAGAGCATGTGCTCGCCGGGGCAGGCGAGGCAGCCTGAGCCCGACCTGATGAGCTGGACGGTCTCCTCTGGCTGGGTAGCCTCGACCGCCTCGGCGGCGGTAGCAGGCTGCTCCTCAGCCTGCGACCGGGAGGTTGCCGGCACCCTCCAAAGCAAGACAGTTGCCATGGCGGCGGCCGCCGCCGCGATCGCAGCGCTGAGTGCGGCGGTCAGCTGCAGCCCCTGGGTGAACGCCTCATGTGCGGACGCCAGCAGCGTGCCGGCGAGCTCCTTGGGCAGCTCGCCGGCGACACCGACCGCACCGCCCAGCGTGTCGCGCGCAACCGCGGCCGCCTCGTCCGGGATCGCCGCTGGGAGGGTGGCCAGCTCGCCGCGGTAAACGGCGACGCCGATGCTGCCAAGGATCGCGATGCCGAGTGCGCCGCCCAGTTCGGCGCCGGTCTCCGAGATTCCCGAGGCCGCCCCAGCCCGCTCGGGCGGGGCCGCACTGACGATCAGCTCGGTCGTGGCCGTGAACACCGGTGCCAGTCCCAGCGACACGACGAACGACGCGCCTCCCAAGATCGCCAGATCGACGTCGGGAGTCCCACCCACCTGGGTGAGCACCGCCAGGCCGATCGCCGCCATAGCCAGGCCCCCGCCGATCACGAGCGCCGGGCGGACCCGGCGCAGGATTCTGGGGGCGACGTTCGACCCGACGATGAACCCAACCGCCGACGGCAGTGACCACAGCCCGGCCTCCAGCGGAGACAACCCGAGCACCAGCTGGAGGTATTGCGCGACGAACAGAAAGTAGCCGACCACTATGAAGATGCCGAGCAGGTTGGTTACCAACGACGCATTGAACGCCGTGATCCGGAATAGCCGAATGTCGATCATCGGGTCGGCCAGGCGAAGCTGTCGGCGTACGAATGCCACGCCTGTGGCCAGCCCGACCAACATCGCCGATACCGCGAGCCAATCGACGCCGTCCTGGGCGATTAGCTTCAGCCCGAACACCACAGCCAGCACCGCGACCAGCGACATGCCCGCGCTGACCAGGTCCAGCCGACCCGCATTGGGGTCGCGGTATTCGGGGAGCACCCGCGGCCCTAGCGCCAGCAGGAGCGCAATCACCGGAAGGGCCAGCAGGAAGACTGAGCCCCACCAGAACCGCTCCAGCAGCGCGCCGCCCACCACCGGACCGATCGCGCCGCCGGCCGAGAAGCTCGTGATCCAGATCCCGATGGCGACCTGCCGCTGTCTTGGGTCGGCGAACATGCTGAAGATCAGCGACAGCGTCGACGGCGCCAGGGTCGCACCCGCGATCCCTAGCAGCGCCCGGTTGGCGATCAGCATCTCGGCGCTCGTCGAGAGGGCGGCGCCTACCGAGACCACGCCGAAAGCAGCGGCGCCCGAAAGCAACAGCCGGCGGCGGCCGATCCGGTCGCCAAGTGTGCCCATGGTGATCAGGAACCCGGCAAGCATGAACCCATAGATGTCAGTGATCCACAACAGCTGCGAGCTGCTCGGCTGCAGGTCGGCGCTCAGCGACGGCACGGCCAAGTGCAGCACCGTCAGGTCCATGGCGTAGAGCACGCAGGCGAGGGCGAGCACCGCCAGCCCGGTCCACTCCCGCGGCCCGGCCGATCGGACAGCCGGTGTGGTCGTCTCAGCTTGATGATCGGTAGGGGCCATCAGTGCTTGTCGTCTTCCTCAGGCTGCTCGCGTCACCCTCGCGGTACCGGCGTCGCGCTGGATTCCCGGCGGTCTAGCCGCATGTGCCTCAGGATGGCCAGGCACTGCGCACAGGTGGTCCGTCAGGACGATCTCCGCGCGGCGCCATCCCAGGCCGCCAATCCGTTTCGGTCATGGGCTAGTCGAGACGCTGTCCGCTGATGTCATACGGGACATTCACGGTGTCGTCGGCGCCGGGGTTCGGCCGCCACCCACCCGAGAAGGTTCCGTCTTCGAGCCAGGACCCAGTGAAGGTCGCATCCAGCGGCGCGTATCTCACCGTAATGGTCACGCGGTCGTCATCGACCGCCCAGCGGTATGGCAGCGGGGTCGGTGAGAATCCGGAGAAAACGGTCGACGGGAAGGTGTCCGTCTCCGGGTCGTAGCCGATCAGTTCAAGGGCGTCGATCTGCTGGCCCATGAAGTCGATTCGCGCACGCTGCTCGAGGAAAAATCCGCCCGCTAGCCAACGGAACGTCGTCTCACCTTTGATGTTCTGCTCGGCGGAGCCAACCAGGTTGCCTGCCATGGTCCACGAGCCGACGAGGCGGTCCAGGCGCCTCAGTGCGGGGTCCGGTTGCGGGAGATTCTGGTTGTCGGACATGACAGTTCTCTCCTTCGGTCATGGTCAGCCCTTTCTAACTCACGGGTGGGGCTTGCTCCGATGTATTCGCGCGTCGCTGAAAGCTGGGCCGCCGCCGGCCGAATGACGGGGCCGGCGGACGACGTGATCCGGCGTGCGAGCGCGATGGCGACCGGCCCACCTCATCGGGAGACCAAGCGGGCGAGGTTGTCGAAGGAACCCTCCCAGCCATCGCGGTGGGACTCCCGGCTCTGGTCGTCGACCAATCCATAGTTGGTCATCACCACAGTGGTCGTCCCGTCGAGGTGCTCGGTGAGGTCCACCTCAACAACTTGGATGCCCTCGGCGACGTCGGATCGGTCCCACGACCAGGTGAACACCAGTCGTGTCGGCGGCGTGATCTCGCGGTACTCGCCGCCACCGCCGAACTCCTCGCCGTCCGGGCTGCGCATCACCAACCGCAGCCGGCCGCCCACGCGTGCGTCGACCTCCGCGACCGGCGTATCCCAGTCCGCGCCTGGCGGATACCAACGGCGCAGCAGCTCCGCACTCGTCCAGGCCTCGAACACGATCTGCGCTCGCGCGGCAAACCGACGCTCGATGCGCAGCACCCCCGCATCCCCCTGCTCGGAGCCGGTCAAGGCCGCTCCTTCCGCTCGCGCAGCAGGTCATCGACCGCGTCGAACATCCGCGTCCAGACGACGCGCTGGCGATCGAACCAGTCGGCCGCCTCAACCAGCGGCGCCACGTTCAGCTCGAGCTGGTGGGTACGCCCCTCCACCGTACGCACGACCACCCCGGCGCCTTCCAGCACCTTTAGATGCCTCGAGATCGTCGGCTTAGAGACCCCAAAGCCACGGGTCACCACGCCGACCCTGGCTGGCCCGCGGGCCAGCCTCTCAACGATCCCGCGGCGGATCGGATGAGCAACCGCATGGAACGTTTCGTTAGCCACTCGGCTAACAATACCGCACAGCCCAAACGCTCGGGTGAGCAACCGAAACAATCATGGGCCCGACCGCATACCCATGTTGGCGAGGACGAAGCACTATCCTTCGTGACCGCTGCGCCAAGAGGAGGTTGCGAAGAATGCATACCGGCTGACCAACGTTTCACGGTGATCAGGACAGGCCGAGCGATTCTCCACTGGGATGCTCGGCCTCCAGGTCAGGACAGCGTGCCCATACCGCCACCGAGCGCTGGCCGACCGTGGTGCCTCCGGAAGACCCAGCGGGTCGAGCTGATCTTCGGCGGGCTTCGAATGATCCCGGGCAGTACGATGACCTGGCGCGCGAGTGGCGGAATCGGCAGACGCGAAGGTTTTAGGTGCCTTTGCCCTTGGGCGTGGGGGTTCGAGTCCCCCCTCGCGCACATCGGAGACACGTGATGCTGTCACGCCAACCCGCTGCGCGCCAATCAGCGCACCGACCTGAAGGCGGCCCGAATCTCGGAGGCGAAGAGCTCGGGCTCCTCCCATGCGGCGAAGTGCCCGCCCCTGTCGACCTCGTTGAAGTAGGTGAGGTTCGGGTAGGAGTTCTCGACCCAGCTGCGCGGGGTTCGGACTGTCCTCTTGGCCCGCCCAGGTCTTACTCGGCAGGAACAGGGCGCGCCGGCCCTCACACACCCCTGTGGCGTGACTGGGTACGAATGAGGATAGGAGACCTTGCCGGTAGATCGACACAACCTCCCCTTTGCATCTCTGTCAAGTCACCCAAGAGCAGCCAATCGAGGACGGATTCCTCGGCTTGGATGTCGCCCGGTTCCGCAGCAACCTGGCCAGCGATGCCTACGCCGCGAGGATCGAAGCCGACGTGCAGGAAGGAATCCGCAACGCGGTGAACGCCACCCACAAGTTCTATGTCAACGGGGACCGCATCGACGGCAAGCTCCGTTGGAGGGGCTGCCTCACCTCACCCGTCACGTGTGCTTGGGATGGAGACGCTTCGCGATGACGGGGACAAGAGCGCGAAGCGCCCGACCGCGGTGGCTGATGGCATCCTTCTCCGCGGGCGTCTGTTCGGCCGTCGTGCGAGTCTCGCCGAGCGGGACGAAGATCGGGTCATAGCCGAACCCACCGGTCCCCCGCGGCTCGCGGATCAGTGTCCCGTCCAGGCGGCCTTCTGCGACGTCCTCGGTGCCGTCGGGTGTCACGAGGGCGGCGGCACATACGAAGTGGGCGGTCCGGTGCCGGTCGTCGATGTCAGAAATCTGGGCGAGGAGCAGACGGAGGTTCGCCACGTCGTCACCATGCCTGCCCGACCAGCGCGCGGAAAAGATGCCGGGCATGCCGCCGAGTATGTCGACGCACAGTCCGGAGTCGTCCGCCACCGCAGCGAGGCCCGCATGCTCGGCTGCGGCACGAGCCTTAAGCAGCGCGTTCTCGGCGAAGGTCAGGCCGGTCTCCGGCACATCGCGCAGCTCGGGAAACTCGCCGAGGCCGACCAAGTCAATGTCGAGTCCTGCCTCGGCCAGGATCCGCCGCAGTTCGACGATCTTCCCCTCGTTGCGGCTGCCGAGAACCAGCCTGCTCACTGCTTCAGCGCTTCCTGTTGGAGCAGGGTGAGCTCGGCGCAGCCGGCTGCGGCGAGATCGAGCAAGGCGTCCAGGGTGGCACGGTCGAAGGTCGCGCCTTCGGCGGTGCCCTGCACCTCGACGAACTCGCCGGTGCCGGTACAGACGACGTTGACGTCGCTGTCCGCGCGGACGTCCTCCTCGTAGCACAGGTCGAGCATGGGTTCCCCATCGATGACCCCCACCGAGACGGCGGCAACCGAGTCGACCAGGGGCTGCGCGCTGGGCTTGAGCAGCTTCTCCCGGCGCATCCAGGCCACCGCGTCGGCGAGGGCGACCCAGGCTCCCGTGATGGCAGCGGTCCTGGTGCCTCCATCAGCCTGCAGCACATCGCAGTCGAGCACGATGGAGCTCTCGCCGAGCAGTGACAGGTCGACGGATGCCCGCAGGCTTCGGCCGAGCAGCCTGGAGATCTCCTGGGTGCGGCCGCCGAGCTTGCCGCGGACAGATTCACGATCGGAACGAGTTGATGTCGCGCGCGGCAGCATCGCGTACTCGGCGGTCACCCAGCCTTTGCCGCTCCCCCGCCGCCAGCGAGGCACCGTGTCGAGCACGCTCGCCGTGCAGAGCACGCGGGTGCGGCCGAACTCGCAGAGAACCGAACCTTCGGCGTGCTCGGTCCACTCGCGTTGGAAACGCACCGGCCGAAGCTGGTCGGGGTTCCGTCCGTCTATACGCGTTTCTCCCACGCCCGCGACCCTACCCGGCGGATGAGCCGCGGCGGCGCCGGTCGACCACCGCACGAGTCGGTAGGGTGCGGCTGTGGCTGACGCTCCGATCGGGATCTTCGATAGCGGCTTCGGTGGGCTGACCGTAGCGCGAGCGATCATCGACCAACTGCCGCACGAGCCGGTGCTCTACCTCGGCGACACCGCCCGCCAGCCGTACGGAATCAAACCCATCGCGGACGTTCGCAAGTACGCGCTCGACTGCCTGGACGATCTGGTCGACTCCGGCGTCAAGCTGCTCGTCATCGCCTGTAACAGCGCGAGTGCGGCGGTACTGCGAGACGCTCGCGAGCGTTATCCCGTGCCGGTCGTCGAAGTGATCAAGCCGGCAGTCCGCCGTGCTGTGAAGACAACAAGGAACGATCGGGTCGGCGTGATCTCCACTCCGGCAACGAAGACCAGCCTCGCGTACGAGGACGCATTCGCCGCGGCTCCGCATGTCACGCTTACCACGCAGGCCTGCCCGCGGTTCGTCGAGTTCGTCGAGCGCGGCATCACCACCGGCGAGGAACTGCTGACCGTCGCCCACGACTACCTCGACCCGGTCGCCGCCGCTGGGGTGGATACGCTCATCCTGGGCTGCACCCACTATCCGCTGCTGACAGGCGTCATCTCCTACGTGATGGGTGAGGATGTGGCGCTGGTCTCCAGCGCCGAGGAGACAGCGCAGGATGTGTACCGAGTGCTTGTCGAGTACGGGCTCCAGCGCCGAGACGGCCTGCCTGACCCGCAGCATCGCTTCCTCACCACGGGCGACCCGCTCGAGTTCAAACTGCTGGCGCACCGCTTCCTCGGACCCGAGGTGAGTGGTGTGGAAACGGCGTTCGCATGAGGATGACCGTGGTGGGTTGCTCGGGGTCCTACCCTGGGCCGCAGTCAGCGGCCTCCTGCTATCTCCTCGAGGCCGACGGCGCACGCATTATCCTCGATCTCGGCAACGGGGCACTCGGACCGCTGCAGCGATATGCCGACCTTGACGACATCAGCGCCGTGCTGCTCTCCCATCTCCACCCGGATCACTACGCCGATATCTGTGGGTTCTACGTCTATCGGCGCTATCACCCCGACGGGCCGCGGCCGACGCGGCCTGTGTACGGCCCTCAGGGCGTTGCCGACCAGGTTGTGGCGATGTACGGCCCGGAGCATCGTCCAGGCCTGCGCAGACAGTTCGACTTCGTCGAGTGGAAGCCGGGGACGTTGGCTGTCGGGCCGTTCACCGTCACCGTCGACCGGGTCGCCCATCCGGTGGAGGCCTACGGGATGCGGGTGGAGAACGCAGGTCGTGTCCTGACCTACTCCGGAGATACTGGCCCATGCGACTCGCTGAATAAGCTCGCAGTGGACGCAGACATCCTGCTCAGCGAGGCGGCCTTCGTTGAGGGCACGCCGAGTCCGCCAGGCATGCACCTGACCGGTCGCCAGGCGGGCGAGTGCGCCGAGCGGGCCGGTGTGAGGCGGCTGATCGTCACGCACATACCGCCGTGGAACGATCCCCAGCGGAGTCTGGCCGAGGCTGCGTCGGCATACCACGGCCCGATCGACCTTGCTCAGCCAGGCCTCACAATCGACATCTAGCGACCCACGGGTTTCAGATACCGAGGATATGCGGCGCCGACGCCAGCGAAAGGAAACGACCGGCCGGATCCGGAACAAGCCGCCGTGTGGTGAGGTCGAGCAGTCCGCAGACCCCGGTCAGCTCTGCGACGAGCACACCATCCGGACGGCGATACTCCTGGCCGAGGGTGAACGTCCGGCTGTCCCCCCAGATGAAGTCGCATGAGACATCGACCTCGTCGCCACCACGGAGCTCCCTGCGATAGCGCACCGTGGTCTCAAGCGCAACGGGTCCGATACCAGAGGCGATGAGCCCGTCCTGCGTGATGCCCGCCGCTCGCAGGAGCTCCCAGCGCGCATGCTCGGCGTATTGCAGGTAGACCGCTTGGTTCAGGTGCCCCTGGGTGTCGAGTTCGTATCCACGCACTCTTATCCGCACCTGGAACGGCTCGCGGGCGGCCGCCGGTGTCATGCCCACAGTTGACCCTCGATCCGATGGGCGGCCTCGTCGAGTGTCCCGGTGTAGGCACCGGTCGACAGGTACTTCCAGCCGCCGTCGGCGACGACGAGGCAGATATCTGCACGCTGCTGATTGGCGACGCACCGCTCGGCGACGGCCAGTGCTGCGTGGAGGACGGCCCCGGTCGAGATCCCCGCGAAGATGCCCTCCTGGTCCAGCAGCTCGCGCGTTCGCTGCAGGGCTTCGCGAGGACCGACCGAGTAGCGCGCGGTGAGGACCGATTCGTCGTACAGCTCGGGGACGAATCCCTCGTCAAGATTGCGCAAGCCGTAGACGAGCTCGCCGTAGCGTGGCTCAGCCGCGACGATCTGCACCGATGGCACCCGCTCCCTGAGGTATCTGCCGACCCCCATCAAGGTCCCCGTCGTTCCGAGGCCAGCGACGAAGTGGGTGATCGTGGGCAGGTCCTCCAGGATCTCCGGCCCGGTCGACTCATAATGGGCGGCCGCATTCGCCGGGTTGCCGTACTGGTAGAGCATCACCCAGTCCTGGTGCTCGGCGGCGAGCCGCTTCGCGACAGCCACCGCCTCGTTTGAGCCGCCAGTGGCCGGCGACGAAATGATCTTCGCACCCCACATCTCAAGAAGCTGGCGCCGCTCGACGGACGTGTTCTCGGGCATGACACATACGAGCCGGTATCCACGCAAGCGCGCGGTCATGGCCAGCGAAATACCTGTGTTGCCCGACGTCGGCTCGAGGATCGTACAGCCGGGCGTAAGCAGCCCTTCCTTCTCCGCTTGCTCGATCATCCACAGCACCGGCCGGTCCTTGACCGACCCGGTCGGGTTGCGGTCCTCGAGCTTCGCCCAGAGCCGTACCTCGGGGGACGGCGACAGCTTGGGCAGCCCCACGAGCGGGGTACGCCCCACCGAGTCGAGCAACGAATCGAAGCGCATGCTTTCTGACCTCACC
>Ga0066905_100000354_pt1 | contig 12065 bp, 6 predicted proteins | sample PanSoiMetaPlot36_FD_67483 | JGI IMG/M metagenome (GOLD analysis project Ga0066905, IMG submission 67483) | Tropical forest soil microbial communities from Panama analyzed to predict greenhouse gas emissions - Panama Soil Plot 36 (version 2) | ecosystem: Environmental > Terrestrial > Soil >... | reverse complement strand
GGGTCAGGTCGGACCGTTCGGTCGCATCGCTTACCCCTGTCCCATCAATGAGGGCGTTCATGCCACAATCCACAATAATCTAAAGATGGTGCATCGGTATTGTAAGGCGGTCACTGGCTCCCTCGCGTGATCCTACTATCATTGATGTGTGACTGATTGCATGGGGGTGACCATGGCCATCATTACGCCGCCTAAGACGCTGGCGCCGGGCGCGAGTGGTCATACGCCAGCGGACTCAAAGACGCCGCTGTTGGATCGCATAAGGACGCCCGATGAGCTGCGCAAGCTGCCGGCGGCTCTTCTGCCGCAACTTGCGGCGGAGCTGCGCCAGGAAACCATCGATGCGGTCTCGGTAACGGGTGGGCATCTTGGTGCAGGTCTTGGCGTCATCGAGCTGACGGTGGCCGTGCATTACCTATTCGACACGCCCTCCGACCGCCTGATCTGGGATGTGGGCCACCAATCCTATCCGCATAAGATCATCACTGGGCGCCGCGATCGGATCCGCACGATCCGCCAGGGGGGAGGACTGTCCGGCTTCACCCGGCGCCTGGAGAGCGAGTACGACCCATTTGGCGCTGCGCATTCTTCTACCTCCATTGCCGCCGGCCTGGGCATGGCGACGGCGCGCGATCTGGAGGGTAGGAGCAACAACGTCGTTGCCGTCATCGGCGATGGCGCCATGAGCGCGGGAATGGCGTACGAGGCGATCAACAATGCGGGCGCGCGCGATGTGCGCCTGATCGTGATCCTCAACGACAACAAAATGTCGATCGCACCGCCGAGCGGCGCGCTGTCGGCCTATCTCGCACGCATCGCCCAGAGTGGCGCCGAGGTGGCGCTCTCAGACATTGCCAAACAGCTCGCCAACCGTCTGCCAAGAGACAAGGAGCACCGCGGCGTCCGGGTTGAGGACGACAGGCGCCAGCCTTGGCAGGGGGGTGTCTGGTTCGAGGAGCTGGGCTTTTATTATGTCGGCCCAATCGACGGCCATGATTTCGACCAGCTGTTGCCTGTCCTGCGCAACGTGCGCGACGCCCGACACGGCCCGATCCTGGTTCATGTCGTGACACAAAAGGGCAAGGGCTATCCGGCGGCCGAAGCGGCACGCGACAGGTATCACGGCGTCGGCAAGTTCAACATCGGGACCGGCGCGCAGGTGAAGCCGAAAGCCAACGCGCCGACCTATACGCAAGTGTTCGCGCACAGCCTGATCGAAGAAGCCAAGAAGGACGAGAAAATCGTTGCCATCACCGCCGCCATGCCGGATGGCACCGGTCTCGATCTGTTCGGCAAGCAGTTCCCCAATCGCACCTTCGATGTCGGCATTGCCGAGCAGCACGCGGTAACGTTCGCAGCGGGCCTCGCGGCCGAGGGTATGAAGCCGTTTGCTGCCATCTATTCGACCTTCCTGCAACGCGCTTACGACCAGGTCGTTCATGATGTCGCGCTGCAGAGACTGCCGGTGCGCTTTGCCATCGATCGGGCGGGACTGGTTGGTGCCGACGGGGCAACGCACGCCGGCAGTTTCGATCTTGCCTACCTTGGTTGTCTTCCCGGTTTCGTCATCATGGCGGCCGCCGACGAGGCCGAGCTTCGCCACATGGTGGCGACCGCGGTGGCGATCGACGATCGGCCCTCGGCCGTGCGCTATCCGCGCGGTGAGGGCGTTGGCATCGAGGTGCCGGCGGAGGGCACAATCCTCGAGATCGGCAGAGGGCGCATCGTCCGTGAGGGCTCGGGGGTCGCGCTGCTGTCACTCGGCACGCGGCTCGCCGAGTGCATGAAGGCGGCCGAGCAGCTGGCCGCCGTCGGGCTGTCGACCACCGTCGCGGACGCGCGCTTCATGAAGCCGCTCGACACCAAACTGATCCTGCGGCTTGCCCGCAATCACGATGTGCTCGTCACCGTCGAAGAGGGCTCGATCGGCGGCTTCGGCAGCCACGTGCTGGAGTATCTGGTCGGCGAGGGGCTCCTCGACAGCGGCCTGATCGTGCGTACCATGAAGCTACCCGACGTCTTTATCGACCACGATTCGCCGCAGAACATGTACGAGCAGGCGGGCTTGGCCGCGTCGAGCATCGCCGAGACGGTAATCGCTGCCCGCCGCCGGGTGGAACTCGCTCGCGGTCGCAGCCGACCTTATCGTCGCCGATCAGGCGTGCGGCTCGCAGACGTCAGCTGACGGCACGCGCCGCCAAAAGCGGCCGGAGCCCCGCCAAAACCGCCGCCATTCAAGCCCCTGCCAGATCAGCAGCGCGGGCAGGCCAACGACGATTTCCCGCGCCCGTTTGAGCAGGGCGAGGGCGAGTGAAACCTCCGGCTGCAATCCAAACACGGCCCCCAGCATCAGATAGCCGCCCTCCTGGACGCCGGCGGCCCAGGGCACCACAAAGGCGGTGGTTCGCAGCGCAAAAACCAGACTTTCCACGACCAGCGCAGCCGTAAAGCTCAATGGGTGGCCCATCAGCTTGAGGCCGAGCCAGGTTTCGGCCGCGCCGACCACCCAGCCCGCCAAGTGAAGCATGGTGGAGGCTGCGATCCGCATCGGATGCCGATAAATCTGCCGGATGGCGGCATCGATGCGTGCGACCTCGACCAGGCGTTCGAAGCGCCGCCGTAGGCCATGTTGCACCGGAAGCTTGTGCACAAGCCGGTAGAGGCCGTTGCGTTGTAGATAGACGAAGCCAGCGACCGCAAGTGCGGCCAGCAAGAGACCCGCCAGGGCCCACCACGCACCGTCTGCACCGGGCCGCTGTGCGAGCAGCAAACCCAAGCCGAGCAGCGTGAACAGCAGCTGGCTCGCGATCTCGATGGTGAGATCGACGATGGTGGTGGCACCGGCCAGGCTCAGCGCAATTGCATGAAAAGACAGTTCGCGGGCTGCGATCATCTCACCCGCGGCGGGTAGAACCGCCAGCAGGTTGCCGGCGCTGTCACGCAGCCAGCGCGCCCACACGAACGCCAACATCGTGCCTGGACCTTGGGCGAGCAGCGCCTGCCAGGCCAGCGCACACAAGAGAACAGAAAGCACGTGGACGCCACACAGGGCCGCCAGGCCGCTCCAGCCGGCAGCGGCGAACGCCCGCCCGATCGGCTCCAAACCGAAATAAACGAACAGGCCAATGGCGAAGGCAAAGCCGCCGAAGATGCCCGCGATCACGCTGAGTTTCAGGTTCATCCAGCCGCCACGTGTCGCGCTTGCGATCCTCATTTCTCAAGCGCTCCGGCCTGATTTGGCAGCCCAGATGCGCTGCCGGTGGTCATCTGCTTGCGGAACGCGGAGATGGAGAAGGTGTTTGGCCCCCACCGTGTTCGGTCGCCCACTAGACTGACGGCCCAAGCCAGAAAGCAAACGCATTCGCGCACCGGAACCAGCCACGGTTGCGGAGGCGTTGCCATCATCAGGCTGCGCCGAACCCGATGATGGAGGGCGATGCGTGCGGCGATCTCCATGCCGATGACGATCAAGCCGACCACGGTTGGACGCGGCAGCAGCAAAAGCAGCAGCAGCGGCAAGGGAAAAGTTACCATCGACAGGAACTGATCAAGCGGGCGGCAGGCGCGCTCGGCTTGCTGCCAGCGAACCTCACGCAGGAAGAGCGCAGCGAAATCGCGCTCGGCCACCACCGTCTCGCAGGCGTAAGGCGAAAGAACTACCGACCAACCTTGGCGCGAAACGAGCCACCCCATCGCAAAATCCTCGGCAATGCCCTGCGACAGGTGCTCAAAGCCGCCGATCTCGTCGAGCGCCTGGCGGCGCACGGCGCTCATCGCGCCGAATACGAAATCGATCCCACGCAGCCCAACGTCGACCAATACTGAGGGCACCACCCAGTCATTAATGTACAAGGCGCCGAAGTTGGCGACCGGCCCCGCCACGGGCAGTCCCTTGTAGAGACAGGCGACGGCACCTACGGTGCGCTCGGCAAACGGCGCCGCCATCGCGGCGATGCAATTTGGGTCCACGCGCACGTCACTGTCGGCCAGGATGATGATGTCGTAGCGTGCGCGCCGGTAGATGTTCGCCAAGTTCGCGGCCTTGCGATTGGGACCGGCAAGGCTGCCGTCCACCACCAGCCGCAAATTGCGCTCCGGAAACTCGGCCATCAGCCGCTTCACGACCTCGATGGCTGGGTCGCTGTCGGTGTGGGCTCCGAAAATGACCTCATATTCGGGCCAGTCCTGCTCACAGAAGGAGCGCAGGCACTCGTAGAGATAGGGCGCCGAGCCATGCACCGGCTTCAGGACAGACACCCTGGGCTGCCAGCCTGGAAGCACCCCCGGCCGCTCGCGAAAGCGCCATGTCGCGTGCAATGCAAGCGCGAGGTAGGCCAGGCCCGCGAGGCCTAGCAGCAGACCCAGGATTTGGCTGAGCGAGAGCTCGAATATCACCATGGAGCCCAGTCCAAACCATCGTTGCCACAATCCCAGGCCCGTGCACGGCGACGAGCCCAACCGGCCACCGGCGAAGATCTCAGTCGGAGGGACGTGTCGCACATCATGCTAAGCGATTCCGCCTGCTGGGGGATCGCAATCGGTGGCCGAGCATCATGCGAACGCTTTCCGGAACGAAACCGGCTGCACACCGGCCGCTGCCAGCTTGGAGCTGACTTTTGCGCTGACCAGCGCCGCCAATTCATCCTCGGGTCGATAATGCGCGGGAAGGTTGTCTGGCCCCTGCCAACGCCGGGTCGCGGGGTGGCAGTAGAGTTCCGTCACGCCATCGGGCAGATGTTCGAGCAATTGCAGCAAACGTCGCTCCACCATGGCGCCGCTGTCGGTCACCCCAAACACATAATCGTTGAGCGGCAAACCGGTTGCCGCCAGGCGCCGCCGCATCGGGCTGGTCTGGACCGCATAGAACAGCCAGCTCGCCAAGCGCTCAATGAAGCGATCGGCCGCCGGCGCCGAGGCGTGCCGCAACGGCTCGAGCGGGATCCGTACCGGAGGCGAGCCGAACTCCGGCGCAATCCGCGCAATGGCGCGCGTGACGACAGGGTGCATGTGAAAATGCTGGTGGCCATTGACGTGATCAAGGGGGAGGCCTGTTGCACGGAAGCGCTCGAACTGCGCCCGAATCTCGGCCTCCGCCTGCCGTCGCATGGTGGGGGAGAAGAACAGTCTCAGGCCAAAGCGGACCGGGTCATTCGCAAATCGCCCATCGGGTCCAACCAGCAACGGGATCTGCGACGGCGCCAGGACAGGGGTGCTGTCGACCAGGGTGAGGTGCAGCCCGACGCCGAGGGCGGGCAACTGGCGTGCCCGCTCCACCGCGTCCGCCATTGCCGGCGCGCCCACCATCAGGCTCGCTGCCGACAGGACGCCGTCCCGATGCGCTTGCTCGACCGCTTCATTGATCGGCACCGAGGCGCCAAAATCATCGGCCGTGATGATCAGCCTCTTCAAGTGAAGTTTCTGCTGTTTATGCAGGTCCCGTCCAACTGCCGCTTGGCTGGCAAATGTTAGCGCATATGGCGCGCTGCCGCCATCGCCGGCGACGGCGGCTGGTTCGCGCGGCCGCGAGGACGGCATGCCGGGACGGGCGCCCCCGGGGATTTCGGCCTCGGGCCGTCACGATCGGGTGCCGGCACCGCCTCAAAATGGCCAACGCGTGCGAGCTTGCACCAGCCGGGGCCACCCTGTGGCACGCGCAGCCTTGAAGCTCAACACTGCGCAGCGTTGGTTTATCCCGCGTGCGTCAACGGACTTCGGTTAGATGTCCAGTAGATAAATTGGATCGCAGCGCGCGTACGAAGGCCGTGAAGGCTGTGCAATCGTGGGAAGATCCAGACAGTAGGGCGACGGACAGTGGTTTTTTTGTATATTTGGCGCGTTGCTCGCTTGATTCGACTGCGCCGTGAACGTGGCTTCGCCATGGCAGCGATGGAACGTTGTGGCGCTCGACGTGCGCTCCAGCCGAAGGAAGCGGCCAACGTCCTTGTAGGGAAATCCATCTCAGCATCGGTACTCGGGGCAACGCGGGCGTTTTGATGGATGTTGGGTGGGTGGCGTAGGCAAGCGCGATGCGGCAGAGCCCAAAGGCTGCAGGCTTGGACCACCGGCCAAACCATGGAATTGGCTTCATCTATTATTCACAAGGCTGCTTCATCAGGCGCCGGGGGTGGCGATCGAGACCATTGCCAATGCGGCGGCGGTGTACGGCGGCTTGTGGTCAAGGCGTCGGCCTGCCGGCCAGAGCACATGGGCTGCGCCTTGCAATGGTCTGCCCGCCGCCCGTCCGGGCATTTACGTCGGCTCGGTGCAGCGGGCCATGCACCGCCGCCAAACTCCGTTGCCTACAAGCCAGGCGCCTCGCCATTGACGCTGATTGAAGATCGAATGGTTGCTCTTTAGCACAGAACCAAAAGGAACCCCGTATGAAGTGCTATTGCTGCAAGGAAGATGTGAGCCGCGTGAACGATGAAGAACTCTGTTGGTCGTGCGACCTGGTGCAGACGCTCGCGGCGGTCCTTGAGGAGAAAAACATTGCGGCCGATACCGCGGTCGCGCTTGCCTATGATCTTCACGCATGCGCCGTCTCACACATCATCGAGCGCATCGGTGAGGAGCATGAGCTCTCAAAAGAGCTGATACGCACCTTGGAATTGGAGGATGCCGCCTAGTGCCAGCCTGAACCCGAACCTGCAACGGCTGGCTGCTAGCACCGGGAGTTCGCGATCCGCCGGTGCCAATCAAAAGGTCCTCACCCTCCCGGTACGATCCTCGACACGGCGACTGGTTGTGGACGCCGCGGGATCTTTGGAACACGTGAACGCGCAACCGATCACGGGGATGCTGACCGCCGCCCTGGCAGCGCGCCATCTTTTGGGCCTTGCGACCACACCCCGCGTGCACAATCTTGAGCCAACCTTTGGGCCCGGGCGCGGCTTCCGAGCGGGGTGAGCTTTGAGGATTGGCACCGGCTGCTCGCGCAACGGTCCCCAACCACAGCATCCAAGATCACGCCACCGGCGAGGAAGATCGGGTAGTGTCCCCGTTTAACATCCGAGCCCGCGTTTGTAGGTCGGCGGCCCACAGGCGGCGTAGCCGAAGGGGACTGAAATGGACAGACAGGTATCTGTCGTTCTCTATGTGGTGGCGATGGTAGCGATCATTGTCGCCGTCGATGTCGCCTTCTTCAGAGACCGATTCTGGGAACGGCTCATGTTCAATGTCGGCACGGTTCTGGTGTTCGGAGCTTTCTACTTGAGGTTTCACGGGCGCTCGTGACCATCAGCAGCAAGCCGCCTGAGACACTGCCGAAGATCGCGTCGTCTTGCCGCTTTGTGCGAAGTGTTGGATGCCATGATGGCCGGTGGCGCGGCGCCTTGGCGTGCGCCACGACAGGCCAGGCAGCAGCCGGCGGCAATTTACCAAGGCCTATTGGTTGCGATGGCCTGGCGAGCGTTGGAGGCTCGCGTTGGTCATGAACATGACCAACGTGTGCTCAGAGCTCATGGCATACTCGCCAATCCCGCCATTTCTCCGCCGCTGCTTGCGGCTTCGATAAATTGAACAGCTTCGAGCGGATCCGTACAGCTGCTGGCAGAGAATTGTGCTGGTTGCTGGCGAATAAGAGGACGCGTCCAGCGCCACTTCACCCCGCGAGGGCGTTGCCCTCCTCATCCCAAGGTGCGCGGATTGTTGTTCGAATGAATCGATCTAAGCGGCTCTGGGACAGAAGGCGCGGTGCAGGTCGTTGATCTCTGGTAGATCCGCAGTCACTGCGAACGATATTCTGCGCTTTGCCGCTTCTTGAGCAGGAAATGGTCGAAACCAGCGGGCAGATTGAGAACCTAAGCTCGCATATGGCCTTTACACCGACGTGGATCCGGTGCCGCCCCTCCGCACAATCATCAGGTTCATAGCGTACGTGTCAGACGAGCTTAGGCGGGTGATCGGAGCCCCTTGAAATTCGTTGCGCGTTGGCAACAACTCTCGACCAACGCCTGCCGACAACACGGCTGTCACGCTTGCGTCAAACATGAGGCGCTATCAGCCACCCCCGTTATCCACGGTCGTCGCGCGTTTTCTTGCTTGGTGTATTGCGTTTTCTGACCTGATCCGCTTCAAGCCTGCTGCGCCAATTGCGGTGCAGCGGAGATTATGCACGTCGCGACGTCGGCGGGGTCGCCGTGATGCGTGCGCCTCAAGAGTGGGAGGCTGTCATGGCTGGGATTGCGCCTGTCATTGATGTCACGACCCTCAACGGGTCGAACGGATTCCGTATTCTCGGCTCCGGGATCGACGAGACGGCGGGTTGGTCGGTCGGCATGGGCGACTTCAACGGCGACGGCCTTGCCGACGTCATCGTGGGGGCTCCCGGTGTTCCTCTCAACAGCTGGGCGGTGGCGGACTACGGCGCCTATGTGATTTTCGGTCACGCTGCCGATGACATACCGGCGGCTGCGTCCGTGGCGACAAGCGTCGATCCCGGCATATTCCGCCTGGCCGGCGGCGCGGTCTTTCCTTCAGATGGTGCGCTGACTGGTTACTCCGTCTCCTATGCTGGCGACTTCAACGGCGATGGTGTCGGCGATCTCATGGTGTCGGCGCCACACTATGGCGCCAGTCAGCAAGGGGCGACTTATATCGTGTTCGGCGGCGCCGGATCCGGTGCAGGGTCGACTTCGATACGCATTGATGGTGCCGCGCAGTATGATATGACCGGCCGCTCGGTTGCGTCCCTCGGCGACATTAATGGTGACGGCTTCGACGACGTCCTGATCGGCGCATCTGCTGCGGACGCCAGCGGACGCCTGGACGCAGGCATCAGCTACGTGGTCTACGGCAACGCGTCAGGCGCGAATATCAACCTTGCCAATTTCAATGCCAGTCAGGGCTTCCGCATCATCGGCGGGTCGCAACCCGAACTGACGGGATATTCGGTTTCTGCCGCAGGCGACGTGAATGGGGACGGCCGCACGGATCTGCTGATCGGCGCCATCAACACCAACGGGTTCTACTCCGGTTCGGCCTACGTCATTTACGGAACCGACTTCGGCGCCGATATCGACCTTGCACATCTGACGCCGAGCCAAGGCGTGCGTTTCGACGGCGGCATCGAAACCCAGACCGGGTTCTCGGTTTCGGCTGCAGGCGACGTCAACGGTGACGGGCTTGGCGACATCATCATCGGCGCGCCATCGCCGCTCAGCTTCGCTGGCCAGGAGGGCGGGTCCGCCTTCGTGGTGTTCGGCAAGGCCGGCGGCCTGTCGAATACCGACCTCGCCAACCTCGCGCCCGGCGACGGTTTTCGCATCGATGGCGCCGCCGTCGGAGATCAAGCGGGATACTCGGTTGCCTCCGCAGGCGATTTCAACGGCGACGGCTTCGGCGATTTGATCATTGGCGCGCCCGGCGCGGACCCAGACGGCAATACCGATGCTGGCTCGGCCTATGTCATCTTCGGTAAGGCCTCGGGCTTTGATGACATCGACCTTTCCAATCTGAGCCCCGCCGACGGGTTCCGGATCGATGGCCCATCCGGCGTTCAAGGCAATCTGGGGTTCGAGCTTCCCGCCGAGCTCGGCACCTCGGTTGCGGGCGCCGGCGACATCAACGGCGACGGTTATAGTGACATCGTCGTAGGAGCGCCCGGCTTCTCTCTCGCGGAAGGGGTCGCCTATGTGATCTACGGCGAAGCGTCCGGTGCCGTCAACAAAGTGGGAACCAGTGGCGCCGACCGGCTCTTTGGCGGCGACTTCGACGATACGCTGTCGGGCGGAGACGGCAATGATGTCATTGGCGGCAAAGGTGGCACCAACCTCGTGACCGGCGGCGCCGGCAGCGACGCCTTTGTCTACGCCCTCTCCGATCAGCACCACGACGTCGTCACGGATTTCCGGCAGGGCGAGGACGTGATCGACCTCCGGGCAGCGAATATCAGCGACTTCGCAACGGTGGCGCAACTGCTGTCGAACGACGCGCAGGGCAATGCCGTCATAACCACCGTGACCAACGACGCCACCTCGACGATTACGCTGACCGGCATCTCGGCGGAGCAGCTGACAGCCGCCGATTTCATGTTCGCGGGTAACAGCAACCAGACGCTGAATGGATCTGACGGTGCCGACGACCTGTTCGCCGGTGCCGGCGGGGACGTTCTGAACGGCGCCGCCGGCAATGATCGCTTGTTCGGCGAGCAAGGCTTCGACGTGTTGAATGGCGGCACCGGCAATGACAGCCTGTTCGGCGGTCAAGACAATGACCAACTCGATGGCGGCGCCGGCGCCGACCTTCTTGACGGCGGCGCCGGCGTCGATGAAGTGGCCTACCGCACGGCGCCGGCCGGCGTCACCGTCAGCCTCGTTAGCGGTGGCACCGGCGGCGACGCGGCGGGTGATACCTACGTCTCCATTGAGAACGTATGGGGCTCCAATTTCGACGATGTGCTTGAAGGGGATGATCAGGCCAACCGCATCTTCGGGCTGGAAGGCAACAACGTCATTCGCGGCGGCGGCGGCAACGATGCGCTCACCGCCGGCAGTGGCAATGATACGTTCTACGGCGGCGCTGGCGCCGACAGCATTGATGGCGGCGGCGGCGTCGATTACGCTCGTTACGACGATGCGCTCGCCGGGGTGACCGTCGGCTTTACTTCGGCTGCGGGGAGCAACGATGGCGCCGGCGACACGCTCGTCAACATCGAGGGCATCATCGGCTCCGCCTTTGCCGACAAGCTGGGGGGCACGAACCTAGCGGAAGACCTCCAAGGCGGCGGTGGCGATGACCTGCTGCAAGGCCGCGGCGGCAGCGACACGCTCGATGGCGGTGATGGCGTCGACCAGGCCGTGTTCAGCGGATCGCGCGGCGAGTACTCGATCGCGCTTGACGCCGCTACGCAAACCTATGTCGTCACGGACCTACGCCAAGGTTCGCCGGACGGCACCGACCAGGTGCGAAACGTCGAGACGTTCGTGTTCGCGGACGGCGCGATCGCAGCCGGCTCGGTGCTCGACGGCAACCCCGGTCCGATCATTGGCGATGACGGCGACAACTCGCTGACGGGCACGCCGATCGCCGATCAAATGCACGGGCTGGGCGGCAACGACGTCATCGTCGGTTTGGCCGGTGAGGACACGCTCGAAGGCGGCGACGGCGACGATACGCTCGATGGCGGGACAGGCATCGATACCGCGACCTACGCGTCGGCGGGTGCCGGCGTGACGGTCAGCCTCGCCATTGCCGGCGCCCAGAACACCGGTGGTGCCGGCACCGATACGCTGGTGTCGATCGAACAGGTGACCGGCAGCGCCTTCGACGATCAGCTGACGGGCAATGCCGGGGCCAACCTGCTCAGCGGTATGGCCGGCAACGACCGGCTCGATGGCGGCGGCGGCATCGACACGCTGCTCGGTGGCGATGGCGACGATATCCTCATTGGCGGAGCCGCCGGCGTCGTTGATGGTGGCGCGGGGTTTGATCTGGTCAGCTACGATACCTCGGCAGCCGGCGGCTATATCGACCTCGGCGAACGCGCAAGCCACGGCGACTTCGTCAACATCGAGGGCGCGATCGGCTCCAGCTTCGGCGACGTTATAACCGGCAGCGGCGCCGACGAGGCAATCTTTGGCGGCGGCGGCAACGACGTCGTCTATGCCATCGGCGGGACGGACACCATCAGCGGTGGCGTCGGTGACGATACCTTCTTCGACATGGGCGGCATCGAGCATTTCGACGGCGGCGAGGGCGCCGACCTGGTGGCGTACCTGGCCGATCCCGTCCAATTGATCATCGACCCCGAGACCTACAGTTACGTCATCACCGGCACCGGCGTAACCGCGGATCTCGCCGACCCTTCGCGCAACACCGGTTTTGCCGCCGGCGACACCTACGACAGCATAGAGATTTTGATCGGCTCGTACGTGGACGATGATCTGGCGGGCGACGAACAGGATAACGTGCTGCGCGGAAGCTGGGGCGACGATGTCATTTGGGGTCGCGGCGGAAACGATCTCCTCGAGGGCGACGTCGGCAACGATCGCCTGATCGGCGGTGCCGGCGCCGACATCCTCTTCGGCAATGTCGATTTTCTCGGCTACCTAGACCTGATCGGTCGG
>Ga0066905_100000353_pt1 | contig 12071 bp, 9 predicted proteins | sample PanSoiMetaPlot36_FD_67483 | JGI IMG/M metagenome (GOLD analysis project Ga0066905, IMG submission 67483) | Tropical forest soil microbial communities from Panama analyzed to predict greenhouse gas emissions - Panama Soil Plot 36 (version 2) | ecosystem: Environmental > Terrestrial > Soil >... | reverse complement strand
ACCCTGACCCCTGACCTCCTGTTTGAGGCACACTCCTCCGTTCTCGATCTCGTCTTCTACGACGCCGACCAGTTTCCTGCGGATTTCAGGGGCGATGCGTTTGTTGCCCTCAAAGGATCGTGGAACCGTGCCGAACCGACGGGTTACAAGGTCGTGCGCGTGCCATTCAAGGACGGCAAGCCACAGGGGTTCTACGAGAATTTCGTGGTGGGGTTTTGGGCCTCCGGCGAGCGCCGCGCGGAAGTTTGGGGCCGTCCGGTTGCGCTTGCAGTGGCCAAGGATGGTGCGCTGCTGATTGCTGACGACACCGGTGGAACGATCTGGCGCGTGTCGTACTCGGGAGCACAAAAGACCGAGTGATGCATCGCGTGAGGCGGATCCTCACAGCCCCGGTGCCAGACAATGGCAGCGGTGACGTTTTGGCCAAAGGTCGCGACGCTACTGCTCACTGCATCGGCCAACGGCGTCACCCAGCTCTCTGCGGCGGCGCATCCGTGCCCGGCAGGCGGGAAACAGGGCTATGAAACAAAATCAGCTGAAAGACAGAGTCCGGGCAGTGATGCTTGGCAATGTGAAGGAGGGGCACTCGGCCCTGCTGGGTGCGGATTATTGCTATGTCATGCCATCGAGAGAGCGCTATCAGTTCCAGTGGTTCTGGGATACTTGCTTCCACGTCTTCATCTTATGCGCCCTCGGCGAGTTTGAGCTCGCCAAACGCAACGTGCGAAGCCTTTTCCACCAACAGGAGAGCAACGGCTTTGTTGGTCATATGATTTTCTGGAAGCAGGTGCTTCCCAACCGCATCACTGACGTGCTGCAAGCGCGTCCTACCCTGCAGACCCTGCGGCCGCACATGAGCGCATTGGTGCAACCGCCCCTCATCGCTCAGGCATTGAAGCGGTTGCACGAGGTTAGCGGCGACAAGCTGTTTCTGTTTGAAATGCTGCCGAAGGTCGTGAAGTGGCACGACTGGCTTGCCCGCAACCGCGATCTCGACGGCGATGGCCTGATAAGCATCATCTCCCCGTTTGAGTCAGGCATCGATTGGAAGCCAGCCTTTGACGATGTCGTTGGGTATCGGGCGCAGGTAACTCCGAAAGGGCTGTTTATCAGCGAACTTTATTGGCGTGTCATGCTGAAGGTCGACGCGTCCAATTTTTTTCGGAAATACGATCTGCGCAAGCTCAAACGGCACGCCGCCTTCCTTGTCAAGGAAGTGGCATTTAACACGATCTACGCCTGCGATTTGCGAGCCTTATCCGCCCTGTGCGCTGCCGTCGACCTTCCAGACAGAGCGGCGCATTATCAACGATCAGCAGAGCGGGTCGGCAGCGCTATTCTGCGGCTCATGTACGATGATGAAACCGCCGCCTTCTACGACGTGCGAACAGGAACCAACGCCACACTCAAAGTGCTGACGGCAATGTCGCTTTTTCCGCTGCTGCTGCCAGAGATCCCCAAAGAGATGGCCGCCGAGGTTGTGCGCCGACATCTAAGCAACCCGGAAGAATTCGCAAGCGACTATCCGATACCATCGGTTTCGATGAGTGAACGATCTTTCTATCCGAAAGAGACTTTCGCTTTGTGGCGTGGCCCGACCTGGCCGGTCATCAATTGGTTCTTGTTCAGGTGTCTCGGCACGAAGGGCTTTGAACGCGAAGCCAACGAGCTATACCGCGCTACGGTGGACTTGATCAAAAAGTCAGGGTTCCGTGAATACTACAATCCATTTACTGGCGAGGGTTACGGGGCACAGGATTTTACCTGGTCGGGGCTTGTTGTCGACATGGCTTGAATGCCAGCCGAGGACAGCAGTTGACGTTTGCCCGCTGTATCCGCCCACCGGCGTTAGACCGCGATCGAGCACAGCAGGCAACAGAGCCAACGCAACTCCTTAAGGAGAAGGCTGGCGCTGCGATGTCGGGGTTCCTTGAAGCCTTGTCGCGGCGGCGACGGGGATGTTGCCGTGGTCGCGCCGGAGCGGGGCGTCGTCGATATCGCGCGGCAAAGCTCGTTGCTGGTGTTTGTCTCGCGGGGGAAATGCCATCACCGCAGGACCATGGCCGCAGCGGCCTTTCCTGCGTACCCAAGCTCCTGCACACTACCTATGCGGCCTGCGTAGGATGCCCGGCGTTGCCCGGTCTCGCCGCGCAGGCCTGGGCGGAATGGCCCGGTCGACAGTAAGCCCCCGCCGATGCCGCAGCCTGACATGCTGGGTTAACGGGTGTGCCGAGCGATTTTTCGACGCATTGCCGAACGTTCTGCCGTTTGGCGAATTAACAGTCGTAACTAACCTGGATTAGCCTGGCTCGTAAGTGGGCCGGGGCGAGGGCAAGATGGCGCGCCAGCAGCCATGGTTCGACGGCCCTGTCGGCGGCGAGGTATCCGATGTCAGGCATTGACCGGGCAGCCCGGTTTTCCAACACGCTTGCGGCCCTGACCTTGCCATCGCCGGCGCATCTGCCGCTCTCGCCGCAGGCCGTGGCGACGCGATCCCTGTCGGTGGCGAAGGGTACCGATGTGCTGGTTGCCGGCAATCGCTACGATAACTGGTACCTTAACCACAACGGCTGGTTGGTTCGCTACAAGGTCCTGCATCGGGGAGCGCGTCAAATCCTGGACTTTATCCTTCCGGGCGAGACGTTTGGGCTCCAGGCCTGCATCTTTCGCAGCTCCCTCTATTCCGTCGCCACCATAACGCCGGCATCGCTTACGGCGGTCCCCTTTGCCATGGTCGATACGGCACCCGAATCAGGTTTGCATCTCTCCAAAGCGTTGCTTTGGTCCGCCATATCCGAGGCGGCCCGACTGGGCGAGCACGTCATCGATAGTGGTCGACGCACTGCTTACGAACGCTTGGGCCATTTCTTCCTTGAGTTGTTTGTGCGTTTAAAGCGGGCGGGACTCACGGCCGGCATGTCCTTTCATGCGCCGCTGACCCAAGAGTTGATCGGTGACGCGCTGGGCCTTACTGCGATCCACGTCAATCGCACCCTGCGCTGCTTGCGCCAGGACAAGCTGGTGACGGTGGACGGCAAAAAGGTGACGATCCTGGACTTCGAGGCCCTATCGCAGTTGTGCGATTTCGAGAACGCCTATCTTGGCGAAAACGCACGAGCGCTTTGGGCGAGTTGAACTGCCACTCTGACCAAGGCCGGCCCGGTTGGCTGCGGCCCTCGCTTTAGGGCCATCATCGCTAGCCGCGGTGCGGAACGGCGACCAAGACGTCCGCCGACGGCGATCCGCACCCCACTTGGTTGTTGAAGGTGGTGGCGTCATGTTCCTTTTGCAGTGCAATGCTCGACCAACTCCGCCCTGCCGGCAGGCACGCCGCCGACCTCCCAAGTCCAGGGAGTGCGCACGCCTAATGCTTTGATCATCCATGCGAGGGCGCACGACCTTGCTGACTTCGGGCTCATGGATCACAGCCTGATCTAAGTTAATGCTCCGTGAAAAGGTCATTGTCGCTGGCTGTTGCTAGCCTTGCTTGCGGCTACCAACGATCTGCCGCTGGAGGAGCGCAATGAAACCTGAAATCACGCGTCGCAAACTCGTACAAACCGGCGCGGTTCTCGGCGCCTCGACCCTATTTGCACCGGCCAAATTGGCTTTTGCCCAAGGCGAAACGCCAATCAAAGTCGGCATGCACGATCCCTTGACTGGCACCTATGCCGCGGAAGGCGACAGTGAAGTCAGGGGCGCGAAGATGGCGCTTGCCGAAATCAATGCCAAGGGCGGCATGCTCGGCCGCAAGGTTGAATTGGTCGTCGAAGATGACAATGCCAACGCCGGCCTTGCCGCACAAAAGGCACACAAACTGCTTGAGCAAGAAGGCTGTACATTCTTGATGGGTGCGGTGTCATCGGCGACAGCCCTGTCGGTCAATCAGGTCGCACATGACAAGAAGGTCTTGTACATGGTCACCGGCGGCCACACCGATCCGGTGACGGGCAGCCAATGTCATTGGACGACATTCCGCATCTGCACCACCACCTACATGCTTGCGGCAGGCCTTGCCGAGACTTTGTTCAAGAAGTTCGGTGGCAAGTGGTACTTCATCACCCCCGACTACGCCTTTGGTCACACCTTGCAGGAAGCGTATGCCAAGTTGCTCAAGGGCATGGGCGGCACCGTGCTCGGTAACTCGCTGTCACCGCTCGGTACCACCGATTTCACCTCCTACTTGATCAAAGCCCAGCAATCAAAGCCTGATGTGCTGATCAACCTCTGCGACGGCCAGGATCTCGTCAACTCGATGAAGCAAGCCGCGCAGTTCGGTTTGATGAAGAAGTTTCCCATTGGCGGCGGCCTGAGCGAACTCGAAGTTCTTGCTGCTTTGCCGAAGGAAGCCAAGGTCGGCTGGTGGACACTGGAATGGTGGTGGGACCAACCCAATACGCCACATGTAAAGGAGTGGGTCAGCAAATATCAAAGCACCTACAACGACCACAGCTATCCGAGCGCACGTACCTGGTTTGGCTATGCGGGGCTGCATGCGATCGCGCTCGGCGTAGCCAAGGCCAAATCCTTGGAATCGCCGAAGGTCGCCAAAGCGTTGGAAGGCCTCGAGCTGCCGAGTGAAATCAAGTTGCAGCCCAATCGTGTGTTTTTCCGCCCGGGCGATCATCAATTGATGTCAAGCGAATTCCCGGGCGAAATCATTCCGGATGGCACCTATCCGCACCTATTCAAGGTTGCGGATATCGTACCCGGGGAGAAGATCGCGCTGTCCGAGCAGGAAACCGGCTGCAAGATCGACTATCAGGCTTGATGGCGCGTCGATTGCATCAAAAGCGTCAAGTGCGTCGATTGCATCAAGTGCGCGGTGCACCGCCGTCGGCCAGCGGTGGCGGCGCTCGATGACGAGTTAGACCTCCATGCAGCTGTTCATCTTCAATGCATTCAATGGATTGATTCAGGGCGTATTCTACGCCCTGATGGCGCTTGGCCTTGCGCTGATCCTAAGCTTGAACTCAGTGATAAACATGGCGCATGGAGGTTTCCTCGTCATCGGTGCTTACCTCGCCTTCACCCTCAGTCCGTACCTGGGGTTCTGGGGAGCACTGGTTGTTTCCCCCATTCTCGTCGGTGGCATTGGCCTAATTGTCGAACGCCTGCTGATCAGGCCGCTCTACCAGCGTTCGGATCCTCTTTACAGTTTGCTGCTGACGTTCGGTCTCGCGTTGATCATTGAAGACATGACGCGCACGATTTGGGGACCCCAGGGACTACCCTTGGAAATTCCCGATATCATCAATTCTCCGGTCAGCTCGGAATACTTCTTTATTACCGGCTATCGGCTGTTTGTGGTGGCAGTGACCGCAGCGGCTGCGATCGGGCTTTATCTATTGTTGCGCTATACCCTGCTCGGCGTGCGCATTCGCGCCGGCATGAGCGACCTGGAAACCACCTCGGCACTGGGTGTCAACATCTACCGGCTCCGTGCCTTCAATTTTGGCTTTGGCTGCATGTTTGCCGGGCTTGCCGGTGTGCTGGCGGCCGGCGTTCTCGGACTGACGCCGCCGATGGGCAACAGCCTGATCATGCCGAGCTTTGTGGCGATCATCGTTGGCGGCGTCGGCAGCCTGTTAGGCGCCGTGCTCGGCGGCTTGATCATCGGTTTAGCCGCCGGCATCACAACCACCTACTACCCGGCGGCCAGCGAGGCGGTAATCTATCTCATGATGCTGATCGTCCTCGTGATTCGTCCGCGCGGGCTATTCGGCGAGGAAGGGCTGTTCGAATGAGGCGCACCCTGCCGGTCGTCTTATGGGGCGCGCTATTGGTCTTGCCTTGGTGGCTTCCAGCAATCGGTGGCTACACGGCGCTTGGCTCAAAGGTATTAATCTACGGCATTGCGACCATGGGTTTGAACCTGCTGCTCGGGTTCACCGGAGGATTGTCCTTCGGCCAGGCCGCGTACTTTGGCCTTGGTGCCTACGGCGCGGGAATGACGCTAAAGTACATTGCCGCCAGCACGCCGCTTGCCATTGTGGTCGGTACTTTGGTCGGTGGCATCGCCGCAACCTTGCTGGGTCCGCTGGTGATGCGCCGCCGCGGCATCTACTTCGCGATGATTACGATCGCAATCGGACAGCTCTTCTATTTTGTGGCGGTTCGCTGGAACGAGGTGACGGGCGGGGAGGACGGGTTGGCCGGGTTCGCCCGCCAGGACATCCACATTGGCAGCTCGGTGATCGCGTTAACGGAGACCAACTTTTACTATCTGGTACTGCTCTGTTTTACCCTGGCCGTGGCGGTTATGTGGACCATGCTACGTTCACCTCTCGGCCACACCTGGGTGGCGGTGCGTGAGAATCGGCGGCGCACGCAGTTTCTCGGTGTACACGTCGAATATTATGTTTGGGCCGCCTTTGCGATCGCCGGCTTTCTTACGGCATTTGCCGGAACTTTGAACGCCCTGCTGTTCAATTTCACATCGCCACAGGACCTGCATTGGATCCTGTCGGGAAACTTCGTCATCATGATTGTACTGGGAGGCATGCGAGAATTCTTCGGGCCGTTGTTCGGCGTCCTGATCTTCGTCGTCGCACAGGACTACTTGTCGAGCGTGACGGGTAATTGGATGACATTCATCGGCCTGATTTTCGTCCTGATCGTGCTGCTGTTTCCCAAGGGGTTGCTGGGCATGCTTGGCCGTGGGACAAGCGCGGTATGAACGACCGGTCACGGCCGTCCGGCACCGACAACGCGGCCGTCGAGGCTGCGCCATCTCGTAGCACCAACACGGGACCTGCGGCTAAGCCACTGCTGCGCCTCGACAACGTGTCGAAACAGTTCGGCAAGCTGACGGCGGTCGATCAGCTCTCATTTGCGATGATGCCGGGTGAATTGCACGCGGTCATCGGTCCGAACGGTGCTGGCAAGACGACTTTCTTTAATCTGATTACCGGCTTGCATCCACCAACCGCCGGGCAAGTGTGGTTCCTCGAGCACAATATCACCCGTCGATCGGTCATTGAGCGGGTCCATCGTGGCATTGTTCGCACCTTTCAAATCACTGAAGTGTGCCCCGAACTCAGCGTGTTCCAGAACATACGCCTCGGCGTGGAGACAGCAGTTGGGGTCAACGCCAAGCCCTGGATTCCGCGCATCAAGCGCCTCGCCATTGCCGACCGGGTCGAACAGCTGATCGATATCGTCGATCTTGGTGGCAAAGAAACGCGCATTGTCGGCGAGCTGGCGCACGGCGATCAGCGGGTGGTCGAGGTGGCGATGGCGCTTAGTCTGCGACCGCGCCTGTTACTGCTCGACGAGCCTACCGCGGGAATGGGCGATAGCGAAACCGAACACATGGTAAGGCTAGTGCAACGTTTGCACAGCGAACAGGGCGTGAGCATCCTCTTCATCGAGCACGATATGGACATTGTATTCGGCATCGCCCAGAGGATTACCGTACTCGACCAGGGGCGCATGATTGCCGATGGCAGTCCGCAGGCGATCGCTACCAACCCGCAAGTTCAGGTGGCCTATCTCGGACAAGTTCAATGACGGTCGTCCTGCGCGCACGCGACATCCAGACCTATTATGGCAAGAGTCACATTCTGCACGGGGTGTCACTCGAGGTGCGGGAAGGCGAAATCGTCACCGTGCTCGGTCGCAATGGCGCCGGCAAAACCACGGCTGTGCGCAGTCTGATTGGTCTCACCCCGCCCCGGAGCGGCGCGATCGAGATTTTCGGCCGCGACACGACGCGTTGGCCTGCACATAGGATCGCCAGGCTCGGCGTCGGCTATGTCCCTGAGGGGCGCAAGATCTTTGGTAGTCTCACGGTGACCGAGAACCTCAAGGTCCCCGAAGTCAGCCCCGGCCCATGGGACTTGCCATCGGTGTTCCGACTGTTTCCCCGGCTGCAACAGCGCAAGTCGTTGCTCGGCCGCCAGCTTTCCGGCGGCGAGCAAGAAATGCTGGCCATCGCCCGACCCCTGCTTCTCAATCCGCGGCTAATGCTGTTGGACGAGCCTTCGCAGGGGCTGGCGCCCTTGATCGTAAGGGAAGTCATCGAGATGGTCCGGCATATGCGCGAACAAGGCCTGTCCGTGCTTCTGATCGAGCAAAATGCGCCATTGTCGCTTGCTATTTCGGACCGTGCCTACGTTCTGGATAATGGCAAGATCGTTTATGGCGGCGATGCGGCAGCGCTTCTTAAGGACCGTGAGCTCGTCAACAAGCTGGCCGGGGCCGGAGGTAATGCCGGCGGTCGATCGATAGCCAGGCAGAGCTCCCTGACAATGGCGAGCGACCAGCAGCGACAAAGATGAGGTTCGCCTCGCCGCGGCATAATTGAAGCTCGCACAACTCGCTCCGAGCGGTGGTCGCACGGTCCTAGCGCTGGTGGCCGCCGGTGCGGTCCGGTGCGCCCGCCTCTGAACGCTGATGATGATTGATGGGGCCCAGAGAGTTGCCGCGGCGGTCGCAACCGGAGGCGGGGACAATTGGATGCCCCCGCCTCCTGTTTGGCCATGCCGGTGTGCCGGTTATGACTTTTCCGGCATCCAGGTCGTCGAGTTGCGATCATATTTGAGGCCGGGCGCGGATTTCAGCGCATCCTTGGTGGTGTCGAGCGTGAGATAGACTTTGCCATCCCGTGTGGTGTGTTTCACTGCACTGAAGGGCACGGCGACGTCCTTCTCGCCCATACCGAGAAAGCCGCCGACGCCAACAATAAGTGCGGTGACCTTGCCGTCCGGGGACAACAGCACGTCCTGGATCTCGCCAATCTTGTTGTTGGAGGGATCGTAGACGCTCTGGTTGTACCAATCTTTGACCGTTACGCTTTGCGCCGGAACCGAAGTCATGATCTGCGCGGATCCCTGCGCGAAGGCTGCGCCGCCAAGCAGCATGCTTCCGACGGCGATGGTGATGAGTTTTTTCATTGGTGGTTACTCCGAATGTCGACTTGCTCCGAGAACGCATCTGAGCATCCAGACGTTCCTGTCTGGAGCGAGCGCAGGCCGTTGCGAGCGCAGCCTTTTCCCTCCAGCGCTTCGCCTGCGGTCAGCGAATCCGCATTTTTGCTTCGGTCGCGCTTCTGCTCCATAGGCAAGTAAAAGCATTGCCGGCGACGAACCGGCGCAATCCCCAATTCGCAACGAAACCATGTCTCGAGCGTTTCGCGATCGGGGACTTGGTGGGATCGTCCCGCCTTGATTGAGCGTTACCGCCGTCGCGGCGACTGCCACCTAACCTTAAGCTGAATGCAGGACACACCAGTTCAGGAGGACCGCGATCGCCGCCGAACGCGCGCCGATGATCAGCCGCAGCCCGACAACAAGCAAGGCGCGGCCAGCATTTTGCGCACGCATCCGTACGCGATTGCCGCAGGGCTGATCCTTGTATTGGCGGCAGCGGTGGCAGCCGGGCTGTGGTGGATGAAGGCTCGGCATTACGAGTGGACCGACGACGCCTTCATCGATGCGCGCCAGTTCTCCATCAGCCCGAAAGTAGCCGGATACATTGCCCAAGTTGCGGTAAGCGACAACCAAGAGGTGGAGGCCGAGCAACTAATCGTTCGCATCGACGATCGCGACTACCGCGCTGGCTTGAGGCAAGCCGAGGCACAGCTGAGGCAGGCCGAGGCGAGCGTCGAAAGTGCCGATGCGCAGATTGCCGCGCAAGGGGCGCAGGCAGACGCCGCCGAGGAGCAGCTGCGTCAAGCCAAGGCGGCATTGACCTTCGCCACTGAGGAAAACGCCCGGGCGCAAACCCTGCTCAAAGGCGGCATTGCCACCCTGCAGCGGGCCCAGCAGCAGAAATCTCAGCTCGATCAGGCACAGGCATCCGTCAATGGTGCACAAGCCAGTTTCAATGCAGCCGTCAAGCAAGTGGCTTCCCTCAAGGCACAAAAGGCGAGCGCGGCTGCCAACGTTGCGGCCGCCGAGGCCCAGAAGGCGCAGGCGGAACTCATGGTCGGCTACACCCGTCTCACCGCTCAGCAGAAAGGGCGCATCGTCCATCTGAGCGCGGCCAAAGGCGAATACGTGCAGGCGGGACAGGGCCTCAGCATGTTCGTCCCCTACCCGATCTGGATTACCGCGAACTTCAGGGAGACGCAGATCAGTGACCTCAGCCCGGGAGAGCAGGTCGACATTCAGATCGATGCCTTTCCCAACCGTGAGCTGCACGGCCACGTCGACAGCATTCAATCGGGTTCCGGCACCGCCTTTAGTCTGCTTCCCGCGGAGAACGCTACCGGCAACTACGTGAAAGTCGTGCAGCGCGTGCCGGTGAAAATCATCATCGACGACATTCCGACCGATATTCCGCTTGGGCCGGGGATGTCCGTGGTTCCGTCCGTGAAGGTGCGATGACGGCCGCGGGCGAGTTGCGACCTTCCGGCCACAATCCGTGGCTGATCGCGTTTGTTGTATCCATTGCCACCTTCATGGAAGTCCTCGATATCAGCATCGCCAACGTCGCCCTGCGTCATATCGCGGGAAGCGTTTCGGCGTCTTATGATCAGGCGACTTGGATCCTCACCAGCTATCTCATCGCCAATGCCGTCATTTTGCCGCTCAGTGGTTGGCTGTCCACCGTCATCGGGCGCAAACGCTTTTACATGCAATGCGTGGGGCTGTTCACCGCAAGTTCGCTGCTGTGCGGGTTGGCCTGGAACCTAAACTGGTTGATCCTGTTCCGGGTGTTGCAAGGCCTCGGCGGGGGCGGCTTGGCCCCGAGCGAGCAGTCAATTCTCGCCGACGCGTTTGCACCAGAAAAGCGCGGACAGGCTTTTGCGGTCTATGGGGTTGCGGTGGTGGTGGCGCCGACCATCGGCCCGACGCTTGGCGGTCTACTCACGGATTATGCAAGCTGGAATTGGATCTTCTTTATCAACGTGCCGATGGGCCTGTTGTCTTTGCTGCTCGTCAGCAGTCTGGTGCGGGAACCAAGGCGCAGCCCGAGGCCGCTCAGGCGCGGCGTAGACTTTATCGGCTTCATCCTGGTCGCCTTGGGTCTCGGTTGCCTCGAGATCGTGCTCGATGAGGGACAGCGCAACGACTGGTTTCAATCGAATTTCATCATCATTTTTGCCGTCATCGCCGCAATTTCATTGCTGGCCCTGATTCCCTGGGAGCTCAGTCGAAGCAATCCAATTGTCGATGTGCGGCTACTCGGACGACGTCAGTTCGGCACCTGTTTCTTGGTCATGCTGATCGTCGGCGTCGTGCTGTTTAGCACCATCCAATTGATGCCACAGCTCGTGCAGAACGAGTTCGGCTATACTGCAACGCTCGCCGGCTTGTCGCTTTCTCCGGGCGGATTTGCCACCATGCTGCTGATGCCGGTGGCCGGCTACCTCACTGGAAAGGTTCAGCCGAAATATCTGATTGCCGGCGGCTTTGCCGTGCTGGCACTGTCAATGTGGCACCTCACCGGCCTCAACGGCGACATCACCTTCAGCTATGCTGTTTGGGCACGCATCTATACCGCGGTTGCGCTGCCATTTCTGTTCATCCCTATTACCACTGCGTCCTACCATGGGTTGTCGGGAGCAGATACCAACCAGGCGGCCGGACTGATCAACGTTGCGCGCAATCTCGGCGGCAGCATCGGTGTCGCCTCGATCCAGACCGTTCTGCAGCAGCGGCAGCAGTTCCATCAGAGCCGGCTGGTCGAAAACACAGTGCCATCCGACATCCACTACCAGGTCGCCGTTCACAAGGCGATCGAGTTTTTGACGAGCTCGGGCGCTTCCGTGGTAGACGCCATGCAACAAGCCAATGCCCTGATCATGACGACCATCATGAAACAGGCGACGTTACTCTCCTATATCGACGCCTTCTGGATTTTGACGGTAGTCTCAATCCTGGCCATTCCCGCGGCCTTCATTTTGCGCCCCACTACGCTCGGCAAACAGCCAATGGCGCATTGATCTGGCTTCGAGCGCCGGTACAGCCGGCCTCGGTCAGGCTTTGCACGGGTTAGCCACCTTTCGGCGTGCTGGAAGGCATGGGCAATTCCTCCGCCAGCGACCGCACCAGGGCTTTCGCAGCGCGCGCGTAAGCCTCATCATTGTCGCCGCGAAAGTCAAACGCCCGCGCGTAAATTGT
>Ga0066905_100000352_pt1 | contig 12076 bp, 10 predicted proteins | sample PanSoiMetaPlot36_FD_67483 | JGI IMG/M metagenome (GOLD analysis project Ga0066905, IMG submission 67483) | Tropical forest soil microbial communities from Panama analyzed to predict greenhouse gas emissions - Panama Soil Plot 36 (version 2) | ecosystem: Environmental > Terrestrial > Soil >... | reverse complement strand
AGCGCCTTGGCGTCGCGCACGAGCTCCAGCGCGGCGTCGTGCTGGCGGGCCTGGACCTTGAACCCGCCGACGGCGTGCACCGATTGGGGGGTCAGCCCGAGGTGGCCCATGACGGGGATCTCGGCGTCGACGATCGCCTCGATCATCGGCAGCCGCTTGCGGCCGCCCTCGAGCTTGACGGTCTGGGCGCCCGCCCGGATCAGCGTGGCGGCGTTCCGGACGGCGTCGTCGGCCGTGGTGTGGTAGCTCATCCACGGCAGGTCGCCGACGACCAGCGGACGCGGGTTCTCGCTCGTGGACGAGGCCAGGCCGCGGGCCACCGCGCCCACGTGGTGGGCGATGTCGTCGACCGAGACCTGCAACGTGTCGTCGTAGCCGAGGACGACCATCGCCAGCGTGTCGCCGACCAGGATGAGGTCCACGCCGGCGGCGTGGGCCTGGCGGGCACCGGGCGCGTCGTAGGCGGTGACCATGACCAGCGGATCGCTGCCATTACGCGCCTTAGAGGACCGAATGGCGGGCACGGTCTGCGTGCGCATGGGGACTCAACCCTCCTTCTCCGTCCAGCGCCATGGGTGGCTGCCGGCGGTGCTGTGGACCGTAGTTCGACCGCTAGGTTCAACGCCATGTCGGCCGAAGGACATTCCGACGCCTCGGAGGTTCGCGCCGGGACCTGCGATTCCTGCGGCGCAGCCGCCGACGATCTGGCCGCCGTGCACCGGGTCTACGTCACGCCGGCGGCCTGGGACACCGAGGAGAAGGTGGACGTGCTCGACGACGTCGAGCGCTGGTGCTTCCCCTGCCGGACCCAGTACCCCCATCAGCCGCTGGTCGGCTGACGCGGCCGGGCCGCCCGCCCGGCGTCAGCCGGGGCCGGGTCCGCCGGGCTGGGGGATGGTCGGAAGAGTCAGCGTTGGCACGGTGATCTCGATCGACGTGGTCGTGGCGGGCGGGGTGGTCGTCGTGTTCCGGCCGCCGCCACCGCCACCACCGCCGCCACCTCCGCCGTCGCCGTCCTGGTCGCCGGGCCGCGGGAAGGGGAACGGGTTCTGGGGCTGGGTGGTCGTGGTCTCGTCGGCCGTGTGCAGCTTGCCCTCGTTGATGACGGTTCCGGCGGCGATCTGCTCGGCCGTCGGCTCGACGAACTGGTCACTGGTGTTGCCGGTCGCGACCTCCATGAACCGCCGCCAGATCTCGGCCGGGAGCGAGCCGCCGGTGACGGTCGAGAAGCCCTCGATGTTCTCCATCGGGATGCTGCCCTGTGGGTAGCCCATCCAGACGACCGCCGTGAGCTTGGGGACGTAGCCCGCGAACCACGCATCCCAGTTGTGCTGGGCGGTCCCGGTCTTGCCTGCGGCCGGCTTGCCCAGGTTGGCACGGTGGCCGGTGCCTCCGTCCTCGAGCGGGCCCTGCAGGGCGTGGGTGACGAGGTCGGCCTGCTCGGGCGACAGCACCTGGCGCTGGGTGACCTGGCGCTCGTAGGCCACGGTCGGCTTGCCATCCTGGTCCACGCGCTCGACCCGGGTGACGATCTCGGGCGCCTTGTAGACGCCGCGGTTGGCGAACGTCGAGTACATCCCCGCCATCTCCAGGGGCGACGCCGACGTCGTGCCGAGCACCATCGAGGCGTTGGGCGCGAGCTGCTCCCCGCCGCCGATGCCGAGCTGCTCGGCCAGGTCGGCCACGCTCTGGGGCCCGATCTCGAGCATCAACTGGGCGAAGAAGGTGTTGGACGACTGCTTGGTCGCCTCCATGAGGTCGAGGACGCCGGCGTCGCTCTCGGAGTAGTTGCTCACCTTCCACGGCTTGCCGACGGCGTCGAGCGCCTCGGGCGAGTCGAAGGTCATGGTCCCCTCGGCGTCGAAGCGCGACTCCAGCGAGAAGCCCCGCCTGATGGCCTCGGCGAGCGCCAGCGGCTTCGCGATGGATCCGGTCTGCCGGCCCTCGGACCCCATGCCCCGAACGGCGTAGTTGTTGGCGTGCGCAGCGCCGTCGTAGTGGTTACGGCTGCCGACCATGGCCCGGACCAGGCCCTGGTCGTCGACGGCCACGAGCGCCGCCTCGGGGTCGTTGGGGTTCACGAGGGTGCCGCCAACCGCCTGCCAGGCGGCCGTCTGCAAGTCGTAGTTGAGGGAGGTGTAGACGCGCAGGCCGCCGCTGGTGATGTCCTGCTCGCTGAAGCCGAGGCGGACCAGCTCCTCCTTCACGTAGCCGGTGACGTAGTCGGTGCCGATGTAGCCGGGGTCCCGGGCGCCCCGCAGGGTGTCGGTCAACTTCAGGCTGCCGAACGGCCGCACGTACGGCTCGGCCAGCGGCAGGGCGTTGGCGGCCTCGGCCTGCTCCGCCGTGATGTAGCCCTCGTCCTGCATCGCCTCCAGGGCCGTCTGGCGCCGGCGGACGGCCTCCTCGGGGTGCTTGCTCGGCTCGGCCAGGTTGGGGGCCCGGATCAGGCCCGCCAGGAAGGCGGCCTCGGCGACGCCGAACTTCGGATCGCGCACGTCGAGGCCGAAGTAGGCCTGGCTGGCGGCGCCCACGCCGTACGCGCCCCGGCCGAAGTAGATCGTGTTGAGGTAGCCCTCGAGGATGTCCTGCTTGGACATCTCCCGCTCGAGCTTGACGCTGAGCACGGCCTCGTTGATCTTGCGCGTGATCGACTTCTCGCGGGTGAGGTCGAACGCGTTCTTCACGTACTGCTGGGTGATCGTGGACCCACCCTGCTGCACGCCCTCACCCCGCATGTCGCGGTAGAGGGCCCGGCTGATGGCAACCGGATCGATGCCCTGGTGCACGAAGAAGTCGCGGTCTTCGGTGGCGATGACCGCGTCGACCATGACCTTCGGGAGCTGCTCGTACGAGACGTTGATCCGGTCGCCGTCGTCGTCGCCCACCTTGGCGGCCATGCGGGCCATGGCGTTCTGCGCCGTGCACTTGCCCGCCTGCACATCGGCGGCGCAGATGTAGCTCGACTGCGTGAGGGCCTCCACCTGGGGCAGCTCGGTCTGGGCGAAGAGCACCCCGACGCCGACGAACGCCGCCAACATCGCCAGGCCCAGCAGGAAGAGGGGGCGACGGAGCCGCCACACGAGGCTGCGCTTGTGGCGCTCACGGCGCCGCACACGTCGGCCCGTGGCGGGGTCGTCACCCGGGCCGCCGGGCCAGCCAGCGCCACCTGGGTGTCCGCCTGCGGGACCACCGGGGTCGTCCCAGCCTCCGTAGCCGCTCGGACCACCCGGTCCCCCACCGCCGCCGCGGCCGTTGCCCCGGCCACCACCACCTCCACCCGGGCCCCGCCGGCCCCAGGGGTCGGCCAGGCCGCCCGCGCCGTTGGCAGGATCGCGCGGGTCGGGACCGGGGCGCCGAGGCCCACGGCTGCCGCCGTTCGGTCGGCCGCGGGGCCCTGTGGGTGCGGGAGAGCGAACCGGGGACTGTGGCCCTGGCCAGGGAGAACCCGCCTGGGCGCGCGGGGGCGGCCCGCCGCGGGGGTCGGGGCGTCGAACACGGGTCCCGTCGGCGCCGGGGCTCGGGCGTGAGCGCGCGCCGGACGAGCGGGTGTCGTGGATCGGTCCTCCAGCCATGCCGAGGCCCGAAGACTACCGGGACCGGACGAGGCCGGCCACGTCACCCCGCCGCCGGCGCGGCCGGCGTGTCAGCCGCCGCCGACCTGGAAGGCCCGGCTGAGGTGGTTCCAGGCGCACTCCGGGCACACCTCCACCACGTAGCAGGTGAAGGTGGCGGAGCCCCGGGAGAGCTTGGCCATCTCCCGCGCCGTCGTTATGCAGCGCCCGCCAGCGGGCAGGCGCGGGCCGAAGGCGTAGGTGACGAGCACCACCTGCGCCTCCTCGCAGATCGGGCATGCCTCGTCGGTGGGCCGGCTGGCCATGGTCGCCGCCCGGCGCAACTCCGGATGGGCGTCGCAGACGTCCAGGCGCGAGAGGCGGCCCTTGCGGTACTGCTGCACCACCGACTGCCGCGTCAGCCGATAGTCGACGACGGCGCCGCTGCTGCTCGATCCTCGGATGGCCTCCGGTCGGAAGCTCATGCCCCGCAACGCTAGCGGTGCGCCCGGACCGACGCCCCGACGGTCGCCCCGCGTATCGGCGGAGGCCGGCACCCCGCGACCAGGCGGTGCCGAGCTCGCTCGGGCTCCTCGGGATCTGATGTCCGGAGGTTGACGTTCGGGCGAACGGCGGGCAGACTGCACCGTCGTTATATCGATCCGATATGACGATTCGTTCTACCAAGATTCACTCCACGACCAACGGGCACGAAATGTTCGACCTCGCCATCCTCGGGCTCCTCGACGAGACCGATCTGCACGGTTACGAGCTGCGCAAGCGGCTGGGCGACCTGCCGGGCATGGGCCTGGCTGTGTCGTTCGGGTCGCTGTATCCCGCGCTGGCCCGCCTCGAGAAGGCGGGTCTCGTCAAGGCCGTCACCAACCGACCCGCCTCCCCCGCCCCCGCGGCGCCGATGAGCGGATCACTCGTCGGCGAGCTGGCGGCGTTCAGGGCCCAGCTCCGCCAGGCCGGCAACGCCGTGCGGGAAGCCGGCCGGGGGTCCCGGGGCAAGAAGGTCTACGGCATCACCGACGCAGGGCGACGCCGGATGCACGAGCTCCTCGTCGATCCGGACGTGACCGACGACCGCACCTTCGCCCTGCGGGTCGCGTTCTGCCGCAATCTCGGCCCCGCCGAGCGACTCGAGCTGTTCGAGCGCCGGCGCACCGAGCTGATCCGCCGCCGTGACCTACGGCGCAACCCGACCCGAGCCGACGGCCGGGTCAACACCTACCTGCGCTCGCTCGTCGAGCGCGACACCGCCGCCATCGCCGCCGACCTGGCCTGGCTGGACAGCCTCATCGTCGAGGAGCGGGCAACGGTGCCCGCAGCAGGTTCCGGCGCCGATACCCAACCCGGAGGAAACCCATGAGCAAGATCCGTCTCGCCATCGCCGGCGTGGGCAACTGCGCCAGCTCGCTGGTTCAGGGCATCGAGTACTACCGCCACGCCGATCCCGCCGACCAGGTGCCGGGTCTGATGCACGTCGACCTCGGCGGCTATCACATCCGTGACATCGAGGTCGTGGCCGCGTTCGACGTCGACGCCGACAAGGTGGGCGTCGACCTCTCCAAGGCCATCGCCGCGGGCCGCAACAACACGGTTCGCTTCGCCGACGTCCACGACCTGGGCGTCCGGGTCCAGCGGGGCCCGACGCTCGACGGGTTCGGCGAGTTCTACCGCCAGGAGTGCGAGGAGTCGCCGAAGGAGCCGGTCGACGTTGCGCAGGCGCTCCGTGATGCCCGCGCCGACGTGCTGGTCGCGTACCTCCCGGTCGGGTCCGAGCACGCCCAGAAGCACTACGCGCAGGCGTGCCTCGACGCCGGCGTCGCCTTCGTCAACGCCATCCCGGTCTTCATCGCCTCCGACCCGGAGTGGGCGGAACGCTTCCGGGCGGCGGGGGTGCCGATCGTCGGCGACGACATCAAGTCGCAGGTGGGCGCCACCATCGTCCACCGCACCCTGGCGCGGCTGTTCGAGGACCGGGGCACCACCATCGACCACACATACCAGCTCAACTTCGGCGGAAACATGGACTTCATGAACATGCTGGAGCGGTCGCGGCTGAAGTCGAAGAAGGTGTCGAAGACGCAGTCGGTCACGAGCCAGATCGAGGCGGGCATCAGCGATCACGACGTGCACATCGGTCCTTCGGATCACGTGCCGTGGCTCGAGGACCGCAAGTGGGCGTTCATCCGCGTCGAGGGCCGCAACTTCGGGGACGTGCCCCTCACGGTCGAGCTCAAGCTCGAGGTCCACGATTCGCCCAACTCGGCCGGCGTGATCATCGACGCCGTCCGCTGCGCCAAGCTGGCTCTCGACCGGGGCATCGGCGGACCGGTGCTGCCCGCCTGCCAGTACTTCATGAAGTCGCCGCCGTCCCAGGTGCACGACGACGTGGCCCGCGACGCGCTCGAGGCCTTCATCACCAGCGCCTGAGCGACCGCGGATCGCCCGGCCGACCCGACGGCCCCGCCGCCCGGTGGGGCCGTCGGTTTTTTCCGGCGAACTGACATCCGCGCGGGCCCCTGGCTCCGAATACCGCACACAGGGTGCTGTCGGGCGCTGATGTGCGGGATCACGTGTCGCGGCAGCACCCACCACAGGCATCCGAGCCCGAGACCCGTCCGCCGCCCGGCGGCGGCTGCAGCCAACGGCCGGCACAAGTCACATCCCTCTCCCCCCTGTCCCGGGGCCGGTCCCCCCGCTGTCCAGGCAACCCGGCCCCGGGACGGTCGCGCTCCGTTGCCGGACGCCCGCGCACAGTCGCACGCCGGGTACGGTTTCGGCGCCGGGGAGGAAAGGCGTGTACGAGAGCATCTCCCAATCGAGCGATGCGAGCCTCGTGATCGCCGTTGGCCGCAACAGCATGGCGGCGCTGGAGGAGCTCTTCCGGCGGCACGGCGGCGCAGTGATGGCGCTCGCCCGGCGGGTGACCAGGGATGCCCACCGGGCCGAAGAGGTCTGCCAGACGGTGTTCACCGACCTCTGGCGCTCGCCCGAGCGCTACGACCCCGAACGGGGTGGCCTCCGCGCGTGGCTGCTGGCGCTGACCCATCGCCGGAGCGTCGACGTGGTCAGGTCGGAGTCCGCCCTGCGTCGCCGGCAGGAGCACGAGGCGGCGCTGTCGCCTATGGCGGTTGACGAGGTGGAGTCCGTGGTGCACACCGCAGCCCTGGCCGACGAGGTGCGCCGGGCCGTGCATCGGCTGCCCGCCCCCGAACGGGAGCCCATCCTGCTCGCCTACTTCGGTGACCGCTCCTACCGGGACACGGCGCAGATGCTGGGCCTGCCCGAGGGGACCGTGAAGAGCCGCATCCGATCCGGCCTTTCGAGCCTGCGCCGGGCGCTGGACGTCGAGGGGGTGCGGCCGTGAGCGAGCACGAAGTGCGAACGAACCATCGGCACAGTGCCCTCGCCGCGAAGCGGCGATTGCTCATCGGCGAGCCGGAGGCGAGCGGATGAGCAGCGCTGAACAGCATCCGTTCGACGAGATCGCCGTCTACGCGCTCGACGGCCTCGAGCCCGACGAGCGGGCGGTCGTCGAGGCCCACCTCGCCGAGTGCCCCGTGTGCCAGGCGGAGCTGGACGGCCACCTCGCCACGCTCGCCCGGCTCACGCCCGACGAACCGGCGTCACCGGCCGTGTGGGCGCGGATCTCCGAGTCGATCATCGCCGAGGGCGACGAGGTCCTGGATCGACCGCGGCTCGAGGCGGTCCCCCATCCGGACGCTCCCGCGGCCGAGCCCCGCCGGCGCCGCGGGGGTGCTCCCTCCAGCCCGCGCCACCTCGCCAGGCGACGGCCGTGGGAGAGGATCGCAGGCTTGGCCGCCGCGGCCGTGGTCCTGGTGGCGGCCGCGATCGGCATCGGCTACGTGCTCGGCGACAGAGGCGAAGCGCCCAGCAGCCTGGCCGACAACGCGCAGGATGCGATCAACGCCGGTGATCCGGTCGCCACGCTGGCAACCCCCGACGGCGAGGCGGTCGCCCGGGTGGTGGTCACCGACACGGGCACCGGGTACTTCCTCGCTGACGACCTGCCCACGCTCGAGGAGGGGCGCACCTACCAGCTCTGGCAGCTCGACGGCGACCAGCCGATCTCGCTGGGGACACTCGGAGACGGCACGACGGCGGTCACCTCGGTGGCGGTCCCCGCCGGCACCACCACGATGGCGATCTCCGCCGAGGCGGCGGGCGGGGCCGTCTCGCCGACGCCCGACCAGATCGTCGCCCAGGGCCAGGCCACCTGACCGTCATCCGGGCCCGCCCCCGGCTCCGAACCGGGGGCATGCGAGTAGACGTCGACCGTTACCGTGACCGGGCCGCACCCGTCGATCTCTCCGGCATCGACTTCGACGCCTTCCGGGATCGGCCCCTGCCGGCGCGCGCGATCCGCTGCCTGCACTACATGCACGACATCGAGCACCACACGGTGTGCTACCTGCGCGACCTGCTGGTGACCCCGGCGCACCGCGACCCGGACATCACCACGTTCCTCACCGTCTGGAGCTACGAGGAGATGTGGCACGGGCAGGCCATCGGCCGCGTGCTCGCAGCCCACGACGAGGCCCACGGTGCGGGGCGCATCGCCGAACTGCGGCGCCGTCTCGGGGTCCGCGACCGGCTCTCACCGATGCTCCACGCCCTGGGTTCGACGGTGGCCGGCGACACCTTCCCCGCCGTGCACATGGCCTGGGGGGCCGTGAACGAGTGGACGACCCAGGCCGGCTACGCCCGGCTGATCGACCGGGCCCGGCATCCCGTCCTCACCGACCTGCTGTCGCGCATCATGCGCCAGGAGGGCCGGCACATCGCCTTCTACGCCGCCGAGGCCGAGCGCCGCCTGTCGGGCAGCCGCCGGGCCCGGCAGCTGTGCCGGGCCGCCCTGCGCCGGCTGTGGCGGCCGGTGGGCGCAGGCGTGATGCCGCGCAGCGAGGTTGCGTTCATGGTGCGCGAGCTGTTCGGCGACGACGGTGGTCGGGCCATCGCCCACCGGATCGACCAGCGGATCGACGGCCTTCCCGGCCTCGATGGGCTGCGGCTGGTCGAGCGCGCGGTCGACCGCTACGCCGCCGGCACCACCGCCGCTCAGGGGCCCGGGCCGGCCCCGGCTACCCCGGCGTCGCTCGCAGCGTGAGGACGGCCATGTCGTCGGTCGGGTCGTCGTCGACGAAGGCCAGCGCCGCCGACTCGATGAGCTCGGCCAGCCGGGTGGCGGACATCCCCTTGCCCTGGTAGATCGCCTTCACCACGCCCTCCTCGCCGAACGCCCTCGAGCGGGCCCGGCGGCGATCGATGAGCCCGTCCGTGTAGCACACGAGGGCCTCGCCGGGATCGAGGTGAACCACCGTGTCGGTGAGGTTCACCTCGTCGGTCACCCCCAACAGGGTCCCCGGCACGCCCACCGGCTCGACCCGTCCGACGGAGCGGCCGACGAGCGGCAGCGGATGACCCCCGGAACAGACGATGAGGTCGACGCCCCGCGAGGTCGGCTGGGCGGTCCCCACCAGCACCGTGCAGAACCGCGGGCTGATCGGCACGGGGCTGTCGTTGGTGTTCGCCCACTCCGCGGTGTGGCGCAGCAGCATCTGGTTGAGGCGGAACAGGATCGCGGACGGCATCACCCCGGCCATCGCCGACGAGCGGATCGTGTGCCGCACCAGCCCGGTGGTCGCCGCGGCCTCGACGCCATGCCCGCACACGTCCCCCACCGCAAAGATCCACCAGTTGGCGTCGGCCTGGAAGGCGTCGTAGAAGTCGCCGCCCACGTCGAGCCCCCGACCCGCTGCGCGGTAGCGGGCGCCCAGCTCGATCCCGGGGATCTGGGGGAGGCTGCCGGGCAGCAGGCTGTCCTGCAGCGCCCGGGCCACCACCGACTGCTCCTCGAACATGCGGGCGTTGTCGACGATCACCGCGGCGCGCGCCGCTACCGACTCGGCGAGCTCCACGTCATCGCCGGCCAACGCCCGCCCCCTGTGGTTGCCGAACGCGATCGCGCCCAGCAACCGGCCCCGTGCTCGCAGGGGAAAGATCGCCAGCCCGTCGATGCCCAGCCCGTCGAGGGCGCGGCGCGCGTCGTTGTCGACGATCATCGGTCGCAGCACCTGCGCGGCCTGCGAGCCGCGAATCAATGGCCGGCCTGCCTGGAGCGCCTCGCCCAGGTGGTCGACGTGTTCGAGGTCGCCCGGGATCCGCTCGGCCAGGCTGCGCATGGCGTCCAGCCGCTCCGGATCGACGTGTGCGGCGCCGACGATCGGTCTCGGGTTCGTGGCCGACTTGACGAGGCGGACGACGCACCAGTCGGCGATCTGCGGAACCGCGAGCCCGGCGAGCTCGTTCAGCGTGGCGTCCAGCCCCAGCGTGCTCGACAGCGTCCCGCTGAGCCGATCGAGGAACCGCAGCCGCTCCTGGTCGCGCTCCGCCGCCACCGCCAGGCGCGCCCGGTCGAGCGCCAGCGCACACTGGGCCGCGACGTCCTGGAGGAGCTGGGCATCGTGGCGGCGCAGCCGGCGTTCGTCCTCGAAGCCCACACCCAGTGCCCCGAACGGCCGGCCCTCGGCGTCCCCCAGCGGAACCACCGTGAAGGCGTGGGAATAGAACGGCTCAGGAGCGTCGAGCTGCGGGAAGCGATGCCGCCGCGCCGCGGGGTTTGCCACCGTGATCGACCGGCCGGTCCGCACGACCTCGGCGGCGGGCAGCGGCGAGCCGCGGGCGACGCGGCCGAACCGGCCGTGCAGGACGTCCTCGGCGATGCCCGAGGCCCCAGCGACCACGAGGTCATCCTCGTCGGAGAGCACGTATACGACGCCCGTGGACCCCCCGAGCAGCGGGATGCCCTCGTCCAGCATCGCCCGCACGATCTCGTCGGGATGGCGCAGCCGGTTGAACCCTTCGACGAGCCGGGCGGTCCGCGCCGCAGCACCGACCGACCGGGTGGCGTCGACCAGGACCCCCGATGCGCCGGTGATCCCCTGCGCCCCGCCGGTCGCCTGGACCCGGAGCACGGCCCACCGCTCGCCGGTCCGCAGCCGCAGCGTCTCCTCGCGCGCCCCTCCCACGGCCTCGGCGGACAGGACCTTGCGCACCGCCTCGGCGGCTGTGGGCCGATCGCCGGGATCGAGCAGATCCAGCCAGCCGTCGTCCAGGAGCGCGGATTGGACCGACCCGCGGCCCGACGCATGACCTAGGCGCGCCTGGCGGCATCGGCCCGCCCGGTCCCACGTGAGCATGACCGCCAACGCACCGGCGGGCAGCGTTCCGCTCGCGGGATCGGCAATGGCGTCGGGCGTGGCCGCGAGCGCCACCAGGTCGCGCGGCTCGGCGGGCACAGCGACGCCGGTCTCCGGCGGAGCGGGGGGATTGGGCCGGACAGTCATGCGGTGGTCGAAGTTTCGCACCGCTGGCAACCCCCGACACCAGCTGAGCTCGCCCCCGGCGGGAGGTCACATCGTGCGTTGCGACGGCGGCAGCACGACCGCCCCGGGGTACGCCACACTGGCCTCATGGCCCCGACCCGCTTCTCTCCCGGGGGATCGGACGGCGCGGCGCCGGCGTCCGACGTCCTCCAGTACGGCCCCGGCCTGCCGCCGGAGAGCGAGCTGAAACTGCTCGGACATGTCGACGGCCGGCGGATACTCGACCTCGGATGCGGCGCCGGCGCGGGGTCGGTCGCGCTCGCCAAGGCCGGCGCCAGGGTCATCGCCGTCGACGAGGACGCCGCCAACGTGGGCACGACCCGCGACAACGCCGAGCGCGAGGGCGTGAGGGTCGAGACCCACCACGGCCCGCTGCCCGAGCTTGCGTTCGTGCGGGCCGACACGATCGACGCCGCCGTGTCGGTCTATGGCCTGGCGGCCGCCGACGACCTCGACCGGATCTTCCGGCAGGTCCACCGCGTGCTCAGGCCCGAGCGGCCCCTGGTGTTCTCGCTGCCCCACCCGGCATTCACGCTCCTCGACCCCGACGGCGGCGAGCCCGTGCTGCGCCGGACGTGGTGGGATCCCAGCCCGGTGGCGTGGTCGGTGGCGGCGGGCGGAACCGAGCCCGACCGGGCCCACACGCTCAGCGGGCTCTTCGCGAGCCTCGGGCGTGCCAACTTCCGGGTGGACGCACTGGCCGAGCCCGAGCCGGATCGGGCCGCGTGCCCGGACGACAGCTGGTCCGACGCCATGCGCTGGGTTCCCCCGACGCTGATCGTCCGCGCCCGCAAGGTCGCCTAGTGGGCGCTCGCACCTACTAGGCCCCGGTGGCGGGCTGGCCCCGGCGCTCTTCCCACCACGCCAGGAGCCGGCGCTCCGCCTCGGCCTCTCCCAGGGGGCCCTCGTCGAGGCGCGCCTCGAGGAGCATCGACAGGGCCTGGCCGACGATCGGGCCCGGCTTGATGCCCAGCAGCTCCATCACCCGGTTGCCGTCGATGTCCGGCCGTATGCGGCCGAGCTCCTCGCGCTGCCGGAGCTCCGCGATCCGGGCCTCCAGGTCGTCCATGCGCTTCGCCAGCGTCCGGGCGCGCTGTTCGTTGC
>Ga0066905_100000351_pt1 | contig 12098 bp, 6 predicted proteins | sample PanSoiMetaPlot36_FD_67483 | JGI IMG/M metagenome (GOLD analysis project Ga0066905, IMG submission 67483) | Tropical forest soil microbial communities from Panama analyzed to predict greenhouse gas emissions - Panama Soil Plot 36 (version 2) | ecosystem: Environmental > Terrestrial > Soil >... | reverse complement strand
TTTCATGGTATGCATAGCCTAGATTGCTGTATGTGCCGCCCTCAAGGCGCCGATCGCCGAGTTCTCTGGCGATGGCTATTTCTTTTTTATAGGCTAAAATCGCACGTCGCGCCTGGCCCACAGCAACACACGCGAGGCCCAATAACCCCCAGTTACGGGCCTCCACCGCGCGAACTTTCAGACGCTGTGCTGCTTGTAAGCCGGACTCAGCCCATGCCAGGTATTCACGTGAGTGTAATCGCAGTAGTAATAAGTGGCCACCAGACAAAGGGTATTGACTACATAGTTGGGCGGCGGTTTCTTCGGTATCGGAATGTTGGATTGCCCATGCCTGTCCACGCCGGATATTCTCCGCATCCAGATCGAAAAGTCTTAATCCTTCATTGAAGTTTCCGTCCTCCTGCCAGTACAACTCGTCAGCTTGTCGTAGGACGGCATAGTAATGTTTGGCATGGCGGCAATGTGCCTCCCGCATCGTAAGCATCTTCGGTCCGTCCTCCGTCATTAATGGGGGAGCATGCATGGTGATGAGCGCGTGCATTCCGTCCGTATCGCCGGCCAATCGCATCAGTTTCCAGTAACCCGCGGTTGGCGAGAGCGCGCAACATTTCCTGTAGGGCGTCAAGCCGTACATTCTCTGTCGATGAGCGCCGCATATGAGTTGCCTAGCGTAGCCAATGCAAAGGCTTCGCCCATCCGATCTCTGATTTCGCGCATAATGGTAAATCGCCGCTCTCCGAATTCAATGGTCGGATGAGAATCCTACAGGCTATCTCGGCAGATCGCCACTATTGTCCATAGGCAGAATTTCGGGCGAAATCCTGGTACCAGTCATCATCCAGGTATCAAGTTGTTCACTTACGACTACTGCCCGTGGATGGCCAATGCTTCTCAGGACCTCGAGCGCGGCTTGGGCGCAGGTGATCGCCTCATCACGTTTGCCAAGTTGGTCAAGCGCTTTACTCTCGTTGAAGAGAACGCTGCCCTCGCCTTGTCGATCACCGATCTGGCGTAGGATGTTGAGCGCTAGTTGATAATACTCGATTGCGCGATTCGATTCCGATGCAAAGTAACAAACGTCTCCCAAATTGCTGATGGCGTTCGCTTCGCCTTGCAGGTCGCCAATCTCGCGGGCGATAGCGCGCCATTGCTCAAAGAACTCGGTCGCTATTTCAGTCTGATCTAAGTCCACATACGCAAGACCAATATTGCCAAGTGTGCGGCTCTCTCCGCGCCGATCGCCAGTCTCACGGCTTATAGCCAAAGCCTGATTATGACATTCGAGCGCAGTTTGGGTTTCTCCAACATACATAAGACTCAACCCCAGATTGCCCAAAGCATCGCCTTCGGTGCGACGGTCACCAATCTTGCGGGCAATGGCAAGCTGCTGTTGATAGCATTCGACTGAGAGTTCGATCTCGCCTGACTCGTCGTATGCGATTCCCAGATTGCCGAGACCTACCGCCTCGCCGCGTCGATCGCCAATTTCGCGCGAAATGGTCATTTGCTGCTTATAGCGTTCAATCGCGCGTTTCACTTCGCCCATTTCCAAATAAGCAGAACCGAGGTTGCCCAGGGTGCGGGCTTCATCACGTCGATTTTTAAACTCGCGATAGATGGCCAATGCCTGCTCATAATGCTCGACAGCGCGAGCAAGTTCTCCTAGGGAGAGGTATTCGTTGCCCAGGTTACCCAAGTCGCTAGCCTCGCCTCGGCGATCACCGGATTTGCGGTCGATAGCCAGAGCCTGTTCATGCAACTCGACAGCGCGGCGCATTTCGCCGAGATCGGCATAGGCTGCGCCTAAGTTACTTAGGCAAGCGGCTTCGGCGTCCCTGTAATTAGATAGTTGGATGGCGTTTAGCGCGGTTTGGAGCCAGTGGACGCGCTCTTGCGGGTGGAGACGCAACATGAGCATGGTTGCTCCCAGATTGGCATAGGCGCTACATAGCACATCCGCCACATCATCTTCTTGCGCATAGTTTTCGGCCCATGCTTGCCCAAGTGCGATGTTGCTCCATTCCAGATCGAAGAGTCTAAGACCTCGGTCAATATTCTTCCCGCCTCGGTCATAGAACTTCTGGGCCGTCCGGAGAACGGTTGAATAGTAAGCGGCATGCCGCAACCGGGCTTCACGCGATGTTCGCATAGCAACTACTCCGATACTGAATCTTCGATTTGCTCGCTGACCTTCATCGCCGCCTCAGCGTAAACGTACGCCTGATCTCGGTCTCCCATTTCATTAAATACGAAGCTCATGTTTGAAAGAGTGGTCTGCTCGTTAAGCAGGTCGCCGAGTTCGTGATAAACAATGAGCGCTAATTTGTAATATTCCAGAGCGCGGCCTGGATCATTCGCCTCGGCATAGGCATTGCCGAGATTGCCCAAAGCCACAGCCTCGCTTCGCTGGTCGCCGACCTCACGCGCGAGAGCCAGTTGTTGCGTGTAGAACTCAATGGCCTGCTGGTGTTCTCCTAGTATGGCAAGGGCGAGGCCGAAGTTACCAATCATGGTGCTCTCACCTTTTCGGTCGCCGATCTCTCTCGCGATGTTCAATGCCTGTTCATAAAATTTGATTGCGCAAGGCGCTTCGCCCATCTCCATACGAATTATGCCGATATTGCCGAGCGCTCGCCCCTCGCCATGCCGGTCATTGAGTTCGCGACTTATGGCGAGCGTTTGTTCATAATATTCGAGAGCGCGGTCTCGCTCGCCGAGTTCGGCGTGCGCATTGCCAAGGTTACCCAATGCGCTGCCTTCACCTCGTCGGTCGCCGAGCTCGCGCGCGATCTGTAGCCGAAGCTCGAAGACTTCTATTGCGCGTTGCGTCTCGCCCGAAGAGATCAACGCATTGGCTAAGCTGTTCAATGCTGTTCCTTCACTGCGCCGGGCTCCGGCCTCGCGGAAGATGCCGAGCGCCTGATCGTAGAGTTCGATTGCCCGCTGTGTTTCGCCCATGTTCGCATATGCCAGACCGAAATTGACCAAGCCACTAGCCTCGCCACGCCGGTCATTCATCTCACGGGCAATGGCGAGCCGTCGTTCAAAGAGTTCAAGCGCCCGCTCAGTCTCATTCAAATCCAAATAGGTTTTGCCCAGGTTGCCTAATGCCTGGGCTTCACCCAGCCGGTCGTCCAATTCACGAGCTATAGAGAGTGACCTTTCGTATGACTCGATGGCGCGTCGCGTCTCGCCCATGAGGGCGTAAGCATTACCCAGATTGCCCAAGGCGTTGGATTCAGCGCGCCGGTCGCCTAGGTCGCGGGCAATCGCCAGGACCTGTTCATGGAGGCCAGTGACCTGCCGTGTTTCATCCAGATCTTCGTAAGCATTGGCAAGATTGCCCAGAATGCCTCCCTCGCTACGCCGGTCATTAAGTTCGCGTGCGATGGACAGCGCCTGCTCATAGAATGTGACGGCTCGCCGCGCGTCGCCAAGCGCTGCGTAAGCAAGCCCTAAATTGGTTAGGTCACTCGCTTCGCCGCGCCGGTCGCCTCGTTCGCGAGCGATAATCAAAGCCTGTTCATATAGCTCGATCGCGCGCCGCGTTCCGCCCAAAGCCGCATAGGCAAGCCCCAAATTGCTCAGATGGAGACCTTCGCCGCGCCGGTCGCCAAGTCTGCGAACGATAGCGAGCGATTCTTCATAGAATTCGATTGCGCGCCGCGTTTCGCCGAGATTCGCATAGGCGATGCCAAGATTCCCTAGCGCATTAGCCTCGCCAGGAGCATTGCCGAGTTCGCGCGCTATAACGAGCGATCGTTCGTGAAACTCGATTGCGCGGCGTGTCTCGCCCAGATCAGCGTAAGCGACGCCTAGATGGCTCAATGCGGACGCTTCGCTGTAACGCCGCTTCAATCGTCGGGCTATTGCGAGCCCAGTATTCAATCTCTGAATGCGCTCATTCGGATGTTGGCGCAGATCGAACAGATGCGGCCCCGCGTTTTGATAATCGATAGTTAGCGTCGAAGCGTCATAATCTGTATCGGCTTGCGACTCAGCCCAGGCTAGCCCCGCTTGAATATTCGCCCACGCCGAATCGAACGCGGCCAACCCTTGTAACAAGGAGGCGCCTTGATCATAGAGATGATCGGCCTCACGAAGCACAGCCCCGTAATGCTTGGCATGACGAATGTGGGCTTCTCGTATACGTGACATTGTGAGCTACTCGCTTTCTCCTATCTATCCGGCCAATTGTGTGTGCGCCTCCAAAGATGTGGAAGTTGCGAAACGTATTCGGCGCCGAGTTTATCCGCAAAGCCGCGTATAATGTAATCGGAAACGTCTTCTTCGGCGCAGGAAATTTTTCAGTTTATGTGTCGATAACAGCAAGCAACCATCAGCAATAGAGATAAAGATATGCCCAGCCTCGTCGACGCTTCTCTTCGCCACGCCGCGCATTACGTTGATATGCTGCGCGACGCGGACAGATCATACCAGGAGGGTGGAGAATCGACGCTTCAAGCCCTGAACACCTTCGACCTGGCATGGGAAAATATTCGCTCTGGCCAGTCAAAGGCGCGAGATTACGCTTCATCCGATGGCCGGGCGGCCGAGCTTTGTAACCTCTATCCGATGCTCGGCGCCAATCTGCTCAACCTGCGATTCAATCCTCAAGAGCACATTCGATGGATAGAGATTGCCTTGGAATCCGCGAGGCGTCTTCGCGACCGGAAATCCGAGGCTATACATCTGAGCAATCTCGGCTTGGCTTGCGAAGATGTAGGAGATTTGCGACGCGGTCTTGAGTGCCAGCAGCAGTCGCTGACCATTGCCCGGGAAGTCGGCGACCGCCATACCGAAGAAACGACACTTGGCAATCTGGGCGCAATCTATCAGGCATTGAATCAGCATCACCAGGCGATTGAGTGTTATGAGCAGCAATTTGAGATCGCGCGTGAAATCGGCGACCGGCGCGGCGAAGCGAACGCGTTGATGGACATCGGCAATTCTCATTCCCACCTCGGTAATCCTCGCCTGGCCATTGATTTCTACGATCGCGCGTCGTCGATCTTTCGCGAGACCCAGAACCGTCAGGGCGAAGGGCAGATACTCAGTAATTTAGGGAATGCCTATGCCGACCTGGGTGAACCGCACAGGGCCATTGAACTTTATGAGCAGAGCTTGGCGATAGCGCGAGAGTTGGGTGACAAGTCTGGCGAAGGAATAACATTGGGCAGTATCGGCGCTGCTTATACGGATTTAGGCGAATACCACCGCTCGCTCGAAAATTATGAGCAATGGATTTCGATCTCGCGCGAGATCGGCGATCGGCGCAGGGAGGGGGTTGCCTTGAGCCATCTCGGCGGCGTTTATGAGGCATTGGGAGAATCGCGCAAAGCCATCGAGTGTCACGAGCAGGCTTTGGACATCGCGCGGGCTATTGGGGACCGCGGTGGCGAGGGGATTGCTCTGACGAATCTGGGCGCGGCTTACCGGGGCTTGGGCGATTACCGTCGTGCGATCGAGTGTCAGGGAGAAGCGCTCGTCATTCACCGGGAGACGGGAGATCGCCGGGGCGAACAGGCCGCGCTCGGCAATCTCGGATTGGCGCTGCATTCGGCTGGCCGCTATGAGGAGGCCATCCCTTTGTATCAGGCCGCTCTCGAAATCGCTAAGGAGACCGAGGACCGTCGCACTGAGGCGAACTGTATGATGAATATGGGCACGGCCTACTACAATCTGAATGAATACGGACGTTCGGTGGAACTGCTCAAACAGTCCATCGCGCTCTTTCGTGAAATAGAGGATCGCTACCACGAAGGCATGGCGCTCGGAAATCTTGGCAACAGCTATTGGGAAACGGGCGAAACAGAGTTGGCTATGGTCTGTCATTCTCAATCTCTGGAGATCGCCCGCGAAACGGGTGATCTGCGAGGCGAAGCAAACGCTCTATTCAATCTCGGAGTGACATTGCGAAAGCTTGGGGATATGGACCAGGCTATTGTCAATGCCGAAGCCGCTCTCGAAATATACACGCGCATCGAAGATCCCAATGCCACAAAAGTGCGGGAGCGATTGAGCGAGTGGCGCCAGGAGCTGGGAAAGGAACCCTCGACTTAATCCGCAAGCAGAGTTGTCAACGCTTCGTCAATCTCGAGAACGTATATGCCTAATCAATATGACGCCCATATTCTACACGCCTTACATTACCTTTCCGTGCTTTGGGAAGCCAGCCAGGGGTACAAGCAAGGCGGTGAAGCGATCTGGCAAAGCCTGCGATTGTTCGACGGCGAATGGAATAACATTCAGTCAGGACGAGCCTGGGCCGTGGCATACGCCGATCAAGACGATGAAGCGGCCGAACTCTGCAATGCCTATGCGTGGTCAGGAGGATACCTTTTCCTGCTGCGCCTACACCTCCGCGAGCAAATCCTTTGGAGTGAGGCCGGATTGGCCGCCGCCCGGCGATTGAGGAAACGTGAGGATGAAGGCATACATCTCGGCAACCTCTCCAATGCTTACGTGAGGCTCGGGCAGCCGCGCCGCGCGATCGAGCACTACGAACAACATCTGGCTATCGCCCGCGAGACCGGTGACCGCGAAGGCGAGGGGATCACGTTAAATAATCTGGGGGTCGCGTACAGAAGCCTCGGCGAGCCGCGTCGCGCGATCGAGTTCCATCAACAACGCCTACAGCTCGCTTGCAGAATAGGCGATCGTCACGGAGAAAGCATCGCGCTGGGCTGCATGGGACTGGCCTATGCGGATTTGGGAGAGACACGCCGCGCAATCGAATGTTACGAACAAGACCTCAACATCGCGCGTGAAATCGGAGACCGTCTCGACGAAGGCTCGGCGCTGGGAAATCTTGGTACCGCGTACGTCGCCCTGGGAGATACTGAACGCGCGATCGAGTACTGCGAAGGATACCTGAACATCTCCCGTGAACTCGGCGATCGGCATGGAGAAGGGGTCGCGCTGGGCAATCTGGGCGTGGCCTACCTGGCGCTCGATGACACCCCGCGCGCCATTGAGTGTTACAAGCAGTCTCTGAAGATAGCCGATGAGACAGGCGATCGAGAAAGCGAAGGGGTTGCGCTTGGAAATTTGGGTGGAATTTATGCCAGCGCGGGCGACTGGCTACCTGCAATTGCGCTCTTTCAACGACACCTAGAAATCGCGCGCGAGACCGGTAACCGGCAAGATGAAAGTCTTGCGCTGGGAAATCTCGGCGTTGCCTATGCTACTTTGGACGATCTACACCACGCCCTTGAACTTCACGAGCTGTCGCTAAATATCGCCCGCGAGATTGGTTATCGTCGCGGCGAAGGTCTGGCGCTTTGTAACAAGAGCCTTGCGCTCGATAAGCTAGGCGATCGCGTCAGCGCGATTGCCACCGCACGGGACGCGCTCGGCATTTTTGAGGCTATAGAAAACCCAGACGCTGTTAAAGTGAAGGCGCAATTAGCAAAATGGCAGGGCAATGGCTGACCGGAATTTTGCAGAATCCAGTTCATGCTCGGCATCATCTGCGAAGCGACCAAATCATTATTCCTCAAGTAAAGAGAGCGCATGTTGCACCAGCAGCGCGTGCATTTGAAATCTGCCTGCCCCAACAGGTTCCAGCAACCCATGATTGAACAGTTTCCGGATGACCGGTTTAGGATCATCCGTTTGCCACACGGCCTTCATCGCCGCTTCATCGAAAGTAGCAGGCTTGGGCGCAAATGGGCCGAGAAACGCGAAACAATCCCGCGTCTGTTCGTCCAACATATCAGTGCTTTTTTGCAGCAGCGCCGAGACCGTCGGGATCGCTCCGCCTTCAGCGCGATCAACCGGAGCTTGCTCAGCGGTGATCTTCTTGGCGCCTTCCCGAATTTCCTTTAACAGATCGACGACTCCCCATCCCAATCGTTCCTCCGACTTCAGCAATCGCCCGGCGACGTGAAGCGCCAACGGCAAACACTCTAAGGCCCCTACCAACTCGCGGCATTCATCCTGATGTTGTTTGACGACTGATGGGACGAGAATGCCCATCAGCTTCAGCGCGTTCTCCTCTGTCAGCACCGGAAGGTTATATATCGCTTCGGGTTTTGGTGCGATGGCGTCAGCTACGCTATTGAGGCGAGTGGTAATGAGCAACGCGCATCCACTGCTGCGGGACTGCAAGAAAGGAGCGGCATCCGCTTCGCTCCACACGTCATCCACAATCAGGAGCATTCGTTTGCGCTGAAGCAAAGCCGCGAGTCGCTGAGTCGCTTCGCCGAGTGTTGGGACACGCAGCAGATCATCTGTTCCGAGCGCGCGTCCCCAGGCGGCAATAACCGAGAGGAGGTTGGGTTGTTGATTGAGAGAAGTCCAAAGGACGCCGTCAGGAAAAATCTTCACAACGTCAGTGTCGCGACCGATCACGCCGACCAGCGTAGTTTTGCCAACGCCGGGCCAGCCGCGCACGACAGTGATACTATTCCCGGGCTGTTCGCCGCTGAGTCCCAGGCGCTGTTTGATTTCGAGCAAATCATCCTCGCGGCCGACAAAGACGAGAGCAGGAAACGGAGGGGCAATACCTGGCAATGTGGGAAATATGCGTTCCCGCACCAGCCCATAAGCAGATTCGCCCAGTTCGATCTTCACCTGATTATGATCGCCAGTGATCACGACGGACTTTTGAATGTCTCCTTCGACGGCGACATCGCGGCCGCTGGTTTCAAAAACGACCTTGCCTTCGAGCAAAGCGCGCTGCATAAAGAGACGGTCTTCGGGGCTGGCAGTCTCGGCAATCAGACGTTCGAGGGTGGCTCTTATTGCATCTGGTTCCATTATCCGCTGTTCTCCTGACAGGTAGTGTAGAATGGTTCAATTCTGATTGGCGCAGACTGGGCCGATCATGATTGTGGAGAAGAAGTATAATATGACCGACAAATCTGGTGAAGCGCATTTTGGGAGTACAAGGCGCTGCATTGAATTCTCAGCACTGATTCAACCGATGTCGGTGATAATGCTTGTGATTGAAAAGATAAAGATAGAAGCTAAAATAAAGGTGGGGCTAGCTCTCATAGCCGTTCTTTCGCTCGGCGGCTCGATCCTGGCACAGCCAATCCCCACGCCATCGCCATCCCCATCTGCAAAGGCGCTCACCGCACCCGCGAAATCATCGAGCCCCGCACCTGAGCAGTCGGATGAAGAGCGATTGCTCAAGGCGCGAATCGCAAATGAAGATGCGCAGGCGCAATACTATCGAAAATTGAAGGAGAGCCTTGATCAACCTCCTTCCGCGAAATCCTTCTGGCAAAGGCTCTGGCAAAGCATAGCCGAAAACCCAGTCAGCACTTTCGGCGTTTTGGGTGCGCTGATTGCACTGATCGGAGCATTCATCGCTGCCAGGGTTGCTTTTCTATCATTCTTCTTCAACTACCATGCTACGCTGAAGAATCAGACAGATTCGCAATTTTACGAGGGGCTCAAACGATTCGGCGATAAGGATAGCCCGGCGATCAGGGCCAGTGCGGCCGGAATGCTCGCGGTGATGGGGCAAATGGAAGTGAGCCGATTAGAGCAGAAGGAGCCGGCTTTCCTACGTCGAGTATCCCTATCCCGAGTGGTAGACCGGCCATATCTCGGTTTGGCGGTGGATCAGCTTCTTTCGGGACTCGTCTTGGAACAGAATGCGACGGTTTTGTCCGCGATCAAGTCGGCATTGCAAAGATTGATGCCACTTGATCGAGAGAGAGCGAAAGACGGATTGTACAGAGTCAATCTCTTATTGCAGGAAAATCTGATTTCGGCCTTGGCCGAGTTCTTTGCAACGCAAGGCGTCACCCAGTTGGCCGGGATTAGTGAGATCGTCTGGAATACTGCCGGGGTCTCAACGTCACTCAAGGCGGCGGAGCTACGCAGACTGGTCGAGAGATTCGAAACCAAACGTGGGAGAGTTTGGGGGAGGGAAAAGAGATGGATACCGCCGAAGGAATTTACATCCTGTCTTCAGAAAGCCCGCAAGGTAGTCGAAACCCTGAAAGACGACAAGATTTCTGAACACATTGCGAGAGTTTTTGGCGGCCTTGAAATCGCTGGCGACAAAATGCATATCAACACCGATCTTCTGTTGATCGCGCTCAGCAATGCTGATTTATCACAGGCAGGGCTCGATGATGCGTTTCTCGCCGGCCGAGAAATCGTCGAGACCCATAAAGTCGATTTAGATTCTGGGGAAAACCTTTCCTAATGGCTGGAGCAAGACTCGAGAATGCTTAAAGGATAGTCGGAATAACAGTGAATATTACACTCCTTGAGATTGCGGGGCGGCGGTACGCGGCGCATTATCAAACAGTGCTTGCTGACGCAGAAGCGCTCTACCTTCAAGGCGGCGATGGGGTCAAACGCGGGCTGGAGAGGTTTGACCAGGAGAGGGTAAACGTCGAAAGAGGACATGCTTGGGCTGCGGAGCGTATCGACAATGACGAGGTGGCCGCCGAACTCAGCATCGCATATTACCTCCATGGCGCCAACATTCTTGCTCTGCGTTTATATCAACGCGAAGACATTAAGTGGTTAGAAGCTATGCTCACAGCCGCTCGGAGATTGAAGAGGCGAGACGCAGAAGATGTAGCGCTCAGACACCTCGGTAATGCCGACAAGTCCATTGGTGAGACAGGCCGCGCCATTGAGCGTTATGAGCAGCACTTGGCGCTCGCGCGTAAGATGGGCGATCGCAGGGATGAAGAAAGGGCGCTCGGCGACCTGGGCGATTCCTACATCCTTCTGAGTGAGCCACATCGCGCCATCGAATTCTTTGAACAATCTCTGGCTATCGCGCGAGAGATCGGAGATCGCAAGGGTGAAGGTGGAGCGCTCGGAAACCTGGGACGGGCCTATGCCGAATTGCATGAGATAGGCCCCGCTATCGATCATTATGAGCGACAGTTGGAAATCGCACGCGAGACAGGAGATCGTAACAACGAAGGAGCTGCGCTCAACAACTTGGGCAATTTATACATGACCGTGGGTGATACAGGCCGCGCCGTCGAGATTTTTGAACAAGCCCTGACACTCGCGCGTGCTGGTGACCCTAGGGGGATAGAAACTGCGCTCAGTAATCTGGGCCGGGCATACTCCGAGATGGGAGAGACGCGCCGCGCCATCGAGGTCTTTGAACGAGTTCTGGCGATCGCGCGCGAGATCGGAGACCGCAGGAATGAGAGCGGATCGCTCCATAGCCTGGGGCAAGGCTACATCGAGCTAGGACAGGTACGCCACGCCATCGAAGTCTTTGAACGAGCTCTGGCGGTCGCGCGCGAGATCGGAAACCGCAGTGAAGAAGGCGCAGCGCTCGGCTACCTCGGCAATGCCTACGACTACCTTGGTGAGTTAAGCCGCGCAATCGAATACTACAAGCAAACTCTAGAGATCGCGCGCGAGACGGGAGATCGCATGGGCGAAGGATTTGCGTTCTTGAATCTCGGTCAATCTTACGCTCACCTGGGTGAGACGAACCGCGCTGCCGAGTTTTACGAGAAGCATCTAGCAATCGCGCGCGAAACCGGCTATCGCTCGGGCGAAGGAGGAACACTCGGCTATCTGGGCGCGGCCTACGCTGAACAGGGGGAGTTCGGTCGCGCCGTCGAATTCTTTGAGCAAGCTCTGGAAATCGCACGCGATACTGGCGATCGCTCTGGTAAAGGAATTGCGCTCGGTAACCTGGCCGACTGCTACAAGTCCATTGGTGAGACAGGCCGCGCCATTGAGCGCTATGAGCAACTCCTGGCGCTCGCGCGAAGGATGGGCGATCGCATGGATGAAGGAAGAGCGCTCGGTAACCTGGGCGACTGCTATATCTTTCTGGAGGAGCCAAGTCGCGCCATCGAGTACTATGAGCAAAACTTGGCGCTCGCGCGAAAGACTAATGATCGTTGGGGTGAGGTCAGCGCGCTCAGCAGCATGGGAACTGCCTACAACAACTTGGGAGAGCCACGCCATGCTATCGAGTTCTATGAACAAGCTCTGGTGATCGCGCGCGAAATCGACGATCGCTCGGGCGAAGGAAGCGCCCTTTGGAACACTGCCCTCGCGCTCGATGCGTTGGCAGAGCGGGCGCAGGCCATAGCCTCCGCTGAAGCGGCTCTTGTAATCTTCGAGGGGCTCGATTCGCCTGAGTC
>Ga0066905_100000350_pt1 | contig 12124 bp, 10 predicted proteins | sample PanSoiMetaPlot36_FD_67483 | JGI IMG/M metagenome (GOLD analysis project Ga0066905, IMG submission 67483) | Tropical forest soil microbial communities from Panama analyzed to predict greenhouse gas emissions - Panama Soil Plot 36 (version 2) | ecosystem: Environmental > Terrestrial > Soil >... | reverse complement strand
GTAGATGCCGCCGTCGCCGGACCCGCGGACCGGCAGGTGCAGCACGTTGCCACGGTCGCCGTCCGCGGCCAGGTAGCCGATCGCGGTCCGGGCCGGTAGCTCGTCGGAACGGAGGAAGGCGGTGTCCGGCATCCCGGCCGGCCGGCACACGCGATCGAGAACGAGATCGTGGAACGGCGCGCCACTGACCCGCTCGGCGATCAGCGCGAGCACTACGTATCCACTGTTGCAGTAGGCGAACCGCTGGCCCGGCGCGAACTTGGCCGGGAATCCATCCAGCACCGCCAGGTACCCCTCGGTGGTGGCGAGCCGATGAACCGGCACCGGCAGCAGGTAGCCGGTGACGTCCAGGCCGGACTCCTCGTCTACGTAGTCGCCGATGCCCGACCGGTGCGCGAGGAGGTGCTCGACGGTGACCCCGGCACCGATGAGTGGGAGATCGTCGCCCAGCACCGACCGGGCGGAGGTGGACAGGTCGAGCCGGCCTTCCTCGATCAGGCTCATGACGCACAGCGCGGTCAGGCCCTTGGTGCCGCTGGCGATGGCGAACCGGGTGTCGACCGTATTCGGGATCCGGTGCGCGCGGTTGGCATGGCCGTACGCCCTGGCCAGTTCCACGGTGCCGGCGCGGTCCACCCGGATCACACCGGAGAACCCGCAGTCCGCGGCCACGGCGTCGAGGTCCCGTTCGAAACCAGCACTGTCGAGATCAACCACCGCGCGACAGTAACAGCCGGGCGTGGGATCGTGATCCCGTGAGCGCGAAGGACGACGAGGAACGGGCCGGGGTGTCGCTGACCAACCTGGACCAGCCGCTGTTTCCCGATGCCGGCGCCACCAAGCGCGATCTCGTCGACTACCTCGACGCGGTCCACGATCGGATCCTGCCGGAGCTCAGCGACCGCCCGCTGTCGGTGATCCGGGTGCTTCGCGGCCAGCAGCCGTTCATGCAGAAGAACGTCCCGAAATACACCCCGGAGTGGGTGCGGACCGTGTCGATGTGGGCGGAGAGCTCGAAGCGCCAGGTGTCGTACGCGCTGTGCAACGACATTCGAACGCTGATGTGGTTCGCTAACCAGCGCGCGGTCGAGTACCACGTGACGCTGGTGCACGCCGATCACTGGGACCGTCCCAGCTACCTGGTGCTCGACATCGACCCGCCGGAGGGCCGCCCGTTCTCGCTCGCGGCGAGGGCTGCGCAGCTGGCCCGCCAGGCGCTGAGCGACTCCGGCCTGTCCGGGGCGGTCAAGACCAGCGGCGCAAAGGGCCTGCACGTGTTCGTCCCGGTCGAGCCGACCGCGATCGAGGACGTTGCGGCAGCCACCCGAGCGCTCGCCGCACGGGCCGAGCGGCTCGATCCGGCGCTGGCCACCACCGTGTTCATCCGGGAGGACCGGGAAGGCAAGGTGTTCATCGATCCGACCCGGGTCGGCGGCGCGACCGTGGTGTCCGCGTACAGTCCGCGAGTCCGGCCGGGCACCCCGGTGTCGTTCCCGCTCGGCTGGGACGATCTCGACCGGGTAACCCCGGCCGAGTTCACCGTCCATACCGCGCCGGGGCTGCTGGCCGGCCCGGATCGGTGGGCCGGCGCGATGCCGGCGCCGCAGCGGCTGGATCCCGACCTGATCGCGGAGGGCCACACGATCCCGGTCGCCCGGGTGCAGGCCATGCACGAGGGCAAGCGGCGGCTCCGGGCCCAGCGGGCCGAGGAGTCCGGCTGAGCCGCCGGGAATAGCCGGGCCGGCTAGTTCGTCCTACCGTTCGATCAGGTGGCGTCAGTACCATCTGACCAAGGCTCGCAACCCGCGGGCAACGGAGGGAATCAATGAGGAGCAACAACCCGGTCTTCTCGAACAGCGAGGCCTTCTCGAAGGGCGGCGGCTACGCGACGTTCGAGCCGACCCCCGGGCAGTTGCAGGAAATGTACGACCGGCCGGCTGCGACCCCGGTCCAGACCCGCCGGATGACGGTCGACGACGTGATCATGAAGACCGGTGCGCTGTTCGCGGTGCTGCTCGTCGGCGCGGCGATCGGCTGGTACCTGGTCGGCGACACGACGGCGTTCGGCGTCCCCTTCATCGCGATGCTGGTCGGCCTGGGGCTTGGCCTGTACATCTCGTTCAAGCAGTCCACCAACCCGGCGCTGATCCTGTCGTACGCGGCGGTTGAAGGCGTCTTCGTCGGCGGAATCAGCCGGTGGTTCGCCAACGTGTACGACCCCGGGATCGTCAGCCAGGCCGTGCTCGGCACCCTGGTCGGGTTCGCCGTCATGCTCGTGCTGTATCGGACTCGGATCATCCGGGTCACCCAGAAGTTCCGCAGCATGATGCTGGTGGCGCTGGCGAGCTACCTGGTCATCGCGCTGGCCAGCTTCGTCGGCGCGCTGTTCGGCCTCGGTGATGGGTGGGGCTTCTACGGCGTCGGCGGCCTCGGCATCCTGCTCTGCGTGGTCGGCGTCGGGCTGGCGGCGTTCTCGTTGCTGCTCGACTTCGACTTCATCGAGAACGGGGTCAAGCAGGGGCTACCCGAGCGGTACTCCTGGCTCGCCGCGTTCGGCCTTCTGGTCACGCTGGTGTGGCTGTACATCGAGCTGTTGCGGTTGCTCGCGATCCTGCGCGGCGATCAGTAGCAACGGCACACGGCATTCGGCCGCCGCGCCCCTAGCTGGGTGCGGCGGCCGAGTCGTCGGTTCGGTGGCGCTAGCCGAAGCTTCGCGAGGCGCGCCGCTTGTCGTGCTCGTGCACGATCGCGGTCGCGTGCCCGTGCGCGATGCCGTGCTCGTCACGCAGCCAGTTGACCTTGTCGTCGAAGCGGAGGAACGCTGGTCCGTCCTCAATTGCCCTGAACCACTCCGGTAGTTCACGTCCGGTGACCGACGGGATCCTCGCGACGAGGTTCTGGTGGGTCTGCTCGGAGTGGTGTAGGGACATGGCGCCTCCTGAGACGAGCGGGTCCGTGACCTGACTGTGCCTGACGAGTGACAAGGTGGCAACCCCTCGGGTTCCCCAATTGAGCGTTACCCTCGATCATCATGATCGGAAACCCGTTGGCCGAGCCGGAGGATCGGCTGGCCTGGGAAATCCGCGCCGTGGCCGAGCGGCTGCGCCGGCTCTCACCTGCCCGGTTGCGGGCGCCGCTGCCGCCGTACCGGTCCCGTGAGCAAGCCGGACGGACCCTCGCCCAGCAGCTCGCGGACGCCGCCGCCGGGGTCGTGGCCAGGGATTGCGACCAGCCGCCGCAATGGTCGGAGGTGCCGGAGATCGAGCTGTTCGCCGTGGGCGAACAAGTAGCGGTGACCGGTAATGACCTTGTACTAGAACTGGCCTCGCTGCTCGCGACCGGCGGCGCGCCGGCCGGCGAGGCGGGGGCCGGCGAGGTGCCGGGCCGTGTGCCGGGCGGTGGCGCAGAGGTGGGATCGGGAGCGGGTGAGGGGGCGGGCCGTATGCCGGGCGGCGGCGCCGAGGTCGGATCGGGAGCGGGTGAGGCGTCCGGCCCACTACCGCGGGACATCGTGATCTGGACGCGTACCGGACAGCGGCCACTTTCCGCAGTGATCGACGAGCTCCTCACAACCCTGCGCGAACTCCGACTCGGTCTCTAGCAACTCCGCGGCCGCCACGCAGCTGCCCCGGCGCCTGCCAAGACGAGGCCGCACTCAGATCCGTCGAGCATCCTCGACCAGGTCGGGCAAGCTCGACCACGTCGGGATACCCGACGGCTCCGACATCGCCCGCTTCCTGGCATGCCGATCGCTGTCCGGCAGTGCCGCGGCGCTCGAGTGTGCCGAGGAATGGCTCGCTCAGGAGAGCCGTTCGATGATCATCGCCATCCCCTGACCCCCGCCGACGCACATCGCCTCCAGGCCGATGGTCTTGTCGTGGAACTGCAGCGAGTTGAGCAGCGTGGTGGTGATCCGTGCGCCGGTCATGCCGAACGGGTGGCCGATCGCGATCGCGCCGCCGTTGACGTTCAGGCGGTCCATGTCGATCTCGAGATCGTCGGCCGACGGCAGCACCTGGGCGGCGAACGCCTCGTTGATCTCTACCAGGTCGATGTCGTCGATCGTCATGCCGGCCCGGGCCAGTGCCTGCCGGGAGGCGTCCACCGGGCCGAGGCCCATGATCTCCGGGGAAAGCGCGGACACCCCGGTCGAGATGATCCGCGCCAGCGGCGTGACGCCGAGCTGCGCGGCAAGCACGTCCGACATCACGACAACCGCCGCAGCGCCGTCGTTGAGCGGGCAGCAGTTGCCGGCGGTGACCGTTCCGTTCGCCCGGAACGCCGGCTTCAGCCCGGCGACACCCTCGAGCGTGGTGCCGGCCCGGATCCCGTCGTCGCGCCCGACGACCGTGCCATCGGGCAGCGGATACGGCGTGATCTCGCGGTCCCAGAACCCATTGGCCAGCGCCTTCTCGGCCAGGTTCTGCGAGCGCACGCCGAACGCGTTCTGCCGCTCCCGAGAGATCTGGCGCGAGGTGGCCAGGTTCTCGGCGGTCTGTCCCATGGCGAGGTAGATGTCCGGCAGCTCGCCGTCCTCGCGCGGGTCGTGCCAGGTCTCGTTCGAGACCGCAGTGGCGGCACTGCGCGCTCGTGCGGTCGCGAACACCGGATTGTAGAAGCGACCCGATCCCTCGCCGGCGCCGGTGAAGGCTGGGTAGCGGGACACGCACTCGACCCCCGCCGAGACGAACGCCGAGCCCTCGCCCACCTTGATCGCGTGGAACGCCATCCGGGTGGTCTGCAGCGACGAGGCGCAGAACCGGTTCACGGTCGAGGCCGGGAGCCGGTCGTAGCCCAGCTGTACGGCGATCCGGCGCGCCATGTTCAGGCCCTGCTCACCCTCGGGTTCGGCGCAGCCGACGTACAGGTCGTCCAGCTCGGCCGGATCGAGCTGCGGCACCTTGCTCAGGACGGTGCCGATGATGAACGCGGCAAGATCGTCCGGCCGTACCTCCTTGAGCGATCCCTTGACCGCACGACCGATCGGAGAGCGGGCGGTGGCGACGATGACTGCCTCGGGCATGACCTGCTCCTAGAAGCTACTGAGGGGTAACTGCAACGCTAATCCGGCCTGCCTTGGTGCGGCTACCCCAGCAGCCGTTGCCGACCATCCCGGCGGCCGTAGCCGGCTACCCGACTACCCCGGCTGCCGGGTCGGGATCGGATCGCGCCGGCGCAGCAGCGCCCACCGGCCGCGCGGCCCCCGCTCGCGCCCGGCGACCGAGGCGCCGGCCACCTCGGTGCCGGCGGACTCGACCGCCTCGACCGCGGCCAGCCCGACCGGGAACACGCCCTCGCCGCGCCGGTAGTCCGGCTCGATCTCGTCCTCTGGCCAGTAGCCCAGCGCCGCGCATACCGAGGGGAGCAGCACCATCGCGGCGCTGGCGTACCCGGTTGCCGACGGGTGGAAGCGGTCAGGACCGAACATCTCCCGCGGCCGGGCCGAGAACTCGGGCCCGAGGATGTCGCCGAACGAGACGCTTCGACCGCCCGCCTCCACCACGCCGATGGTCTGGGCCGCGGCCAGCCGCCGGGACGAGCGCCTGGCGAGGTAGCGCAGCGGTTGCGCGATCGGCTCCACCGTGCCCAGGTCGGGACAGGTGGCCACCACTACCTCGCAGCCCATCGCGCGAAGCCGGGCCACCGCGTCGACCAGCAGGCGCACCGACGTTGCACGCCTGACCCGGTGCGTCACGTCGTTGGCGCCGATGAGCAGCACGGCCACCGCCGGCTCCGGCACCGCGGCCAGCGCGTGTTCGATCTGGTCGTTCAGATGGGCGGACCGGGCGCCGGTGAACGCGACCGAGGTCACTCGGACCGGCCGGGACGCGATGCTGGCCAGTCCGGAGGCGATCAGGGCCCCCGGTGTCTCGGTCGGGTCGGCGACGCCAAGCCCGGCCGCCGAAGAGTCGCCGATCATCAGTAGCTCGATCGGTTTGGCCGCATCTAGGGCATTGCGGGAGAGGTAGACGCCCTGGCTGTCCGGAATGGCGGGCCAGCCCCTGCCCACAGTGCGCCTGGCCAGCTTCGCTTGCGCGATCAGCAAGCCGGTCGCGGCCGACACCAGCACGCCGAGCCCGCCGCCGCAGTAGGCGGCCGTCACCGCGGCCCGGCGGGCGAAGCGGGCTCGACTCACCGATGAGCTCCTTCCTTTCGCAGGAAACTGCGGATCTCCTCCCGAGCCTGGTCGCGGATCTCCGGCCCGTGGGTAAAGGCTGCCATCGAGTAGTCCAGTTCGCCCAACCGCTGCGCGGTGGTCTTGGTCAGCGCGAAGTCGGTGCACAGCACCTTCGGCGACCAGCGCATTCGGCGAATGTTGAAGATCGAGTCTCCGGTGATCAGGATGCCGGAAGCACGGTGCAGCAGGGCCACGTGCCCGGGGGTGTGGCCGGGAGTGTGCACGATCTCGATCCCACCGGCGATGTCGAGCACCTGACCGTCGACCAGCTCGCTGCCCACCTCGGCGGCGGCGAACTTCCCGCTACCCAGCCGGTTGAAGATCCGGCCGGCGGTGAACGTGCCGTCCCGGGACGGCGCCCGGCCGGCTCGTACGTAACTGGCGTCGCGCTCGTGCGCGACCACCGTGGCCGCCGTCTGGGCGGCCAGCTTGGCCAGCCCGCCGGCGTGATCGGGGTGCGCGTGGGTCAGCAGGATCCGGCTGACGTCGGACGGGCTGTGGCCCAGCCAGCGCAGCGCCGCGGCCACCCGCTTGGGCGCGCTGCGCATCCCGGCGTCGACCAGGGTGAGCTGCCCGTCCGCGTCCCGGAACAGGTACGAGTTGATCAGGTCGGCGGGTGCGGTCGGGATCCGGTATACGTCCGGTACGAGCTCGACAACTGGCTGGCGGGACACGATGGGCGACCTCCTCGTCAGGGTCCGAGGCACCGCCGATGGCTTTCCGTCCGAATACGGGCCGGGCGAGTCGGTCAACCGAGCGTAGCCGAGGTTACGCTTCGCTCCGTGCATTACTACGAGTCATTGGTCGATCTCATCGGCAACACCCCGCTGGTCAAGCTAAACCGGGTGACCCAGGGACTGCGGCCGCTGGTCCTGGTCAAGGTGGAGTACTTCAACCCCGGTGGATCGGTCAAGGACCGGATCGCGTTGCGCATGATCGAGGACGCCGAGCGGTCCGGCGCGTTGCGGCCCGGCGGCACCATCGTCGAGCCGACGTCCGGCAACACCGGGGTGGGGCTGGCCATCGTGGCGCAGCAGCGCGGCTATCGCTGCGTGTTCGTGGTTCCGGACAAGGTGTCCGCCGACAAGATCAACGTGCTCAGGGCGTACGGCGCCGAGGTGGTCGTGTGCCCGACCGCGGTGCCGCCGGAGCACCCCGAGTCGTACTACAACGTCTCGGACCGGTTGGTTACCGAGATCGACGGTGCCTGGAAGCCGGACCAGTACTCCAATCCGGCCAACCCGCGCTCACATTACGAGACCACCGGCCCGGAGCTGTGGACCCAGACCGAGGGCCGGATCACCCACTTCGTGGCCGGTATTGGTACCGGCGGCACGGTCAGCGGCACCGGGCGTTACCTCAAGGAGATCTCCGGCGGCCGGGTGCAGGTGATCGGCGCCGACCCCGAGGGCTCCGTGTACTCGGGCGGCACCGGCCGGCCGTACCTGGTCGAGGGCGTCGGCGAGGATTTCTGGCCGATCGCGTACGACCGGGACGTCTGCGACGAGATCGTCGCGGTGTCCGACAAGGACTCGTTCCAGATGACCCGCCGGCTGGCCTGGGAGGAGGGCCTGCTGGTCGGCGGCTCGTGCGGGATGGCCGCGGCGGCCGGGCTGCGGGTGGCCGAGCGGCTGGGGCCCGACGACGTGGTAGTGATCCTGCTGCCGGATGGCGGGCGCGGCTACCTGTCCAAGATATTCAGCGACGACTGGATGGCCGACTACGGCTTCCTCGGCACCTCCGAGCCGAACACGGTCAAGGAGATCCTGGCCGGCAAGGGCGCCAAGCTGCCCCAGTTCGTGCATGTCCATCCGAACGAGACGATCCGCGACGCGATCGACATCCTGGCCGAGTACGCGGTCTCGCAGATGCCGGTGGTCAAGCAGGAGCCGCCGCTGATGGCGGCCGAGGTGGTCGGCTCGGTGGTGGACCGCGACCTGCTCGATGCGCTGTTCACCGGCCGGGCGCACCTGGCCGATCGGATCGAGAGCCACATGTCGGCGCCGCTGCCGGTGATCGGCTCGGGCGAGCCGGTCAATGCGGCCATCGCCGCCCTGGAGAAGGCCGACGCGGCGGTCGTCCTGGACGACGGCAAGCCGTCGGGCATCGTGACCCGGCAGGACGTGCTGGGCTTCCTCGCCACCGGGTAGCGCCGTCCGGTCCGAGTGCGGAGATAATGCGGCGTGGCGCAAACCGGCTACGAACAGCGACCGTGGCACCGCCAGTACGGCCCTGGCGTTCCAGTGGCCGTTCAGGTACCGCCGGCCCCGGTCACCGCGCTGCTCGACGAGGCCGCCGCCGACTTCCCGCGCTCACCGGCGCTGGGCTACTTCGGGCGCGGTACCAACTACCGGCGATTGCGACAGCAGGTTGACCTGCTCGCCGGCTCGCTGCGGGAGCTCGGCGTGAACCGGGGCGACCGGGTGGCAATGGTGCTGCCGAACTGCCCCGAGTTCGTGCTGACGTTCTACGCCGCGTTGCGGCTGGGCGCGATCGCGGTACCGCTGAATCCTGGTCTCAGCGCCTCCGAGCTGCGCTACCGGCTGGCCGATTGCGAGGCTGAGCTGATCGTGGTGGCCGAATCCGCCTACGAGCTGGTCGCCGGTGCCCGCACCGGTACCGCGCTGCGGGACGTGGTGGTCGCCGAGCTCGCGGAGTTCCTGCCGCGCCGGGTGCGGACCCGGATGGCGGTGCCGTCCAGTCGCGGGCGGGCGCTGCGCCGCGAGCTGTCCGGCCAGCTGCCGGCCGGGGCCCAGGCGCTGTTCTTCGACGAGCTGCTCAACGGCTCGCCGGGACCGGCCAAGCAGCAGCCGATCCGGCCGGATCAGGACGTCGCCGCGCTGCTTTACACCGCCGGCGCCGCGGCTCGTCCGCGCGGGGCGATGCTCACCCACAGCAATCTGGTGGCGGCCGCGTACCAGGCCGCGGTCTGGGACCCGGAGCTGGAGCGTGGCGAGGAGGCCACGCTCGCGGTGCTGCCGCTGTATCACCCACACGCACTCGTGCTCAGCGTGATCGGGGCTGCGCTGGCGGCCAGCACCGTGGTCCTGGTGCCCACCGGCGACCTCGACGATGTGATCGCGGCGGCCAAGGAGTGGGGGCCGGCCACCTTGGCCGGCAGCCCGGAGTTGTTCGGCGCCCTGGCCGCGTGGCCGCACCTGCGCAAGCGCAGCGTGCGCTCGCTGCGCTGTTGCGTCTCCGGCCTGGTGGATCTGCCCGCCGAGCTGGCCGAGCGGTTCGAGGAGCGGGTCGGCACGCCGGTGGTCAACTCCTACGGCGTCGCCGAATGCGCCGGGCTCGCGCTGGTCAATCCGCTGGGCGGCTACGGGCGCGCGGCTACCGCCGGGTTGCCACTGCCGAGTACTGACGTGGTCATCGTGGACGAGCAAGAGCCGACCCGGATCCTGCCGATGGGATCGGCCGGCGAGCTGCTGGTTCGCGGACCGCAGGTGTTTGCCGGTTACTGGAACAACGACCAGGACACCGGCGCGACGCTGCGCAACGGCTGGCTGCGGACCGGCGACATCGCGGTGATGAACCTGGACGGCTTCGTCACCATCGTCGACCGCAAGGACGACCTGATCATCACCAACGGCCTGGGTGTGTTCCCATCCGAGATCGAGCATGTGCTGCTCGAGCACCCGGCGATCGCCGATTGTGCCGTTGTCGGGTTGCCCGATCCGCGGCACGGGCAGCGAATCGTGGCGGTCGTGGTCGGCCAGCCCGGTGCCGCCGTCCTGCACGACCAGATCCGCGAGTTCTGCGGGGAGAAGCTGCCGCCCCAGCTGGTGCCGCAGCTGATCGCCGTACGTGGTGGCATCCCGCGCAACCAGAACGGCGCGATCCTCCGCCGCTCGGTGCGCGAACAGATGAGCGAGTCGATCGGCCCGGGATACCCGGATACGACCAGCCGATCCAGTGTCCCTGCGGGCTCGGGTGGGTAGCGACGCCCCCCGGTCCACGACCGGAAGGATGCGATGACGATGCAGACCAAGGTCCTTCTCGACGAGTCCGAGATTCCCACTCGGTGGTACAACGTGATCCCCGATCTGCCGTCACCACCGCCGCCGCCGCTGCACCCGGCGACTCTGGCGCCGGTCGGACCGGACGATCTGGCGCCGCTGTTCCCGATGGCACTGATCGCCCAAGAGGTGAGCTCCGAGTCCTACCTGGACATCCCCGAGCCGGTTCTCGACGTGTACCGGATCTGGCGGCCGACGCCGCTGATCCGCGCCCACCGCCTCGAGCGGGCGCTGGGTACCCCGGCGCGGATCTACTACAAGTACGAGGGAGGCAGCCCGGCCGGCTCGCACAAGCCCAATACGGCGGTCCCGCAGGCGTTCTACAACGCGGACCAGGGTGTGCGGCGGCTCACCACGGAGACCGGCGCCGGCCAGTGGGGGAGCGCGCTCGCGTTCGCGTGCGCGCAGTTCGGGCTCGACCTCGAGGTCTGGATGGTGCGCGCCAGCTACGACCAGAAGCCGTACCGCCGCTCACTGATGCAGACCTGGGGAGCGCAGGTGCATGCCAGCCCGTCGGACCGGACTGAGGCCGGGCGGAAGATCCTCGCCGACGAGCCGGACTCGCCCGGCAGCCTCGGCATCGCGATCAGCGAGGCGGTCGAGCAGGCCGGCGCCCGGGACGACACCAGGTATGCGCTGGGCAGCGTGCTCAACCACGTGCTCATGCATCAGACCGTGATCGGCCAGGAGGCACTGGCACAGCTTGGCAAGATCGGCGAGCAGCCCGACCTGATCATCGGCTGCACCGGAGGCGGTTCCAACTTCGCCGGCCTCGCGTTCCCGTTCCTGCGCGAGAAGCTGGCCGGCCGGATGGCACCGACGATCCGGGCGGTCGAGCCGACCGCGGCGCCGTCGTTCACCCGCGGGATCTACACCTATGACTTCGGCGATACGGCCGGGTTCACTCCGCTGCTGAAGATGCACACCCTCGGGCACACGTTCGTGCCCGACCCGATCCATGCCGGCGGCCTGCGCTACCACGGGATGAGCCCGCTGCTGTCGCACATCTACGAGCTCGACCTGATCGAGGCGGTGGCCAAGCCGCAGCGCGAGTGCTTCGAGGCCGGCGTGCTGTTCGCCCGGACCGAGGGCATCGTCCCCGCGCCGGAACCAACCCACGCGCTGGCGGCCACCATCGAGGAGGCGCGCCGATGTGCCGAGTCCGGCGAGCCGAAGGTGATCCTCACCGCTATGTGCGGGCACGGGCACTTCGACATGTCGGCGTACGACCGCTACCTGAGTGGACAGATGGAGGACTTCGAGATGCCGGCCGAGCGAGTCCAGGAGGCGCTGACCCGGTTGCCCAACCCGCAGCTGTAGCGTGGCGGACCGGAGGGCGCAGGGGTCACCACCGGGTATCCGGGTAGTAAGCCCGGCGATAGCACACAGATGGGGAGGCCCGGATGGCCCAGCTGACCAAGCCGCCGCTGCAGCTCGACGTCCGGTCCGAGGTCGGACAGCTCAGGCAGGTCATCCTGCATCGGCCCGACCTCGAGCTGAAGCGGTTGACCCCGGCCAACAAGGACGAGCTGCTGTTCGACGACGTGCTCTGGGTCAAGCGCGCCCGGGAGGAGCACGACGCGTTCGCGGACGCGCTGCGGGACCGCGGCGTCGTCGTCCATCTGCTGGGCAACCTGTTGCGGGAGACCGTTGCCGTGCCCGAGGCACAGAAGTACATCCTCGATCAGTTCCTCGACGAGCGGCTTCTCGGACAATCGGCGTTGGAACCGCTGCGCAACCTGTTCGAGTCGATGGATGCCGAGACGCTCACCGAGCTGCTGATCGGCGGACTGACCAAGCGTGAGCTGCTCGAATACATCGACGAGCCCAAGTCGGTCGGGTTCCACGTCATGGGCCCGGACGAGTTCGTGCTCTGGCCGCTGCCGAACCACATGTACACCAGGGACACCTCGTGCTGGATCTA
>Ga0066905_100000348_pt1 | contig 12139 bp, 12 predicted proteins | sample PanSoiMetaPlot36_FD_67483 | JGI IMG/M metagenome (GOLD analysis project Ga0066905, IMG submission 67483) | Tropical forest soil microbial communities from Panama analyzed to predict greenhouse gas emissions - Panama Soil Plot 36 (version 2) | ecosystem: Environmental > Terrestrial > Soil >... | reverse complement strand
CCGATCCCGATCCGCCCGCCGTCGAGCGTCGCCATCGCGACCGTGAAGCCCTTGCCCGCCTCGTGGAGCAGGCGGTCGGGCCCGACCTGCGCGCCCTCGACCGCGATCGAGTTCGTGACCGACGAGTTGAGCCCGAGCTTCTCCTCCTCGCCGGTGACGCGAATCTGGTCGGCGTCGAGGACGAAGGCGCTGACCCCGCGCGCTCCGGGTGTCGTCGGATCGGTCCGGGCGAACAGCAGGAACGTGCCTGCAAAACGGGCCGTCGAGATGAACTGTTTCGTGCCCGTGATGCTCCAGCCGTCGCCGTTCGCCTCCGCCGCTGTGCGGAGCGACCCCGCGTCCGAGCCGGCCTCGGTCTCGGTCAGCGCAAAGGCGCCGATCAGCTCTCCCCGCGCAAGGGGCGGGACGAACCGCGAGCGCTGCTCGTCGGTGCCGAAGGTCAGGATCGGGAGCGTGACTGCGCTCGTGTGGACGCCGACAGTGACCCCCACTCCCGCGTCCGCGCGTGAGAGCTCCTCGAGGACGAGGATGTAGGAGAGGAAATCCGCGCCCGCGCCGCCGTACGCGTCGGGCACGCACACGCCCATCAGCCCGAGCCCGGCCAGCTTGCCGAAGACCTCCTTCGGGAAGTGGTGCTCGCGGTCCCATTGCGATGCGTTGGGCTCGATCTCGGCCGCGGCGAACTCGCGCGCCAGCGACTGGATCTCCCGTTGCTCCGGGCTGAGCTCGAAATCCACTACGAGTAACTGTAGAAGCCCTGCCCCGACTTCCGGCCCAGGCGGCCCGCGGCGACGTGCTCGCGGAGGAGCGGGCACGGCTCGTAGCGGTCGTCCCCGAAGCCGTTGCGAAGCACCTCCATGATCGCGACGCAGGTGTCGAGGCCGATCAGGTCGGCCAGCGCGAGCGGCCCCATCGGGTGCGCGAACCCGAGCTTCGCGATCGAGTCGATCGCCTCGGCCTCGGCCACTCCGTCGTGAAGCGCCCACACGGCCTCGTTGATGAACGGCATGAGGATCCGGTTCGAGACGAAACCCGGGAAGTCGTTCGCGACGGCCGGAGTCTTGTCGAGGTCGCGGGCCAGGGTGGTGATCGCATCGGCCGTCTCGTCGGAGGTCTCCTTGCCGCGGACGACCTCGACGAGCGACATCATCGGGACGGGGTTGAAGAAGTGCATGCCGATCACACGGTCGGGGCGGTTGGTCGACGCGGCGAGCGTGGAGATCGGGATCGACGACGTGTTCGACGCGAGCACGGCCTCGGGCGGGAGCGTCCCGTCAGCGCGGCGGAAGACGTCCTCCTTGACGGCCGCGTCCTCGATCACCGCCTCGATCATCAGGTCGGCCGGGACGAGGTCGCCGACGGGCTCGATGCGGCTCAGGACTTCGTTTGGGTCAGGCCCGCCCTTGTCAGCGAGCTTGTCGAGGCTGCGCCGAATGGTCTCCAGACCGTGCTCGACGGCCCCGGGCGCCGCGTCGTAGAGCGAGACGCGCCGGCCCGATCCCGCGACGACCTGGGCAATCCCGCCGCCCATCTGGCCCGCGCCGACGACGAGGACGTGCGCGAAATCCACACGCGGGAGGCTACTCGGGCGGCAGCTCGTCGCGCCGACCGAACGCAAGCGGGATGAGCAGGACCGCACAGAGGGCTCCGCTGAAGAAGACGAACGACTTCGCGTCGGCATCGCCGTGCTTGCGCCAGGCGGGCGCCGGCTGTTCACAGCTCTCCTGGGCCGCGACGCGTGAGTTGGGCAAGGAGCTCCCCGCGCAGACGTAGGCCCGCGCCGGAGCCGTTGGCCCCGCGAAGAGGACGACGAGCAAGCAGAGCAGGACCGCCACCCGACCGGCGAACACCGGCCGGCGCGGCGTACACCGGAAGCCGCAGATCATCTCAGTCAGTTAGACCTATCCGACGGCCGACGAGATAGCCCGGCGAACGAAGTTCACTCGACCGAGTGACACCAATTCGAGCCATGCCCCGCGTGCCTGGCATTCGGACAAGTCTTGCCGAGTGCTACTCGAAGACGTCGCCGTCGTCGCGTCTGTGCCTAGACCTCGAGCAAAAGCGCGTCGCCCTGACCTCCGCCGGAGCAGATCGCGGCAAGGCCCAGACCCCCGCCGTTTCGGCGCAGCTCGTGCACCATCGTCCCGACGATCCGCGCACCCGAGGCGCCGATCGGATGTCCGAGCGCGACGGCGCCACCGTTCACGTTCACGGTCTCCTCCCCAGCGCCGAGCAGCCTCGCCGAGTTGAGCACGACTGACGAGAACGCCTCGTTCAGCTCGACCCGCTCGACGTCGTCGATCGTCTTGCCTGCCCTCCCGAGAGCGATCGCGCCGGCCTTGGCCGGAGTCCGAGCAAGGTACGCGTAGTCGTCCGCAACGAAACCCTGCGAGAGAATCGTCGCGAGCACCTCGAGCCCGCGCCGCTTTGCGAACTCCTCGCTCGTGACGATGACCGCGCCCGCCCCGTCGTTGACGCCCGGCGCGTTGCCCGCGGTCGTCGTCCCGTCGGAGTCGAAGACCGGCGGAAGCCCGGCGAGTTTCTCGAGAGACGTGTCCCGCCGCGGCCCCTCGTCGACGGTGACGTCGCCCACCGGGACGATCTCGGCGGCGAACCGCCCCTCGTCGGTCGCCCGCACCGCCCGCTCGTGCGAGCGAAGCGCCCAGCGATCCTGCTCCTCGCGCGAGATCCCGAGCTCACGGCTCACGAAGGACGCCTGCTCCACCATGTGCCGCCCGTCGAACGTCGAGATCAGCCCGTCGTGAGTCATCGAGTCGATCAGCGTCCCGTCGCCCAGGCGGTATCCAAAACGCGCCTTCTCCAGCAGGTACGGCGCATTCGACATCGACTCCATGCCGCCGGTGACGATCAGCTCGTGGTCGCCCGTACGGATCATCGTGTCCGCGATCTCGACGGCTCGGATCGAAGAGGCGCAGACCTTGTTCACCGTGTCCGAGCCGACCTCTTTCGGAATGCCCGCGGCGATCGCCGCCTGCCGAGCGGGAGCCTGGCCCACGCCCGCCTGGAGCACCTCGCCCATGATCACGTACTCGACCTCACCTGGCTCGAGGCCCGCGCGTTCGAGAGCAGCTTTGATCGCGATGGCGCCCAGCTCGGGCGCCTTGTATCCGGCGAGCCCGCCGCCAAGCTTCCCGAACGGAGTGCGAGCGGTCGCGACGATGACGGATCGACTCATGCTGCTTGAGCGTAACAACGCACCTCGAGTCGATTGCGCCGCGCGCCGGATAGCTCTGTAACTCCTGCTACGTTGGACTTAGAAATGGACCACCTGGCAGCGGTCGGCGACCCCGAGCTTCGCGTGGCGCTCCTCTTCGCGAGGAGCCGCTCTCGTGCAGTGACCGCGGACGAGCTCGCCGCGGAGGCGGGACTGCACCGAAACGTCGCGCGCTCCCGGCTGGAGCGGCTCGTGGAAGCAGGGTTGCTCGCGGTCGGGTACGAGCGCCGCACCGGCCGCACAGGGCCCGGCGCCGGCCGGCCGGCGAAGACCTACTCGGTCGTTCCGCAGCTCGAATCCATCGAATTCCCCGAGGGCAAGAACGAGTCCCTCGCCGGAGTGCTGGTCGACGCGCTCGCCGCGCGCGGCGGGGAAGAGCCCCTGCGCGCAGTCGGCGTCGAGTTCGGACGCGAGCTCGCCCGGTCCGCGAAGCTCCGGCCTGCAAAGAGCCTCGAGACGGGCTTCGAACGGGTGTGCGGTGCGCTCCGGCGCCTCGGCTACCAGGCCTCGCTCGAGCAGGCTGACGACTTCGGCGCAGTGATCGCGACGCCGACGTGTCCCCTGCGCCCGCTCGTGCGCACGCGCCCCGAGGCGGTCGAGCTCGACCGCGGAATGTGGGCCGGGCTGGCGACCTGTGCGCTGGACGGTGTCGAGGTCGAGCAAGTCCGCTGCGAGACCAGGGACTGCTTCGACGACCACGCCTCATGCAAGGTCGTGTTCGAGCTTCGCAGGCGTTGAGTCTCTAAACTCTAAATACAGTTCTTTGGTATAAAGAGCTCGAGATGGAAACAGCGACGGCCAGGTTCGCTGGGCTCGAGCTCGTCACGAGCCCGCTGGTCATGACGCCTCGCGAGACGAGCACCGGCCTCGCCGTCTGCGCGACCTGCCATCTCGAGGACCGGCCGGGGGTGGTCGTCGACGTCGGCACCGGCTCTGGCGCGATCGCGCTCGCCGTCGCCGAGGCCGCACCGCACGCCGCTGTCTGGGCGACGGACGTCAGCTCCGCCGCGGTCGAGCTGGCGAGGTTGAATGCCCGCCGCGCCGGGCTCGAGAACCGCGTGACCGTCCGGCGCGGCGACCTGCTCGACCCAGTCCCGGGCACCGCAGATGTGATCGTCGCCAATCTGCCATACCTCCCGATCGGCGAGCGCCGAAGCTATCCCGGGCTCGAGTCCGAGCCGGTGAGCGCCGTCTTCGCCGAGGGTGACGGGCTCGGGCTCGTCCGCAGGCTGGTCGCCGCGGCGCGCCGGCGGCTCACCCCGGACGGGCTGCTCGCGCTCCAGGTTCGCGGCCGGATCCACGCCGCGCCGCGGCCAGAACTGCACGTGCTGGAGCACCTCCTGGCCGCACCGGTCCCGATCGCCGCTTAGACCCCGGCTCAGGCGACGGGTACGATCAAATGGCGCGCGGCCGGCGCGTAGTTCTTCGTGCAGCGACATCGATGATCAAGCTCCCCTTCACCGACCCCGGCCAACCGGACACGCGGTCGCCGGTGCGATTCCTGCTGTGGATCGCGCGGCACCAGTGGACGACGTTGCTCGCAGGCGTCACCTTCGGCGTGATCTGGATGGTCTCGCAGGCGCTGATGCCGGCCGCGATCGGCCAGGCGATCCAGCGCGGCATCGTCGATAGCGACAACAAGGCACTCGTGGAGTGGTCGCTGATCCTGCTCGGGTTGGGCGCGACCACGGCTGCCGCGGGCGTGATGCGGCACCGGTGCGCGGTCTCCAACTGGCTCCAGGCCTCCTTCCGCATGGCGCAGATCGTCGCTCACCACGCCGCGCGCAGCGGGCCGGCGATCAAGAAGGAGCACTCGACGGGCGAGGTCGTCGCCACGGTCTCGAACGACGCGATGCGCGCAGGCGGCGCATTCGACATCACCGCGCGGCTGGCCGGCGCGCTCGTCTCCTACATCGTCGTCGCGATCATCCTGCTCACTTCGTCCGTTGTGCTCGGGCTCGTCGTCCTGCTCGGAGTGCCGGTGCTCGTCCTGCTGATGGGCTTCGTGATCAAGCCGCTCCAGGCGCGTCAGGCCGAGCAGCGCGAGGAGGTCGGGAAGCTCACCGCGCTCGGCGCCGATACCGCAGCCGGGCTGCGCGTGCTGCGCGGGATCGGGGGCGAGCAGGCGTTCTTCTCGCGCTACTACACGCGGTCGCAGGAGGTGCGCCAGGCGGGTGTGCGCGTCGCGCTCCCCCAGTCCACGCTCGACGCCGCGCAGGTTTTCATTCCCGGGCTCTTCGTCGTGCTCGTGACCTGGCTCGGGGCGCGCTTCGCGGTGGAAGGAGAGATCAACCCGGGCGAGCTCGTCGCCTTCTACGGGTACGCGGCGTTCCTCGTGCTGCCGCTGCGTACGGCCGCGGAGGCGGTCGACAAGCTAACGCGCTCGTACGTCGGAGCGAAGCGCATGCTCGGGATCCTCACCGTGGAGCCCGACGTCGACGAGCCGGCGCGGCCCGCACTGGAGCCCCCGCCGCTCGTCCCGCTCCACGATCGCGACTCGGGGCTCCATGTCGAGCCCGGGCGCCTGATCGGGCTCGTGTCCGCACAGCCGGACGAGGCGGCGATGATCGCCGATCGGCTCGGCCGCTTCGGTCACCACGACGGCGTGCACCTCGGCGACGTCGCGCTGGCCGACCTCTCGATCGACGCCGTACGGCGAAGGATCGTCGTCAGCGAGGCCGATCCCGTCATCTTCTCCGGGAAGCTGCGCCGAGAGCTCGACCCATGGGAGCGCATCGACGGGGACGACCAGCGGATCTACGACGCGATCGCGGTCGCGAACGCTGAGGACGTCATCGAGGCGCTGCCTGAAGGCTTGGACGCGTACGTCGACGAGCGCGGGCGATCCTTCTCAGGCGGCCAGCGCCAGCGGCTCGTGCTCGCGAGGGCGCTCCTCTCCGAGGCCGAGGTGCTCGTGCTCGTCGAGCCGACGAGCGCCGTCGACGCACACACCGAGGCGCGGATCGCATGCCGGCTGCGCGAGGCGCGGGCAGGCAAGACGACGGTTCTGATCACCGCCAGCCCGCTCATGCTCGACCAGACGGACCGTGTCTTCTTCGTCGAGGGCGGACGCGTGGTCGCCGACGGAACGCACCGCGAGCTCCTGTCCACGCATGACGGCTACCGCTGGGCCGTGACGCGGGGTGAGGACCTGTGAACGAGCTGCTGCCGATCGCGGCGGGCGACGAGCTGCGCGCGCAGGCCCGGCGGCTCGGGCGCCGCCACCGGCGGGCGCTGCTCGGCATGGTCGGGCTGCACGCGGCCGCCGCAACCGCGGGCCTCGCCGGACCGGCGCTCCTCGGCGCGCTCGTCGAATCCGTACAGGAAGGCACGACGACGAGGCACGTGGACGAGCTCATCGGCTTGCTGGGGATCTTCCTCGTCTTCGAGACGATCCTGACCTGGTTCGCGCGCCGGGCGTCGTTCGTGCTCTCGGAGAAGATCTTCGCCGAGTTGCGCGAGGACTTCATGCGCCGCGTGCTCGCGCTTCCGCTGTCGACGGTCGAGCGCGCGGGGACCGGTGACCTCGTCTCGCGGACGACCGCCGACGTCGACTCGCTCGCTCGCACCGTCCGCTTTGCCGTGCCGGAGACGCTCATCGCAGGCATCACGACGCTCGTGACCGTGGCCGCCGCGATCTGGGTCAACGCCCTCGCCGCGCTGCCTGCCCTGGCCGGTGTGCCGTTGCTTTTCTTCAGCACTCGCTGGTACCTGAAGCGGGCCCCCGCCGGCTACCTGTGGGAGCGCGCCTCGTACGCGACCCTTGCCGGCACCGTCAGCGAGACGGTCGAGGGCGGCCGCACCGTCGACGCCCTGAACCTGCGGGAAAAGCGCGTCAAGCGGATTGACCACGACCTCGACAACGCCTACCGCGCCGAGATGCGCACGCTCTTCCTTCGGACGGTCTGGTTCCCGACCGCCGAGTTCGCGTACGTGCTTCCGGTCGCGACCGCGCTCGCCTGGGGCGGTTACCTCGTCTCACAGGGACAGGCCACGATCGGCGAGGTGACCGCCGTGGCGCTGTACATGGTCAAGCTGGCCGACCCGGTCGACCGGCTCATCTCGTGGCTGGACGAGATCCAGGTCGGGGCGACGTCGTTCGCGCGCCTCGTCGGGATCGTGCGCGTTCCGCCGGATCGTGAGGCCAAGGACGACGAGCCCGAGGGCGAGCGCATGCGCGCCGAGGAGGTTCGCTACGCCTACTACGCGGATCGCGACGTGTTGCACGGGATCGACCTCGATCTCGAACCGGGCGAGCGCGTGGCTGTCGTCGGTCCCTCGGGCGCCGGCAAGTCGACGCTCGGACGCCTGCTCGCCGGGATCCACCCGCCGCGTAAGGGCGTGGTCGAGGTCGGCGGCGTGCGCCTCGTCGACCTGCCGCTCGACACGCTGCGCAAGGAGGTCGCGCTCGTCACGCAGGAGCAGCATGTCTTCGTCGGGACGCTGGCCGAGAACCTGAGGCTGGCACGTCCGGAGGCGACGGACGAGCAACTCGTCGACGCACTGGCCGCGGTCGACGCGCTGGACTGGGTGCAGGTGCTCCCCGAGATGCTGAACACCGTCGTCGGCGCGGGCGGCCATCCCCTCACGCCCGCGCAGTCGCAGCAGATCGCCCTGGCGAGGCTCGTGCTCGCCGATCCGCATACGCTCGTCCTCGACGAGGCCACGTCGCTGCTCGACCCGCGGGCGGCGAGGCATCTCGAGCGCTCGCTCGCCTCCGTGCTCGAGGGCCGCACCGTGGTCGCGATCGCGCACCGCCTGCACACGGCCCACGACGCCGACCGGGTCGCCGTCGTCGAGGAGGGCCTGCTGCACGAGGTCGGGACGCACGCGGAGCTCGTCGAGCAGGGCGGGTCGTACGCGGCGCTCTGGGACTCCTGGCACGGCGACCGTTAGGGGCTATCCGCTCGTGACGACGCGTCCGGCGGGGCGTCCTTTAAAGACCGACCCAGCTGCGCAGAGCCTCAGTGTGACCTGAGGCTCTGCGCCTGTTGGTTGCTAGCTGAGTGCCGCGCAGAATGCATCCAGGTTCGTTCCCGAGTTACCCGAGTCGACGTCCCGCTCGATCCGCACTCCGTTTTCGAACTGGGAGATGAAGCTGAAGTGATATGGATCGCCGACGAGCGTCATGCCGTTGGCGCTGAACGTATCGAGCTCACTCCCGTGGGTTATGCGCCTGACGATGACGCCGTCGTCGTCGAAAAACGTCGTCGCCGTCAATTCCTGGGTCGCGTCGAGGACGATTGGGAAGCTACAGAGCGAGCTGGGCTCTCTTGAAGAGTCGGAGACATTCGCTCGCGAGGCAGTTGCACTCGCCGAGCCGACGGACTGGTATCTCCGAGCTGAGTGCCAGATGACGCTCGCGCAGGTGCTAGCAAACAGCGGCCAATACGAAGAAGCGTTGGGTGCGGCAGAGCGAGCACTCGGCCTGGAGACTCGGAAGGGAACATCGTCGCCGTCGCGGCGGCCCGATCGTTTCTCTCCGATCTGAAGTTGGCGCAAGTTGGATCCGGCGACCAACGAGTGGGTCTCGGCCCCGGGCATCCGTCGTCCGAGTTAGTGCCTGCGCGAAGTGCCGAACGTCTTAAGCGGCTTCGGCTTCGACAGCCGGCTCCCCCTCGACCTCGTGCGCGGGCATCGGCTGGTTGCGCAGGAGCAGGCCGCCGATCGCAGCCGCCCCCAGCGCGAACAGCCCGCCGACGAGGAACGCCAGGTGGTAACCGCCGGTCAGAGCGCTCGCATTCGACTCGCCCGCGTCGAGCAGGTTCGCGGTGCGCGAGTCCGCGAGGCTCGCGAGCACGGCCAACCCGACCGCACCGCCCATCATGAACGAGGTGTTGATGATCCCGGACGCCAGCCCGGCCTCCTCGGGAGCGACGTCGCTCATCGCGGCCAGCAGCACGGGGTTGAACGCCATGCCGGCGCCGAAGCCGAGCAGGATCATGCTCGGGAGGATGTCGATGACGAACGTGCCGTCGACCGGCGCGCGCGTGAAGAGGAAGAGCCCGATCGCGGCCAGGCCGAGTCCCGTCGCCAGCGGCGCCCTGAACCCGAACCGCATCACGAGCTTCGCCGAGAGGCCGATCGAGAACGCGGCCATGATCAGGTTCGCCGGCAGGAAGGCGAGCCCGATCTGGAGCGGGCTGTAGCCGAGGACGAGCTGCATGTACAGCGCCGACATGAAGAACCACGCGAACATCGCGGCCGCCCAGAGGACGCCGACGACGTCGGCCGTCGCCATGTTGCGCAGCTTGAAGAGCCGCAGCGGCATCAGCGGAGACGAGCTTCGCGTCTCGATGAAGAGGAAGGTCGCGAGCAAGGCTCCGGCCAGGCCGAGCAGGCCGAGCGTCCGGAACGTCGCCCAGCCGACCTCGTTCCCGTTGACGATCGCGTAGACGGCGATGATCAGGGCACCGGTCACGGTCACCGCGCCTGGAATGTCGAGGCGCCTGCTTGCCGTCGGCAGCCGCGATTCCGGCAGCAATCTGAGCGAGAGCAGGACGACGAGCACTCCGATGGGCACGTTGACGAGGAAGATCCAGTGCCAGCTGATGAGGTCGGTGATGATCCCGCCGAGCAGGACGCCGATGCTCCCGCCGCCGGCAGCGACGAATCCGAAGATGCCCATCGCCTTCGCGCGCTCGCCCGGGTCGGTGAAGAGGTTCACCATCAGCGAGAGAGAGACCGCGGACGCGACCGCGCCCCCGAGCCCCTGGACACTGCGCGCGACGACGAGCGAGCCCTGCGACGTAGCCAGGCCGCACGCGAGCGACGCCAGGGTGAAGACGCTGATCCCGATCAGGAACAGCCGCCGGTGCCCGTAGAGGTCGCCGAGCCGGCCGCCCAGCAGAAGGAAGCCGCCGTATGTGAGCAGGTACGCGTTCACGACCCACGCGAGCGACGTGTCGGAGAAGCCGAGGTCGTCCTTGATCGACGGCAGCGCCACGCCCACGATCGTGACGTCGAGCACGATCATCAGGCTTGCGAGACAGAGGACGTACAGCGCGAGCCAGCGGGTTCGGGCGTCGAGTTCGGTCATCCTGGCCTTTCGATCGCTTACGAAACCTTAGACGCCTAAACGACCAAGAAGTCATCCCTCATCCCGACCGATGAGTTTCGCCAGGCTGCGCCGTCCTACCCGCACCGAAATGCAGGCCTACGTGTGCGACCTCAGCGGCGCGCGACCGACCGCCGCCACGGTCGACTCCCTCGCGCGCCTCGCCCTGCTGCTCCGGCGCGAGGGCTCGTGCCTCGTGCTCTGCGACGCGCCGCCCGAGCTCGTCGAGCTGATCGCGTTCATGGGGCTGACGGACGTACTACGAGTCGAACTGGAGCGGTAGCCCGAACAGCGGGAACAGCGTCTCCGTCTCGAGGAAGAACGTGATCTCGACGATCTGCCCGCCCTCGATCTCGAGCACCTGCAGCGCCCACGGGTCGTAGCCCGCACCGGTCTCGCTCGGCTTGTACTGGCCGAACGCGGGCGAGCCGTTCGCCGCGACCGTCGGGATGACGCGGGAGCCCTTGCAGCCGATGCCCGGCCCCCACCACCACGCGAACATGTCGTCGCGTCCGCGAAGCCACATGTCGAAGGGTGGCATCGACTGGCTCGCGTCCTCCCGGATCAGCGCGGTCAGCGCCTCCATGTCGTACGCCTCGAACGCCTCGACGTAGCGTGCGAGGAGCTCGGGGTCCGCGTCGTCCGCCGACGGCGAAGCCTCCGTCGGATCGAGGTTGCTCGACTCGATCGTCGCGCGCGCCCGCTGGAGGGCGCTGTTCACGGACGCGACGCTCGTGTCGAGCAGCTCGGCGACCTCGCTCGCTTTCCAGCGCAGAACCTCGCACAGGATGAGCACGGCCCGCTGGCGCGGTGGGAGCTGCTGGAGCGCCGCGACGAGTGCCAGCCGCGTCGTCTCGTGGGTCTCCGCGACGACCGACGGATCCGGGATCGGCTGCACCCAGGTCGCCATCGGCAGCGTGTTCAGGTTCTCCACGACGGGCTCGTGCGAAGGGCCGAGCTCCATCGGGCGGGCGCGCCGCTCGCGGCCGCTCAGCATGTCGAGGCAGACGTTGGTCGCGATCTTGTAGAGCCAGGATCGCAGCTGTGCACGGCCCTCGAAGCGGTCGATCGCGCGCCAGGCGCGGATGAACGTCTCCTGAACGGCGTCCTCCGCCTCGAACGGGGACGCGAGCATCCGGTAGCAGTGGGCCGTCAGCTCGCCCCGGTACCGCTCGAACTGGGTTTCGAGCTCCTGGCCAGCAGGGGTGGTCTGCACGTCTTCAGCCTAACCAACGAGCTTCATCACGAGCAGCTCGATTTCCCCGAACGCCTTGTCTTGCTCGGTCGTGCTGCCGACAACCATGAACCCGCACTTCTCGAGGACGCGGATCGAGGCGGGGTTCGTGGTCGCGACCTCGGCGTAGATCGGCTTCTCGAGGTCGGGAACGAATTCCGCCAGCGCCTTCGTCGCGAGCCCCCGGCCCCAGAACTCGCGCCCGAGCCAGTAGCCGACGAACCGCCTGCCGTCGCGGCTCCAGCTCCCGATGTTGCCCGCGACGTCGTCTCCGGAGACGATCGTCTTCGCAAGCGCGTCTTCGTCGCGCAGGATACGGCGCCAGTGCCCGTAGAAGGCATCGCGTTCTCGCGGCGGGAAGACGGCCATGCGGACAGCCTCGGGGTCGTTCTGGTGCTCGAAGAAGACCTCGATATCGTCGTCGACGACGTCGCGGAGCACCGGGCCCATCGGGACAACGTACCGATCAACGAGGCTGCGGCAGGGAGGGCGGAAACGTGTTCAGACCCCGATCAGCGCCAGCGGCAGGACGTGGCGGCCTGCGAACGCGGCCATGCGGGCCAGACCCTCTTTCGGTCGGTCCCGGACCATGCGAGGCGAGATCATGTCCAGG
>Ga0066905_100000347_pt1 | contig 12148 bp, 8 predicted proteins | sample PanSoiMetaPlot36_FD_67483 | JGI IMG/M metagenome (GOLD analysis project Ga0066905, IMG submission 67483) | Tropical forest soil microbial communities from Panama analyzed to predict greenhouse gas emissions - Panama Soil Plot 36 (version 2) | ecosystem: Environmental > Terrestrial > Soil >... | reverse complement strand
TTCAGCCACACGTCCACGCCCGAGACCAGGCGGCGTGCGAGGTGCAGGTCGTAGCCTTCGAGGAAGAGGATGCGGCCCTCGAAGTCGGTCGCCTGCGACATCTGCGCGATGGCGCGAATGAGGTCCTGTCCCGGCTCGTCGGCCGGGTGCGCCTTGCCGGAAAAGAGAAACAGCACCGGCCGCTCGCGGTCGGTCACGATGCGCTTCAGGCGCTCCATGTCGTTGAAGAGCAGCGTGGCGCGCTTGTACGTGGCGAAGCGCCGGCCGAAGCCGATGGTGAGCACATGCGGCTTCGTCGGGTCGGCGCAGCGGAGCAGCCGCTCGAGGTGCGACTCGCTGCCGTGGTTGCGCGTGTGCTGCACCGCGAGCCGGTGGCGCACCATGTGCAGCATCCTCGCCTTGATGTCCTGGCGCACGCTCCAGAAGATGTGGTCGGGGATGTCGCGGATCTTCTCCCAGATACCCGGATAGCCGAGCCGGTGCATCCAGCCCACGCCGAGGAAGCGATCGAGCACTTCGCTCCATTCCGGCGCGAGGAAGGTCGGCACGTGCACCCCGTTGGTGATGTATCCGACCGGGTTTTCCTCCGGCGACACCTGCGGCCAGAAATCCTTGAGCAGCCCTTGAGAAACGCTGCCGTGGATGCGGGACACGCCGTTGTGGTGGCGCGAGCCGCGCAATGCGAGCGCGGTCATGTTGAAGTCGCCGCCGGAAGGCGGCCGCGCGAGCGCGGCGACCTTTTCCGGCGCGCCCAGCTCGCCGAACAGGCTCTTCAGGTAGGGAACGACCGTGGCATCGGTGAACTGATCGTGCCCGGCCGGCACCGGCGTGTGCGTAGTGAAGACGGTGTTGGCCGCGACCGCCTCGATGGCCGCCTCCATCGACAGGCCGCTCACCACGAGCGCGCGCACGCGCTCGAGCACGAGGAAGGCGGCGTGGCCTTCGTTGATGTGCCACACCGAGGGCTTGAGCTCGAGCGCGGCGAGCGCGCGCATGCCGCCCACGCCGAGGACGATCTCCTGTTCCAGGCGCGTGGTGCGGTCGCCGCCATAGAGGCGATGCGCGATGTCGCGGTCGCGCTCGCCGTTCTCGGGCAGATCGGTGTCGAGGAGGAAGAGCGTGACGTGGCCGACGCGCGCCTGCCACACCTTGACCAGGGCCTTGCGCCCAGGGAGCGCGAGCTCGACCACGAGCTCGGTTCCGTCCTTGCGCTTGACCGCCTCGATCGGCAGGTCGTCGAAGTCCGAGTCGTAGTACTCGGCGCGCTGCCGGCCTTCGCCGTCCACGGTCTGCGTGAAGTAGCCCTGGCGGTAGAGCAGCCCCACGGCGACGAAGGGCAGCTGGAAATCGCTCGCCGCCTTGCAATGGTCGCCGCCGAGGATTCCCAGGCCGCCGGAATAGATGGGCAGGCTTTCGTGCACCCCGAATTCGGCGCAGAAGTACGCGATGAGGTCCTCGCGCGGCACGCCGCCGGCGTTCTGCCGGAACGGCGGCTCGGCGTGGTACGCGTCGAACGCGCCCAGCACCCGCGTCAGGCTGTCGAGAAATGCGGGGTCGGTGGCGGCGTCGATGAGCCGTTGCTCGTCGATGCGCTTGAGCATGGCCTTGGGGCTGTGCCCGACCGCATCCCATAGCGCCGGATTGAGCTTCGCGAACAGCGCCCGGGTCGGACGGTCCCAGCTGTACCACAGGTTGTTCGCGAGCTCCTGCATCCGCGCCAGGCGCTTCGGAATACGCGGATTGACCTCGAGGAAGTAGCGGGTACCGGGTTGCATTGAAGTGTCCGCCCGCGGCTGTTACCGGCTTCAGTACGCGGCGCGCGCGGAACTGCGAATTCTACCGAAGGTTTTGTTACGGGATCGGAACGGCGGCGAGGAGCTGGGCCCCGACGTCGACGCGGCGCGCCGAGTCGTGCGCCGGGCGCAGGCGGTGCGCCGCGACACCCGGAAGAATGGCCTGCACGTCCTCGGGCAGCACCTTGTCGCGGCCCTCGAGCAGCGCCCAGGCGCGCGCCGAGTGCACCAGCGAGAGCGCCGCGCGCGGCGAAAGGCCCGCCGCGTAATCGGGCGAGCGGCGCGTGTGCTCGACCAGCGCCTGCACATAGTCGAGCAGCGCGGGGGCGACGTGGATGCGCTGCACGCCGGCCTGCACCTCCATCAGCTCGGCGGGCGTCATGCACGGCTCGAGCGTCGCGAGGAGGTCGCGCCGGTCGGTGCCCGAGAGCAGCGCGCGCTCGGCGTCGCGATCGGGATAGCCCAGCTCGATGCGCATGGTGAAGCGGTCGAGCTGCGACTCGGGCAGCGGGAAGGTGCCGACCTGCTCCGAGGGGTTCTGCGTCGCGATGACGAAGAACGGCACGGGGAGCTTGCGCGTCTCGCCCTCGGCGGTGACCTGGTGCTCCTCCATCGCCTCGAGCAGCGCCGATTGCGTCTTGGGCGTGGCGCGGTTCACCTCGTCGGCGAGGATCACCTGAGCGAAGATCGGGCCGGGATGGAACTTGAAGCCGCCGCTCTCGCGCTCGTACACCGAGACGCCGATGATGTCGGCGGGCAGCATGTCGCTGGTGAACTGGATGCGCTGGAACTGCAGGCCGAGCGAGCGCGCGAGCACGTGCGCGAGGGTAGTCTTGCCCATGCCGGGCAGATCCTCGATCAGCAGATGCCCGCGCGCGAGCAGGCAGGCGAGGGCGAGGCGCACCTGCGTCTCCTTGCCCAGGATGACACTGCCGGCCGCCTGGATCACCCGCTGAATGGGCCCGCTTCCCAAGTATTTTGGTTGAAATTCAGCCTTGAGCAGCATGCAGGGATTGTACTGGGGTTGCGTTAAGATCGCATGCGTATGCCTGCGGCATTTATCACGCATTCGGACTGTTTGAAGCACGACATGGGCGCGCATCATCCCGAGCAGCCCGCGCGGCTGTCGGCGATCGAGGACCAGCTCATCGCCTCCGGCGTGGCGCCGCATCTCGCGCGCTACGAAGCGCCGCTCGCCACCGACGAGCAGCTCGCGCGCGTGCATCCGCTCGAGTACGTGCAGGCGATTCGCGACGCGGCGCCCAGCCGCGGCACGGTGCACCTCGACCCGGACACCGCGATGAATCCGCACAGCCTGCAGGCGGCGCTGCGGGCCGCGGGCGCAGCGGTCCTCGCTGTCGATCTCGTTCTCACGAAAAAAGCTACGACGGCGTTTTGCGCGGTGCGTCCTCCGGGTCATCACGCCTGCCGCTTCCGGCCGATGGGCTTCTGCATCTTCAACAACGTGGCGGTCGCCGCGCGTCACGCGCTGCACGCGCACGGCCTCGAGCGCGTCGCCATCATCGACTTCGACGTGCACCACGGCAACGGCACCGAGGAAATCTTCGAGGGCGACGAGCAGGTGCTGATGGCCTCCATCTTCCAGCACCCGTTCTACCCGTACAGCGGCACCGACAACCCTGCGTCGAACATGTTCAACGTGCCGCTCGCCGCCGGCGCCGGCGGCAAGGAGTTGCGCGAGGCGGTTACCGAAACCTGGCTCCCGGCGCTGGACGATTTCAAGCCGCAGCTGATCCTCTTCTCCGCCGGGTTCGACGCGCACGCCGAGGACGACATGGCGATGCTGCGCTTCACCGACGCGGACTATGCGTGGGTCACCAAGCAGGTGAAGCAGGTGGCCGAGCGCTACACGGGCGGCCGCATGGTCTCGTCGCTGGAGGGCGGCTACGCGCTGTCGGCGCTAGGCCGCAGCGTGGTGCAGCATCTGCGGGTGCTGGCCGGAATCGACTAGCGGCTGCGCGGCTGCATCGAAGCTTCGCTCCTCGCTGGTATCGATCGAGACGTGCGCGGCCTCGCGCAGACGGACAAAGTTGTGGAGCGAAGAGCGCCGGTAGGCCGGATCGTAGTGCTCCATGAGGAGCAACGCCACGAAGTCGCGCCACGCGCCGCGCGCGGCGAGCGCCTTCCAGCGCTCGATCGTTTCGTGGCCGTGCAGGCCCACGAGGCAGTCGAGCTGCGCCCCCAGCGCGGCGGGCTTCTCGACGAAATGCCGGTATTCGTCGAGCAGCAGGGTCACGCGCACCTCGATCGCAGTGTCGAGAACCACGCAGCTCGAGGAGCGCATCGCGCCGATGAGCGCCTCGGGCACCTGCAGCTGGCCGATCTTCTTCGACTCGCCTTCGACGAAGACCGGCCGCGCCGCGTCGAACCGCGAGAGCTCGTGCAGCAGCTGGCTCTCGAACCACTTCTGCGACGGCTGCGGCCGGTCCGGGAGGTTGCCGAGCACCGAGCCGCGGTGCGCGGCAAGGTCTTCGAGATCGAGCGCCTGCGCGCCGGCCCTGCGCAGCGCGGCGAGCAGGCGGCTTTTCCCGCTGCCCGTCGGGCCGTGGATCACCCTGAAGTCGAGCCGGGAAGGAACCTCCTGCAGCGCTTCGACAACCCATTTCCGGTAGCTGCGGTAGCCGCCGGGAAGCGTCTGCGCGTCCCAGCCGATCTCGCGCAGGATGTGCGCCATGGCGGCCGAGCGCTTGCCGCCGCGCCAGCAGTACACGAGCGGACGCCAGCCGCGCTCCCTGCCCGAGAAGATCGTCTCCACGTGCCGCCCGACATTCTTCGCCACCAGTGCCGCGCCGAGCTTCTTCGCCTCGAAGGGCGAGCGCTCCTTGTAGATGGTGCCCACGGCGGCTCGCTCGGCGTCGTCGAGCACCGGCGCAGAGATCGCCCCCGGGATGTGATCCTCGGCGAACTCCGCGGGCGAGCGGCAGTCGATGATGCTGTCGTAACTAGTGAAATCCACCGTAGAATTCTACGCTTATGAACGCACCGGAACGGATTCGCCTGACCGAGTTCAGCCATGGCGGCGGCTGCGGCTGCAAGATCGCGCCCGCGGTTCTCTCCGAGATTCTGGCTTCCACGCCGATCCGAGGCCTGCCGAAGGATCTTCTCGTCGGCACCGAGACTGCCGACGATGCCGCGATCTATCGCCTCAACGACGAGCAGGCGCTCGTCGCGACCACCGATTTCTTCACGCCGATCGTCGACGACCCGTTCGATTTCGGCCGCATCGCCGCGACCAACGCGATCTCGGACGTCTACGCCATGGGCGGGCGGCCGATCTTCGCGCTCGCGATCGTCGGCATGCCGCTCGAGAAGATTCCGGTCGCGGTGATCCAGAAGATCCTCGAAGGCGGCGAATCGGTGTGCGCGGCGGCGGGCATCCCGATCGCGGGCGGCCATTCCATCGATACACTCGAGCCGATCTACGGCCTGGTGGCGCTGGGCCTCGTCCACCCGAAGAAGGTGAAGCGGAACAGCTCGGCGCAGCCCAATGATGTCCTGATCCTCGGAAAACCCCTCGGCGTCGGCATCCTTTCCGCCGCGCTGAAAAAGGGCAAGCTCTCCGACGCGGGCTACCGCGCCATGGTCGACTGGACCACGCGCCTCAACACCCCGGGCGAAGCGCTCGCCGAATTTCCTGGCGTGCACGCCCTTACCGACGTGACTGGCTTCGGCCTCGCCGGTCACCTGCTCGAGATCTGCCGCGGCTCAAAGCTCGGCGCAGAAATCCATTTTGACAGTTTGCCCATCATTTCCGAGGCGCTCGAGTTCGTGAAGCAGGGCGTCGCTACCGGGGCATCGGATCGCAACTGGAACGGCTACGGCCACGAGATCGCGTTGCCCGAGGGCTTCCCTGAGTGGAAGCGCAAGCTTCTCACCGACCCTCAAACGAGCGGTGGGCTGCTCGTCTCCTGCTCACCCGATGCCGTCCGCCAAGTCTTGGAAGAATTCAAGAAGCGCGGCTTCGCCGAAGTCGCGCTAATCGGCAAGATCAGCGGCGGTCCAGCACGGCTCACAGTAACTATTTAAGAAGCGGCTGAAGCGCCTTCCACACGCGCTCCAGCATCAGCGGCTGCGCCGTTTCGGTGGGATGGATGCGGTCGGGCTGGAAGAGCTCGGGGTTCTCGGCGAAGTCCTCGAGCAGGAAAGGTACGAGCGCAATCTTGTACTGCTTCGCCAGCTCGCCATAGGCGGCTTCGAAGGCGCGGGTGTAGTCCGGGCCGTAGTTCGGCGGCATTTTCATGCCGACCAGTACCACCCGTGCGCCGGCCTTTTGCGCCTGCTCGATCATCGAGGCGAGGTTCTGTTTCATCTGGGCGATCGACAGGCCGCGCAGGCCGTCGTTGGCGCCGAGCTCGAGGATGACGACAGCCGGCTTGTGCTGCTCGAGGGTCTTCCGCATGCGCGCCACGCCGCCCGCGGAGGTGTCGCCCGAGATGCTCGCGTTGACGACGCTATAATCCGGGTGCTCGCGCTTGAGCCGCTCGCCGAGCAGCGCCACCCAGCCGCGCGACTGGGCGATGCCGTAGGCCGCAGACAGGCTGTCTCCCAATACGACGATGGAACGCGGGGCACTTCGGGCGCCGGGCGCTGTCATACCGGCCACCAACAACATGCAGATCAACAACCAGGTCTTGAGCGCGCGCGGCATCGGAAAAACGGTGAAGAGCGGTGACTCGGATCTCGTGATTCTGCGCGAGATCGACCTCGCGGTCACTCCGGGCGAGGCGGTCGCGGTGGTCGGCGCCTCGGGCTCGGGCAAGTCGACGCTTCTCGCGATCCTGGCCGGCTTGGACACGCCGACCGCGGGCGAGGTTCACATCGAGGGGCGCGATCTCTTCGCGCTCGACGAGGACCAGCGCGCCGAGCTGCGCGGCCGCAGCGTCGGCTTCGTGTTCCAGTCCTTCCAGCTGCTTCCCGCGCTCACGGCGCTCGAGAATGTCATGCTGCCGCTCGAGCTTTCCGGAGGAGACAATCCCGAAATTACCGCGAAGGACATGCTGGCGCGCGTCGGCCTGGCCGAGCGGCTGCAGCACTATCCGAAGCACCTTTCCGGCGGCGAGCAGCAGCGCGTGGCGCTCGCGCGCGCGTTCGTGGTGCGGCCCAAGCTCCTCTTCGCCGACGAGCCCACCGGGAGCCTCGATGCCGAGTCCGGGGCGGCCGTGATCCGACTGCTCTTCGACATGAACCGCGAGTACGGCACCACGCTCGTACTCGTGACACACGACGAGCAGCTTGCCTCCAGGTGCCAGCGCGTCCTTCGCCTTGCCGCGGGGAGAATCGTCTCGTGAGGCAAGCCTGGCGGATGCTGCGGCGCGACTGGCGCGCCGGCGAGCTGCGCGTGCTCGCGCTCGCCCTCGCGATCGCGGTGGCGAGCGTGACCAGCGTCGGGTTCTTCGCCGACCGGGTCAGTCAGGTGCTCGTGCGCGATGCGCACCAGCTCCTGGGCGCCGACCTGGTCCTCGTTTCGGATCATCCCTGGAACGAGGAAGTGCCCCGCAGCATGCAAAGCCATGGGCTGGAAAGCGCCGCGGCCCTGAACTTCATCAGCATGGCGTTTGCCGGCGAGCGCAATCATCTCGCGGGCATCAAGGCGGTGACGGACAACTATCCGCTGCGCGGCCGGCTGCGCGTCGCACCGGCGCCGGGGGCGCCCGATGCGCCTGCCGACGCGGGCCCGAAGAAAGGCACGGTGTGGCTGGACGAGCAGCTCGTCTCCGCCTTGGGCGCGCCGGTCGGCTCGCGGGTGCGCCTGGGACGCCTGGAGCTCTCGGTGGCCGCGGTGATCACGCTCGAGCCCGAGCGCAGCGCGAACTTCTTCAATATTGCGCCGCGCCTCATGATGAACGCCGAGGACGTTCCCGCGACGACCCTCATCCAGACCGGCAGCCGCGTCTGGTATTACCTGTACGCCTCAGGGAATCCTCAGTCGATCAGGAGGTTCGAGGAATACATCAAACCGAAGCTCGAGCGCGGCCAGCGGGTGGAGAACCTCGAGACCGGACGGCCGCAGGTGCGCGCCTCCATCGACCGCGCGGAGCGCTTTCTCGGCCTTACGGCGCTTCTCGCCGCCGTGCTCGCGGGCGTGGCAATCGCCCTGTGCACACGGCGCTTCGTGGAGCGCCATCTCGACGGCTGCGCGGTGATGCGCTGCCTCGGTGCGACGCAGCGTCGGCTGGTCGTGCTGTATGCCCTCGAGTTCACGTTTCTCGGCTTCGCTGCCTGTGCCGTGGGCGTCGCGCTGGGTCTCATCGCGCAGCAGGCGATTGGCGCGGCGCTCGCCGAGCTGCTGCGCGCCGAGCTTCCGGCGCCGGGGGCCGCCCCCGCGGTGCAAGGGTTTCTCGTCGGGCTCGTCCTGCTTCTGGGATTCGCGCTGCCGCCGCTCCTGCGCCTCAAGAACGTGCCCGCCCTGCGCGTGATGCGGCGGGAAACGCAGATGAATGCAAGTTCGTATTTTTCGTACTTCGCCGGTGCCGCCGCCTTCAGCGGCCTGCTCGTCTGGCAGGCGGGCGACCTCAAGCTCGGCGCCTACGTCGTGGGCGGCTTCGCCGGCGCTGTGCTCGTCTTCTTCGCGGTGGCCTGGGTCGCCTTGAAGCTCCTGACGCGCCCCGCCGTGGCGCGCGCCTTCGGCCGGCGCCTGCGCTACGGGCTCGCGAGCCTGCGGCGCCACGCCCGCGGCAACGCGGTGCAGGTGGCGGCCCTCGCGCTCGGGTTGACGGCGATGCTGCTCCTCACCTTCACGCGCAACGACCTCGTCGATGCCTGGCGGCGGAGCGCGCCGCCCGATGCGCCGAACCGCTTCCTGGTCGGCGTGCAGCCCGACCAGCTCGGCCCGGTACAGCAGTTCTTCGAGGAGAAAAAGATCGCCGTGCCCGAGCTCTACCCGATGGTGCGGGGGCGCCTCGTCGCGGTGAACGGCCGCCCGGTGAGCGAAGAGGATTATGGGGACGAGCGCGCGAAGCGGCTCGTGGAACGGGAGTTCAATCTTTCGTACATGACGGAGATGCCTTCTCACAACCAGCTCACCGCCGGGAGGTGGCTGGATCCGCGCGGCCGCGAGCTCTCGGTGGAGCAAGGCATCGCCGAGCGCCTGGGCTGGCGCCTGGGGGATGAGCTGACCTGGACCGTCGGCGGCGAGAGCTTCAGCGCGCGCATCACCTCGCTTCGCAGGCTGCGCTGGGATTCCATGAAGGTCAACTTCTTCGTCATCGCCCCGCCGCGCGTCCTCGAGGGCATGCCGACGAGCTTCGTCAGCGCCTTCCGCATCGAGCCGGGCGGTGAAGCGGTGCTGAGCGAGCTGTCGGCGCGCTTTCCCAACATCACCATCGTCGACGTCGCCGCGGCGCTTCGCCAGGCGCAGGAGGTGGTCGACCAGCTTGTGAACGCCGTGCAGTTCATCTTCGTCTTCGCCCTCGGCGCGGGCTTGCTCGTGCTCTATTCCGCGCTCGTCGCCACCGAGGACGAACGGCGGCGGGAAGCTGCGGTGATGCGCGTCTATGGCGCCTCGCGTGCCCAGGTCACCGGCGCGCAACGGATCGAATTCCTCGCGATGGGCGCGCTCGCCGGGATCCTCGCCACCCTGGGCGCGGCCGCGATCGGGCAGCTGCTTGCCCGCCGCGTGTTCGAGCTCGACCTTCCGCCGAGCATCGAGCTCTGGATCGCGGGTCCGCTCGCCGGCATCGCGTTGCTTTCCATCAACGCCTGGCTGTCCTCGCGAAAGGTTCTGCGCGCCTCGCCGGCGCTCACCCTGCGCGACTCTGTATAAAATACCAGTATGGAGATCGGCCTGTATCTGGTGGCCGGCGCCGCGCTCGGCGCCGCCGGCATGTGGCTCTGGTACCGCGGGAGCGCGCAGCGGCTCGACGAGCTGAAGGGCGTCGAAAGAGAGCTTCTCACCGAAAAGGCCCTTGTGGCGACGCTCGAGGAGCGTGTCCGGCGCATCCCCGAGCTCGAGCAGGAGCTGGCGGGCTACCAGGCGGTGCGGGAAGAGAACGCACGTCTGCTCCAGGCGCTCGCCCTGGAGCGGCGCCAGGCCGACGAGAAGCTCAAGCTCCTCGCCGAGGCCAAGGAAGCGCTCGCCGAGCAGTTCCAGAACCTCGCCAACCGGATCTTCGAGGAAAAGGGCGAGAAGCTGGTGCAGCAGAACGTGGCGAACCTCGATTCGCTGCTCCGGCCCCTGGGCGAGCGGCTGAAGGAATTCCAGGTGCGCGTCGAGGAAACCTACGACAAGGAGTCAAAGCAGCGCTTTTCCTTGCAAAACGAGATCCACAAGCTGGTGGAAGCGAACGCCCGCATGAGCGCGGACACGCTGAACCTCACCAATGCACTGAAGGGTGATTCCAGGACGCAGGGCGCCTGGGGCGAGGTGGTGCTCGAACGCGTTCTGGAGGCCTCGGGTCTGCAGAGGGGCCGGGAGTACGACATCCAGGCGACCTTCGAGGGCGCCGACGGCGCAAGGGTGCGGCCGGACGTCGTCATCCGCCTGCCCGAGAACAAGCACATCGTGGTCGATTCCAAGGTCTCGCTCACCGCCTATGAAGCCTACTGCAGCGCCGAGGACGAGGTCGGCAGGAAGCGCGAGCTCGGCCGGCACGTCGAATCGCTGCGCGCGCATGTGCGCGGCCTGGCGGAAAAAAATTACCAGCAGCTGTACGGAATACGCACGCCCGATTTCGTACTTATGTTCGTGCCGATCGAAGCGGCGCTAAGGTTGGCATTGGACGAAAAGCAGGACCTCTTCGAGGATGCCTTCAGCCGCAACGTGATGATCGTCAGCCCGACCAACCTGCTCATGTCCCTGCGGACCATTGCGAGCATCTGGCGCTACGAGTACCAGAACCGCAATGCCCAGGAGCTGGTGCGGCAGTGCACGGCGCTCTACGAGAAATTCGTCGGCTTCGTCACCGACCTCGAAGAGATCGGCAAGCGGCTGAAGGCCGCGCAGTCGAGCTACGACGACGCGTACGGCAAGCTGGCGAGCGGCAAGGGGAACCTCGTGCGCCAGGTGGAGCGCATCCGCGAACTCGGATTGAAGCCCGCCAAGACCCTCCCCGGTTACCTCGCCGAGAGTGCCTTGGAGAGCGAGACCGACGCCGCCGTGCGCGCACTTCCCGCTGCCAAGAGCAACGCCGCGCAACCGTAGTCCATCCGGCATTGACGCCGGAAAGCGACAGGTCGTCTGCGCGCGGACAAATTTCACGGGGCCGGCGTAAATTTTGCTGGGAGTAATGGATCGCTTGGAGCAACATGCCGCTCTCGCTGCGTTTCGTCGTTCCCCTCGCGCTCGCTCTCGCCGCCATCGCCTACGCCGTAGTGCCGCTGGTGGACCGCCTCACGTTCCAGTGGTTCGTCCGTGACCTCGAGACGCGCGGCGCGGCGATCGCAAAGACCGCGCAGGAGCCGCTCGCCGAGCTGGTCGCCGACAACGACGAGCCCAGGGAGAAGGTGCTGCGCTATTTCGAGCGCATCATCCAGGACCAGCGCATCTACGCGCTCGGCTACTGCGATCGCGCGGGGCGCCTCGCGTATGTGACCTCGGCCTTCCCCGAGGCCATCCGCTGCAGCACCTCCGAGACGAACGAGGAACAGAGCTGGGTGCTGCAGCTCGCCGACGGCCCGGTGCACGTGTCGGCGAACCGCATCGCCAGCGCCGATGGCGACAGCTTCGGCGAGCTCATCGTGGTGCACGACATGAGCTTCGTGCAGCGGCGCAGCAACGACACCAAGAAGTACATCCTGTATCTCTTTGCGGCGATCGCCACCGTAGTGGCGCTGATCACCGTGATCATCGCCGAGATCAGCTGGCGCGGCTGGGTCGCGGGCATGAAGGCGCTGGTCAAGGGCGAGACACTGCTTCGCTCGCCGGTCGCCTGGAAGTCGGCCTCCCCCGAATTACGTCCCATCGCGCGCGACCTGCAGACGCTGGTGCTCGATCTCGAGTCGGAGCGGCGCACGCGCGACGAGTCGCAGACGAGCTGGGGCCCCGACGCGCTGCGCCGCATCCTGCGCCAGGACCTGAAAGGCGACGAGGTGCTGATCGTCTCGAACCGCGAGCCTTACATCCATACCCGGCGCAAGGACAACGTGATCGAGATCCAGCGCCCGGCGAGCGGCCTGGTGACGGCGCTCGAGCCGATCGTGCGCGCGACCTCGGGCACCTGGATCGCCCACGGCGCGGGCAACGCCGACCGCGAGACCGTGGACAAGCACGACCACGTCATGGTCCCGCCCGAGCATCCCGCCTACCGCATTCGCCGGGTGTGGCTGTCCGAGGAAGAGGAGCAGGGCTACTACTTCGGCTTCGCCAACGAGGGCCTCTGGCCGCTGTGCCACATCGC